>Ga0209702_10000852_pt1 | contig 63102 bp, 48 predicted proteins | sample FRY01_FD_187210 | JGI IMG/M metagenome (GOLD analysis project Ga0209702, IMG submission 187210) | Freshwater microbial communities from Lake Fryxell liftoff mats and glacier meltwater in Antarctica - FRY-01 (SPAdes) (version 2) | ecosystem: Environmental > Aquatic > Freshwater > Ice > Glacier... | reverse complement strand
GCTGACAACCATCGAAACTTGCCGCCAACAAGACCGCAACGTGTTTGAGTTCGTAACGAATGCCGTCACCGCTCACTTGAACAAACGAACCGGTCCGTCACTCCTTACCGGGCCGTGAACGGTTACCCCCGCCAGGATTCATCGATTCATCGATCCATCGATCCCGAGCAACCTGGAATATAATGTCCAGAGAGTGTTTCCATCCCGGTAATCTACGCCCATTGACGGCCCCAAAACGAACAGGGTGTGCCACTAAAATACCGGAAGACCCGAATCTATAAATGCGAGGCGACGTTGGTGGGCATAGTCTCGTATGTCTACATGTTCGCCTTTTGTAATTCGCTCATATACTTCTCGAATTACCGAGATTTCTTTTCTCTCGGGAAGAAATCGAAATGCAGAGGCAGCCAAGTATTCGAGCCTCTCATCGAAGGCGAGCCATCTCCTACCCTCGGCCTCTGCAACTTGCCCGGTTGTGTTTGATCCAGCAAAGATGTCTACAACCAAGTCTCCTGGTTCAGTAAGGAAACGAATGAAGAACTCGGGCAGCTTCGCCGGAAAACGAGCTGGGTGCCCCTTAATCCCAAGGGTTTTGCAGCCGCTCAAATACTGGCCGTTAGATTCACTATTTGAAATCTGGAGAAGATTCGACGGAATAGCGCCGCCATTGTCTTTTCCGAAACCGGAGCCAACGTTATGTCCGGACGGACGGCTTTTTGGTGTGTAGAATTTTTCGGGGTCCTGTATCAGTTTTTTCATTCTCTCGCTGTACGGTGCCAAAACTTTCGAGACATCTGCTTTGGGCCACTCGGTTTTGCTGAGCCACCAAACCGTATTAACGGAATCTTTTACTCGCAGCTTTCGCTTGTTTACCCACTCAATCGGGCTAGGAAGCTTCGAGGGGTTGTGCCAGAAGAACTCTTCTGCGAGATGAAATCCAAGTTCGTCACAAAACCGCACCAAGACACGGTAGTTGTAGAGGCTGCGAACAGGAACTCCTTTTCTATACGCTCCTCCGAGATCGAGAACGAAACTGCCGTCGTCTCTGAGCTTTCTATGCACGACGGCAGCAAACTCAGCAAGCCAGTCTATATATTCGTGCTGTTCTTTGTTTCCGTATTCCTTCTTCCGCAGGAGGGCGAAAGGTGGGCTTGTGATAACGAGATTTACGGAGCTGTCCGGTAGCCGCTCTAAAAGTTGGCGGGAATCACCGCAGAAGGCAGCGCCGTGTCCGGTGACGTAGGAGGGTTCAGTACCAAGTTGAATTCGGTTCATGGACGTTACTTATAGTCTGTAGACCTAAAGGAGTCAATCCGCAATTCTCACCTTATGGGAAAATGTACGAATTCGCAAGAGCTGCGGGCATTGTTTGCCGCCAATTTACGGAACCAGCGAAAGGTGTGCGGGATTTCGCAGGAGCGGTTGGCGGAGCTGGCCGGGCTCCACCGTACCTACGTAAGTTCAGTTGAGCGTGGGGCGCGCAATATTTCAATTGACAACATCGAGCGCCTCGCAAAGGCCTTGGACGTTTCGCCCGATAAATTACTGAGGGAAGAGTAATGCTACGGGCTCACCGAGATTTGGCCAAACTGGAAAAGCTGTTTCAGTACATTCGCCAATGTCAGGATCTCGCTACACGGCATGGCATCAATGACATTTTTCAAGATAACGGCGGGAAGCTGCTGCAAGTGCTGTTGATTCTGGGTCTGCGCGTCATCCCAGGGCGCGAAGGGAATGATGCGGTCGATCAGGACGAAAAAGAATATGAGCTGAAATCAGTCAATATCGACCTGACCAAGAGTTTCTCGACACACCACCACATGAATCCAGTCATCATCAAGAAGTATCGCAAGGTTGACTGGATTTTCGCTGTGTATCGAAACATTGAGATTCAAACCATATACCGCCTTACTCCAAAAGACCTTGAGCCGTTTTACAAGAAATGGGAAACGAAGTGGCATGCCGATGGAGGCAAGGACATGAACAATCCAAAGGTGCCTCTGGGCTATGTCGTCAAGAATGGCGAATTGCTGTACGGAGCGCCCCCTGTCGTTCGGTCTAAGAAAAAGTTGAAAGGCGGTGCATAACGACATAGCTCAGCAGCGGCGGGGTATCGGTGAGCTTGAAGTCCCAGAAACCAATCTTGCCCCGTCGTCTGCTGCAGCGCCTGCGCTCAGGCATTGGGAACCGGACGACCGCTGGCGATCAACCGAGAAGGAAACGGGGACAGGTCCAGTTGTTGACAGATTGGGCAAGATTGGCTGGATGCCGTGGATGCCCAGAACCGTATGAGTCGCGCCCGGTGGGATAGTATTTCATGTTCTCAATCGACTCTCGCATCCGGTGCACGCTACTCGGCACAGGTCGTGAGTGCCCACCACAACCACACTTGACCGCCGTGCTAGCCTCGCGGGTTGACGTTTTTCACCCCGTATCGAAGGAGGCAATTCATGTCACGGCAAACAGATCATTTAAAATTCCAAGCATGGCAGTCACGACTGGAGCGGCATGCGACATCTGGCCTGAGCGTGGCCCGATTCTGCAGTCGGGAGCAGGTATCAGTCGCAACATTCCAATACTGGCGGCAAAAGTGTTTACGGGCGTCGCCTGAACCAGCCGCCCCTATGTCAGCCTCGGCCTTCTCGCCGGTCGAACTGCTGAGCCACCGGGGCGTGATGATCCGCTTTGCAACAGGCGCGGTGATGGAGATCCCGGAAGACCGCGACGACTTGGTGAGAACTGCGATCCTGGCCATTTGCGAGGAGCGCGAACCATGCTGAGCGTCGCACCTCCGCCCACGATCTATCTCCACTCGAGCTCCACCGACATGCGAAAGAGCTTCGACGTTGCGGCAGACCCGATCCAGCCATTGATAGCGCACCTCCGGGAGGTGGTGCGGGCGGGACCAATCATCGGCACCGACGAAACGACCGTGACACGTCTTGCAAAAAACTCTCCACTACCAGGTGATACCTCGCCCGAAGGGGCAGCGACGATTTTTCTTTCCCTGCGGCGGTCACAGCTTCTGATCGAAGCCCTTCCGCCCGAAAAAAAGACCATTTTTTGAAAAATGTTGACAACGCCACCGGCGGTTGATAGTGTACGTGTGTACATTCAACGTATGGAGGCTTAAGCAATGGTCACATTTGGCTTGAAAGACGCAGGTTGTGCGGTGCACGCAGGGCAGTTGCTCCTGCCGAACGGACAACGCATCGGTGGCATCTGTGGAGAAGCCAACGGCGGCGGGCGAGAGATCATTTCCAGTGGATTTAGATCGCTCGACGCAGTGCTGCCATCCGCAGGCGTGCGACGCGGAAGCTTGATCGAATGGCTGACTGCAGGCGAATCGTGCGACGCGTCGGGGGCCACAGGGGCCATAGCCCTGGCGTTTATCATCGCTTGCCAATTGGCAGTTCCGCGGCCGTGCTGCGGGCGTGCAAGAAGTGGCCGGTCGCAATCGGCAACCAGCAACGCCGGCACGATTATCGTCATCGATCGCCAAGGGCGATTTTATCCGCCGGCTGTCATGCCGTGGCTAGCTGGTCGGCAACTGGTGGTGGCGCGGCCTGCTTGCGAAGCTGATGAAATGTGGGCGATCGATCAGTCGCTACGGTGCTCAGGCGTGGCGGCTGTGCTGGCTTGGCCAAAGCGTATCCATCCAACAGCGATGCGTCGCTGGCAACTGTCCGCACGAGTCAGTCAGGCCGTCGGACTTTTCGTACGACCAGAAAATACCAGAAGGGAGCCTTCGTGGGCCGAGGCTCGGGTGGCTGTGTCGGCGATTGCTGGAGAAGCACTCGCCATGCGACGACTGCGGCTGGCCCTTACCAGCGGACCTTGGATGGGCGGCACAATCGTGGAAGATCGCTCCATAGAGATTGTGCTGGATCTGGTGCGGGGCTGCGAAGGCAGCAGTGCAACTATCAAGACAGGTTGCGCTCAGATAACAGCGGCCACGACACTGGCCGCTACGACAGCGGTCGGGCTGACGCAGTCTGTTCAAACGGATGCACCGAGAGCCGCTGGGGCCTCTAGAGGATCGCATCTGCTGCATAATCAAGGAGGTTTATCGTGCCGCGCATCATGACGATCTGGCTGCCACGATGGCCGGTGCAGCGGCGACTCCTTGAGCGACCAGAACTGCGGAAGGTGCCAGTCTTTGTCTGTCACAGGCAGCCTCGTGGCGTGTTGACAATCGTCTCATGGGCATGGGGCTCACAGCCCCGCAGCAGTAATTCATCCGCAGGCAGTGTGCCAGACGGTCGCCCATGCCTTGTAAAAGGCAAGCCCGTAACACCGATTATAGACGGGATGTCTGTGGCTGAGGGCATGGCCGTGCTGGCCATGAGGCACGGTTCGCGAGCCTGTCACATCGTCCAGATCGATTCAGATGATCCGCTTGAGGATCGGCAATCGCTCGAACAATTAGCCCGCTGGTGTCGACGGTTTGCACCAGCCGTTGCGATTGAAGATGCACCGCAGGCTCTGACGCGCAATCATCTCGGGCAGGCCAATGGCCAGCGGCCAGAATGCCTCCATCTGGATGTGACCGGCACGGCTCGTTTTTTTGGGGGTGAGGGGCCGCTTGTGCGCACCGTTGTTTGGACGCTTGCAGCCCGTGGGATTCATGCGCGGGCAGCCATCGCCGACACGCCCGGCGCCGCGTGGGCCGCCGCCCACCATACCGACCCCTTGTGGATTTTGGGAGCGAGTGCGCCGTCGCGAGGGCAAGTACCATCGCGAGCGTTGAGCATTCCGCGTCATCGGCGCTGGGCAGTCGTGCCTCCAGAAACACAAGCCATAGCCTTGGCAATGCTGCCTGCTGCGGCGCTACGACTCGATGCGGCCGTGCTCGCGCAATTGCGAGAACTCGGCATCGATACGATCGGCGGCGTCTTGCGACTGCCGCGGAAGAGCCTCGCGTCGCGATTTGCTCCGCTACTGGCCCAGAGGATCGCTCACTTTACTGGTGCGCTTGCCGAGCCATTTGCCGTACCGCTGGGCGATGAATTGCCACACGCCAGTCAATCCTTCGATTTTACGGTCGCGATGCGGGATACAACCGAAGTGTCGTTCTGCACGATTCTAGAAAAACTGATTGGCGAATGCGTCGCGCCGCTGGCCGCTCAAGGCAAAGGGCTCACATCACTCCAAGTTCGTCTGGAACGCAGTCGGGCGATCGACCCGCAAGCGGCCTGCGTGCCGACGGTGATTGATGTGGGGCTCTATCGACCCAGCATTTCGGTCAAACACATCGTTGAGCTAACGCGCCTGCGGCTGTCGCGCATGCGTTTGCCAGCTGAAATTGAGGGCATTGCTGTAGAGGTGGTGGCTGTCGGGCCAACTGTCTGTCGTCAGCGATCGCTGTTTGGAGAAGCGACAGTAGCAGCGGCCTCGCAGGTGGGCCTGTTGCTCGACAGACTTTCCGGCAGGCTCGGTCGACAGGCGGTGTTTGAGCCTCGGCTTGTGGCCGATGCGCAGCCAGAACACGCCTGGATGGCTGTGCCGCCCCAGGATCACAGTCGGCAGTTGGAAGATCGTCGCATATCTGCTTCGCGAGGTCTGAATGCTGTCAGTCAGACGAATGTCTCGCGCGGACAGTGCGCGTCTCATCTGCATTTTACCGCTCCCGAGCGGCGGCCGACTGTGCTGCTGCCCAGGCCGCTCCGAGTGGAAACTGTCTCGGTGGTGCTCAACGGGCTGCCGCTGCGGTTTCGCTGCGGTGCCCAGATCCATCAGATCGTTCAAGTCTATGGGCCGGAGCGGATCGAAACGGCGTGGTGGCGAGGCCCAATCGTGCGGCGCGACGCCTATGTCGTCGAAACCCACACTGGCGCACGCTACTGGCTGTTTCGCCGGTTGCGCGATGGGGCTTGGTTTTTACACGGGTTCTTTGCGTAACGTGCATCTCCTCACAGAAGGGTCTTCGATGATTGCCAGACGATCGTTTGAGCGACAGTGCGAGGCGATGACTTATGCAGAGCTCCACTGCACGAGTAATTTTTCATTTCTACAAGGGGGCTCGCATCCAGATGAGCTGGTGCTCCAGGCCCATGCACTGGGCTATTCGGCCTTGGCCATCACCGATCATACAACATTGGCCGGCATCGTCCGGGCGCATGGTGCGGCCAAGCAGGTTGGTCTCAAGCTCGTGATTGGGGCGGCAATCGCACCGATCGATGCTGCGCCGCTTGTGGTCTGGGCCACCAACCGAGTCGGGTATACAAATCTCTGTCGGCTGCTGACGCGAGGCTGGGGTGCGTTGCCGGAGAACACTGGCGATGAAGAGCCGAGTCGTGGAAGACATGCTTGCAGGCTCGGGCTTGAAGATGTAGCGGCCCATGCCGAAGGCCTGCTCGCTGGCCTGCCGCTGGCTCTGCTGGAAGGCGAGTCGCTCGATCCCATTTGTGCGTGGCGAGATCTTTTCGGAGAGCGGCTCTCGTGCCTTGCCGAAGTAGCACTCGAAGGCGACGACAGCGGCCGCTTGGAGTGGTTTTCCCAGCTGGCGCGACTGGCCGGCGTGCCGATTGTGGCGGCAGGCGATGTGCGTTACCACAAACGAGCGAGGCAGCCGCTTTTTGATCTACTGGCTGCGGTGCGGCACGGTTGCACGGTGGAAGAGGTGCGAGACCGACTCCTTTCCAATGGCGAGCGGCACCTTCACGAACGCCAGCAGATTGCCGAGCGGTTTTCTACATTGCCAGGTGCCGTCGAACGCACGCTTGAGATCGCCCATCGCTGCACATTTTCCCTCGACGAACTCCGTTACGAATACCCAGATTCGCAATCGCACGGGCAATCGCACGGGGGACCCCACGAAGGTATCGGGCCGGCGCTGGGCCGATCGGCTCAACAGCAATTGGCACACCTGGCCTGGCAGGGCGCCCGAAAACGCTATCCAGCAGGGATTCCTCAAAAAGTGAACGGCCTCATCGACCACGAACTCTCGCTTGTAGCGGAACTGGGCTACGAGTCGTATTTCCTCACAGTCTTTGATCTGGTGCGATTTGCCCGCCGGCGGGGCATCCTCTGCCAAGGGCGAGGGTCCGCTGCGAATTCGGCGATCTGCTACTGCCTAGGAATTACATCGGTCGATCCGGCCCGCATGGACATGCTCTTTGAGCGGTTTATCAGCCGCGAACGCCGCGAAGCCCCCGACATCGACATCGACTTCGAGCACAACCGCCGTGAGGAAGTGATTCAATACATCTACCAAACCTATGGTCGCTCGCGGGCCGCAATGACGGCCGAGGTCATTTCCTATCGTCTCCGCTCGGCAGTGCGTGATGCGGCCAAGGCGCTGGGGCTCTCGCTCGATTGCGTCGAACAGATAGCCGTCGTGCTCGACGCGGGAGACACCCATGAGGATCTCAAGAACCGGCTGGCCGAAGCGGGCCTCGATCCTGCCAGCGATATCGGCACGCGGCTGTGTGTGCTCGTCGGACAGTTGATTGGATTTCCCAGGCACCTCGGCCAGCATGTCGGTGGCATGGTCATGACCCGTGGCGAGCTTTGCGATCTGGTGCCAATCCAGCCGGCCACGATGGACAACCGCACGATCATTCAGTGGGATAAAAATGACCTCGACGAATTGGGCATTCTCAAAGTGGATTGTCTTTCGCTGGGAATGCTTTCGGCAATTCGTCGGGCGTTTGACTTGATCGAATCGAGTGGCGGGCCGCGATTGACGCTGGCCACCGTGCCGGCCGAAGACCCCGCTGTGTACGAAATGATCTCACGGGCCGACACCGTCGGCGTGTTTCAGATTGAGAGCCGGGCCCAGATGAGTATGCTGCCGAGGCTGAAGCCGACTTGTTTTTATGACCTCGTGATTGAGGTGGCGATCGTGCGACCCGGCCCCATTCAGGGGCAGATGGTGCATCCTTATTTGCGACGGCGCTCTGGGGAGGAGTCGGTAGAGTATCCCAGCGAAGCGGTTCGTGAGGTGCTGGAAAAGACGCTCGGCATCCCTCTGTTTCAAGAGCAGGCAATGCGACTGGCCGTTGTGGCGGCAGGATTTACGCCTGGCGAGGCCGATCAACTCCGCCGCGCGATGGGGGCTTGGCGTCGGCCCGGTGTGATCGATGCCTTGCGTCAGCGACTGATTGCCGGCATGCTCGCCCGAGGACACACGCAGGCATTTGCCGAGCAGATATTTCAGCAGATTCGCAGCTTTGGCGAGTATGGATTTCCAGAGTCCCATGCAGCTAGTTTTGCGTTGCTTGTGTATGTGTCGGCATGGCTCAAGCGACATCATCCGGCGGCATTTGTGGCAGCGTTGCTGGGCAGCCAACCGATGGGATTTTATGCCCCGGCGCAGTTGGTGCGGGATGCGCGGGCGCATGGGGTGAAGGTGTTGCCGGTTGATGTCAACGCCAGCGAGTGGCATGCGACAGTGGAGATTGTGGTTAGCCATTCAATGAGTGCAGCAGCGATTTTTTCAGGAGATGGGCACGGAGCAGGCAACGCCCCGCATGCATCTGCAACGCTTGCCATTCGACTCGGCTTTGAGCAGGTGTTTGGATTCAGCGAGGCGGCGGGCCGGCGAATTGAGGAGGCCCGTGCCAACGGGCTCTTTCGACTCCCACCCGAGCTGGCTCGTCGCGCGATTTTGGATCGCGAGTCGCTCTTACACTTGGCCCGTGCAGGGGCGCTTGGCTCGATGGGGCTTGATCGTCGTCGCGCCGTCTGGGAGGCGATGCGCACGCTAGACCGCCCCGGCCGAGAGCCGCTCTTTGAAACCCTCGACGACATGGCCGATGAAGCATCGGACGAAGCAGGCGACATACGTATTGAAAAGACGATTGAGGGGGTTTCCGTGGCTGTTATGAGCGAGGTCACATCGACAGGATCAGCTGCGTCAATTTTTCCAGCGTTTACGCGGCAGGAGAATGTGATTGCCGATTACCAGTCTGTGGGTCTCTCGCTAGAAACCCATCCGCTGCACTTTGAACGCGATCGCTTGGCTGCAATGGGCGTTGTGACTACGGCAAATGCAGGAAATCTGCCGGAAGGTCGCCGTGTGAAAGTGGCTGGAATTGTGCTCACTCGGCAGCGGCCTGCCACAGCCAAGGGGATTCTTTTCTTAACGATTGAGGATGAAACAGGTTCGGCAAATATTGTCGTGCAGCCGGCTGTTTGGGAATCTGTATCCCCAGCGAATCGGCGGGCTACGGTGCTCATTGTGCAAGGTCGGATTCAGCGCCGCGGCAGTGTTGTGCATGTATTGGCAACAAAGCTTGAATCGAGTGAGCCGAGTTCTGTCGGCGGTGATTTGAGCAGGTCCATACGGTAAATGGAGTTCCACTCATCACCCCCGACTTGCCCTCACGGCGTCATCGTTGATGCTCTCGTTCTCAGCAGGCACCAAAGCGGGTGGTGAGATCAGCAAAACGGCGGGCATATTTCGTGTGGGATGTGTGCAAGTGTTCGCCCTGAGAAATAAATCGCATGCTCCTGTGGCATTCAATCCCCTGCTCCCGGAGAATCTTTTCAAACGGTGCGCGAAACGCAGCGTACACAATCAAAAGTTTGTGTTCGTCGAGCTGAACCTCGATTTGCAGTTCCGGATGCATGACGGCAATGCTCGTGCAGCCGTCGTCAAGGAGCAGTTCTTCGAAGTCCCAGAGAATGCTTTCAAGCACCATCCGGTCGATGCCCTCCCGTACAAATTCTTTCGGCTGTCGGGATTTACGCTCGTGCGAAGTTTCAAGCACGATGTCGCACCTTTCGCCGATCGGTTCCAAGAGATAAAGAAATGTCTCAAAGAGTTTTTCGCTCGATACAGAGGCAATCAGAGCGGGCAAACGGGTGCCACTGCGTGGATCGACGTAGGTGTCGAGGCGATAACCGGCTTGAGGAATAACATCGAGTTGCCAGCTCGGACGGATCGCTTCTGTAAGCGTGAATCGACCATAGCGACGCCGGGCCAAGTGCTCTTCGAGGGTTTCGCGATCCGGCCGAGCGATGGCCCCCTCCGGAGCAGCCGAATCAGAGGGGCTTTGATACGCTTCGAGATAGTCGTCAAGAAATCGCATGATGGTTTGGAGTGGGCGATCCAGAAAAGGTGGGAATCGAGGCTGGGTCAGCCTCACGGCATGCTCTGAGCGGCCCGTGCCGCAGGTTCCCTTAACCCTAGGACACACTTTGCAACCGTGCGCTCGCAGGAGGGTGTGTCATGTGAATATTCCGCAGGCCACGCGGAGTCGTTGCCCTTACAGCCTTCCCGGCTCATACTCGGCGGTTTTCCTTGGCGAAGGAGGCGCGTTATGGACGGAAAAATCGTCGCAACTGGGATTACCTTTGATGATGTTCTGCTCGTGCCCCGGTACTCGAGCGTTGTGCCAGCGGAGGTCGATGTCAGCACGCAGCTAACCCGCGGAATCCAACTCAATATCCCGCTGGTCAGTTCTCCAATGGACACGGTCACAGAGAGCGAAATGGCCATCGCCTTGGCCCAAGAGGGCGGTCTCGGGGTGATTCATAAAAATCTCTCGATTGAACGACAGGCCGAGGAAGTCGACAAAGTCAAGCGCAGCGCCAATGGGATTATCGTTGATCCGGTGACCTTGCCCCCGACAGCGACAGTCGCACGGGCCCGGGAGGTGATGGATCAATACAACATCTCCGGCGTGCCAATCACCGCTGAAGGCCGTCGACTAGTAGGAATCATCACGCGCCGCGATCTACGTTTTTTGGAAAGTGGTGAAACGCCGATCACCGACATCATGACTCGCACGGGGCTTGTCACGGCCACAGGCAGTGTCACGCTCGATGAGGCGGAAAAGATTTTGATGGCCAACAAAGTTGAAAAACTATTGCTGGTTGATAACGGTGGCCTGCTTACAGGTCTGATCACGATCAAAGACATCGACATGATGAAGCGATTTCCAAACGCCTGTAAAGATAGGCAAGGACGCCTGCGAGTGGGGGCGGCTGTTGGAGTGTTTGATTACGAGCGATCGGAAAATTTGATCTCAAAAGGCGTTGATGTGCTGATCGTCGACAGCGCTCACGGGCATTCATCGAACGTGATCGAAACAGTCTCGGCAATTAAGGCGCGATGGGATATTCAGGTCGTGGCTGGTAATGTGGCAACTCGGGAGGGTTGTCGCGATTTAATCAAGGCTGGCGTAGATGGAGTCAAAGTTGGGATAGGTCCCGGGTCGATCTGTACTACGCGGGTCATCTCCGGCGTTGGTGTTCCTCAGATCACGGCGATTTGGGAAGCGGCAAAGGAGGCGGCCGGTGCCGGCGTGCCGATCATTGCAGACGGAGGCATTCGTTACTCAGGAGACATCACCAAAGCGATCGCCGCTGGAGCCCACGCCTGTATGGTCGGTGGACTTCTGGCGGGAGTTGCGGAAAGCCCCGGACAAACCGTGCTCTATCAGGGACGGACATACAAGGCTTACCGTGGCATGGGATCACTCGGGGCGATGGTTCAGGGGTCGAGCGAACGCTACCGGCAGCGAACGACAGGACGCGGCGGCGATAAGTTGGTTCCAGAGGGAGTTGAAGGGCGTGTGCCCTTCAAAGGTCCTTTGAGCGTGTTTGTCTACCAGCTCGTGGGTGGCCTTCGGGCCGGCATGGGCTACTGCGGCACGCGAACGATTGATGAACTGCGGCGCGACGCTCAGTTCATCCAGGTTTCGGCGGCCGCCGTACGAGAAAGCCATCCCCATGACATCGTCATCACGCAGGAATCTCCAAACTACTCTGCCGAGCACAAAATGGCCGATTGAGCCACCGTTGTCGCTCGTCGGATGGTTTGTCCTCACGCTCGTGCTGCTTTCGATTGCAGGGGGAGCGGTCGCTGAAATCGATCCGTCACTCCTGGCGGGAGGACAAGACGCTCAAGGAGCTTGGCTTGCGGCTGAAGAACTCATCTTTGCCGACGAGACTCAAGAGAAGAATATTGGAGACGAGCCAATTTTTCCTCAGTCAGCGATTGCGCTTGTTTCAGTCGATGAAGCACAGATCCAACAAGGCCCGTGCGAGGAAGGCTCTGAGGCTCGTCGGGCTTGTCGCCAAGCGATCGATAAATTACGAGAAGACAAACTAGCAGGCATCGATCTTGACATCAAAGTGGGTGGCCTCGCCGGCAACGACTACCCTTGCGAATGCCGACTGGAAGGCGAGCAGTTTGAGCCGCGACGATTCGCCACAACAATGTTTACTTGGAAAGCTGCTGGCTACTGTCACAAGCCGCTTTACTTCGAAGATTGGAATCTGGAGCGCTACGGCCATTCCCACGGATGGTTGGCCGATCCATTTGTTTCAGCAGCGCATTTCTTTGTGACGCTGCCCGTATTGCCCTACAAGATGGGCGTCGAACTGCCTTGGGAGTGTATCTATCCGCTGGGCTACTACCGCCCCGGTAACTGTGCTCCATGGACTTGTCCGGCAGTGCCGATCAGCGTCAGAGGCATGGCCATCGAAGCGGCCACTGTCACCGGGATTGTTTTTATTCTGCCCTAGGCATCGACGCTGAACCAGCATGGCTCTTATGAATGGTTGCGATGTAAGCGTAGCGGCGAGCCACGGATTCAAACGAAACATCGCCTCGTCCGGAGCGACCAACTTCCACAAGCGCTTCGTGAACCTCAGGGCGGTAGTGCACATGAAACAGCGAGAGCCAGCGTTTGAGGCCGGCAGCAAAAAAGGTCGGCAGATCTTTTTGGTCCCAAAAATCAACAATCACAATCATGCCGCCTGGGCGGACATTGGCGAGCGCCGCATCAATCGCTCCCGGCCATGTGGGAATCATCGACAGACAGTACGAGAAGAAAATAGTGTCAAAAGGCTCGCTGCGGCCAAACATCCGTTGAGAATCGAGTTGCTCGGCAAGCCCCTGACGCAGCGTGATCGGATTGCGTTGGTTTGCTCCAATGCCCGAGCGGGCAGCGCTTGCGGCCGCAGTTTCCAGCATCTCGTGAGAGGCATCGAGACCGTAAAGCAATCCGGGCTCAGGGCGCCGCGCCAGTTTGATCAGATTGCGGGCCGTGCCGCAGCCAACCTCCAGCGTGGCTGAGTGTGGCGATGTGACAACCTTGTCGAGCAGGCGATCGCGGCCGAGCAGATAATACCGGCGGGTCAGATCGTAAACATGCCTGGTTAGTCGGTACATTCGATCCATGGCGACGGCCTGCTCTGCGGCGGCATTCCCGGGATTATTTGAGGAAGACCGAGGCTGTGTTCCAGCGGCAGAGGGATTTTCGCTTGATTCACTCATAATGCTGCTCATTGGGGCTTCTATTGACGAGAGGACGTGGTATCCGAGGAGAGGGAATGGAGCGATTTATGGTGCAGTCGTCGTACCGCTGGGCGCTGCTGGCTGAACGGGTGCAGGAGCCTGACTGTTGATTTCGGCAACGAGTTGGGCGATTGTGCCCGCCAATTCTTTCCCTAAACGCACAACGGCTACTTGTGCTGTGTCGAGCGACTTGCCAGAGATATCGACTCGTTTTTGAAATGCGTCGGCCGTCGATGCAGCAGCGACAGCATCTTGCTGCCATTTGGCAAGATCGTCAGTCAGCCGTTTTTGTTCAGTCGTGAAAACTGCTACCTGATTCTTTGTATTGGCCTGAGAAGATTGAAGCTGCTGGATCGCATATTCGATCGCCTTGATCTCATCTTTTAAAAGTTTACGCAGAAAAATCATGCCGTCGGCCCGAATTTTCTTCGCGTCATCTCCCGCGAGAGAAATGTCACTGCCTCGAAGGGCTGTGAAGGCATCTGAAAGCGGACGACGGTAGACCACCTTTATGATCTCCACGGCTTCCCCTAGGCCGAGGGCAGTCTCCAAGTCAAATTCCGTCTTTTGGCCGGTCTCAAATTGTTTTGTCGTGGTGTTGGTGTCGGGCATCGGCTCAGCGTTTGTCTGGGGTTTGTCTGCAGGATCCCTCAACTCTTTGAAGACGAGTTCATGCGGTTCTTTGAATTCAACGCTAGCCCAGTAGAGACCGAGCGGAATGAGACGTTTATCCTTTTCTTCAACCAACTGCTTCCATGCCGACTCCTCGACTACTTCTTCGTGCTGATGAAATCTTTCGAGTTGAGTCTCAAGAGTTTTGAGCATTTCATCTGCGGAACCTTGGTTTTTTTGTGGCTCGGGGATCAACAGCGTGTCTGCTTCACCATCGGCAGACTTTATGGTGGCGTAAAAGGCAAGCCAACGATCAACCGGTAAGTCCTCATAAATACTGACAGAGTCATAGTTTTTGGACCACAATTTCTCGTCGATCGTGTCGGGCTGGCTGGCCGACTGGACCGTCAGCGTGTGGGTTTTTTTCTCCGCATCCGTCTGGATACCAGTCACCTGAAAAATGCCCAGGAAACGCCCCCCGTTCTCGATGTTTGTGTTGTCGAAAAGGGCCAGTTCTGCCCCTTCGTTGATGGGTGATGTATCTGCGGCATCGTTTGGAAAAGGCAATGTAAGAGTGCCATCCTTGTCGTTACGAGGCGGGCCAAAAGTGGCTTTATCCCAATGACGATTACGCCAAGTGTTGACTCGCTGGACCGCGCGTTGCCAACGGGCCTGTTGGAGGCCGAGGGAAACAATCGACTGCTCTTTTCCATCGGATCGAAGAATGCCTTTGTGGTCGGCAACCATGGCATCGCGAACCTTGACAATGTTGTCCTGCAACTGATTGATTTTCTCCCGCCAAACCCGTTCGCGTTCTGCCACACGCAGTGCCAAGTAGAGATACCCTGGGGCCGTCAGGATCACGAGCACGCCGGCAACGACGGTGCCCCAACTCCAGCCCTTGTGGCCAACGCCAAAGGCCACGATGCCGAGCAGAAGAACGAGGGCGACAATAGCCAGCACGACTTCATTCATGATTCACTAACCCATAGTAAAGCGGTCTCTATACTGATCGCATTCCATCACCACAGGCCGCCCGAGAATGGTCGATCTACTGGGCGATTATAGCCTTGGGCCCCCTTTGTGTTGGCCAGTTATCTTTCGAGTCTTCCGGCCATTCATCTTGAGTTGGCCGCAAAACGGCGTTGCATCCGGTCGACCCGCCGATTGCGATCCGTCGCCATAAGTCGACGCGCTGCAGGAATAGAGCAGTAGGTCATGGCTGGCTCAAAACGATTATCGAACCCTTATTTTAGCCCTTGTCGGCACAGTTTGCCCAGCCGCATTCTTCTTCGGCATCGGAAATGCTTCTCAAGCTCTGGTTCGCCCATCGTTACAGAGGGGCCTGTTTTTCGACTTGAACAAGGAAATCACATGCGTCATGCCGTTAGAAAATCGCCTGTTACGCTGCAAAAGTCGACCCAAAAGAAAGCGAGTGGCCAGCCAGCAATCGCAGGCAAGACTGCTGCCAAACAGGTTCCATCCAAGCCGGTTGTGATTCGCAAGTCCGCCGCAGCCATTGATGATCCAGTGCGTCTCTACTTGCTCCAGATGGGAGGCACACCACTGCTAACCCGCGAGACAGAGGTCTCCAGCGCTCGCCAGATCGAACTCTGGCGGCGGAAGTTTCGCAACACGATGCTTGCCAACGATCTCATTCTGGCTGGTGCCGTGCAGCTTCTAGAAAAGATTCAAGCCGGAACCGTGCGGCTCGATCGCACAATTGAGGTCTCCGTCACTAATACCAGCGAGAAGAAGCGGTTGCTCAAGCGGCTTGGGCCGAATTTGGAAACGCTGCAGCGGATTGAACGCGAGAAGAAGTCGCTGTTTCGTATTGCTATGTCCCGCAGCACACCGCTCTGCGAGCGGCGTCAAGCGTGGCGGCGATTGGTGCGACAGCGGAATAAGGCGGTGCGATTGGTCGAGGAGATGCACCTGCGCATCCAGCGTCTCTATCCCCTGCTCAAGCAATTGCGAAATCTGGGCGATCAACTCGACGGTCTGCGAGATGAAGAGCGAGATCAATTCACCAGTGGCAAGCGAGTCAAGCAAACCCTCGACCACCAACAGCGACTATTACTGCTCACCACAAGAGAAAGCCGGAAGACTCTGGGCCGGCGGCTCGGGCGGCTCACTGATCTGCAGCAGCGATACGACGCCGCCAAGAGAGTGTTGGCAGCGGGCAACCTGCGGCTTGTTGTTTCGATCGCCAAGCGTTATCGTCACCGGGGCCTTTCATTTCTCGACCTCATCCAAGAGGGCAACTCCGGCCTGATGCGCGCTGTCGATAAGTTTGAGCATGCCCGTGGATTTAAGTTTTCCACCTACGCTACTTGGTGGATCCGACAGGCCATCACCCGCGCGATTGCCGATCAAAGTCGAACGATTCGCGTACCGGTGCATATGATTGACACGATGACAAAGCTGCGCAATGCGTCCCGCATGTTCGAGCAAGAGAACGGCCGGGAAGCCACCGTCGATGATTTGGCGCGACTCGTCGGGCTGACGGTTGAAGAGGCAACCTGCGTGTGGCGAATGTCAAGGACGCCTGTCTCGCTGGACCAACCGCTCGGAGACGGCGACGACGGAGGTTACGGCGACATCGTCAAAGACCATCGACAGGACGATCCGCTCAAGGGGATCAATCAACAGTCATTGCGGTCTTCGATCGGTCGTGTGCTCGAAAGCCTCTCCTATCGGGAGCGTGAAATCATTCGGCTGCGATTTGGCCTTGCCGACGGCTATAGCTACACACTCGAAGAAGTAGGTACGATTTTTAGCGTGACGCGAGAGCGAGTTCGCCAGATCGAGGCTAAAGCGGTGGAAAAGTTGCGGCAACCCGGCTACCACAACCATCTAGCCGGATTTGTCGACGACGGACCGCTGGATCGCTTCCATCGAAGGAACGCGGCTGAAATCAGCGTTGCAATGCACCGCAGCGCAGAACTATGCCCGGTTGCCATGCACCGCGAAGCCGCCACGGCTGGCGTGTAGAGCCTGACGCCGATTCCTTCAAGCAGTCGGAATCTGCGATCAGGCAGACTTCGCCTCATCGAGGGCTTGTTGCAGTTTTGCTTTTGGCTGCACGCCCATAAACTGTTGCACCAGTTGCCCCGACTTGAAAATCATGATCGAGGGAATGCTGGAGACATTGTATGTCATCGCTACGCCGCTGTTGTCGTCAACATTGACCTTACCAATGCGGCATGTGCCGGCATTTTCAGCAGCCAATTCTTCAATCGTTGGTCCGATCATCCGGCATGGGCCACACCACGGTGCCCAGAAGTCGACAAGCACCGGCACTGGCGAATCGAGAACCTCTTGCTGAAAGTTTGCGTCGGTGAATTCAATTGCGTTGCCCATGCCAATCTCCTGCAAATGTGTCGAAGTTTTTTCGTATCTGTGCCAGTGTGGCTGATGCCGGCAGGCTTGGAGTGTACGCCACTCAAAGCCAGTTTTCCAAAGGGGTTAAACGGCTGGGGATTATAGCGACTTCTTTTGGCTGTGGAGTAAGATTTCGGCAGGAGTCAAAAATGCTGCTAAAACGCTGCTGCTGTGGCTGTCCCGCATTGAGGGTCATTTTCTACACTTCCCTTCACGACGCTTTTCAGCGAGGTGAATTGTTATGCCAAACCACACGATCCGTCTGAGCAGTGCTTGGGAACCCACAATTGAAACCCAGAGCAGTCAGCGCATCTGGATGCGACGGTTTGGCCGGCCAGCCGGACTGGGGGCTGGCGATCGGGTCGTCCTTGTTTTTGCATCCCCTACGGCAGGCGAGATGACGCTTAACAACGCTGCTTTGCCACTCCTTGTCTCAGATCAGCCGCGTTGGCAACACGACATTACGTCTCTCCTGTGCGATCGCAATGTGCTGAAAGTTCGATTTCTGAATTCTGCCGATCTGGCTGTGGCGAGAGATACAGGAGCACGGTTTCCAGGGCCACAACAGCCGCAGAACTACGGTAGAATCTCGCTGCCGGAATCATTGGCAATAGTGTCGCTGGAGATTGTGCCGATTGCCGAGTAACGGCCGCTTCTCTTCCGCCGCCAGCCCTCGCTTGAGACACTTACCGTCATCCCGGGCCGGTGCCGATCTGCCCCTGCAACCGATTTGATTCTTGACAGCACAAGGTCGGGATTGCTACGACAGACAACTGTCGAGTGAGCGCACAAGGCAAAAGTTGTAGCTAGGTTTATAAAAACGAAAGAGGTAGCAGGATGTCAGTTATTCGCGTTGGAACGACGAGCCAGTACGCCAGTGGTTGGGATCAGGCATTTAGTGGCAGCAGGTCGTCGCGAGGAGCAGTCAAATCTGCCAGCGATCCAAAAAGTAAAGCAGCAGCCCGAAAAACGGCGTCACAAAAGGGGCCAGCCAAGAAGAAAAAGGGGCCAGCTAAGAAGATAGCACTAGCTAAAAAGTAGGCTCGCAGGCTGTCTCTACCGAGCGACTTGTCTGGCTGACTGCTGGCCTAACTCCTTTGCGCGTGTGGCCGCCGCCACAACGGCAGCGCTGATTGCGGCCCGCACGCCGTGTTGCTCTAAGACGGCTAAGCCAGCCAGCGTTGTGCCGCCTGGGCTGGAGACTCGCTCTCGCACCTGTGCGGGTTGCTCACCGGTTTGTTCTAGGAGTGCCGCTGTGCCAGCCAGCGTTTGAATGGCTAGAGACAAGGCCAGCGGTGCAGGTAAGCCGGCCTGCACGCCCCCTTCGACAAGGGCTTCGACGACCATCGCAAGAAAGCCTGGGCCCGATCCCGATAAACCGGTCACTGCATCCATCAGCGATTCATTCGTTTCATGCACATGGCCCACAGCGCCCAGCAAAGTCATGACACGCAAAGCCTCGCTCGATGAAATCTGGTGGGTTCGACAGACAACCGAAACACCCCGGCCCACAAGGCTTGGGGTATTGGGCATCACGCGGACTATTTTTGGAGTGCCTAAAAAGCCTGCCAGCGTGACAGTAGAAAGACCGACCACAATCGAGACAACGACCGACTCTGCTGCCAGAGCATCGGCAATTTCTGCACAGGCCACCTGAGCCTGCTGCGGCTTGACGGCAAGAAATACGAGCTTTGCAGCCTGCACGGCCTCGGCACCGCCCGATGCAAAGCAAATGCCAGGCACGCGGCCAGCAAGTCGCTCACGGGCTGCAGGATGCGGATCATAAACGATGATCTCGCTTGGTTGAAGCAGGCCCGCACGGCAAAAGCCTTCGGTCAGCGCCAGCGCCATCTGGCCGCCGCCGATCATCGCAACGCTTTGGGAGGTTACTGGCAGAGCGACATCACAAGTACCATCAGTCATCGGGCTGCCTCTTGGCTGTGCGGGGTTTTATTCAGCGATTCCTTCAACTGGCGGGAGAACTTTTTCAATCGCGATCTGATCGATTTGCGAGACCCACAATTGGCTGCTTGGGCGGCTCCTCGGGCCATCGTTGAGCGTCCCGCGACTGGCCGTCCACATCAGAAGTTTTCCATCGGGCGAAAAAGCTGGCAAGACATCGGCTCCTTCGTGGTCGGTGATGCGCAGGGGCTTTCCAATCGTGAGCGTGGGCCCAGATGTGGGCGTGTGGCGTGCGATCCAGAGATCGTAATTGGGCCGCTGAGTTGGATTGGAATGATCGGCGCCAGTCCAGGCCAACCACGGCTGCGTGGGATGCCAGTAGGGAGCCCAGTGCACTCCCTTGCCGCTTGTCAGCGCGATGTCTCCGCTGCCGTCAGCCCGCATCGCATGAATCTGCAACATTTCCTTTTCAACTCGATCAGTGCGGTAAGCAATCCACTTGCCATCGGGAGAAAAAAACGGTCCGCCATCGTAGCCCGGCTGATCGGTGAGTTGGCGTGTGTTCGTGCCGTCGGCATCCATCAGGAAAATATCAGGGTCGCCATCGCGATCGCTGACAAACAGAATCTGTTTGCCGTCTGGAGAGTAGGAACATTCAGCGTCGTAGCCAGGTGCGTCTGTCAGTCGCTTCAAGTCGCTGCCGTCGAGGCGGCTGGAAAAAATATCAGTGGCAGGATCAAAATCCCACTGATACCGTCGCCTCCGTCCACTGCGAGCGTCCTCAGCCGCTTGAGCCATGGCATGAGACTCTGTTGTGTTGAGGTTTTTATCGAGATGGCTTGAAGCAAATAGCAGGCGTTTGTCATCGGGAGAAAACCAACTGCAAGTGGTGCGGCCACGGCCAGTGCTGATTCGCTGCGGCACGGCCGGGCGTGGAGCGGCCACGTCGAAAGACTGCACGAAAATTTGATAAAAGGGATAGTCGGCTGGTACGGCCTGATAGCAAATGCGACGAGCGTCTGGCGAGAAATAGCCTTCGCCAGCCTTGACCATTCCCTCTGTTACCTTGATCGGCGCGGTCAGGAATAAGTGTTCCAGTGGCGTGAGATCGTCTGCACGCATCGCGGTGGAAAAGAATGCAAAAATCGTTACCCAGCAGAACAGCCGGGTTATTCTGGATCGGACGACCATAATGCCGGCAAGGCGAAGACGAGGGTTGAAGGTTTTTGGCATGCTCGACAGTATAGAACGCTTTCCGTGACGCGTGAGGAGGCTCTGCCGAATATGAAGATTTACACCAAGACTGGCGATGCTGGCGAAACTGGCCTCTTTGGCGGCCCTCGCGTTTCCAAAGACCATGTTCGCATCGAGGCCTTTGGGACCGTCGATGAGCTCAATAGCCATCTAGGGCTTGTCCGCACGCTGCCCGTAGCCGATGGGTTTGATCTGATGCTGCGGCGGATTCAGTGCGAACTCTTTGATTTGGGAGCGCAGTTGGCGACCCCTGGTGCCGCCAAGGAACGGATCACCGTGGCGCACATTGAGTCGCTGGAGACGGCTATCGACCAGTTTGACAGCCAAATGCCGGCGCTCAAGTGGTTTATTCTGCCAACCGGGACGCCCGTAGCCGCAGCGCTTCACGTCGCACGCACTGTCTGTCGTCGGGCCGAACGGCGCGTTGTGACTTTAGCGCATCAGCCGGACACAGCGATTCCCGCCAACGCAATCAAATATCTCAACCGGCTCGGTGATCTCCTCTTTATAGTGGCGCGTTTTGCAAACCAGCAGGACTCCGTCACCGACGACCCGTGGCACCCCGCCTAATCAAAGGCGTGCCATACGACACTCCCCATTGCCCGTCGACTCGTTTAGCAGGTTCATCAGTGAATCCTTCCTCAACTGTTGCTGCGACTGTTGCCACGATGTGTGGGGTAACCTTTCGACCTACAGTTGCAGAGGCAGCGACAGCGATTCTAGCCATGCGAGCAAAAATTGCCGCGCAGCATGCGGCGGGTGCACTCGGTGCCCAAACGGCTGCACTGGCCAGCGATGAGTGCGACACAATCGTACTGCGTGTCTGGCGGGCGATTCTGGCCGACCTGCCAGAGTCCTCAGTGCGCGTGATTGAAAAGCAAGTGGCAGTGGTGGCCCATGGGGGCTACGGCCGCCGCGAGATGGCCCCGTATTCCGACATCGATCTGATGCTGCTTTATGATCAGAGCTGGATTTTGCGTAGGAAAGAAAACACTGCTGCACTGGTGGCTAATGTGGCCAAGCGCCTGCTGCAAGACTTGTTTGATGCCGGCATGGATGTCGGTCAGAGCGTGCGCACGCTCCGCCAAGCCATCCAGCTAGCAGCCAGCGATGCAACCATTTACAGCGCTTTGATCGACGCACGGCTACTTGCGGGCAATACCGAGTTGCTCGATCGCCTCACCTCGCAGTTACAGAAAAGTGCCCGCTCGAATCCTCGGCGGATTGCCGAGAGGCTGGCTATCGCACGACAACAGGAGCGAGATAAGTATGGAAAATCAGTTGCGATGCTCGAGCCAAATGTGAAACGATCGCCAGGGGGTTTACGGGACATCCAACTGGTGCGTTGGCTCGGCATGGTTGGCTGGGGTGAGTCGTCGTTTGCTGATCTGGCCATGCTTGGCGCCATCTCGCGGCAGGATGCCGACTCGCTGCGTGATGCAGCGGAATTTTTGCTACGACTCCGAAACGATTTGCACCTCGCGGCCGGTCGCAATAACGACGATCTGACTCGTGATGAACAGCTACGGATCACGCAGGTGAGAGGCATCGAGTCGCTCGATGGAATGCTCGGAGTCGAGCGGTTTATGCGCGACTATGTTCAAGCGACATGGCAGGTGGCTCATGTGCTTGAAAATATTCAGCAGGCCATGCGGCGGCCGCCGGCATTGATAACACTGCTGCTCACGCTCTTCGGTCACAGGGTTGATGGACTTTTTCAGGTTGGCCCTGTCAATGTCTCGAGTGCGCCTGGATGTCAGTCACGTGTGGCTGGAAATCTGGCGTCGATCATGCGATTAGTCGAGCTTTCAATGCTCTACAATCTGCCGATTGAGCATGCCACATGGGAGGCAGTCAGAGTGGGGGCAAAGAGCCTGAAGCAGGAGGCAGATGCCAAAACAAAAGGGCAATTTCTTGCTCTTTTTCAGCAGCCTGGCGGCTTGGCAATCGCTTTGCGGCGGCTGCACGAAGTGAGGCTCCTTGAGCGACTCATTCCGCAGTTTATTCATGCACGACATTTAATGCAGTTCAATAACTACCACAAATACACTGTTGACGAGCATTGCATCGTGGCGGTTGAGCAGGCAGTGGCGCTAGCTGACGAGACAAGTTGGCTAGGAACGGTCTGGCGACAGTTGCATCGCAAGCACACCGTCCTGCTCGCGCTATTGATCCATGATTTAGGCAAAGGGTTTGTGGAAGATCACAGCGAAGTGGGCGCGGCAATGGCGCGTGAGATCGCTAGTTGCTTGGGTCTTTCGGCTGACGAGGGTGAAATTATCGAGTTTCTGGTGCGCAAGCACCTTGCGATGGCGCATCTGGCATTTCGGCGGAATCTGGGTGACGACAGCTTGGTCGTGCGATTTGCCTGTGATGTGGGCTCCCCTGAAGTTTTACAGATGCTGGCCGTCCTGACTGCCGCCGACATCAGCGCCGTGGGGCCAGATACATGGACGCGATGGAAAGCCGATCTGTTAGGCGAGCTTTATTTTAGAACCCTCGCCTACCTCGACGGCGAAAGCCCATCTGTCGGCGCCCAACGCAATCGCAAGTCACTTGAAAAACTATTAGCTGATCGGCCTGAGAGCGATGCCGTTAAACAGTTGGCCGGCGACCTGCCCCTTTCTTACCTGCGCGACACCGAGCCTGCCCGTGTGCTCGAAGAGCTTGGGGCTCTTGCGCGGCTGGCAGATAAAAAAGTCTTTGTGTCCACTCGCTGGCAGCCTGAGACATCGACTCTGGCCATCACTGTTTGCACTCGTGAGGACGCGGCCCCGGGAGTGTTTCACCGGCTCACAGGCGCCATGACGACCCAGCGACTGGAAATTCTGTCAGCAGATATTCACACACTGCACAATGGACTGGTCATCGATCACTTCGTAGTGCAGGACCCAGACTTTACGGGCCAACCGCCGATCGATCGGTGTGGCGAGATCGCAGCGGCGATTAGGGCTTCGTTCAAGGCCGATCACCTGCCATCCTTCCGGCGTCGCTGGAACCCTTTTGCTCCGCTACCTAATCGGTTGGCACTGACTCCTGTGCGGGTGCTCTTTGACAACGAAAGTTCGGAGCACGCAACGATCGTGGAAGTTTTTGCCCACGACTCAGTCGGCCTGCTCTACGAGATTGCCAAAGCACTTTTTGAGGCCAATCTTTCCGTGCGATCAGCAAAGATCGGCACCTATCTCGATCAAGTGGTCGATGCCTTTCACATCACCGATCTCAACGGCGAGAAAGTAGTCGATCCTGATCGCTTGGCCGCGTTTCGTCAGGCGATCGAGCGAGTGGCCGCACCGCTCACCGGCCCTGGGTCGCCCCACTAGGCCCTAGGGACAGCATGCGTTCTCGCCATGCGATCTCGAAATGTTCCAGCGGCATGCCGACGAGCTTTTCAAACTGTTTGAGTGCCTGATCAGATTCTCCTGCACGGTCTTGCTCTCCGGTCGTAGTGTCAGTCGCAGACGTGCCAAAAGCTGTCAGGGCTGCCAGTGAGGTTGGGGTCAGCACTGGCTCTAGCAGCGCCAGATGAAATGCTAGCCCCCACGCCATCAGGTAGGCGCGTTGGCTGGTAGTCGTCGATCCAGCGTGCACCACGAGAAACTGTGCTTGGTCAGTCGTGAGAAGATCGGCCAGCGAAAGTGATTCACTGCCTCGCAGCAACTCCTGCAGAAGCAGCAGTCGCTGGGGATCAGGGGCATCCATTCGCAGTTCACCAGCCTCGAGCGGCGCAGTCTCAAAGACTTGTGCCAGCCCTTCGTCCAGCCAGGCTGGCAGTCCGCCCTCAGAATGCGGCCTGATGAATCCGTCGGCGTAGGCATGCCAGGTCTCGTGGATCAGCCATCCGTAAAAATTCCGCCTTGCCGCCTCCACCCGCTGGGCGTTTTCGCGACGAAGGGCTTCGATCTGCACCAGCGCCAACCCTTTTTCCCGCTCCCACCGCGATCGCGCGGTGTGGACAATTTTAGTCCGCTGGCCGGCAGGAATGCCTTGTTTAGCCAGGTCGGCTGCAAGACGGTGCACACCTTCTTCAAGCGCGCGATCCAGATCGACATAACGCTTGAGCACAACATCGAGATTCTCGACGGCGAGTTTTTCCTGTTCGATGATGGCCGGCATGTCGCTCCCTGCTACGAGAAGCCTTCGCTGGGGCACAAAAAAGGCTGGGTTTTTTAAACGAATGCCCAGGTCATTCTGCACGCGTCGGTATTCAGCAGAGGTGCCACACAGTTGAATCGATAACGGTGGGCCAACGGATAACGCTACAGGAGAGTTCTTTTTCTGGGCAGTGCCGGTCGGTGGAGGGACGAGAGTCTCAATCGCAACAAACATCTGCTCTAGCCGCACGATCGCCTGCCGTGTGAGATGAGAATCAGCGCTGCTTTCCAGCGTAAACCAGCGGCCCGTATAGAGCCACGGTTCGTCGTCATCGGTGCGAAAGAGTCGCACGGCTGTCTCGGCATTGAGTCGGATGTCGTGACGGTCGCGAAACGCTTGCACATTGGCTTTGAGAGTTGCATGGTCATCGGCCGCAAGTCGGTCGATCGAATCGATACGATTGGCCGCCACCCGGCCCCAGGCAATGAGATACATCGGTTTTCCCGGCGGCCGAACCACCTGTACAAACCCAATATCGTGAGCATCATCAACCGTATCGACCACAAGCCCCTCCAAGCGTCGGCCATCGGTAAGCAGAACTGTTTCGAGCTTCCACGAGGCGGTTGTGAGTCCGCGGGGTGGCTCATCGGCCATGCTCTGTGAGAGTCCAGCAGCCACCCAACAGAGCGTGCACCCAATCAGCCAAAGGCTCGCAGCACAGCAGTGATCAGCGACTGCTTGCACCAACGGATTAAGTGTTGCTCGAATCAATGGCATAAGGCTGTCGGGTGCGGATTGTTTCAAGAGCTTTGTGGCGTTCTTTGTCGAGAGTCAACGAGAGTGCCAGGGCCTGTCCTCGGGCAGCCACATCGCGGCAGTCAGCCAGGTGATGTCGGCACCAGACGATGCGTTCCATCAGGTCTGACAGGTCGGCGGCCACTGGTATGTAGTGCTCCCAAGGCGTGAGACCATCATAATACCACTGCCGGAAAGCTAGCGGGGAAGCCACCTTGATCACGCAGCACCCATAGAGTAGCCGAATAAAACAATTACTGAAGGCGTTGCCATGTCCGTCGATGTCGATGGCGAACTGCCGGTGAGTCCAGGACGATTGCGGTTGGTATTCCCCGTAAATACCAGCTTTTCTGTAGTGGCTTGTCGCCGTGGGGTGAAGGTGTGTGCCGCCAGTGATGCGTAAATCGACGCCTGAAATGGCAGCGTCCTGCGCCTCTCGCGCAAACAGACAGAGGCGAATTCGCTGCCGCAGACTTGTATCGGAGGGATCCATCTCAGCAGTGAACAGCTCACCCCAGCCAGTCGGATTCCCTCGCCAGGCAATGGTCGTGTCGCGATCTCCGAATGCAGGAGCTGCCAGGCCCTGTTGACGTTGCCGGGCATAGCCAGAGCTTGAAAAAAATCCTCGGTCTGGGATCAGCAGCGTGTGGCGAAAGTTGGAGCAAAAACCAAGTATTGGCCCCTCGGCATTGACCCAGTCACCCAGATCGGCAGCCCACTGGCCCGCTGGAATTTCCGGCCGCGAGATGAGGTCTACGAAGACTCCCAATCGACGCCAGATTGTCGAAAATCCGTTGCGCGATCGCAGCCAGTTGGCATCGACTTCAATCTGCAGTGACTGCGGCAACCGTTTTTCAATTTGCACGACAGTGTGAATGTCGGTGCAGCCCTCTTGTCGAGGCAAAAAAGGAATGCGAAGTTGCGGAAAAAAACCGCTGGCGTGTCGGGCAGACTTGCACTCAAGCAGCGTCTGCTTAAGCGGTTGGAAGCAGTGGTGCACCAGCGCCGAGAGTTGCGGAGCAAGTTTCACAACGACAATCCTTCGCCAATTCAGATCACACCGATTCTCAGCCCAATCCTTCGCCCGATTTTATCAAAGGTATGTGTTGAGCAGGTTTTCAAAAAGTTCCTGCCGTCCGCTGCTGCAGCCCTGAGCCTCTCCCTTGGCGAGCATTGCCGCTTCCAAGGAACGGAAGTTTTCAGTTCCCGCATCGATTGTTTTGCCCAGAGGTGACGACCACGAAGCATAGCGATCTTCGAGCAGTCGCTGCATCGCGCCATCGGCCCGCATGGTTGCGGCGATCTTGAGTCCTCGCGCGAAGGCATCCATGCCACCGATGTGAGCATGAAAAAGATCGACAGGCTCAAAGCTCTCGCGGCGCACTTTGGCATCGAAATTGACCCCGCCAGGCGTTAGGCCGCCGTACTTAAGAATCGTGTACATGATCTGCGTTGTCAGATAGATGCTCGTGGGAAATTGGTCTGTGTCCCAACCGACGAGTGTGTCGCCGGTATTGGCGTCGATCGATCCTAGAAATCCCTGCATGCCGGCATACTCAAGCTCGTGCTGCATCTCGTGGCCAGCCAGTGTGGCGTGATTGGTCTCGATATTCATCTTAACATGCTTCTCAAGACCGTAGGTGCGTAAAAAGTTGATGCAGGCAGCGCAGTCGAAGTCGTATTGATGCTTGGTGGGCTCGCGCGGCTTGGGCTCAAAATAGAATTGCCCCATGAAGCCAATTTCTTTGGCGTAGTCAACCGCCATCTGCATGAACCGCGCCAAGTGGTCGATCTCCCGCTTCATGTCGGTGTTCCACAGGCACTGATAGCCTTCTCGTCCTCCCCAGAAAACATATCCCACGCCGCCGAGGTGCTTGGTAACCTCCAAAGCTTTCTTCACTTGTGCTGCTGCGTAGGCAAAAACTTCAGCGTTGCAAGTTGTTGCCGCGCCGTGAACATATCTGGGGTGGCTAAACAGATTGGCCGTACCCCATAAAAGCTGGATACCGCTGCGATCCTGATGCTGCTTGAGAACCGTTGCGACGGCATCGAGATTTTTATTTGACTCCGCCAGCGTGGCGCCCTCTGGAGCCACATCGCGATCGTGAAAGCAGTAGAAACCCACGCCGAGCTTCTCCATAAACTCGAAGGCGACATTCGTCCTGGCGATGGCTGCAGCCAGGGGGTCTCCTGCCCGCTCCCACGGTCGTAGCATCGTTGCAGCTCCAAAGGGATCGCTGCCTGTGCCGCGAAAGGTGTGCCAGTAGGAGACGGCAAAGCGTAGGTGGTCGCGCATCGAGCGGCCTTCAATGAGCGCATTGGCATCGTAGTGGCGAAAAGCCAGCATATTTTTTGTGGTTGGGCCCTCGTAGCGAATTGGTGCAATGTCCGGGAAAGCTTGGGATTGAGAGTCAACCGACATAGGAGTGTGCTCCAGAAAAAAGAAAATAAAACGGCACGAACAACAAATAATCGGAAAAGAAATCTGACAGGAATCCCACAGACTGTATACCCAACAACGCCGGCGTTGTCTTGTTAGCCTCGCCCAGCCAGTGTGCGGGCGAGCAAACGGCGGCCCAGATCGGGAAACCACTCAATCAGTCCAGCCAGCAGGCGAGCCGAGCCAGGCACGACGAGTTCGCTCTGGCGAGTCTGGCAGGCAGCGAGCACTTTGCGGGCCAGCCAGTCGGGGTCGAGTGGTGTGAGCTTGGTCCCCCCGCCGGGGGCGATGGCAGCTCGCGGCAGGCCGCCGCGAGCTGCCTCTGATGCGTAGCGAACCTCGGCTATGTGTTCGGCGCGGGGATCTGCTGGATCGCGGCGAATGGGGCCCGGCGAAACGAGCAAGACATGACCGCCACGGGGCGAGATTTCCAATCGGACTGCATCGACAAAAGCAGCCAGCGCTGCCTTGGCGACGCAGTAGGGGCCCATGTAGGGCGTAACTAATTTTCCAGCAAGACTGCCAATAAAAACCAGATGCCCCTTTGATCTGGCAACATCGTCTGCCGCGGCCTGTGTGATTTCGACAGCGCTGGCGAGATTGGCTTGTAGAAACGCGTCTAGTTGGCTGACGCTTGTTTCGAGGATCCGCCCACGGCCCGATTGACCGATGCAAAAAAAGAGATCATCGACGCCCCCCAACAACCGGAGGCATTCGCCAACCACTCTGCCACCTTCACCCGAGATCGCTAAGTCGGCAGCTACACCTTGTACGCGGTCTTGCCCCGGATCAGAGCCTACACCGCAGCCGACTCGGTTCGCATGTTGACAAGCAGCCAGTGCCGCGCGCACGCCGGCGCTTGATCGCCCCACGACGAGCACCCGCGCGCCTGCAGTGAGCAGGTGGCGGGCCAGCACCAGTCCAAAACCAGCCGTTCCTCCGGCTACGATCACCCGTCGATTGTTCCACATAGGCCCGAGCACGCATTCTTTCGGTTGAGGTTAGCAAGCCGGCCAATAGGCCACCTAGCAGCGGTAGGATTTTCGCTTTCGAAGCAGAAAGTCTATCGCACTCACTCGCCAGTAGTGAAATCAATGGGGTAGGATGGCGGCCCTGTTGGTAGGCGGCCCTGCTCCTCACCCTCTCAAGGATTCACCCCATGACGCCCATCATTCCCGATCGCCCCTCCACTTCACCACGCCAGCCCCGCGAGAACGACCGGTCGGTTGGCCTGCCGCTGAATCAGATCGTGCGCACCAAAATTGTTGCCACAGTCGGCCCTGCCTGCCGGGATGAAGTGGCGTTGCGGGCGCTTGTGGAAGCTGGAGTGGCTGTCTTCCGACTCAATATGGCCCACGGTTCAATTCCCGAACATCAAGAATCGCTCGACCGTATCCGCCACGTTTCGGAGATCCTCGATCGACCCGTCGGCGTGCTTGCCGATTTAGCCGGACCGAAGATCAGGTTGGGCGAATTGCCAGGTGGCGCTGTGGAGTGCGTGGCGGGAGCAGAGTTTCGCTTTATCCGTGGAAGTGAAACTCAAAAGTCGGATGAGCTTGTAACAACCTATGCTCCACTGATCGATGAACTCGCCGTGGGCGATTCGGTGATGCTCGCCGATGGCACGATCAGCCTTGTTGTCGAAGAACGCGGGCTCGACTGGGCCCGCTGCCGTGTCGTGCAGCCGGGGCTGGTCCGCAGCCGCCAGGGAGTGAACCTACCGGGCGTCAAACTCTCGGTGCCGGCAATCAGTCCAGCCGATTGGCAACATGCCGAGTGGGCTGCTAGCGCTGGGGCCGACTTTGTCGGCCTGTCTTTTGTGCGGTCGGCAGTCGAAGTCAATCTCCTCAAGGAACTCCTGCGGACGCGGGGTTCGCAGGCGCGGGTGGTAGCCAAAATCGAGAAGCGAGAAGCGCTCGATAACCTCGAATCGATTGTCGAAGTGGCTGATGCTGTCATGGTAGCACGGGGCGATTTGGGCGTTGAGATCGATGTGGCCAGCATGCCGATGGTGCAGAAACAGATCATTCGGGTTTGCCAGCGGTATCAAAAGCCAGTGATTGTGGCCACGCAGATGCTCGACAGCATGCAGCATGCGCGTCGTCCTACGCGGGCCGAAACAACCGATGTTGCCAATGCCATTCTGGACGGAGCCGACGCTTGTATGCTCTCTGGAGAAACTGCCATCGGCGAACACCCTCGGTTGGCGGTGGAGATGATGCGACGGATTGCCAGTGCTACTGAGCAGCACTATCTGGCAGACAGGCGGCAGGGCTTTCTAGCAGACAGGCGGCAGGGCCTTCTAACAGACAGGCGGCAGGGCCTCAACGATCAACTCTCCGGAACTCGCAGCGCGATTGGCGACCCGTCCCAAGAGTTTCTGCCTGCCCCAGAGTTTCTCATGCAAGGTCTGCATCCGATCACGCAGGCAGTTGTCGATGGCGCCAGTCGGATCGCTGCAGAATTAGATGCCAAGTTGGTTGTTGTTGCCAGCAAAAGTGGCGTCACAGCGATTGCCCGCTCCAAGCGACGCGGCGCTGTGCCGACCGTGGGAGTCAGCGATAATCTAGCCACTCTTCGCCAGATGTCGCTCTACTGGGGCGTGACACCGCTGGCCGCCGACGCCGGATCCGATGTCAACGCACTTTTGGAGCACGTCACGGCGTGGGGGCTGCGGGAAGGCCGATTAAATCGCGGTGATCGAATTTTGCTGGTGGCGGGTATCGGATTTGGGACGGGTGGGCACAATATGGCCCTTGTTCACGAAGTTTGAATTCTGAGTATCGAAGAAGAAATACAAAACAGGAGAGTCTCAAAGATTATGCCCAAATGCGTGCTGGCCTATTCGGGTGGATTAGACACATCGGTGATCCTTGGCTGGTTGATCGAGAAGGGTTACGAAGTGATTGCCGTTTACGTCGACCTTGGTCAGCCCTGTGAGGACCGCGCTATGACGCTGGCGAAGGCTCGCACGTGCGGGGCCTCGGAGGCGTTGATCGTGGACGTGCGCGAGGAACTCTGTCGTGAGTTCGCGTTTCCTGTTATGCAGTGGCAGGCCCGGTACGAAAATACCTACTTGCTCGGCACATCGATCGCACGGCCACTGATCAGCAAGGTCTGTGTCGAGATCGCTCACCGGGTTGGGGCGACTGTCTTTGCACATGGTGCCACAGGCAAAGGCAACGACCAGTGCCGCTTTCAATTGGCAGCCGAAGCGATCGACCCGGCGATAGAAGTGCTTGCGCCTTGGCGGATCCCGGAATTCCGTACCCGCTTTCCAGGCAGGACAGAACTCCTAGAGTTTTGCGATGCCAGGAATATTCCCGTCAAGGCTTCGCGGAGCAAACCTTACAGCTCGGACGAAAATTGCCTGCACACCAGCTACGAGGCAGGCGCTCTTGAAGAACTGACGACCGACGGTTTTGCTTTGGTAGAGTTTGGCATGACAGTCTCTCCGCAGCAGGCACCCGATACTTTTGAGCTGGTGAAGATCGACTTTGAATCGGGTTTGCCAGTGCGAGTCAATAATCAGAGCTTGGCGGCACACGAGCTGGTTTTAAAGCTCAATGATATCGGCGGCCGCAATGGCATTGGGCGCAGCGACATAGTGGAAAATCGGCTCGTCGGCATGAAGAGTCGTGGCGTCTACGAAGCTCCCGGCATGACGCTGCTCTACGAGGCCCACAGGCTCGTAGAGCAGATGACGCTCGACCGCGATCTGGTACATCTTCGCGATCGGATGTCGCCGGAAGTGGCGGAGAGTGTCTATTACGGATTTTGGTACTGCGCAAAAATGGATGCGTTGTTGGCATTCATACGAGAATCACAAAAGCCCGTTACCGGCAGCGTGGAATTGCACCTCTACAAAGGCAATATTTTGGTCAAGAGCCGGCAGAGTTCGCAGAGCCTCTACGATGCAGCGATCGCTTCGATGGAGGGGGGCGGTTCCTATAATCAAAGCGATGCCGAAGGGTTTTTACGGATCCTCGGCCTGCCCTTGCGGGTGCAGGGACTGGTACGACCTCGGCTGCGACGGCCTCCAAGCGACTCATAAGAGAGCCACTTTGACCACAACGGAATTACCAACTTAGACTGCCCAGCTTGCCAGATTGGCGGGGCCGGCTTTTTACGTAGTAAGTCCATGTTGAGCAAATTGTGAGTTCGTGCCAAACTCCCCACCTGCCGCATGTTCCCTGCGGCGTGATTTTTTTGAAAAGACAACTCAATGAAACCGGTTGGGTAGAGAAAGTCATTCAATTCACTCGATAAGGATTGGGGAATAGGAAATAACGATTCTGCCGGTTCCACTGTCTGGTTTGGTTTTTAAGGAGAATGCTTGTGTACGGAAACTTTTCAAAACCTCTTTTGTTCAGCGGTACCAGGTTCTTTTTTCAGGCAGCCTGCTGTGGGCTAACCTGCTGGATGATCCTGCTGACTGCCACTGGAGTGCAAGGGGCCGGTGCGTTTCCGCCCAGCGAGAAAGTCTTTCCGACAACAACCCGCGCCTGGCTCAGCATTCCCAACCCCACGAGACTCAAGGAGAGTTTCGATAAAACCAGCTACGGCCAACTCATCAATGATCCGCTTTTGAAGCCTTTTATTGAAAGCCTTCGCGAACAACTCCGCAGCAACGGCAAGCAGAGGCTCGAAAAATTAGGGCTGACGCTGGATGATTTGCAAAAGATCCCTGGCGGCGAAGTTGCCATCGCCGCGATCGAACCGCAGCCCGGCGTGCTGGCCTCTGTGTTGCTCGTTGATGCGACCGGCCACGAGGTCGAAGCCCGTGCGATGATGACGAAAATTGGAGAGCGGCTGGTTGAGCAAAAGGCAACAAAATTGCCAGCCAACAAGACAGCACCGCAGGTCACCGTCTACCAACTGCCAGCGACTCAAGCCGGAAGTTTGCCCGCGGGAACGCCTCCCCAGCAGCCTCGCCAAGTGGCTTATGCCTTAGTGGGCTCGGCCCTTGTGGTAGGCGATCATCTCGGGCAGATAAGCCAAGTAATCGCTGCTCTGTCAGAGGGCCGCGCCGACTGCTTGGCCACGCTCAAATCGTTTGACGCCATCGCAGCGCAGTGCATCAAAAATATACCGGCAGACGCTGCGCCGCTCAGATGGTATGTCGATCCGCTGGGATACGCCAAGGTGTATCAAGCCGCCAATCCACCTCGCGAAAAGCGCAAGGGCCCAGATTACGTCGCGATTATAGCCCGCCAAGGTTTTGATGCAATCCAAGCTGCTGGAGGTATTCTGATCTTGAGCGTGGGCGATCATGAGATTCGCCACCATTCAATGATTTACGCTCCACCGCTCGAAGGCCGGGAGGCGTTTGCCCCCGATCGCTTCGACCTAGCTGCTCGCATGCTTCAATTTCCCAACAGCGACGCGATTGAACCGCCAGCGTGGGTGCCTCGTGAGGTGGCGAGCTGGGGGGCGATGCAATGGGATATTCAGACAGCTTTTGCGTCGATTGAATCGCTGGTCGACGACATCGTTGGTGAGAAGGGAGTTTTTGACGATGTCATTGCATCGCTTAAGGAAGATCCAGACGGGCCGCAGATCGATGTCGAAAAAGACCTTGTGGCTTGCCTTGGCAAGCGCGTCTCGATCGTAAGCGACTCAGTTATGCCCATCAATACAGACAGCGACCGGCTCGTGATTGCCATTGAAGTTGTCGATGCGGAGAAGGTCGCAGCCACAGTGGCTAAGAGCATGGCAACTGATCCGGACATGAAAAAAGTCGAATTCAAGGAGTATGTCATCTGGGAACTGATCGATCGGTCGTCAACAATCCCAACGCTCGAGATTGATATTCCGGGTGGAGCTGTACCGCATGCCGACGAAGAGGATGGAGGCGCTCAGCGCCGTCTGAAGTTGCGGGAAAACGACGAAAAATTACTTCCGCACTCGGCGGTGACGGTCGGCAAGGGCCATCTCTTAATTGCCTCGCATCGCGATTTTCTGGAACGAGTGCTGGAAACCTCAGATGATTCTGACTCGCTCGTCGCTGCAGCAGATTACACAGCAATGAACAAGGAAGTCGCCAAATTTTTTCCCGCCCAACTAGCAATACGATCGTTTGGCAGAGCCGACCAATCAATTCGGCCTCTTTACGAAATGCTCAAGCAAGGCAAGATGCCGAAGTCAAAGAGCGTGATGGGGCAAGTGCTCAACGGAGTCTTGGGCGATGGCAAAGAAAAGAAAGACAAGAGTCTACGGTCACAAAAAATCGACGGCAGCACCTTGCCCGATTTTGCCTTGGTCAGTCGCTATTTTGGTACCCTGGGCGCGGGCATGGAGTCGCTGCCAAACGGTTGGTACATGGTGGGAATTGCCCTTCCAAAAGCAAAAGCCGATCCAGAGGCAGCCAAATAATTTCTAGCGGGATCCAGCGGTTGGCGGCGTTTTCGAAGATTCAACGACGGCCCAGAATGGATGCTGGCGATCGGCGCGAGTGCGCAGGTCTTCTAAAAGCAAGCGTTTGTCGGGCACCAGAGCCTCGTGCTTGAGTCGGCGGCCGTTGAGCATGACGGTGACGGGTCTTGTGAAGTCGATCAGTTCCGGCGAGAACCAGATGCGCACGCGATCGGCGCCGCAGCGAACGGCTACCGTATTGCCGGGAGTTGTCTTGGCCTCAATCGCAAAGGGCCGAATTGTTCCAGGTGGGGGCCAGTCGGAAGGTAGCACAATGGTTTTTGCTGGAGCCCCAGACATTTCCACCCACCAGAAAAAACAATCCCACGGCCGCATTGAAACCACATCGATCGACGAAGGGAAGAAACTGCGGTGTTTGCGTTGCATCCAGTCAAAGATACGAACGATTTCATCTGAAAAGTGCTCGTGGCCGCGGCCCCTGTATTCGACATAGGTTGTGTCAAAGCCCTTAGAAAAGCAGCGGTCGAGATCGATCGTGTTGCGAGCAAAACAGTCGTTGTCGAGTTCGCCGCCCACAATGTAGATGGGCAGTGTCTGAGCATTTCGCCAGTAAAAGTGAATGTATTTATCGGCGCTCGGCACAATGGCCACAAGACCCGCCCACAGGTCTGGATGGGAGAGCGCAATATCCCAGGCGGCATCGCCCCCGATTGAGTGGCCGGAGAGAAACACACGGTCGCTATCGACCGAGAAGAATCGCATCGCCTCGCGAAGAGATCCCAGTATGGCCGCGTGTTCTCTCGCCGAATACTCGTAGGAGGCTTGGTGGGCCCTGCCCCACGCCGGTGCGATGACGATTGCGCCGTGCCGCGTTGCCTGACCCCGTCGCATGCCATCAGGGCCGGGCATGCCGGCCCACCACTCAATCTGGTTGAGCGGAGTCGACCAGGCAGAATGGAGCGAAATGATTGTCGGATATTTCCTCAGCGGGTCGTATTCTGGCGGTAACTGCACGAGGCAGTCGATCGCGCCTTCACCTTCCAACCCTGGCACGACGATCTTATGCAGACCGGACGAAATGGCCGCTGGTGCCTGCTGCGGCGGTCGCATCTGCCGAGCAATGGCTGTGATGGTCGCCGCATCGAATGCCTCTTCCTCAGCCAACTGCGTGTAAATCCGATCACGGGCGGGCTTTTCGGCAGTGCGGAGAAATTCCAGTAAGAGCGACCGAACGCGGACCGCAGAGAGGGCTACTTTAAGATTCTCATTGGCCACCGCTGCCCCCTGCAGCCAGCCATTGATCGCGATGGCCAGTGCGCGGTCGACGGGCATCGCTGGCTCCAAAGCTAGTCGCTGAAATGTAGCCAGCCGATCAAGCGTTGAAAACGATAGCTCACGAGTGATCTCGGCAATTATTTCACCGGCTTGGTTGCGGAGATCTGCATCTTGCAACTGCGCCGCCCTGCCCCGCAGTTCGGCCATGCTCTTTCGCGCTAGTTCCTGTCGCTCGCGGTAGCCATCGCGTGCCTCGCGTACGGCTTCAAGAACTTCTCCCCCGGCATCTGGTGACGGAAACGCCTCAAGCAATTGCATGGCAAGCCGATCTTGGCCAGCAATTCCCCGCAGCAGGATCTCATCGAGCATTTTTTTTGCGGCCAACTCGGCCAAGCTTTTTCGTTCTGCCGCTAGGTTGGCAAGGTTTGGAAAATCTTGCAACACATCATCGAGTTCTTTACGTGCGTCGTCGTAGCGATCGGCCTGCAAGTAGAGACGCACCACGCGCAGGCGGTGGTCTGAATTTGTACGATCAATGTGTTGGTCGATGACACGCTGGAGGACATCGCGAGGAATCGATGAAGTGGCAACTCGCATGTCCATCAGCACTGAATGTTCGGTAACGACTCCCTCGAGGCTCGTCCAAAGGGGTGTGATCTGCGTGATCCCCTGGACGATGTCGAGCCGGCCAGACGAAGTGGCAATCGAAAAGATTCGACGGCCAAACTCATCGAACGGAGTTGTTTCGAGGACAGCTCCGACTCCGGCCACACGGCGACCGTTTTCTGGAATGCGTTGCGGAATACGAATGCTCTCGCGACCGATCCCAACAGGGCTTTGCTCGGCCTTGATAACTTGCCGTTTTGAGACCATCGTGCGCGTGAGTTCATCGTCACACATGAGAATTGAAGTGCCGGCTGTCTGGCTGGCCGGAGCCTCTGCCATCGGATCGATCGCCACGCCAGAGAGAAGCACGAAGCGGCCCTCCAGGACACGACCGTCAGCGAGTTGGACTTCGTCGGCCAAGCCGGAGAGTGGCGACCAGAAAACGTGACTGCCAATGGCCAGTAGAATAGATGTCAGCGCGGTCGGAAGGAACTCACGCCAGGCAGAGCGACCATCCCTCGTTGGTAGTGTGCCGGAGAGATAGTAGGGATTCATGTGTGCCTGCCATCGGAGATTCGTTGCAATCTGGCAACGGCCTGCCGCCGTGCACCGTGAGTGAGTTGCTGTCTTTTATACCCAAGATCTGGGTTCGGCGGGGCTGTTTTCTGGTTTTGACACGATCGACAGATTGCCTCATGCGGCGATAAACAAGACAAGGCCAAGGGCCAGAATCAGCTCCATTTTGTCGATGAACAACCCCCGCAGGCCTGCAATAGGACTAATTTTAATTGCGATTTCTTGACGCGCCCTATCTTTTCAGAGCACAATTCATAAAGAATCAATTCAAATGCCTGAATGAGAAGGCAAAAAATAGAAGACGGAACGGTGGAAATGCACGGTACTCTCAGACGATTTCTTGTGGGGTTTGTGGTTCTCTCGATTCTTTTGCCTGTTCTCCTGGGCGTTGTACTCGGCTTAGGTACGTTGCTGGCGTCGCTAGGCGACGAATCGGGGGGCGTTGCCTGTGGTCGAGCGGCGCTGGTGGTTGGCGTTCTTTGGGTTGTGGCCGTGATTGGCACCGCTATGAGTAGTTCCATGATCGTGCTGAACGGGCCGCTGTTGCAGTCGCAGCAACACTCAGGCTCACAGAATCCTACAACAAGTGAGGCGATTTCTCAGGATCGTCAGGCTTAAAAACCGTTGGGCCATCGGTACGGGGATTTGCATGCCGATCAAGTTTCGCTGTACTGCCTGTAACGCAAGGCTGCATGTGCCGGATCGCTGGTCTGGCACGAGCGTGCCGTGCCCAAAGTGTGCCACGCGAGTCGTTGTGCCTGCAGGTGGCCAGAAGCAGGTCTCAACGCGGTTCGAGCAAGCCGACATAGAGAAGTCCATTCAAGCCCTGGAGCCGCGTCGCGGGGGAATATTTGCCGATGCTTTGTTCGAAATCCCATTACCTCTCGCTGCGGTGCCGTCTCAAGACGGCATTCCGCGGTCGCGATCAATATCCTATGCTCTGGGAGTAGTGTTTGTGGCGTTTGTAGCAGTTGGTTCTTTTCTCCTTGGGGCCTGGTGGTATTCACCGAGCAATGAACCATGAAGCTGCCTAGCAATCGCTTTTTGCTCTGGACGTCATGTACGGTCTGTGCTCTTCTGCTGCCGCTTTCGGCAGGGATCTCAGTCGCCGCCGATCCGGTTGTGGCGCCAAAAAAATCACCCACCAGGAGTGCGCCGCCTAGCAACGCAGCGGCCCTCAAAGAGATTAAGGCATCGCTCGACAGCGCAAGTGTCCTTCTCGACGAGAGCAAGCCCTTGAAAGCCATGGCTATGCTGGCCGAGGCAGTGCGAGGAATCGAGGAAGTATCGCAACTCGAACGCGTGCCCGCAGGCCTTCGGCTTCTGATCGATCGCTGCAAGTCGCTGAAGTCCGATCTGGAAATCGAGGGAGTTGATGCTGCTGGCATCACGATCCCAACATTCAAGCCTGTTGCCCCTAAAGCCAGTAAACTTCCAGTTGCTGGCGCACCACTGCCGCGTCCTGTCTTGAAGCCTGGCCCCGGGAAGCCTGCCTCAAATGCGATCAGTTTTTCAGGTCAGGTGGCTCCAATACTGGCAAAAAACTGTGGTGGCTGTCATATCGCTGGCAAGAAGGGCGACTTTCAAATGGTGTCCTACGAAATGCTGATGAAGTCGGGCATGGTGCAGCGAGGTGTGGGGAATGCGAGTCGTCTGGTGGAGGTGATTCTCAGCGGCGATATGCCACGGGGCGGCGGAAAAGTTTCTCCTGCTGATCTGGGCGTTGTGATGCGCTGGATCGATGCTGGTGCGGCCTTCGACGGTGGCAATCCAGCCACGCCACTGGACATGCTAGCGCGGGGAGCGGCGGCAGGGCCGCCTGCTGTCGCAGCGCCGATTGTAAAAGCCATGGACGCTGTGCCATTGAAGCCGGGGGATATCTCTTTTGCGGATTCTATTGCGCCAGTCTTGCTCAAAAACTGCGCTGGTTGCCACGGTGGCAATGATGCCCAAGCGGATCTAAAAATGCTGAACTTGGAAACGCTGCTCAAAGGTGGTCGCAGCGGATCGCCGATTGTGGTGGGCAAAGGGGCAGACAGTCTGCTTCTCAAGAAGCTCAAAGGAGTCGGAATTGAAGGGCAGCGAATGCCACTTGAAAAGCCTCCGCTTGCCGATGATGTGATTGCCATGATTGAGAAGTGGGTGAACCAAGGCATCAAGCTCGACGCACTGACGCCCCAGGCCAGCCTCGAAACGATTGTGGCCGCAGGTGTCGCCAAAAAGATTTCGCATGCAGAGCTCGTTACAATACGCTTTGAGGCAGGGAAAAAACTCTGGAACAATGCGATTCCGGATGAAGCGCCTGCCATCGCGCAGCGCGAAACGGTGGGCGTGATAGGGAATGTCTCCCCGTCGCGTTTGGCTGAAATCGCCGATGCAGCAGAGGCGGCCAGTACCCGAGTGCACTCCGAATGCGTAGACGGAGGCAGCCCCTTGCTCAAGGGTGGAGTGGTGGTTTATGTCTTTGCGAAGGGGTACGACTATTCTGGATTCTGGCAGAACGTCCTTGCGAAGGAGCGGCCCAAAGGCTTGGCGGGCAATGCGGGCGTAGTGGGAGATGTTGTGTACGCCGCGTTGGTTGCGCCCTCGGGTGATAGCGAGGAGACTCAAGCCGATTACAAGCTTCAGTTGGCTGAACAGATAGCAGCTGCAGCCTTTATTTCTCGCGGTGCTCCCGAGTGGTTTGCCTGTGGTGCCGGCCGGCTGATTGCCGGAAAAACTGCTGCCAAAGCGCCGCTTGCGAAGGCGTGGCGGGAAGAGGTGCCGAATAGTTTGCAGCAGATCGGTTCCTCAAAAGACTTTTTAACCGGTCACTCTGACCCTGTCGCCATGGCCACTGTCAGCGGTGGATTTGTTGGTTCGATTGCCACATCGGGCAATCGAATCCGATTGTTGATCAAAGACTTGGATGCAGGAACTGCCTTCGACAAGGCGTTTATGACGCTCTTTCGGCAGACTCCTCAGGTCCTTTTTGATGCGTGGGCTGCCAAGCATGGCTTAAAGCCAGTTCGCCCGACCTAGTTGCGGCCCTTGTCAGGCGATCGATCAAGCATGGCATCATGGCTTTGCTCAAGCATGAGCAGCTTTTAACGAGCAGGAAATTGTGGCGATATGTTTTCCACCGCAATGCCGGGGCGTCGCGGTATGCGGAGAGCTCGTTTCAAAAAAAAGACGGGGGTGCCTCAGATTTCGGGGCATGTGATCCAAATCGGCGATCCGACCGGAGTCGGAACCTTTTGGCTGGACACGCTACCAAAACCGTATCGGCCCCAACGAGCCTCGTTAAGAGCTCACCGGCATGGTTCGACATCATCACGAACATGGCAGAAAACATATCGCCGCAAACTTCCTCGGCATCGCTACCAGTCTAGGCTTCATCTCGGTCGCGGTCGAGGGGCTCCATTATTTTTGTGTTGCGTTCGATCGCGATCACCACCGTCTGCCGCTCGATGCCGTCGGCTGTGCTTGCAACGATTGGTAGAACCTGTCGTTTGTTTGGCATGTCGATACGAACGCTGAATGTCCCATCGAGCTGTGTCTTGATTGGCTCACCTCGGACGGTCACATAAGAACCAGCTTCGGTAACACCATAAAGAATCATTTCAGCATCGACTTCCAAGTGAGACTTACCGCCCCGATCGGCTCCGGTATCCTGGTCTTCCAAGGCTGCTCGGCGAGCGGGTGGCGGGCCCATCGGACGACGCAACCGCTCCGCAAATAATTCCTGAAGCTCAAGGCTGTTATTTTCGGCAGAAAAACCGCCGCTCAAGGAGTAAATTTTTTCGCAGTCTTTGGCGATATCGCCCCAGTGGGCATCGAGCGCATCGCCGTGTGAGATCGCTGGCGTTAAAACAGCATTGCTGCGAGCCAGTGGGTGAAAGCGACCGGAGGTAGCTAGATAACCAAGTTCAACGCGGTATCGGAGTTGCTGCCGCACATCGATGAACCAATTTTTCACGCCGCCGTGCACCTCGATGTCGCGCACGACTCTTTCAGAGGAAGACGCCTGCAGGCTGCTCTCAACGGCAAATAATCGCACCACAGGTCGGGCGCTATGCCATTGTGTACCGAGGGCTGCCTGTGCACGCTTAATGCTTCGGGGCGTCACTTCCCAAAAAGTATGCAGCCAATATGGGCCACGAACCATCAGCACCATTCTATCGCGGATAGTGGACGGTCGCCCGTTCTCTGGTCGAGTGGCCAAACTCTTGGCCTTGGCGAGGAGTTCGCGGGCCTCTTCGATGCGCTGGGTCGTTGCAGTGTCGCGGCAGACAATCGCTGCGGCGCGGGCAGGAGAAAGTCGAAAAGTTGTCGGAGCGACGGCGGCCGATACGGGCGTAGTATGGTGAACGGCTGCCAGCACAGGTTGTCGGGCTTTGGCTTTCCGGACCAGTGCGCGAATCAACTGTTCTTTCCGCATAGAATGCCAACCGGAAACCCCATGCTGTTTGGCCATGCGGGCCAAATCACGAACGGGTTTTTCCTTCAGGTTTGCCAGTGTCATTGAGAACGCCTCCAGGGTGTGTGATAGGGCTCAGGAACATCCCACTTATGAGCGAGACGAAGGCAGCTCGTCTAAACTACCGAGAAACGCGCTAAAACGCAAATAAGCGCTCAGAAACGCGAAAATAGAGCGAATGAGGCCTGAAGGGGCATTCGGCGGCAGCTCACGGAATCAGTCGCCACGCAGCTTGAGATTTCTTTCGGTGAGCTTTTCACGCACTTCATTCAGGCTCGTGACACCGAAATTCTTGCACTCCATTAGATCGTCGCCCGTGCGACGGATAAGATCCCCGATCGTATGAATGCCAAGTTTTGTCGTGCATTTGCGAGCTCGTACAGAGAGGTTGAGTTCTGTGAGCGGCAGCGAATAAATCTCCTGTTCATCCGCTGATGGTTCGACTGGCTCTGGCTCGGGCTCTGCCACAGCGACTGGAGCGGCAAACTGTCCGAGCGTGATCCCCTTTGAGGCCAGCATTTCTTTGATTTCAACCAGGCTCGTCTCACCGAAATTCTTGCTCTCTAAAATCTCCTGTTCGCTGATGCGAGCTAAATCGCCCAGCGTCATAATGCCCATTTTTTGCAGGCAATTTCGGCTTCGCACGGAGAGTTCAAAGTCGGTCACGGGAAGCGTCAAAACCTGATCGATTCGATCGCGTTGCTTCTGGTCTTGTTCGCCAATCTGCAGATCGCCCGACGCGGAAGAATCTTTGAGAAAAAGGCGGGCGCGTAAGTGATCAGGAAACGCTGCCAGAATCCGCTTGTAGCATTTTTGAGCGTGGACAAAGTCATCTTTGTCTTCGTAGAGCAGTCCCAGGTTCAGCAACGCACCGATCGAAGTTGGATAGCGTTCCAGCGACCGTTCGTAGCACGATTGAGCCTCGGCGTCATTGCCGATGCGGTCGTTGATCACCCCCAAAGCAAAGAGGGCCGCAGGATGGCCTGGATCAATGGAAAGTGCTTTTTCCAGAAGTTCCACCGTTTCAACGATGGGCATGCCACCGTCAGCGTGCAAAGAGCCCTTGAGTGCCCAGTAGTCGGCTGAAGCATTCTTGGCCTCACCGATAGTGTCAATTGCTTTGCGGGCATCTTCCAGTCGACCGTTCAAGCGGAGAGCCTCGGCAATAGCCACCGTGCAAGCAGTGGTATCGTAACCGGCTCTCTGAGCGGCCTTGAACGCCTCCTCGGCTTTGTCGTATTCACAAAGCGCAGCGTGCGACAGACCTTGGTAGTAAAGCGCCATGGCGCTGCCGTCAGACAATCGCAGCGTTTCGATTGCATCCTGTGAGCGGCCAAGAAGATAGTGGCAGACACCAAGGCGAACAGAGGCCGCAGGGCTGCGTTCCCCTGACAACTCGAGTTCCTTGACGGCCAGTCTCAAATCCCGATGCGTAGATGCATCACTCCCCAGGCAACTCAGCAACTGACGAATTTCAGACGGGCCAAATGGGCCAGTGCCAGTGACAAGATCGCGGGTGTCAAAACGAGCAGTAGTGGAAACCATGGAATAACAACCTCTTCGGTTTAAAGCTTCAAATCTACAGATAAGCCAGCGGTGGGAATCGAACCCACAACCCCCGCATTACGAATGCGGTGCTCTGCCAATTGAAGCTACGCTGGCGAAGTGAGCGACGATGACAACGGTTAGGCAGGCGCCGAAACACCGCCAATCGGAACCTCGGAGAATAGCGCACGGCCTCGAAAAGGTCAAGAGTCAGGCGTTCTGCTCGGGGACTGACGCGTATCAGTTGTAAAACAGACCAGAAACGCTCCCCGATTTCTGCCCTCAGAACAAAGTCTGTAGGGTGGTGCTCAAAATCGGCTCAATCGATTGAGACCTGCGGCAGAATGTCAAATAAAAAAAGTGGGGCCACAGACTCGGCAGGAGCATCCTGCCAAAGGAATGCGGGTCAGGGGCAAGGCGACCGCACGCCAAAATAAAGTCAGTAGGCCCCACTTTGGAAACATAAAAGCGGGTTTTTGTCGAAGACCGGACTCCTCGACTTTAGAGAAGCAATGCACGCGGTGTGCCAGAATCGAACGACCCCTGCTATTTTGTTTCAGTCAAGCACAGCCCGTCTAAAAAAGGCATTGTTAACCGCACATTATACTGTTCCGCGGTGAATCCACTACCGACTATGGAATCGGTCAAAGGCAACCGATGCTCGTTCAGGACTGATCAATTTTGCAAATGCGCGACGCATTTTAAAGCGCGCCAACCAAAACGATGACAGCCACCGGTTTGCTATGCTCGGGCACAATTTGGAATCATTTTGGAGAATAATTTGTGATCCCGCGACTGCCTGCCATCATTGGACCGCATTCTTGCGGTCCCGGTTTTCCTCTGCTTGTGATTGCCGGCCCCTGCGTCATCGAAAGCGAGAGTCTCTGCCTAAGCATTGCCGAAACGCTGGCCGAACTAGCCTCAGAGCTGCCAATTCAGGTGGTATTTAAAGCCTCTTTCGACAAGGCTAATCGCACAAGTGGTGGCTCTTACCGTGGACCTGGCACGGCAGAGGGATTAGCCGTTTTAGAAAAAGTGAAAGCAGCCAGCGGTTTGCCCGTGACCACGGATGTCCATCTGCCCGAGCAGGCAACCGCTGCTGGACAGGTTTGCGATCTGCTACAAATCCCGGCATTTCTTTGCCGGCAGACGGATCTGCTCTTGGCCGCTGCTGCGACGGGACGAGCGGTGAATGTGAAAAAAGGACAGTTTGTTGCCCCCTGGGATATGCAGCATGTGGTTGCCAAGTTGCTCGCGGCCGGTTGCCACGATATCTGCCTTTGCGAACGCGGCACATTTTTTGGCTACGGCCGACTCGTCAACGATTTTTCTGGCTTGATCACGATGCGAGCGATGGGAGTGCCGGTGATTTTTGATGCGACTCATTCGGTGCAACAGCCGGGTAGCCAGGGTGATTCAACCGGAGGCGACTGCACACTCGTCGAGCCCCTCGCCCGCGCTGCCGCAGCAGTCGGCATAGACGGCGTATTTTTCGAAACCCATCCCGATCCCGATTCGAGTCCCAGTGATGGCTCCAATATGGTGCCGCTCTCACGTCTGCGTGGAGTGCTGGAGCGAGTCTTGCGAATCCATGACGCACGGTTAGCGGGGCTCGAAAGATGATGCGACGCGATCCAAAAGTTGATTCAATGACATTCATTCTGCTAGCGGCGACTTCTTTAGGAGTGCTGAGCGTTGGATGTGGCGGTTCTGCTGTTGCGCCCAAGAAATCTGCGCAGGCAATCTCCGCTATGCCGCAAGAGGTACGCGACACACTGCTGAATGGAGTAATGGATGTGCTTGGTCACCTCGACAACTATGAAGAGGCAGCCGCCTATAGCCAAGTTTTCGACCGGCTCAATCAATGGAGTCACGGCAGTCCACCGCTGGCTGGGGCAGCCAATGAATGGCGTCAGGATCCGTTGGTTCAATCGCTCCCGGAGCGGTTGCGATCGGTGGTTCCAGCTCATTCGCTGGGCAGCTCTGTATTCGATGCAGCAGGCGATGTGATCAGCCTGCGCGATCAAGCCTGGCTGGCAAATATCGTCGAAGTGGCCCGAGGTGATGCGGCGGATGATCTGACAATCGCCATAAATTTATTTCGGTGGACGATTCGTTCGCTGGCCATCAGCAGCGATCCACCGATGGTTGCTACGGCAACTACACCGGGCTCACGCTGGTTTTTGCCGGGCGAAATTTTGCTGGCCGGTCGGGCCAGTCCGGCGCAGCGAGCCTGGATTTTTTTGGAACTCTTGCGGCAGGCGGGCTTGGATGGCGTGATGCTGGCGACCGGCAGTGCTGCCCAAGACAATCTTCGGCCATGGATTCCAGCGATTCTATTGGACGGCGAAGCGTATCTTTTTGAGCCGAGCTATGGCATGCCGATCCCCGGTCCCGGCGGCAAGGGGGTGGCTACTGCTCGGATGGCCGCTAGTGATCCAGCCGTGTTGGCTAGGCTCGCTGTTGCGGATCGCCCCTACCCTATTGGGCCCGCCGACATCGCTGGGCTCTCAGTGCTTGTCAGTGCCGATCCGGCCAGTCTCTCGCGGCGGATGCACCGGCTGGAGGCTCAAATGGTCGGTTCACGGGCCGTCGATCTGGCCGTCGATGCCAGTGGCGTGGGGGCTCTAGCCCTAAAGGCACTGCCGGGTGAGAACGACTTAAAGCGAGTGCAGCTCTGGAGCTTTCCTTGGGAAGTGCTGGCAAAACGGCGTGAAGAAGCTGCTACGGTGGATGCGGCGATCCGACGCGAGTTGGCGGTCATGACGATTGCTTTAGCGCAGACTGTCGGGGACGCCCAGCAGCGTCAGGCAGGCAGGCATATTCTACGACCCCTCTATGCGGCTCGTCTGCGTGAGTTTCGCGGCGATGTCGCTGGCCCTGACGGAGCCAAAGCTGCGTATCTTATGGCTCGCCCCAGTAAGAGCCAGATTGCAACGGCCTTAAATCAGTTGCCGCCGCAGCAGGCGGATCCGGTTAAGCGTCTCTACGAACAGATGAAGCAAGATGCCACCTATTGGCTGGGTATCGAGATGCTCGCAGAAGGCGATTATGAATCGGCAATCGACTACCTCGACAGGATGACCCTGCAGGCTGTCCCCGATGGAATCTGGACAGACGCGGCGAGAATCAATCTGGCCCAAGCCTTTATTGGCAAGGGACAGACCCAGCAAGCCATAGTTTTCCTGCGAGCAGATCCCTCGCCGCAGCGATTTGGGAGCCGCCTCTTAGCGAATCAGCTCGAGCAGTCACGAGCAGGAAATAACACGTCGCCCAGCCCTTAGGCTCGTGAAAATGGCCCCATCCTCGGGGAACCCCAAGCCAATGTTGCTCCGCGAATGAAAAACGAGTATTATTTTTTTTCCGCTGATTCCAGTTCCACCCAGAAAACCTTCAGAAGACTGGCCAGCCATTCAGGCGAGCCCAGCAAGAAAACGATCATGAAAGACGGCATCCACCCCAATTATATCGAGACTCTTGTGCGTTGTGGCTGTGGCAACACATTTCAGACCCGTAGCACCGTGCCGGAGATCAAGGTTGACATTTGCAATGTCTGCCATCCGTTCTTCACGGGAAAGTTGAAGTTTGTCGATACTGCTGGTCGGATTGAGAAGTTCAAGTCAAAGTTTGCCAGCGCAGGGTATGCCAGTCTCAAAAAGCCCAAAAAGGCGGCCGTTCCCGCTGACGCCGTTTCTCCATAAATGCGCGACCAACTCGAAACCAAGCTCTCCCGGTTCGAGCAACTTGAACGCAACATGCTCGATCCGGTTGTTCTAGCCAGCGCCCATCAGGTGGCCGCTGTGGCCCGAGAGCACGGATCCTTGGCTCGAGTCATTCGTATCTTTCGGACTTTCCTCAAACTTGAGCAGCAGATCGCTGAGCACATTGAGATCAGCCGAGGCCCCGATCACGACCTAAGGGCCATGGCTGAGGCTGAGTTGCCCCAATTGCAGCAGCAGCGGGAGCAAGCGTGGGAGCAATTGCTCGATCTGTGCTCTGATGACGAAGATGTTGATCGGGCTCGCTGCATCATGGAATTGCGGGCTGGTACCGGGGGTGATGAAGCGGCGCTGTTTGCCAGGGACCTCTACGAGATGTATCGTCGCTACTGCACCGAGCAGGGCTGGGAAGTGGAAGTGCTCGACGCCAGCCCAACCGAGCTTGGTGGTTTTAAAGATATCGTGTTGGGTATTGCTGGCGAGGGCGTTTATCGCAAGCTCCAGTTTGAGAGCGGCGGCCACCGCGTACAGCGTGTGCCGGACACCGAAACAAAGGGTCGCATTCACACATCGGCCGCGACGGTTGCCGTGCTGCCAGAACCAGAAGATGTGGAGGTGTCGATTGCAGCGGATGACTACCGAAAGGATTTGTTTTGCGCCAGTGGTCCTGGCGGACAGCATGTCAATAAAACAGCCTCGGCGGTGCGACTCACGCACTTAGAGACCGGGCTGGTCGTGCAGTGTCAGGATGAAAAAAGTCAGCACAAGAATTTTGCCAAGGCACTCCGCGTGCTCAAGACGCGAATCTACGAACTGCGGCGGCGGATCGAGCATGAAAAACGGGCTGATGAACGCCGTACCCTCGTCGGTTCTGGCGACCGTAGCCAGCGGATTCGAACCTACAACTTCCCACAAAACAGACTCACCGATCATCGGATCAACGAAAGCTTTACGCTCGATCAGGTTCTCGCCGGACGGTTGGCATTGGTCATTGAGGCGATTGAGCAACATGCTCGGCAGCAGCGAAAAACAGAGATGGAGCGAGGTGCGGTTGGCCAGCGATCAATGTGAGGATGGCCCGAAAACTCTATCCGTAAATTGTCATGCGCGTCAGCGATCGATTCACCAAGCGACCGTAAGGAATGTTGATGAGTGATGATGTTTGGACCGTAGGACGCTTGCTGACATGGACAACCGATTGGCTGGCCGGGCGGCAGAGCGAATCACCACGACTCGATGCTGAAGTGCTCTTGGCGCATGTGCGTGATTGCCAACGCATCGAGCTGTACACAGCGTTTGATACGCCGGTGGATGACGCCCAACGGGCTCGTTTTCGGGAATTGGTGAAGCGACGGGGCGAAGGAGAGCCGGTGGCCTATCTGGTGGGCAGTCGCGAATTTTTCTCGCTTCCCTTTGCCGTCAATAAGTCGGTGCTTGTGCCCAGGCCGGAGACCGAGGGAATTGTTGTTCGCGTGCTTGACCTTTGCCGAGGCATGGCAGCACCAAAGATTGCCGATGTGGGAACGGGCTCTGGGGCCATCGTAATCGCGCTGGCCAAACAGTTGCCGCTGGCGACGTTTACGGCCACCGATAGTTCGGCAGATGCAATGAGTGTGGCGCGGGCCAACGCGGAGCGGCATGGAGTGGCCGATCGGATTGAGTTTATCGAGTGCGATCTGCTCGACGATCCGCGGGCTGTTGGCCCGTGGGATGTGATTGCGAGCAACCCACCCTATGTGCGCGAGGATGAGTTTGACGCCTTGCCCAGGGATGTCCGGCTCCACGAACCACGAGCGGCGCTTGTGTCGGGGCCAACAGGCGTGGAAGTGATTATCAGGTTGGCTCGCGCGGCGGCCGAGCAGCTTGTGCCGGGCGGTTGGCTGATCGTAGAAGTGGGGCCTGCACGCGCTGCCGAAGCGGCAATTCTCGCCGAGGCAGGCCTCGAGTCCAAGCCCACGCTCAACGACTTCGCCGGCTTGCCTCGCATTGTGCAAGCCCGTCGTGTCTGAATGGTTTTTCCGTTAGGCAGGGGATGGATTCGAGCCTTCGCGGGGATGACGGTCAAAGGGGCACGCCTGTCACGGATCGCGCGTTGTTCTCGAGTGCCGATGCCAGTTTCGCGGTGCGTTGCATTCCCTCTTTCGCGGGAGTAGGACAAGAGGACGGCTAGGCCGCTCCGGCAGTTCTTTTGTAAGAGCGCGTTGTGCGTTTCTCGTCGGGCAGCCGATCTGGCCGTGCGATGGATCGTTTTGATGGCTTCGGCAAGAGAAATCGGGCACGTAGTAATCGATCGATGCTGCGATCTAAACGCACGGATTGGCCGCGCGTATGGTGGGAGTATTGAATTGATGGGCTCCGCCCTGCTTGCCGCAGCGTACCGCGCGAGGGGGTATTGTCGCCGTGAGCCCCTGCCGAGCCGGCCGCTGGTTGTCGTGGCTGCCGCTATGGCATGTGGTTGTGTCGTGGCCTCCGTGCTATCGGTGCCTGCCAGTGCGTGGTGGTGTGTTGCTGCGACATGCCTGACGGTTTGGGCCGGGCTCGTCTACCAGAATCGTTCCAGCCCAATCGCCACGCATCAGGGGCCGGCCACAGTCGCGATTGTGTTGGCAATTGCCTGTGGTGGAGCCAGTTGGTTGGTGGCCCGTTCCGATTTATTTTGTCGTGACGATCTGGCGTGGAGCCTGTCGGAGTCGCCCACGCCGGTAGCCATCGAAGGGATTGTTATCGAATCGTTTCGATCGCTTACGCCCCCCACTGCCGATCGCTTGCGAGCCATTTCGATTGAATCCTCGAGCGAATGTCTCGTTGCCATCCAAGGTATTCGCAGTGGGAGCGTCTGGCAGCCAGCTTCCGGGCGGGCGACGGTGATCGTGGATGGAAAGCCGCCTGAGGTTGTGGCCGGCAGTCGGGTGCGCATCTTTGGGAGAGGTGTTCGCCCCGCTCCGGCGCTCAATCCTGGAGAGTTTGATTTTCGTCAGCGGGCAAGGTCGCTGCGTGTTCTGTCGATTGTGCGATCACACTCGCGGGAGTGCCTGCGGATCGTTGATAAACCACCGCTGCTTTCTCTGGCAGCGATGATCGATCAGGTGCGGTCGGCTGGAATTGATGTGCTGCGAACGCATCTGTCGGCTGAACGCGCACCGCTGGGGGCAGCGCTGCTGTTGGGCAGTCGAGAATCGCTGCCGCGAGAGGAGTCACGCGAATTTCTGGTCACAGGCACGATCCACATTCTCTCGATATCAGGCCTGCACGTCGGTATTTTAGCACTCGCTCTGTTTGGGGTGCTGCGGATGCTGGCCGTGCCGCGGAATGGATCGCTCGTGGCAGTGGCCCTTTGCACAGGCCTCTACATGCTGCTGGTGCGAGCTGAGACGCCTGTCATGCGGGCCACGCTCTTGGTCTGGCTGTCTTGTATTGGCGCCGCTGTTGGGAGGCGGTCGCTGGCTCTAAACGCTTTGGCGGCGGCCGCTATCATCATCATGGCGTGGCACCCACCAGAAGTCTTTCGTATCGGTACGCAACTCTCGTTTCTTTCAACCGCCGTGCTGGTCGGTGCGGCAGCAGCGCTCTCTCGACAGAATCAATTTGTCGATCCGATTGATCGGTTGATCGATCGCAGCCGTTCGGCAAGCCACCGGCGGCTCAGGCGGTTCGCTTGGCAGTCGCTTGAGGCCTGTTTGATTGGAGCCGCAGTCTGGGCTGTGACTGCGCCCGTTGTGGCAGCGCAGTTTCATGTGGTGAGTCCTGTCGGCTTGTTTCTCAATCCAGTCATTGCGCCGCTGGTAGCGCTGGCCATGGCGTGGGGTTTTCTCTGTCTTCTAGTGGCTCCACTATCAACAACCCTGGCAGGGCTGTTTGGCACAGCCTGCGACCTGACACTCCTGTGTATCGAGCAGATGGTGGCCTGGGCTGCTGCCTTGCCAGGCGCCTATGCCTGGGTTGCTGGGCCACCGGCGTGGTGGGTGGGTGGCTGGTATCTGCTGCTGCTGGCCACGCTGCTTTTGCTGCCGCGAGAACGGCTCAAACGGATTGGCACATGGGGGATAGTGACAGCATTGTGGATCGCTGTGGGATTGTGCGCGGCGGCAGGCTCGGCTCTTTTTCTAGGTCGACCGCTAACGCTTACAGTGACTGTGGCTGCCATGGGGCACGGTTGTGGGATCGTCGTACAAAGTCCCACGGGTCGCTGCCTTGTCTACGATGCTGGCCGATTAGGGGCGCCTGGCGCTGCACGACGGGCGATGGCGGCTGTGCTCTGGAGCGAGGGGATAGAACGCATCGATAGGCTCGTGATCTCTCACGCCGATACCGATCACTTTAATGCGGTGCCAGAACTCATCGAGCGGTTTGAAATCGGCCAGATACTTGTTTCAGCAGCGTTTCTGGAAAGTCCATCAATTGCCGTTGCAGAAGTATTGCGACTGGCTCGTGTGGCTGGCATTTCCGTCAAGACAGTGGAATCTGGTGACTCGATTTCCCTCGATCCCCTCTGTCGCGTGCGAGTGCTCCATCCACCCCAAAAGCCACTGGACGCACGACAAGACAGCCCTCGTGGCAGCAATGGGCTCGCCAGCGATAACGAAACCAGCATCGTGCTGGCGATTGAGTCGGCCGGCCGGCGGCTGCTGCTCTCGGGCGATCTGGAAGGGGCAGCCATGGAGCGGTTTATTGCCGCTGACCCCGACAGCTGCGATGTGCTTGTCGCGCCGCATCATGGCAGTCGCACGAGCCTACCGCCTTTGCTGGCCCGAGCCACAATGCCAGAATGGGTGATTGTCAGCGGCGCTGGAGGGGCGAGTTGGCCAGAAGTGCAGCGGGCTTACGAAGCCGCGCGATCTGCAAACGGCCACGGCGGTGTCATCCAGACTGGCAGCCGTGGAGCGATTTCAATCGAATTGACTGCTGCGAAAATGAGCGTCCAGCAATTCACTCGAAACGGCTGGCGCAACGTTTCTAACCCGCTGCTCACGCCGCTCGAGCCTCCATTTTCAACCGCCACGCTGCGGCTGCCAGCAATAAAACATTCGCGCTGAGAAAGATAAAGAATTCGGTCTGACCCCCCTGCCCAAAACCGTAGGAATGCAAGCCGGCCCCGAGTAGAAAGTTGACGCCATACCACGACATGCCAATCACCGCCGCGCCCAGCACGCTGCCTGCGGCCAGGCCAAAGTTGCCGATCCAGCCGGCATAGCGACCGTGCAGAATGATCAAATACGCCAAGAGCGAAACGAGCGCCCAAACTTCTTTGGGGTCCCAGCCCCAGAAGCGTCCCCAGGAGACATCTGCCCAGAGGCCGCCCAGAATCGTGCCGGCTGCCAGTAACAGCACGGCCACCTGCATGGCCTTGTAGATAAAGCCCGCCAGCGCCGCGCAGGCCTCTGGTGGACGCTTGCCACTCTGAAGTGTCTGCGAGGGTCGATAGGTACCCAGAAGGTAATAGCCCAGCGACAGGCAACCCAGCCCCCAGGCCAATGCTCCGGCGGCGTAGCTTGAGACAATCGTGAGAACGTGAATCGTGAGCCAGAAATTATCGCGGAGCACCGGTTGCAGAGGGCTAAACTGTTTGCCTGGGATTGGAAAAAACCAAGCGATGAAGGTGCCAGCAAAAGCCACGGCCGTGACGACCAAGCCAAACGATCGCCGCTCATACACCTCGGGCAGTTTCTCGCGCAGCGTTCCACCCAGCCACGACAGCGGCACAGTCGCGATCGAGACAAGAGCGGTCAAGGCAATTCGGGGCAAAAACCAGACGGCTGGTGCGAGCATGCATAAGCCGACGATCCAGACAACAAGATTGTTCAAATTGGGGATCGATCGATCGATGTCGGCTTGGGGCAACAGGCTGACAATCGTGCGTCCACCGGCGGCATAGGGGGCCATTGCCAAAACCCAAAACACAAGCGCCGACCCAGCCAGGCGGGGTACGAGCAGCAGCCAACTGATGGCGCTAAAGCCGCTCTGGCCCAGTATGGCCTGCTGGGTGGGCGTCAGCGGCAAGGCCTCACCAAAAAACCATTCGCCGGCCGGCCACGGCAGGGCTGTCATCCGCCAGGCATTCTGAGCGCCTCGTCCGCAAGCGGGCGCAAGCAGAAAAAAGAGACCCAGAAGCGAGAGGAAAAACGGCACATAAATCACCGTTTCATACATGTTTGTCACAGGCGCCCAGTGGGTGATGGCAATCCGCGAGGCGAACGCCGAGGCCGTCCATGACAGTTCAAAAATCAGCAACAATGTACCGAGCCAAAACATCGGCCCTCGGGCTCGTCCAAAGGCTAAGGCAAATGCAAGCATGGCTAAAAAGCTGGCCACCCACGAAATCCGAAACGGATCGCTGCGGTTGTAATCAACCTCGCGAAGCGTGCTGCCAGTTGCTGGATACGCTGTGTATCGCAGCAAATCCTTGTCGATGCGATCCACCGACAACCCTCTCCGCAGCGGCTCGACTGATTCGCCCAGCATGCGCAGAGCATGCGCCAATTGCGTGGCGCTGGCCTGCGCGGCCCCTCTGCGGCGAGCCACCGCTGCCGGATCGGTTGGCTCAAGGACGACTGCCGCTGAAAGAGCGGTGAAGGCACTGCGCACATCTGCAACCTGCGCCACCGGCGCGAGTCCCAGGACCGACTCTGGTGCGTCCAGCAGGATTGAGAGCGACAGCCACGGCGGCATGTCTTCTTCGGCACTGCGCTCTGTTTCCAGCGACTGAGCATGGAGGGCCGGCACGGCGAGCAAGCCGCCGCCATTGTCGTAGAGCGACTCGGCTAGCACCGTCAGACGATCGGAAAAGCGACGCAGGCTGCGATCCGTCGCTTCTGTTCTGGAAGCGTCAGCAGATCCCATGGCCACAATCAGCGTGCGAGCCTGCTCGATGCGGGGCAGCACATCGGCGGTCGCAAATCGAGTTGACTGTCCGAGCGATTCAGCCAGTGATAAAAGCGTTTCGTCCATGGACGCTAACCTTGCGTCTGGAACACCTTGCGTGGCACTCAGTTGCGTGCGCACTTGCCTCCACGCGGCAGATACTTGCTCAAAGAGTTGGACAAAACGTGATCGGCCGACCTCATTGGCCGCCTCGCGAAATGTGAGTTGCCGCCAACTCGCAAACGCCTGCCACAGTTGATCGACCTTGGCATCGACGCCTTCCAGTGTGAACGGCCGTCCAGATTGGCGGGCTTCGCGTCGCCTATCGTCGATGTCGATCAGCCGACGACGTAGGCTGTCGCTCTCGGCAACATCTGTCGGAGCAGCATATTTAAGCCGGCGCATGCCACCGGCTGAGGGTTCAAAGACGGGTAGATCCAGAAGCTTACGAAGCTCTTCATGCTCGGCAATTAAAAAGGGCACATCCTGCCACGCCTCGGGCCGTACCAGCCAGTCAAGCAGGAGTTCATCGGCATGCCACTCGACAGGAATGCCTGCGGGAAGCGTTGCCAATTTGGGCGACTGGCTGTGGCAGATTGTTTCGACATGCCTACGAGCAAATGTGTCGAGTGGCATCACTCGGCCATCTTCCAGTAGAGGGATTTCCCGCCACGCTCCCAAGCTCTGTTCTAAGCCCGGAGTTGGCGCAGCGATCACCGGCATCGTGAGCAGCCCCATCAACAGACAGATTGCTAGGTATCGGGAGGTTAGGCGGAGGTCTAAAAACATGTGCCACCTCTTGTGTCAGTCGTCCATGAGTAAAAAACAAGTTGCATGCCACCACTCCTCACGCTCTGTTAAACCGTCTGATTCTGAAGCTCTGCGCGATGGGATTGAGAGAGCTGTTTTCCATTAAAACTGGATTGCCGACTGAATTGCCGATCAGATTGCGGGCCAAAGAAGTAGGCTTTCATGTAAAACATGGTAAAGATCCCAGCCACAATCAGCGCGCTGCCGGCATACTTCACGCCCCTGCCGGGATCGTAGTTGACGGTGAGCACCGAGGCCTCCAGTCTATCAGGTCGAACTTTTCGGTCCTTGATAAAACGCTCGTAGAGTTCATCACCTGGTAGCCACGGACCCATGAAACTTTCCTGAAAGAGCCGATACGAGCGGCCCGTTTGGGGGTCTGCAAAATCAACAGGGGCATTCATCGTGATCGTCACAGGCTGCTTTGCAAGTGGGCTGCCGTTCAGGGACAAAAACTCGACAAGACTCGAAAAATGAGAGGCCTGGCTGGTGCCCGGATCGAGTCGCCGTTCAAAATTGTCGAGCTTCACTTTAAAGCCAATGTCAATCGCATCTGGCACGAGATTTACAGTCACGCTCCGCGATACGCCAGACATCGTTTTTTCCTCTGTTGGCCCAGAGGGCTCATCGATAGGCTGGATCGGCAGGCCCGCCAGCCAAAACTCCTCTGCCTTGCCATCGACTCGTAGGCGCAGTTTGGCCGCACGACGCTTGGCTGAAGGCACCTTGTCTTTATCAAACGGCAGCGACAGCGTGGCCATTTCTAGCGTGTCGGCCGGCAGGAAGCGATCGACTCGCAATTCCAGTTGTACCCTAGGCATCGAGAACGCTGGCACAGGAGTCCCGTCGAGCGGCAACACGCCACTGCTGGCCTTGGGCGCTTGCCAGCGACGGTAGAGCAACGCGTGGGCACTGTCTGGAGTGGAATTCTCTAGGACCGAGGGAGTTCCCTTGGCCTGCACGACATCAATGCGACTGCGAGCCTTGCCCTGCATGCGTTCGGCGGAGTCGGCGGCGGTATGCTCGATCCAAAGCGTGCCGTAAACCCCAGCGCGAGGCGCATGAATCGAGACCTCGGGCAGTTCAGCCAACACAACCATCTCCTCACGCTGTCCCTCTTCCCCCCGTTGCACGCTCACTCGCACAGCCGAAAGCTTGGACTGAAAGTCTGTCACCTCAACAAAGAGATCGGTGCCCTCGAGGGGGAATCTCTGTTTGGCCAGTGTATTGTCGACAAGAAAGCGATGGGCCCTGCCATCGACCACCAGCACCAACTGGCCTTTTTCCCCATAGCCAAGGGCGGGGTCAGGCGTGCCGGCCAAAAACGCGGCGGCCTCTGCCCGTGAGGCGATCTTCCAAAAGACAACCGTGCCTCCGCCAACACTGGCGCGGTGCCGCAATTGATTGCCACGCAGCGGATCGGGCTGCCAGGCAAGTTCAACGGGCATCCACATGCCACGTTCGCCCGCACCGGAAAATGTGTCGCTGCCAATGCGGAGCTTGACGCTCGGCGCCAAGGCCGCGGTTGAATCGGCATAGAAGTCGAGCACCTCCAGCGTGATTCCATCGGCATCGTAAAGCCTGCCCTGATCTCGCGGGACGAGCCCCCACGGAACCCACGGACGGTACGGGTGGTCGGAGGCGATAGAGGCGTTGGCATCGAGCGAGTTGCCGCCATATTCATTCCAGTTGAAGGGCCCAGATCGAAACTCAATTGGCGGAATTCCAAGCGGGACCTTTTCGCTGCCCAAGGACTTTACGAGGAGCGTAAAGTGGTGCGAGTCTTCATAGGCCTTGCTTCCCTGTTCTCCTTCCAGCAAAGGAATCTGCGCATCGATTCCGCCTCGCTGCGACAAAAGACAACCCGTTAAGAGCACGAGCAAGCCGATGTGCGTGATCACAAAGCCGGTTTGATGCCGCTTCCATGGGTAGCGAATGGCTGCCGCAGAGAAGATGCTGACGGCTAAGAGAGCGTTGAGCAGCGTAAACCACCAGGTGTTCCAGACACCAAATTTCACGGCCTCTGTGCCGTAAGCACTTTCCACGAATGTGCCTACGCCAAGCACGATGGCCAACAGTGAAATGAGCACAACTGCAAATCGCAGCGAGGCAAAACACTCGTAGGTGCCGAGCACTGCCCTGACGAATCCGGGTTGATCAGGAGTGATGAGTCTGCTCTTGGCCATCAGTGGAAATGAAACGGACAAGCCGTTTGAGCGGTGGGCTGTTGAATACCGTTGGCATTATAGCGCGCAGACTAAAAGAAAAGTGAGAGGCGAGCCGAGTCGCCATGCGCTGCTCAAGCGAATCAGGGGGTTCTCCAGCCGAATGCCTCTGACATGGCGTTGAGAAGCGGGTTTGCCAGAAACGGCCCTTCCGGACTGCCAATGGTGCGCACTAAGTCGTAGGCCACAAATCCACCAGCGAGGAGTGTGAGGGAGCAGCAAACCAGCCCGCAGATCTGCCAGACACTGAACTTCGTTTCCAGGGTCAAGCTCTGCTCACCCAATCCAGCCGATGACGGACTGAGTGTTTCAAAGCCGTCATCGGTAACGATCGAGGCATCTTCGCTCTCGACTTGGACTCCCCCAAAAAAACTAGAACTATCTGATTCTGAATCGGTGGCAATAACGACCGAGGCGTTTTCGTCGTCGTCCTTAGCTCCACCGAGTTCAAAATCATCGCCCCCCAGCACGGTGGCGCCGTCTCCGGCCGAGATGTTGCTAGCAAGACCTAAGTCGATATCCGAAGCACCGCCCTTTTGATCGGGTTCGACATGCTCGTCAAGCGAGAGTCCGCTGTCTAGAACGCCAGAAAGAGCCGCTCCTGCGCGGGTTGCATCGGAGATGCCCGAAAGCCCAATGCCAGAACCGATAACCAGCGAATCGGATGTTGTGGGCTTGCCGCTAGGTGCTGCTGCGGCGTCAGAGAAATCGATAGTCAACGTACTACCGTTGCCAACGGCCGGCTCTCCTACAGGCAGATGTCGATCAGATTTCCTGGCAATTAAAGGTGACGAAGCGATAACAAGTGATTCAAGTGAAAGTTCGTCGCTCTCCTGAGCATCGCCAATGATTGAATCTGCAAAAAGCACATCGGCTCCAGACACGCCCGCTCCATTGGTGGGCGACGAACGGGAGGTTCCCGAGGGATGGCTTGTGTGGATGTCGATAGCCATCCTTCCGGAGTCGCTGTCGTTGCCGCGAACGATTGTCTGGGAAGCCGACCGCGCGGAGGGTGAGTCTGACGAAAAGATTGACTCGTCAGACTCGATCGGATCTCCGAGCACAATGCCATCGGCGTCAATGTCGCTGATGGCATTGTGCGCGGGAGGTTGCGCAGTCGCTCGACCGACCGGCATGACAGGCACTTGGGCTGTTATGTCGGGCATGTCGAGATCGAGAGACAGATCGTCGGACCCTGAACTCTCCTCGTTGATTTCCTGCGCCGCACGATCGATATCGTCAGACTTAAACTTGATCGTTGTGCCGTCCCGCATCGGAAAGAGTTTTTTTCGGTCGACCAGGCGGTTGATCTCCTCGACAGTCACTCCTAGTTGCCGGGCCGCTTCTTCGAGAGTCAGGATTTTTCCAGCCATGGGTCATTCGTAGGAGTAAAGGGAACGCAGAAAGCCCTGTAAGAGTCTTTCGGCGAGAGGATGAGCTGGATTGTAAGGCGCAGGTTACCAGATTGCGCAGTCGGAATTGCCAGCACAGGCAACGGTCCAACCGTTCTAGGCCCGAGTCAGTTGGTGACTACGGCTTTTTTGCCCCGCTATCAGGATGTGGATCGCCAATTTCCAGCATTTTTTTCAGAGCGGCGGGCTTCGGCTCCTGAGCATTGAAATCGCCTACCAAGAGGTCCCAAGTGATGTCGCGAGCACTCTTGAGCGTGAGTGTGCCGCTCACGCCGTCGATATGGTAAACGGCCGCATTTTTCAGGTTTGGATCGACCACAATCAAAAGTGTGCGGGCATTGTCGAGAGGAGTCGCTGAGATCCAGAGCTGACCGCCGGGCGGCGTTTCACCGGCAGTTCCCGTTAATGGCCGCTGCGCCGCTAGCCTGCCGATGCCTAAGAAACCGCCACAGCACAGCGTGGCAATCAGACAGACAACGAGTCCGCGGTGATGCCACACGGCTATCGCTCGCAGCAGAAAAACAAGAAACGCGTGCATGAATAGTGTTGAGTGTGGGTTTTGTCAGATGAAAACTGTCGCCGTCGGCGCTCACCCTAAGGTTTGCCATGCGTTGCCGACAACCCCGAACCCTCGTTCGCTGTCTGGCTGCGCTCATGAGGCCACAGCCCCACGGTCTGCAAGACAGGACAAGGCCTTGCTTATTCCCCCCAATCTCGCAATCTGGAGACAAAAAATCTGCTGTTTCGCCGTATCGAATGTTTCGATTCAATCGGTCGGGCAGACCTTACCGATAGGAATGATACGCCGGCGCATGGTTGTGCACCAGCGAATGTCGATGAGCTCCCCTCGAGTTTCTGGAGGTATTGCGCGTGTTGAAGTTCCATTCGTTTTCCACCATTTTGATCCGCTCTCCGTTGTTGTGGGGCGGCGCACTGGCTTTTTGTTTTTTTACGCTGATTCACGGTGGGGTTATTAGCGACGCCAATGTCGTGCGCTACCTCGCCGGCCACTGGGTCGAATATGTCGAAGTCATTATGTTTTGTGTCGGCTTGGCTGCGCTGTTGCTTAAAATGTTTGATGTTGTCAGTCAGCGTCGGGCTGTGGGCGATTCGCTGATCGAGTCAATTCCAGAGGGTGGCCAAAATCCGATCGACGCCCAGTCGTTGCTCGAATCGCTGCCGATTGAGGCTAGCGGCAGCAGTTCCCCAAGCTATCTCGTTCGAAGGTTACGGGAATCGCTTGATCTGGTCGTGCGAACCGGCACCGCCGACAAACTCGAAGACCATCTTAAATACCTTGCCGATCTGGACGCCGCGCGGGCTGCACAGAGCTATGGACTCGTGCGATTTATTATTTGGGCGATCCCGATCATGGGCTTTCTCGGCACGGTGATTGGCATCACTGTGGCCATCGCGAGTCTCTCGCCAACGCAGCTTGAAAATATCTCTGGAGTTGTGGCTGGCCTCGGCACAGCGTTTGATACGACTGCCACAGCCTTGGCACTTTCGATGGTATTGATGTTCATGCAGTTTGTCATCGACCGCTACGAGCAGTCGCTGTTGGCCGATGTCGATCAGTTGGCTTGGGTGGCCATGGCGGGCCGGTTTCAGTCGCTCTCCACTGGCGATGGCACGGCATTGGCGGTGGCTCGACTGGGCGAGGCTGTCGGGCGCAGTTCCGCCAAGCTTTTGGAGGCGCAGGAGCAAGCCTGGCGAGGGCTTGAGCACTCTGCAACAGCCACTATAGAAACCGTTCTGAGCGGAGCAGGCATCACGCTCAGAGACTCGCTGGCCGAATCGTTGGAAACGACGCTGGGCAAGTGGACCAACTCGCTGGTCGAGGCACAGGCTCATTTGGGGTCGCAGCGAGAAGACCGCTGGGCCATGGCTGCTGAATCGATGGCCGCGGCCATGCGGAGCTTTGAGCAGCATCAAAAGACGCTCTTGGGACAAACGGAATTGCTGGAGAGGGTTGTCGATGCCACTCGCGATGTGGCCGCACTTGAACGCACGCTCGACTCCAATCTGGCCTCGCTGACAGCTACAGGTCGTTTTGAAGAGACGCTTGTGACGCTCTGTGCGGCGGTGCAATTGCTGGCCGCGCGAACCAGTGACACCGCCAGTGAACCGCGGCATGTCGACCTGCAGGGCACGCGGCGTTCGGGAAAGGCTGCATGACTCGCACTCGACCCGTCGGGGCCCCCACGATCTCGTTGTTTCCCTTTCTGGCTGTGCTGCTTTGCATGATGGGAGCACTCCTTGTGCTGCTGGTCATTTTTAGTAGTTCAGCCAAGCAGGGGGAGACGGCCGAAGCGATTGCCGCTCGGCAGCAACTCGAGGAGATGCTGCAGTTAGAGAAGGAAAATCTCAGTTGGCGACTCCAACAACTTACTGGAGTGCGGCAGCGAACCGCCGACGATCTCTCGAAATCTCGTCTGCAATTGGCCGGGGTCGAAGAAAATGCGCGGGCCCTAGCGGATGAATTAGACAAGATCGTTCGCACCAGCCACGCCCTTGAGGCCGACATCCAGCCGCTGGTGGCTGGGGCCGACGACCTCCAGACGCTTGAGCGAAAGCTGAAAAGCTCGCGAGAGTCGCTCGATAAGACGCGTGCCGAACTGGCTTCCAAGCCCCCGGCTTACGCTGTCGTGCCGTACGCTGGGGCCAATGGCACACATCGCCGGCCGCTTTACATTGAATGCAGTATCGACGGCGTTTTTTTGCAGCCAGAGGGCATTCGTTTGAGTCCATCCGACTTTGAGGGACCGGCCGGCCCGGGCAATCCATTGGCCAGCGCGCTGCGTGCTGCAAGAGAACACATCACGCGCAGCTTAGCCGCGGGCGATCCGGCCGCGCAGCCCTATCCACTTTTGCTTGTGCGTCCCAGCGGGGTGATGGCCTACTACGCTGCCCGCGAGGCGATTGCATCGTGGGGAACAGAGTTTGGCTACCAGCTTGTCGACGAGGATTGGACGCTGATATTTCCGCAGCGAGATGCGCAGTTAGCCGAAGTGGAAACGCGTGCCGTAGAGGAATCGAGGCGACGTCTGGCGTGGCTGGCAGAGTCGCGTCCGGCCAAGCCAGCCAAGCCGGCTAAGCAATACCGGGCCGCGACAACTCGTGGCGGCGTGGTGGCCGAGGGTGGGCCGAGCGTGCTAGGAGATCAATCGCGCTGGAATTGGACAGAAGAACAGGCTGGGATCGGCGACCTACGAGGCCGGGGGATCAACAGTGGCGACGGCCAAAGCGACGGCACTGGTGCCGGGGACGGCAGTGCTGCCAGTGGTGATGGTCACGGCGGCGGTGGGGATGTGATTCTCGGCAGCCGAGGGGCCGGCCGGCCGCTGGTAGGATCAGGCGAGTCTGGATCGAGCGATCAAGGAAGATCGGGTGGTGCGGGATCGGGCGAAGATTCTGGATCCTCGGCCCAACTCGAAAAAAGTTTTGGCAGCCGCTACGGTGGCGGTTCAAAGTTTGCTGGTAGCCAGGCCAGTGCAGGGAGCACCGATATCCCCGGGCAAAGTGCTGGCGGACAAGCTGCTGCAAAAGCCAGCGGCTCAAACGCGCAAGCATCTGGCGCGAGCGGCGGTGACGGTGATCAGTCGTCAGCCTCAGCGGCAGCGGGGGGTGGGGGCGGCAGTGGCCCCGCCATGCCCGGCATGATGTCGGCTGGCACTGCCGGTGGGAGTGCAGCCAGCAGCGCAAGCGATCAGGGAGCCTCGTCGGCAAGTGCTTCAATGGCTGGAGCCCGGGGGAAAAATTGGGCCAGCCGGGCCACCAGTGAGCGGCCAATCCCACTCACCCGGCCGATTCGAATTGAATGTGCGATGAATGAGTTTCGGATTCTGGACGACTCGGGTCATCGTGTTGTGACTCGCATTCCCGTCGCTGCCAAGACTGCCGACGCCATCGACCCGCTTGTCAAAGCCGTCTATGGCAGAGTCGATGGCTGGGGCATTGCCGGCGACCGCATGTACTGGAAGCCGCAACTCGTGCTCGCGGACACGCCAGACGGTCGATCCCGCCGCGAGGAACTCGAGCGACTCCTCGCCGACAGCGGCCTGGATACGCGAACTAAAAACATAGGGGATGAAATCCGCAATCTGCCCCCGATCAATCGGTCCCTAATTCAGGGCCGTAGCACCCATGCTCCCGAAGCCCTGGGTTCACGCGGAATCAATCAGTAGGGAACACACGCCATGGCTCGCTACAAGCAAACTGATATCGACACGGCCGGACAGGACTCGTTTCTCGATGTGGTGACCAACATCGTGGGAATCCTCATTATTCTTGTGATGGTGGTTGGAGGACGCGTTCAGCAAATTATTCTAAGCGAGGTGCCGCCGTCGTCTGAGGCATTGAAACGCGAGATTCAGAGCCTCGACGAGACAGTGGCCAATTCAGAAAGCGAAATCGAAGAACTGTCCGCACAGGCTCGGACGGTGGCGATGGCGGCTGCGTTCGCGGGCGACTCGCGATTGCAACTGGCGACTGTCGTGGCTGCAGCGAAAGTTGACCTAGATCGTCACAAGCAATCGCTCGATGCGGCCCGTGTGGCGGCGACCGAGGCGGCTGCAAAGAGACAGGAACTCCAAGCAGAGATTGAAAAGTGCACGCTGGAAGCCGAGGGACTGTCGCACGCGCCGGCCACCACTCAAGAGATCTTGGCCTATCCCACGCCAATCAGTCGCACTGTCACGGGCGAGGAATTGCACTTTCGCCTTGACGCTGGCCGGATTGCCTATATCCCGCTGACAGAGCTTTTTGAACTCGCCCGCACGCAGACGCAGCGAAACTCCAGTTCCATTGCGCAGATGGCATCACGCGTGGAAAACGTCGGCCCCATCGGGGGCTTCATGCTCGATTATGTCATCGAGGCCAAGGTCGATCCGTCGCGAGGGCAAGTCTTGATTCGATCGCGGGAGTGGGTTGTGCGTCCAGCGGCGCTTGGCAATGGTGAAACGGCCGACGAAGCCCTCGCCAAGTCGTCGCGTTTTCGCCGGGTGCTGGCTGGCACAACGCCAGAAACCACAGTCACACTCTGGTGTTATCCCGATAGCTTCGAGCAATACCGGACGATCCGCGAAGAGCTGCACCGCCTGGGTGTTACGACGGCTGGACGACCGTTGCCCGAAGGGGCCCCCATCGGCGGCTCCACTGAAGGCAGTAAGTCGGTCGTGCAGTAACAGCCTAGTGGGCTCATTCACCCGTTCCTACGGGTCGTGCGAGTCGTGGGGTGAAAATGCCAATCAGGATTGTGGAAGTCAACCACGATCAGGAGGATTGGCATGAAGAAGTATACGGTTCGGCTGGATGCCGAGGAACGCGAGCGTCTCGAAACAGTGGTTCGCGTGGGGAGATTGGCGGCCTATTGAATCGGGCGTAACTCGCAAATCTCTATGCCGCAGTCTTGCCATAGAGCCTATCTTGCTCAGTTTCCACGTGGTATTCGATGAACTCATCCCAGCGGCCGTTCGAGTAGACGGCGCGGAGGTGGAGCATGGC
>Ga0209702_10000849_pt1 | contig 63165 bp, 53 predicted proteins | sample FRY01_FD_187210 | JGI IMG/M metagenome (GOLD analysis project Ga0209702, IMG submission 187210) | Freshwater microbial communities from Lake Fryxell liftoff mats and glacier meltwater in Antarctica - FRY-01 (SPAdes) (version 2) | ecosystem: Environmental > Aquatic > Freshwater > Ice > Glacier... | reverse complement strand
GGTCTGCCCCAATGAGCTTCGCCAGCGTCTGCTTCCAAATTTCCTGCATCTGTGTGGTGATGGTGAGTTCCATCCAGACTATTAACATTACTTAACCAATTGGCGATTTATTTTTGTCCGAGTTCCTTATGTGCGGCAGGATGACGACGGCTTTAAGCGCCGTCTCCTCGGCATTTCTCCCGACAAACTGCCCGAGGAGGTCAATCAGCAGCGTCTCGCCCGTCAGTTCATCGCGGAATGCTTTCACGATGCTCAGACCAAGACCAACCTACGCGCCTACCATTCCTACCCGGAGCCAGTCACCTTCGCCGGTCGCCTGCGCCAGCATTTGCGCGAGTTGATCGATGCCCGGCTGGGCGATACCGCCTTAACCTCCCCGCGTTGGGAGGGGGAGCCCTACACGCCGGATGCGCGGGACAGTCAACCAGAAGCCTTAACCTCCCCGCGTTGGGAGGGGGAGCCCTACCGCGCCTTCGATGTCTTTGATCTTCAGCACGCGGACATCTTTCATGGTCGGGATGCTTCCGTGGCCGATCTGGAGGCCCTGCTCCGCCGCCGCGCTGACCTGCCCTTTGTCGTCGTCATCGGGGCCAGCGGCAGCGGGAAGTCCTCTCTCGTCCGCGCCGGTCTGGCGGCCAGCCTAGTCGGCTTCAATCTGGATGAAACCATCTCCGGCTGGCTGACGGCCCTGCTCATTCCCGGCGAGTGTGACGGCCAGCTCCTCCACGGTCTGGCCCGCGAGCTTTGTGAGGTCCTGCCCGGCCTGCGCGAGCGCCATCTCACCCCGGAGATCCTCGCCGGACGCTTCGCTCAAAAGGAGCCCGACATCGCCGATCTCACCCTCGCCTTTCAGCAGCCCGGTCTGGAGAAAGTCAAAGTCCTGCTGCTCATCGACCAGCTTGAGGAGTTGCACACAGATCGTCGTCTCAGCCCGGAGCAGCGTGATGCCTTCTACCGCGCCCTCCACGCGCTGGCCCGCAGCGGCCGGTTCTGGATCGTGGCCACTCTGCGCAGTGATTTTTATGCCCTGGCCCAGCGTGATCCCGCCTTCCTTGCTCTCAAAGGTGGCGACGGGCAGTTCGACCTCCTCCCGCCTGAGCCCAGCGCCCTGCGCCGCATGATCACCGAGCCCGCCCGCCTCGCTGGACTAGTCTTTGAAAAGGACGAGCGCAGCGGGAAGACGCTTGATCAGCTCCTGCTGGATGATGCCACCTCCCAGCCGGATGCCCTGCCACTGCTGGAGTTCACCCTGCATGAGCTATACCTGCGCCGTCAGGGGCGGCAGCTCACGCTTGCCTCTTACCGTCGCGACCTTGGCAGCCCAGCCGGAGCCGTGGGGAAACGGGCCGACAGCGTCTTTCAGGCACTGCCCGCCACCGCCCAGGCCGCGCTGCCGGGCCTGTTGCAAAAACTCATCACCCTGGACCCCAGCACCGAGTTCACCGCCGTGCGCCGCCGCTCCGCCTATGATCCGGCGGATGCCGACAGCCCGGAGGGCCAGCTCATCGTCGCGCTCACCCGCGCCCGGCTCCTCTCCGCCAGCCAGACCGGCGGGCAGAGCACGCTCAGCCTTTCTCACGAAGCCCTGCTCACCTCCTGGGACAAGGTCACCGGCTGGATCAAGCAAAACCACAGCCACCTGCGCCTCCGCGCCAGCGTGGAGCAGTCGCAGGCCCGCTGGGAAGCCGCCCAGCAAAACCCCAGCCTGCTGCTACCTCCAGGCCTACCATTGGAAGAGGGGCGCAAACTGCTCCAAGAAGCTGCGCATCTGCTGGATGAAAAGACCGCCCACTATCTCCGCACCTCCATCACCCACGACGAAGTCGAAACCCGCCGCCGCGCCCGCCTGCGGAGGAATGTGGCGGTCGGATTGTCCACTCTCGCGCTGGTGGCAGTGATTGGGGCCATCTTCGGCTGGCTGGCCACCCGCGAGGCCAAGGTTCAGCGCAATGAAGCTCAGGCGCAGGCCGCCAATGCCAAAGCTGAGGCCACGCGTGCGGAGAAAGCCCTCGCTGACTCGCAGGTGCAGCTTGAGCGCTCCCAACTCGAAGAAGGCCGTGCCTGGCTGGAGCGCGCCCGCACCGCCAAGGAAAAACACGGTCACCTCTCCGCCCTCATGCTCGCAGGTCGCGCCGTCGGCTTCCAGGGCTACGGCAGACGGGAAAAGGAAGCGCCAGAAATCGAGACGGCCTATCCCCTGCTGCTGGGCAAACCCTTCACGGCCGATCCCGCCGTCGAAAAGCAGCGCCAGGAGGAGGTGGCTGCCGTGGCAGAGTTGGTGGAGTCCATCACGCCCACCACCCTGCCCATCTGGTCCAGTCCTATTCAGGCTCATCACAAGGAGCGAGTCACCAGCGTGGCCTTCAGCCCCGACGGCTCCAAACTCGCCTCCGGCTCGGGTGACAACACCGTGAAGCTCTGGGACTCCGCCACCGGCAAGGAACTCGCCTCCTCCGGGCATACAAGCTATGTTACCAGCGTGGCCTTCAGCCCCGACGGCTCCAAACTCGCCTCCGGCTCGGATGACAAAACCGTGAAGCTCTGGGACGTGGCCACCGGCAAGGAACTCGCCTCCTTCTCCGGGCATACAAGCTATGTCACCAGCGTGGCCTTCAGCCCCGACGGCTCCAAACTCGCCTCCGGCTCGGATGACAACACCGTGAAGCTCTGGGACATCGCCGCTGGTAAGGAACTCGCCACCTTCTCGGGGCATACAAGCGATGTCACCAGCGTGGCCTTCAGCCCCGACGGCTCCAAACTCGCCTCCGGCTCGGGTGACAAAACCGTGAAGCTCTGGGACTCCGCCACTGGCAAGGAACTCCCAGGTGAGCCGGATTTTCCATGGTCACAGAACCAGAATCGCGCAGGGAGCCTTGAGGCGGTGATGGACGGAGTGCTTATTCGGTTGCGCTCCCGGAACTCGGTGTTCGATCTTCTCGTCCCCGAGCGGGACGGGCACCTCAAGCTCGAAGGCCGCGAGGTTGTGTGGAGCACCAATCCATCTCTGCTATCCGCCCGCGAGTTCAAACCGATCCACTACCGGCCAGACTTGGTGGCCCAGTTGGCAGCGGAGGGCTTGGCACCCGCCGAGCGTCTAAAATTGCGGCTGCAACTCTGCGCGAAAGAGAATCAGTGGCGGGCATTGCTGCGAATATGGCAGGAGGCGCAGCTTAGCGGACAAGCGGACGATCCAGCGCTGCGGCGGGAGTTCCTGGTGCTTTTGGCGGCGAGCATGCTGCCCTTTGCAAGCCTGGACATGCCGCAGGTTCCCTCGGAGTTGGTGGCCGCCCTTGCAGACACCCTTCCGAAAGTGACTGCCGCTGATTTCAGCGATCTCCGCCTCTCGCTGGTGCTTTCCCAGGTCATCCCGTTTCTTCTGCGACAAGACAAGCTCTCTCCCGCAACAGGCTCCGCATGGACGGCACCTCTGCTCAAGTCTGCTCCCTTGACTTGGCTGGAAGCCGTCTGCGAGCGGATCGCCAAAGACCCTGCCGACGAAAAAACGCCCGAGTCCGCCAAACAGGCGCAGGCATCCTTTATCGAGGCCGCTGTGAAGACATCTCCCGGCTCGGAGTCTCTGCTGCGGTCACGTGTTCGCGTCCGCCAAGCATCCGCTGCCGACTGGGGGCCTCTAACCGAACGATTGCTGGCGCTGCCCAGCGCGACTGCGGACGATTATCTTACAGCTGCCAATGCCGCAGCTAAAGAACCCACCCTGCGCAGCCTCGCCAAGGAACTCCTCGACCGGGCAGAAGCCCAATTCGCCACCGACCGCGCCCTTCATATCACGGCGGGATGGCTTCATCTGGAGGTTCTTCATGACCCTGCTGCCGCCCTTAGCAGTTTCGAATCCGCCCGAAAGACGCTGGAACCAGATCAGAAGACTGCCACCGTCTTGCTCGCCGGTTTATCCCTCACCCAGTGGCTCAACAACCAGTCCGATGCCGCCATCGCCACCTGCCAGCAGCTCATTGAAGCCGTGCGTACCTTGGACGAACCCAAGGACTGGGCCGATCCGAAAACCATCACCGCGCTAGACCTGCCCGAAACCATTGCAAAGCCCCTGGAGGCCCTGCGCACCGCCACGCTGGCGAAGCACCCGGAACTGGCGACACCGAAAGAATAGGTTAGAAGTTTTTAATCCGATGAATACCACACTCGCCGATCCTGATGCTCCCTCTTGGCTGCCCGGCCTGCTGCGAACGGCTGGAACGACTGAAAACGCCCCGCCTGAGGAGATCATGGGCAAAGTGGGGCGCGTGGCGGATGCCGCCGCACCCCTGGCCCGCAGTTGGTGGAAATGGATGGTGATGATTCAGGGGTTCAGCGTTGCGGCACCGTTGCTGTGGCTGGCACGGCGGGCGCTTGGCCTGACACCGGCCACGGCGGCGCTGCTCACACTGGTGGCGGTGCTGCTGCTGGTGGTGTCGCTGTGGTGGATGCGCTGGCGCGGCATGCAGCGCACTTGGGCGCGGGCGCGGCTGGTGGTGGAAGTGATGCGCGGCCAGAGCGCGGCGGCGGTGTGTCCGGTGCTGCTGACACGGCGGGTGCTGCAGTCGGTGCCAGCCATTCAGCCGCTGCTGCTGCTGCACGAAGATCCCTCGCTTCAAAAACCTTGGCCGGAATGGCGGGACACCTGGAGTGCCAGCCGCATCGACACGCGGGTGGATTATTACCGGCGAGCACGGGAGAAGGCGGAAAAAACGCGCCGCAAGCTCACTCGCGTCTCGACGCTGTGCATGGACGTCATGCTGGCCTTCGCAGCGGCGGGCGTGGTGCTCACGTTCAGCAATCGCGCGCCGCAGTGGCTGCGCATGCTGGGAGATTACCGGATCGAGTGCATTTTAGGCCTCGCCGGAGCACTGTTGCCGCTGGCGATCATCCTGGTGCAGTCGTTGCGCCATTTGCAGGAGCTGAACCGCCGCACCGCCGGCTACGCGCGTCAATCGACCATGCTGGAGCAGGCACGGGAGCGGCTCAAAGAGGCGGCGACGCCTGCCGCAGCCGTGCAAATCGTGGAAGACACCGAGGAACAGCTTCTGGGTGAAGTGGTGGACTGGTATTTCGAAGCGGAAACCGCCGAACAATTTTTCCAAGTGCGGGACCGGGCGCAGGCGCAGGCCCGACACATCGCGCCGTCCACCAGTTTCCTGCTGCGGCCAGTTTATTGGGCCTGGATCATCGGCGGGGCCGGTTTGTTCTTTCTCGGTCGTGTCGTGCTGGGGCGTGCTCCCTGGGTGGTGGGGGCCGCCGCCGCCACGCTGGGCTGGCTGTCCTTCTCCGCGCCGACCGATCCCGAGGCGCGCAGCAAGCTGCAGGTCGTCGGCACTCTGGTGGACGACGCCGGTCATCCTTGGAACCCCGTTGCCGAGCGCACCCCAAACGGCTGCATCATCATCGCCCATGGCCTGCATGACGGCGCCACCTTCACCGCCGGAGGCGTGGAAAGCCGCTGGATGCGGGAGATGAGCCTAGCCCTGCAGAACAAGCTCGCTGACAAGACGCCGAACATCGGCCTCGTGGACTGGGCCGCCGCCGTCGCCCCCACCAACATCCATCGCATCGATCCCAAGACCACCGTGGGCAAGTTCCTCGGCGATCTCGCCGGCATCCCCAGCCAGGGACGTGAAGTGGGGGATTTCCTCGCCTTCCGCCTCGCGCAGATGATTCTGGAGGGCAAAATTTCGCGTGATGCCCCGCTCCACCTCATCGGCCATAGCGCCGGTGGTTTCGTGGTCTCGCGGGCGGCTTTGCGGCTGCACCAGATGAATCTGGCACCGACGACGATGCACGTCACGATCCTCGATACCCCAGCACCGGACCAAGAGCTGCTCGTGGAAGTGCCCAAAGCCTGCACCGTTGATTTCTACATCACCTCCCCGTTTGTCCTGGGTCTGGATGACAACGCCCCACCTCCCAACACCTATTTGAAACACATCTCCTGCGAGGAGCCGTTGTCATTGCTCGACGCCCACTCCTACGCCTACAAGTGGTTCATCCAGACCATCTCCACCGCCAAGGCGGAAGAAACCGGCTTCGGTAGATCCCCATTCGCCGTGACCGGAAGCGCCCCCTGATCTCGGGCCACTCCGAAAGTGCTGCTGCCATGAAAAAGCCGAATTATCTGGCCTTCATAAAATTTCGGGTGATCAAAAAACGAGTGACGCAGAAATGTGAAAGTCTCAGGAGGCAGACTTCACCAACACCAACTCCCGGTCATCCAGCATGCCCTTGAGCTGGCTGTTGACGTAGGAGAGCACGCAACTCCTGCCGCCCGAGGCATTAACATGAACAGCGCTGCCTGAGCGGCTCCAGACAAAGGGATGGCACTTCTCGCTGCCATCGACGCAGTAGTAGCCGTTGGTGGTGTTCTAGAAATTGAACTTGTAGGGAACGGACAGGGCCGTCCACTCACCTTCGATCTGGGTGGATGCCGCAGAGCCGGGCTTGAAGTTGCTGCCAACCCATTTAGGGGCAGATCCAACTCACGGCGAATTTTGCAAGGTTGACGCCGCTGCCTGGAACATGACAGCATGCGCCATTATTCGCATGGAATCCGACCTTCGACCCTCCCGCACGCGTTTTGGCGTGATCGTATTTGCTGTGCTGCTGGGGATCATTCATTACATCGACCGGGTGTGCATCTCGAAGGCGCGGCCGTTCATTCAGGAGGATCTGCACCTGGATGACACGCAGATGGGCTATGTGTTTTCCGCGTTCACGCTGGCGTATGCGCTGTTTGAGATTCCGGGTGGCTGGTTGGGGGATAAATGGGGGCCGCGGCGGGTGCTGCTGCGCATCGTGATGTTCTGGAGCGTATTCACTGCGGCGACGGGCTATGCGTGGAATTATGGGTCGATGATTGTGTGCCGGTTTTTGTTTGGCGCGGGTGAGGCGGGCGGGTTTCCGAACATCGCGAAGATGTTCAGCGTGTGGCTGCCGCAGCGTGAGCATGGGGTGGCACAGGGCATCACTTGGATGGCTGCTCGCTGGGGCGGGGCCTTAACGCCGTTGCTGGTGGTGTGGGTGCTGGGTTTTGTGAGCTGGCGGATGACGTTTGTGATCTTTGCCGGGCTGGGGGTGCTCTGGGCGCTGGCGTTTTATGCGTGGTTCCGGGACAATCCGCGTGATCACAAGGGAGTGAATGCGGCGGAGCTGAAGATGCTGGAGGAGGCGCAGCGGAATCTGGGTGCCGGGCATGCGAAGATCCCGTGGCAGCGGCTGCTGACGACGCGTTCGGTGCTGCTGCTGTGGCTCTATTACTTCTGCATCAGCTACGTCTGGTATTTTTACATCACCTGGCTGCCGAAGTTCATGGAGCAGGAGCTGAAAATGGACATGGCGGACACCTGGACGTCGATCCTGAACGGCCTGCCGCTGTTTTTGGGCGGGATTGGCTGTTTCGTAGGCGGCATCGTGGCACGACGCATGGCGGCAAAGTCTGGCAATCTGAGCCGGGCGCGGCGGACGATTGGCGTGCTGGGCATGCTGGCGGCGGGCGGGCTGATCGTGCTGGCGACGACGCAGAAGAATCCGCTGTATGCGATGCTGGCACTGGGCTGTTCCGGCTTTTTCAATGATCTGTCGATGCCGGGTGCCTGGGGCGCGTGCATGGATGTGGGCGGGAAGTTGGCGGGATCAGTCTCCGGCAGCATGAACATGGTGGGTAATCTGGGCGGTGCGCTGGGCGGGGTGGCGGTGCCGTGGCTGATGAAGCTGACGGGGCAAAGCTGGGACGCCGTGTTTTATGTGGCGGCGACGACCTACCTGATTTCAGCGCTGTGCTGGATGTTCATCGATTCGGATGACCGGCTGCATGATTGAAGTGATTCACCGTTGAACTCATCCTTGATGGTTTGAGATTTGACGCTGCGCCAAAGTAGTGGAGAGCTAAAGCTCGGGACTACTTTTCTCCGTGTCCGCTTTGTCGCCTTTGACTTTCTTCAGCTCGTCCTCGATGCGCTTTTTGGCTTTCGCATCGGAAGTGCTCAGCGCGCGGGCGCGTTCCAGGTAGTCCTGGGCCTTGGCTTTGTCCCCCAGCGCCTGATGGGTGAGGGCGATGTGCTCGAGAATTTCGGCGTCCTCGGGGGCGATGGGTTCCAGCAGGGACTCGGCATGCAGCAACTCTTTGAGCGCGGCTGGGTAGTTGCCCTTTTTGTAATGGAACCAGCCGAGGCTGTCGATGAACATGGGCTGGTCGGCGTGCAGCTCGTTGGCCTTGATGATGAGTTCGCCGGCTTTGTCGAGGTGCAGGCCCTGTTCCAGCCACATGTAGCCGAGGGAGTTCATGGTGTTGGCGGCCGCCTTGGTCTCCTCACGCGGGGTCATGGAAATCGATTTCTCCAGCATGCGGGCGGCGTCCGCGTATTTTTCCGCACGCTCCAGGGTGGCACCATATTGGGAGTAGAACTGATGGTCGAGCAGCTCGCTCTGCGTGGCACTGGCGAGCTTTTCGGTTTCGGCAAAGTGCTGCACGGAAGATGCCCACTCCTGGCGGGCACGGTGGGCGATGGCGAGCTGGAAATGGACCAACGGCTGGTCAGGGAAGAGCTGCACGCAGCGCCGGCCAAGGCGCACCATGTTTTCAAACTGCTGCGTTCTGGCGAGCAATGATCCCAGTCTCAGATAGTCGTTGATCTCGCCGCCGCCATGTTGAATGGCCGCTTCGAGGTGGGGGATGGCTTTTTCAGCCTGCTCGCGCTTGATGTACTCATTGGCGAGTAGGCGCTGCTGCTCGGCATCATCAGGAGCCTGTTTGACGACGGCCTCCAACGTGGCGAAGGCCTTGTCCGACTGCTCGGCGGCGGTGTAGAGCCGATACAGGAGCTTGCGGCCGCTGAGGCTGTCATGCGCGGCCACCAGCTTCTCACAATGCTCGCGCGCGCGATCCAGATCGTTGGTCAGCAGGTAATGCTGCGCGACTTCGAGCGTGACCTGCTCGGCATCGTCCTTGGTGACGTGTTTCAGGGCGTTTTCAAAGAATGGCGTGACGCGCTGGCGGTACTCCACGCTGAATTCGGCTTGGCCGAGCGGCCAGACGCGTTCTGCCGTGCGGCCTGCGGCCAGCCAGAACTGCGGATCGCGGCTGTTTTGGTTCGCGGCCTGCGTCATGACGGCGATGGCCTGCTCGCGCTGATTTTGGATGAGATGGACCAACACGGCCGCCTCATAAACCTCCGCGTGCAGGGGGAATCGCGTCAGCGCTTCGGCCAGGGCCTGGGCGGGACGCGGGTCTTTCTCAAACAGATCCTCCGGCGGGTAGGTGCTGCAAAAGCGTGCCAAGTTCAGCAGCGGTGCGGGCGAGTGACGACCAGCGGTCACGGCGTCCTCAAGGATTTTCAGCGCAGCGGCACGCCCCTGAAACTGCATGGCAATGCCTGCCGTGTGCGCGGCAAGATCGGCGTTGGTGGGATCGGCCTGGAAGACTGCCAGATAATGCTCCAGCGCCTGCCGCAGCCTGCCGGAGGATTCAAATTGTAGCGCCGCGCTGTAATGTGCCAGCACGTCCGCGCTGACCACGCCGTCGCGCGACAGCAGTAGGTCTGATTTTTCCGGCACCCTCTCTCCCAGAGACAAGTCAGCCGGTGCGGTCGCATGAGCTGCATGGTCGAGAACCCCGGCCATGCCGACCATCAGGCAGGGCCGGAAAGCCCTGCCTGCGAAACCACACCAATGCATGACACAACGTCCAGCGCCTCGATACCATCGATTCGCCCTGCGGAGAGAAGCCATGCCGGGGAGGCTAGCGGTTACGACTTGTAGCGCAAACGCTTCTTGTGACGGTTCGCGCGCATGCGCTTTTTGCGCTTGTGCTTATTGATCTTCGTTTTTCTCCGCTTTTTGAGCGATCCCATGTTCGTGTTCTCCTGTGTGTTTTGCTTTGATCTAGTGGACGACCTTATTCAACGGGTATTCCACGATGCCCTCAGCGCCCAGAGATTTCAGCCGCGGGATGATCACCCGCACGGTGGCTTCGTCAATGACCGTTTCCACCGCCACCCATTCCTGGCTGGCGAGCTGTGAAATCGTGGGTGAACGCTGCGACGGCAGGCATTCGACCACTTCCTGCAACCGCTTCGCGGGCACGTTCATCTTGAGGCCGACTTTGTGGCGGGCCTCGAGCGCGCCTTTGAGCAGCAGCACGAGCGTCTCCATCTTCTGCCGTTTCCATTCATCACGGGCGGCAGGTTTACTGGAGACAAATTGGGGGTAGCTTTCCATCAGCGTGTCCACGATGCGCAGATTGTTCGCACGCAGGGACGAGCCGGTCTCGGTGATGTCCACGATGGCGTCCACCATCTCCGGTACCTTCACCTCGGTGGCACCCCAGCTAAATTCGACCTCGGCTTCGACGCCGTGTTTGGCGAGGTATTTTTTCGTCATCTCGACCGCCTCGGTGGCGATCCGCTTGCCCTGCAGGTCCTTGACGCTCTGCACCGGCGAGTCATTCGGCACCACCAGCACCCAGCGGGTCGGCCAGGAGGTGGCCTTGCTGTAGCGCAGATCGGTGATGACCTCCACGTCCGCGCCGTTTTCCACGATCCAATCGCGTCCGGTGATGCCGCAGTCCAGGAAGCCGTGATCGACGTAGCGGCCGATTTCCTGCGCGCGCAGCAGACGGAGCTCCAGTTCATCATCGTCCACGGACGGACGGTAGGAACGGGAGGAAAGGACGATATTGAACCCTGCGCGCTTGAACAGCTCAAGCGTCGTCTCCTGCAGGCTGCCGTTCGGCAGTCCAAGGCGGAGGATGTTCTTTGGTTCGGTCATGTTCGGGGGAAAGGGGCGCGCATCCTAGCGGCATATTCCCGGCTGGCGAGGAGAATTTCAGCTCCGGGCTGGCTGGCGGCTTATTGCTGCTGATAACCCTTCTTCTTTGGCAATGAGCTGCGTTCCGGCGCGGGTGGTGGCTGCACGCCGTTCGCCAGCATCACCGCGCTGATTGCCGCAGTGGTCGGAGCGCTCGGTTTGAAGTTTCCAGGGCGAAATCCCTGCGCGATGAGCAGCGGCGTCCAGCCTTTGTCGTTCTTTTGATTCCAGACCTCGATTTGGGCACCTTTGGCGGCCAGTAGCGCCACCACCTTCGGCAAGTTTTTGTACGCCGCGCCGTGCATCGCGGTGTGGTGGTTTTTGTCCACCGTATTCACCTCCACGCCTAGGCTGAGCAAATACTGGCAGGCCGCCACGCATTCGTCCTCGGTGCCAGCCTCCTCATCCGGCGCGTAACATCCCAAACCCGCCGCCGCCATCAGCGGGGTGGAGCCATCGGCATTCGGCAGTATTGGATCGGCACCGAGTTCTACCAGTCGCTGCATCATCGGCAGATCCGCCGTTTTGCACGCGAGAAAGAAAGGCGTCACGCCATTCAGGCTCAATCCGGCGCGGTTGCCGGGTCGATTCGTCAGCTTCGCGTTTACATCCGCTCCAGCAGCGATGATCTCGCGGATGAAGTCCAGGCTCGTGAGCTTGCCATGCGTTTCCGGCGGCGGCTGGCCCGCCTCGTCATCGCCACGGCTCGGTTTGCGCACCCAGGTCAGTGTGTGCAGCGCCGTGATGCCGCTGCGCCGGTCGTTCGGGTCAGCGCCAGCTCGAATGAGATCCAGCGCCAGCTCGAAATGGCCGTTCTCCACCGCCAGCAGCACGCCGCTGGTGCCGTTCGGTGCCGCCCGGCCTTTCGCATCGCTATCGGTGACGATGGCGTCTTTCGCATCCGCCCCCGCCGCGAGCAGCGCCTTCACCGCCGCCAGTTTGCCTTCGCGTGCCGCAAACAGCAGTGCAGTGAAACCCGATTTCAGCCGGTATTTCAAATCCGCACCGTGCTTGATCAGCAGCGCTACCACTTCCGCATTCCCTGCCGCCGCCGCCCACATCAGCGCCGTCTGCTCAGTGCGATCCTGCGCGTCGATCTTCGCCCCGTTGTCGATCAAAACCTTCACCGCGTCCACCTTCCCAGTGCGTGAGGCCACCATGAGCGCCGACTCACCGCCGCGCTGCGTCGCCTGCACATCCGCACCCGCCGCCAGCAGCGCCTTCACGATCTCCGCGTTGCCATTCTGACATGCGATCAGCAACGGCGTGATCCCATAGCTATTCGCCACTTCCGCCTTCGCCCCTGCGGCGAGCAGTTTCGTCACGACATCCGCCCGATCATGATACGCCGCCCAATGCAGCGCCGTGGTGCCGTCGGGTTGTGTGGCGTTGAGGTCGGCTTTGGCGACGATTTGCTCTGAGACAGTTTCCCAATCCTGCTTTTCGACAGCTTCCGAGAATCCTGCCGCGAACGCTCCGCCCGCCAACTCGCAAAGGAGTGAAATGAAGATGGTCCGAATCAGTGGAAGAAGAGGCATGCAGAGATGAATTCGTTGAACGCGGCTCAGACGGGAGAACTGACAAGAGAAGATGCTCCCGATTCCCAGCTTGCTGAATCCTGCCCATGCAGCACCATCTGTCCATGACTCTCACCCTGGATGTGCCTGACGAGCTGGTGGCTTTTTTGCCGCAAAAGGAATCTGACCTGGTTGCCGTGCTGTCAGCAGGATTGCGGAGATTAAGAGGCTCAAAAAAAGGCGAGGTGCAGCAATTCTCGGATGTGGCCGAGGCACTGGCGAACCTGCCATCCCCGGAGGAGGTTCTGGCACTGCGGCCTTCTCCGCAGTTCGCGGAGCGAACCGAGGAACTGCGTAACAAGAGCAAGGAAGGCGGTCTCGATCCCGAGGAGCAGACTGAGTGGGAGGAAATCATGCGCGTCGAGCATCTGGTGCGCATGGCCAAGACCAAGGCGGCCATGAAACTCAAGGCGGCATGAGTACGCCGCATATCCCGGCTGCGCTGAGACGCCTCGTGCGTGAACGAGCGCAGGAGCGGTGCGAGTACTGCCTGGCTCCTGAATGACTGTGTTTTCACACTCATCCCGTTGATCACATCATCGCCCAGAAACATGGCGGTGAGACGACGGCGGAAAACCTGGCCCTCTCGTGCATCGCCTGCAATCAGGCCCAAGGGCAGCGACCTGTCATCCATTGATCCGCAAACCGGCGAACTGGCCCTGCTCTACCATCCGCGCAGAGATCAATGGTCCGCTCACTTCGACGTCCGAGATGCCATCATTGTGCCCAAAACGGCGGTTGCCCGCGTCACCGTCCGGCTTCTGCAATTCAACGCGTTGGATCGCCTGACAGAACGGGAAGGGTTCATGCTGGCCGGTGCTTTGAAAATGCCGGGCCACTAAAAGCAGTTTCATACCTTTCGCAGACCTCGCTGTTGGAGCAGTTGTGTAATGTCACTGGCGATTTCTGCCAGCATGGACGCTGTAAGATCGTCTATCTGCGTATTGATGTCGGTGTCTGAATCAAGGTGTTTTAAAATGACTTCGATGACTTCGACGACTTCGATCTTGCCACTGCGGACAGCCGTAATCAGGACAGAATCTCCATCCGAATTTGTGAATGTGGGGGATGCGCCCAATTTCAGGAGGAACCGGCACCTGGCCGCCTCGCCCATGAATGCGGCAAGCATCAGCGGTGTTTGGCCATTTTGATCAATGGGATCGACATTGGCTCCGTGCTTCAAAAGCAGGCTGCACATGCTCTGGTTTTGAAGCTGGGCGGCTTCAGCAAACGGTGTGGAGTAAAAATGGTTCGTTGGATCGACCGACGCGCCCAGATCAAGCAGGGCTTTGACAATGTCTTCGCGATACTCAACGGCGAACCAATGCAGCAGCGTCTCGCCAAGTCCGCTGCGGACATCGAGCAACGTGCGGTCTGCGCGAATCCGCTCCAAAGCGGCAGCCACATCCTCCAGTAGGGCATCCCTGAGTTCGTAAAACGGCTTCTCGACACTCGCGGACATCACAGCATCTCAATCACTCCGCTGCTGTCGCCGAATTTCTCGATCTTCACGCCCGCCTTGTCGAGCAGGGTGAGGTGCAGGTTGGCGAGCGGCACGGTCTGGTCGAAACGCAGGTGGCGTTGGCCTTTCACTCCGGCGCTGGCACCCCCGGCGACGATGATGGGGAGGTTCGTGTGGTCGTGGACGTTGGGATTGCCCATGCCGCTGCCGTAGAGCAGGAGGCTGTTGTCGAGCAGGGTGGCGTCGCCTTCCTTCGTGGCGGCGAGCTTGGCGAGGTATTCGGCGAACAAGGAGACGTGGAAGGCGTTGATCTTGGCGAGGCGCTCGATTTTCGCGGGGTCGTTGCCGTGGTGGGAGAGCGGGTGATGCGGCTCGTTGACGCCGGTCTCGGGGTAGCTGCGGTTGCTGGTCTCGCGCGCGAGCTGGAAGGTGATGACGCGGGTGACATCGCCCTGCATGGCGAGCAGTTGCAGGTCAAACATGAGCCGCGCGTGCTCGGCGTAGCTGGCGGGCACGCCGCTGGGGCGCGAGAGGTCGGGCAGTTCGTTTTCAGCGACGCTGGCCTCGGCCTTCTGGATGCGGCGCTCGACCTCGCGCACGGAGTCGAGGTAGTGGTTCACGCGGTCGCGATCTTCCGCGCCGAGCTGCTTCGCGAGGCGCGTCATGTCGTCCTTCACAAAGTCGAGCAGGCTGGCGCGGTGCTTCAGCGCGGCCTGGCGGTCGGCCTTGCTACCGCCGTCGCCAAAGAGTTGCTCAAAGACCAGACGCGGATGCGCCTCGGCGGGCAGCGGCGTAGTGGGCGTGGACCACGACAGGTTGTTTTGATACACGCAGGCGAAGCCGTTGTCGCACTGGCCGACGACCTGCATCAAATCCATCGCCAGCTCCAGCGACGGGAGCTGCGTCTGCTGCCCGATGGCCTTTGCCGCGACCTGATCGGCGGTGATGCCGTTGAAGTAATCGGTGCTCTCCGTGTGCTTCACACGGGCGGCGCTGAGGAAGGACGCGTTCGAAGTCGCATGCGTGCCGGGATAGGCGGGTTCGAGTTCGAGATTGGAAATGACCGTGCAGTGCTGCTTCACCGGATCGAGCGACTTCAAAATAGGCGACAGCTCATCCAGCGTGTCGGCTTTGCCCAATGACCAGCGCGACTGATCGCAGCCCATCGGGATGTAGATGTAGCCCAGGCGCTTCGCAGGCCGCAGCGTGCGCGTCGCGGCAGTGGCTGCGGGCACCATCGCATCGAGAAAGGGCAGCGACAGCGTAGCACCGACGCCGCGCAGCAGCGTGCGGCGTGACAGGGACTTGCGCGTGGTGAAAGTGCTCATGGGGTTGGTGATCTCATGGTAAACGGCACACTGGTCGCAATACCGGCAATGATTTCGGAAAAACGCCAGTCGTTCTTTCTTGCACGTTGCACGATCTGGCGCACGGCGGGCGCGTCGTGCGGCTCCAGGCCGCGACCGAGGGCGTAGGTGAGCAGTTTTTCGGTGAGCGTGGTCACGAATAGCTCGGGGCGCTTCAGCAGCACCTCTTCGAGGCCGGCGACGCCGTCGAACTCGCTGCCGTCGGCGAAGCCGCCGCGTGAATCGGACTCGGCGTGCCAGCGGCCGATGGCGTCGTAGTTTTCCAGCGCGAAGCCGACGGGGTCCATGAGGTTGTGGCAACTGGCGCAGGCGGCATTTTCGCGATGCTTGGTGAGGCGCTCGCGGATCGGCAGCGACTCGGAGATCACGCCGTCGAGCGCGGGTACGTCCGGCGGCTGTGGCGGTGTCGGCGTACCGAGCAGGTTCTTCAGAATCCAATGCCCGCGAATCACCGGCGAGGTGCGCGTGGCGTAGCTGGTGACGGTGAGGATGCTGCCCTGCCGCAGCAGACCGCCGCGCTGCCACTCGGGCGCGAGTTTCACCTCGCGAAAGCGGCTGCCGTAGATGTGCGGGATGTCGTAGTGCGCGGCTAGGCGCTCGTCGAGCCAGGTGCGGTCGGTGCGCAGCAGTTCGAGCACGCTACGGTCGTGTTTGACGATGTCGTCAAACAGCAGGCTCGTTTCGGCACGCAGGGAATCGCGCAGGTTTTGGTCGAAATCGGGAAACAGGCGCGCGTCCGGCGTGATGGATTCCAGATTGCGCAAATAGAGCCATTGGTCGGCGAAATTCGTCACCAGCGCTTTCGCGCGCGGATCGCGCAGCATGCGGCGGGCTTGCTGTTCGAGGTCAAGCGGGCTGCGGAGCAGTTCTTCGTCGGGAATGCTGCTCCAGAGGAAAAACGACAGGCGCGAGGCGAGTTCGAGGTCGGTGAGCCGATACGGCGACTGCGGCTGATCGGCGACGGTTCGGAAGAGAAACTCGCGGCTCACCAAGATGGCCGCGAGGGCCGATTCGACGCCTTCTTCGACGGTTTTCGCCTCCTGCACGAAGGGCAGCACGCGCGCATAGTCTTCATCCGTCACAGGTCGGCGATAGGCGCGGCGCAAAATCGGCATCAGCACCGCTTTGGCATCCGTTTTGCCATTGCCGAAGAGCAGGCGACGGCTGGGCGTGTCGCCCGCGCCTTTCGCATTCAAGGGGCCGGTGATCGTGACCTGATACACGGCGGGCGAGAGACGCGGATGGCGGTGCAGATTGAAGCTCGTCTTGTAGGGCTGGCGCAGCCGCTCCAGCACGGGCGCACCATTGGCAACGAACGTGACACCGAGGTCATGCGCGCCGCTGGTGACGTGGAAGCGCGTTTTCACATGCGCGTCGATCGCCTCGTAGTTTTTGTTCTTCGCGGGTTTGACCGTGAACTGCTCCTTCAACTCGCGATCGAGCAGCACCTGCAGTTCGTGCGAGCCGTTCATGCCCTCGACCTGCTCGTTGCGGTCGCGTTGCAGTCGCACCTGCACCACGTAGTCGCCCTCTTGCGAGAAAACGTGCGGGATGAGCACGCCGCCGCGCGTGCCGAGCGGCAGTCCGGGAAGGTGATACTCCTGCGTGATGTCCGGCGCGACTCGCACCGCGACCACCTCGGATTCGGTCGAGATGCCGACGGTGCGGCGGGCGATTTTCTGCGCCGCCGTGATGTAGCGGTCCAGCAGCGCGGGCGGCAGATCGCCCACGGTGATGTTGTCGAAGCCATGGCTCGATTCATCCGCAGGCAGGACGGCGACGGCATCGAAATCGACCGCCAGCAGATCGCGCACCGCGTTTTGATACTCGGCGCGAGTCATGCGGCGCAGGGTGTCGGTGCGGCCGGGGTTTGGATGCGCGGTGGCGTGTTGGTCCAAGGCCGTGGCGAGTTCGGCCACCATGGCCGTGTAGCCTGCGTCGTCGGGCCGCTGTTTGCCGATGGGCGGCATGTGGCGGGCGTTGAGCTGGCGGATTACGGTTTCCCAGACGTCCGGGTGCTGCGTGATGTCATCGCCGAGGATGGCACTGAGATTGAGATCGCCTTTCTTCACATCGGCGTCGTGGCAGTCGATGCAGAACTTCTCCAGCACGGCCTCCGGCATGGTCGCGTGGAGCAGCGTGGTACTGAGAAAAAGGAAAATGAAGCGGGGCAGCATGAGGTGGCAACGAGTGCGTCTTTATTACACGGCCAGGATTCCGCTGTGAAGCCTCAAATCACCGTGATTCGCCCAGTGTTGTCAGTTGCCGGACGGTGAGCAGCAGCGTGAAGCCGTGCTGAGTCGCCAGCTCAAAGGCTCCTGCATGCAGTGCATCTGACTTCGGATAATCGATCACCAGTACCGGCTTGCCGTGCGGTTTGAGCTGTTCGAGGAAGCTGATCACATACTGTGACTGCTTGGCGGTTTTGAGCTTCTTCCCAGCCACGAACAAGTCTTCGACGCCGATGGCGCTGATGAGTTCGCGATAGCCGGCTTTCGCGAGAAGTTGCGAGGCGTTCTGCGGGATCACGAGGAAGCCGGGCTGCTTGTCACGCGCACGTTTCGCGATAGCACCGACCCACACGATCATGTCCTCGCGGTAGGTGTGGCCGGTTTCGGGGTTCGGGCGATCGTCGAGCCAGTCCTTGGTCTTTTCATCGTACTCGTAGAACTCAAAGGCATCGACAATGTCGAGGTAGATGCCGTCGAAACCCTGCGCCACGACCTTGTCCACCGCAGGCAGCATGATCTGCTGCCACGCGGGCTGCCAGTAGCGCACGCGGTAGTTGCCCTTCCAGTCGGGGTTCTCGGTGTGGAGAAATTTCGGTGCTAAAGCATCCGGCTTGCCGTCTTTGTCTGCATCCCAGCTCTTTTGCCAGTAGGGTCGATAGTCCTCAGCCTCACCGATGGACACATAGGCCACGACACGGCGACCTTTTTTGCCCGCGCGGATTGTTTCGAGGTCCGCAGGTGTCCAATCAACGTCGCTGCTGAAAGCGGCGTCGAGCACGATGAGATCGCGCTCACAGGCTGCGAGCTGCTGCACAGCGGCTTCGCGGGTTTTCGACAAGCGATCTGCCTGGAGCACATAGGCGAAGGATTTGGGCGCAAAGGCAGGCTCAGCGCCCGCGAGGCTCCATGAACTGATCAAAATGGCAAGGAGGGTGGCGGTGGCTTGCATGGGGCGCATCGTGGCGACGGCGACGGGGGCTGTCACCCCGAATTCCACATTGACGCCTCCCTTTTGGGGAATACTCTCCGACTTTCCGTGACGCATCATCAAATCATGATTCGTCCATATAACCTAAACGACCACCACCATGTCCCGCTCTTACATCTTCTCGTCCGAGTCCGTCGGCGAAGGCCATCCTGACAAAGTTGCCGACACCATCTCCGACGCCATCCTCGACGCCTGCCTCAAGATCGACCTCAAGAGCCGCGTCGCCTGCGAAACCTTCGTGAAGAGCAACATCGTCGTTGTCGGCGGTGAAATCACCATCCCGAAGCTCCAGAACAAGAAGCTCGGCACCACCAAGCCCATCGATGAAGTCATCAACGTCGGTCAGGTCATCCGTGAGGCCGTGCGCGGCATCGGCTACACGAATGTGGACGACGTCTTCCACGCCGACCAGATCTTCATCAACAACTACCTCACCATCCAGAGCCCCGACATCGCTCAAGGGGTCGATGCCGCCGGAGCTGAAGGCAAAAAGCATCAGGAACAGGGCGCTGGCGATCAGGGCATCATGTTTGGCTATGCCTGCGATGAAACGCCCGAGCTCATGCCCGCGCCGATCATGTTCGCCCATCGCCTTGGCCGTGAGCTGACCCGCATCCGCAAGGCTGGCAAGCTCGCCAAATGGCTGCGACCCGACGCGAAGAGCCAGGTCTCCGTCGAATACGCCGATGGCAAGCCCACGCGTATCGTGAACGTCGTTATCTCCACGCAGCACGCCGCTGACGTGAGCCACGCCGAGATCGAGAAGTTCTGCATCGAGCAGGTCATCAAGAAGGTGCTGCCGAAAAACATGCTCACCAAGGACACCGAGTATCTCATCAATCCGACGGGCAAGTTCGTCATCGGCGGCCCGCAGGGCGACAGCGGCCTCACCGGACGCAAAATCATCGTCGATAGCTACGGCGGCATGGGCCGTCACGGCGGTGGTGCCTTCTCCGGCAAAGACCCGTCCAAAGTGGACCGCAGCGCCGCCTACATGGGCCGCTGGGTCGCCAAGAACGTCGTCGCCGCCGGCCTCGCCTCGAAGTGCGAAGTGCAGTTCGCCTACGCCATCGGTCATCCCTTGCCTGTGAGTGTCCACATCGACACCTTTGGCACCGGCACCATCGGCGACGACAATATCCTCGACGCCGTCTTGAAGGTCTTCTCCTTCAAGCCCGCCGACATCGTCAAGCAGCTCAACCTGCTCCGCCCGATCTACTCCAAGACCACCAACTACGGTCACTTCGGCAAGATCGACGATCCAGACATCACCTGGGAACTCACCAACAAGGCTGAGGCACTCAAAAAGGCCGTGAAGTAACGCGAGCTGTCCAGTTGGTGTGCAACTGGTTCATCCCAATCACCAAGCCGCGCGGGGAAACCTGCGCGGCTTTTTTCGTTTTATGCTCACTTCACGGCTTGGAGAGCGCGGGCGCTCTGTTCATCGACGAGTTGGGTCAGGAAGGTCCAGTAATCCTTTTTTCCCACCGTCTCGCGCACGGTGGCAGCAGGCAGGAAGCGGCGCATCTCCTGCACAAAGTCGTCTCTCATCTGCGGGTTCGTCTTCAGCTCATCCAACCGCTGCCGCAGCAGGCTGCTGAACTCCACCGCCTCGCGCTGATGATCCTGCACCTTGAGCGGAATCAGCCGCGCCGGCAGTTCCACCCCCTGCTGCACCAGCCAGGCGATGTCCCGCAGGTCGCGGTTTTTCACGCGGTTCTCGCGGAACGCGAGCGCGATGATCTTGTCCGCCAGGATTTCCTCGCGGCTCTGCGCCCGCAGGATGAGTCCCGCAGTGCCGAGGTCCACGCCATACAGATTCCGCAGCATCATGGGGCGCGGATCGTGACTGGGGATGGCACAGATGTCGATGTGGATGCGCTGCGCCGGGAGATGCTTTTTTTCAGGACGCGTCTCCACACTCAGCTTCCAGGTGGCGACCTTGCCGCCGGTTTTCACTGGCTCGCTCACGCTCACCGGCAGGCCGTAGCGCGTTTGCATCTTCTCCGTGAGCACACGGGCCAGGCCGGCGAGATCCTGGCGCTTGAATCCACTGCCGCCAGTGAAGTAGAGGTCTTCGCTCAATCTCGCGGAGCCATAGCAGGCCCGCAGGCAAGTGCCACCGATGAAGGTCAGGCCCGTCAGCAAGCCGGCTCCGCTCATCTCCCGCAGGATGTCGTGATGCAGCAGCTCTTTTTCCACTACAGGCCGCAGTGTGGCGAGATCGCCGCGCGCTCTGAGCGCCGCGTCCACCAGTTGGTCAAACAAGCTCACGCAGCACCTCCTCGTCCACGAGTTCCAGACTGCGGCGGGTGGCCTTCATATCACGCACCGCCTGCTTCACCGAGGCACGCCAGAGATGACGCTCCGCATCGTAGGCCAGCTCGCCGCCCACGTCCTCCGGCCGCTGTGCCGTGTGGATGAATTCGATGTGACCGTGGTCACCGCAGTCCACCACATGGCTGCGCCCGGAGGACAGCAGCGTGATCCAGTTCATCGGCACCTGGGAGATGACTCCGGCATCGCTCAGCACCGTTTCCAGGCTGATGTAATTGAACGCATCCGCCCGCAGCCGGGCCGCCGCGTGAAACAGCAGGTTCCCGGCGGGAAAATTCGCCACGGGGTAAAGGTAGATGCCCCGGCAAACCCGCCGTAGCACCCCCGCCTTCACCGCCCGCGACAGCAGCACCGCCAACTGCCCGCACCCCGGCACCGCCGCCGCCAGATCCGACGGCGTGAAAACGCAGTGATCCCGGTCCGCCAACGCGCGAAGGACTTCCGAAAGCTGCTTGATCGGCTGCATGGCACGACTCTACAAAACATTGCAGAAAGTGCAAGGTTTTGTGCAGTCACGCTCCTGCTTCCCGCGCCTCTCTACAACCAGCGCACCAACGATGGTCACGCCGGCAAAATCGACGATCCAGACATCACCTGGGAACTCACCAACAAGGCTGAGGCACTCAAAAAGGCCGTGAAGTAACGCGAGCTGTCCAGTTTGCTGTGCAACTGGTTCATCACAATCACGAAGCCGCGCGGGGAAGCCCGCGCGGCTTTTTCGTGAATCTCACTTCACGGCCTGGAGAGCGAGGGAGCTTTGTTCATCGACGCACTGCGTCAGGAAGGTCCAGTAATCGGTTATTTCCACCGTCTCGCGCACGGTGGCTGCAGGCAGGAAGCGGCGCATCTCCCTGTACAAAGTCGTCCCTCATCGTGGGATTTGTTTTCAGCTCATCCACCCGCTGCCGCAGCAGGCTGCTGAACTCCACCGCCTCGCGCTGATGATCCTGCACCTTGAGCGGAATCAGCCGCGTCGGCAGTTCCACCCCCTGCTGCACCAGCCAGGCGATGTCCCACAGGTCGCGGTTTTTCACGCGGTTCTCGCGGAACGCGAGCGCGATGATTTTGCCCGCCAGGATTTCCTCGCGGCTCTGCGCCCGCAGGATGAGTCCCGCAGTGCCGAGGTCCACGCCATACAGATTCCGCAGCATCATCGGGCGCGGATCGTGGCTGGGGATGGCACAGATGTCGATGTGGATGCGCTGCGCCGGGAGATGCTTTTTTTCAGACCGCGTCTCCACGCTCAGCTTCCAGGTGGCGACCTTGCCGCCGGTTTTCACTGGCTCGCTCACGCTCACCGGCAGGCCGTAGCGCGTTTGCATCTTCTCCGTGAGCACACGGGCCAGGCCGGCGAGATCCTGGCGCTTGAATCCACTGCCGCCAGTGAAGTAGAGGTCTTCGCTCAATCTCGCGGAGCCATAGCAGGCCCGCAGGCAAGTGCCACCGATGAAGGTCAGGCCCGTCAGCAAGCCGGCTCCGCTCATCTCCCGCAGGATGTCGTGATGCAGCAGCTCTTTTTCCACTACAGGCCGCAGTGTGGCGAGATCGCCGCGCGCTCTGAGCGCCGCGTCCACCAGTTGGTCAAACAAGCTCACGCAGCACCTCCTCGTCCACGAGTTCCAGACTGCGGCGGGTGGCCTTCATATCACGCACCGCCTGCTTCACCGAGGCACGCCAGAGATGACGCTCCGCATCGTAGGCCAGCTCGCCGCCCACGTCCTCCGGCCGCTGTGCCGTGTGGATGAATTCGATGTGACCGTGGTCACCGCAGTCCACCACATGGCTGCGCCCGGAGGACAGCAGCGTGATCCAGTTCATCGGCACCTGGGAGATGACTCCGGCATCGCTCAGCACCGTTTCCAGGCTGATGTAATTGAACGCATCCGCCCGCAGCCGGGCCGCCGCGTGAAACAGCAGGTTCCCGGCGGGAAAATTCGCCACGGGGTAAAGGTAGATGCCCCGGCAAACCCGCCGTAGCACCCCCGCCTTCACCGCCCGCGACAGCAGCACCGCCAACTGCCCGCACCCCGGCACCGCCGCCGCCAGATCCGACGGCGTGAAAACGCAGTGATCCCGGTCGCGCCAACGCGCGAAGGACTTCCGAAAGCTGCTTGATCGGCTGCATGGCACGACTCTACAAAACATTGCAGAAAGTGCAAGGTTTTGTGCAGTCACGCTCCTGCTTCCCGCGCCCTTCTGCTATCAGACCACCAACTACGGTCACTTCGGCAAGATCGACGATCCCGACGATCACCTAGGAACTCACCAAGAAGACCGAGGCGCTCAAGAAAGCCGCGAAGTAAAGTTGCCCCAGTTGCTTCGATACTGGAACGCCCAATCATCAAGTCGCGCAGGAAAACCTGCGCGGCTTTTTTCATGATGAAACAGCACGAAAAAGAAAAGCTGATACAGCAGCCTCTCATCGCGCCATCGGTACTGATGTGGAGTTTTGAAGGCGTCTCTGCGTGGGGCGATCAAAATCACTCAGACAGCTTAACCTGAATAGGTTTCTTCAACGACTCAGTAAAAAATATCGCTTCATACTTGGGCAGTGTTTTCAGCTTATCGGCGAGAGCTTTTTCTTGATCGGAACCGGCGGCGTTGCGGGCCATGACACGAGCATCTTGATCGGTAACGCGTAGAACCAGATAGCTGCCGATAGCCGCAAACAGACCTGGATCGAAGTCACGCGCTTCTTGTGATGCGACGATGAGAGAGATGCCATACTTGCGGCATTCTTTTGCCATCGTGGGCAGGAGCTTGAGCTTGCCTGCGCGGTGAGCCTCATCAAAGACGATGGCGTGGGTAAGCCGGTCTTGTCGTCCGCGACGAAACATTTCCTGGTAGATACGATAAAGCACAAAACCTGCGCACGCGCGCTGCATGGCCTCATTCGACACCGAATGAATACGGATGATTTGGGGCAACTCTGAATCCAGCAAACTGCTGGACGACTCAGCCACATCAAAGAAGCGGAAATCGTCCAGTTCATTGAGGCGGGCTAACAGAGTTTGCGTGCGCTTATCCGTGCCGCCGCTCTCACGCAATAGATCCACAAAGCGCCTGAACAGAGGGGTTTCACCGGTGGCACCATTGATCCAGCCTTGTTCTTCGTAGCTTTGCTTCAGTGCGGTGCGAAGCTGTTCGAGTTGCAAGTCGCCAAGATCGGGAAAGACCGCGTAAAAAATGTCGCGCAGCTTCCCGGCACTTTCCACATGGGCGATGGGTCCGGGTTGAGCAATTCGCAGGGGATTGAAGCCGAGCGTGGTGCAGTCCTGGCCCTGGATTTGCGGGAACGTCTCCGCCAATTGTTCGTCAATATCATCGTGGTAAGAAAAGACGATGGGCGTGATGCCTTGGCGCTGGAGCTGCGAGCAGATGTTGATGAGGCTGTGCGTCTTGCCCATTCCCGGCAGGCCAACGATCATCAGATGAGGGTTCGTTTTGATGGTTGGGACCCACACGATGGGCTCATCGGCACGGGTATCACCGAGATGCACTCCAGACGAAGATTGCGCTTCTAACACGGTGGATGCTTGAGGTTCATGCGCATCAGGTTCAGGGACTGGCACTACAGCAGGCGTTTCGACAATGCTGGGCGGCTGGGTTTGATCTGGCAGCGAATCTGGGCCGAAGATCCAAATGTTGCAGCCTTGATCGTTACTGCTGGAAAGGAGTTCAGGGCGTGCGGCAGTGAAATCAGGACAAAAAACGTAACCGACATCGGCGGCATCAAGACTCTGCAGTGCATAGTCTGCGGGCTTGCGAAGGAACTCATCCAGTGTCTCCACGAATCGGCGGTGAGTCTCTGCATCTAAGTGATGCCTTGCCGCCTTGTCCGCATAGAAGCGTAATACGCGCGCCAGTCTTGCGCCGCTCAGCGTGCGTTCAGTCGCGCTGGCAGTTTCGCAGAAGAAAGACTTTTGCCAGCGTTGCCGGGTGTAGTGCGTTTGCGTCGCCATGGTTTCGGCCAAATCAGCCGAGCGTGCGCTTGAAAGATTACTCCGGTATTTAACTTCGATGAAGCGCATTGAAAAGTGACCGCGTGCGCCTGGAATACCAATGTAAAGCAGATCAGCTCGGGTGTTCGTGGTGTCGTTGCCGTCTTCGTCAGGCTCGGCCAGGGGGACGAGATCACGAACATCGTCGAGCGGCACAAAAAAGCCGCGCTTCATGTCCAGCCAGCATTCATCTTCAGCGCTAGCAGCGAGGCACTTGGCGCGCACGAGGGCAAGACCCACCAGCTCATGGCCGGTGGTAGCGGCTCCTGAACTGGCGGCGAGGCGCATGGCAAGGCGTCCGCTCAGTCCCTTCAAGTGCGTGAGCAGCACTTGGCAGTTCCGCGACGAGGCGCTTAACCCCATCGTATTCAGTGTGTGGTTCAAAATGCTGCGCACTTCATCGAAGTGCATCGTGGAGGTGATGAGTTGCTGGCAACCCAGGTCATCACGCTCTGGCACGGCGTCGATCACATAGGCATCGAAAGTGCTCTCCGCATCTCGTGGCGAATCATAAAATTCGATGCCCGCATTACGATCCATGGTGACGACCCAGTCGCAGAGTTGGTGCAGCTTTGAGAGCGTCTCCACATTCTCCTCGTTGGGTGCAGTCATCAGTTCCGGCCAGCCGGTGGGATCACCCAGGTGCGCGGCGGTTTGTTTCAAGATGGCAGCCTGCATTTTCATCAAGCGGTCAGTCACCACTGGAGGACTCACTTTTAACCCTTCATGCTCGCGTGGAAGCCAGAGCCGCCACTGTGGCTGACCGTTCTCAAAGCGAAACTCACGCACCAAATGCGGCACCAAGCCGTACGCAAGCAATGGGAGTTTAAGTGTCTCCGCCCGTGTGCCGAGCGTGCTTTGGTACATATCGAAAGCCAGTGCTAGATGCGCCGCTGTCTGCGGCCCGCCTGCATCACGCCGCGCCCAGCGCAGGCGTGGGATGGAGCGGTTGCCTCCCAGAGGAAGGGACTCCAGGCACCACGCATCTTCCTTGGCTGGTGCCGCCGAGCCTTTGCGACGGCGCTCATTGAGCTTCGTCAGGTGACGACCGGACACATCAGATTGCTTGTCTGTGGGGTGCAAGTCCAGCCTCACCGCCACGGGGCGCAGGACACCCTCGTTGTCATCGGCGTCTTCCTGGTCGCCAACAGGGAGTTGCAAGGCTTTGCCCAGCGCACGCACCACGGTAGCACCATCGCCTGCACGCAGGGCATGTACTTGCAGCAGTGTGCATTGCTTATGTGTGTCCAGGTAGTGGCTCACCTCGCGAGCGATGGCGTCACCTGCGCCAACGCTTAGCGCGGGTGCCAGCCGGGCAGCATCGCCAGTATAACAAGTCGCCAGAAGTGCGGCAGCAGCCTTGGGTTCCACATCATCGGCAGCGACCATCAGCACACCTGCAAAGCCCACGGTATCGGCAAAGAGGAAGCTTTGGCCTGTCGCGATACCCGGCAGCGCGAAGGGGACATTCGCGCCGTCGAGCCATGCGAGCGTGCTGCGCCGCAGGCGCAACACCGGCACCTTTTCGTCGAGCTTCAAGTGCAGTGCCAACGTGTCGTAGGCGCACTGCCACGCGACACGCTGCGCGTGCAGCGGCAGCACGACGAGACCAACGGAGTGGCCCGAGAGCGTGACAACTTCAAGTGTGTTGGCGATGGCTAGTGCAGGCAAGCCGACCTCAAGCGCGTTCTGCCAAGCATTGATGTAGTCGTTAGCGGGCTTGGCCGAGGCATGGTCGTGCATGTAGAACCGCGAGAGCACGCCGCCACTTTTCATGCAGTCATCGCGGAACTTGCGGGCGGCTTCGTTCAGCTTGCTCCACTCAGCAGCGGGGCAGCCGTTCTGTGGCAAGGGAACAAACTCCACATTGCCGACACGCGAGCCATCTGGACGACAGGTCACACGCCAGCGGCCAATCGGTGTGTCGCCTGTCTTCCCCCATGCTTCTTCGATCAAGCGTAGCATCGCAGGGCGCTCGACGAGGAAACCACGGCGCATCTTATTGAGGCGAAAGATAAGATTCTGCGGCTTCGCAGACGACGCGGGCGCACCGTTGTCGGGCATGCCTTGTTTGCCCTGCTGGCGTTGGTCCATAAACGAGGCGACTTCTTCGCGTGTCTCCGCCTGCACGAGACCGTCGGCGACGCAGCGAAATATTTCGCCATTGCTCACGGTATCGCGTTCGACCGTCTCGCCAAAACAAAGCAAGAAATCTTCGCTGGCTTGTGGCTCCACTTCGCTGTTACCCGCAGCCGAGACTTCGATGCGCACCTCTTGGCGTGTGCCCTTGTCAAGCTCTTCGAAGTGGTCAGCAGTGAAGACAGCCTTCAGCTCGGCCTTGCCGCGATGCACCACCTCCTCAATGGCAATGACTTCTTCACCTGCGAGCATCTTCACCTCGAACGTCGCCGCGCCAGGTGGCAAGTCATCAGGCAGCACCCTCCACTTTACCGTCAATGCGCACTCGTCATTCACTTTGAACTGTGGCAACGAGGCATCTTCGTCCTCGCTTCTAGCCGACTCAGTGAGACCGCTCCACTTCAATAGTTTGCGGGTGGTGGCACTAAGCCAGGACACAAGCCGTATCTTCTCCAGCGTGCCCTCCATGAAGGCGGGCACGAGCGGCCCGAGCCAAAGTTTATCGGCTGTTGTCACACTCTCCAATGCTTCCACTAACGGCTTCCCGCTGGCCTGACGTAGTACATCCTCCAACTCACCAGCACCAGCACTGAGCGCGAGCCCTTGCACGCGTAGCGCAACGGCTTGCGTGGTCGCAGGCGGCAGCAGTAGTTTCTCCACCATCAGCGCCGAGTGGGATAGCGCAGCACTTGCTGCCTGCGCATCTCCTGCGACGGGCCAGAGGCCTAGCTTTGGCAGCGCAGCACCGGGCATCTCGGGCTGGGCGAGCAATGCAGCGATGAAGGACAGTTCCTGGCGCTTCGGCACGGTGCGACGTTGGCCTCCGATACGTTTGGCACGGTCCACGGCTTTTTTGGCAAAATCGCGCACGTCACTGGGCAGTTGTCTGCTAGCGAGCTTGATGGCGTCGCTGAAAACGTCGGCTTCGCTAAGAGAGCGGGCAGCGTTGTAGATGCCATCCATGCCAGCTCCAGCACGCACGGCATCAACGAGCATCAACGTGGCCTCGCCTTTGTCTTCGCGCACTTCCACCGCCCGGTCACCACTGATCCAGCCTTCGCTGGAAGCTTCACCGACTCCGAGAATGAGCCAGGAGCCAAGCCGACCTCCGGTGGCAGCGAGCAAGTTGCTGATCTCGTTTTGGTCAAAGCAGCGTGCAAAAACCAGGTGGCCAGTGCTGGTCTCGCCCAGTTGAAGTTTCAGGGCAGGGATGAGGTAAGAGATCATTCAGCGATGGGAGTGGAGCGGTAGCGGGCGCGAAGGCGTTTCATGGACTCGGCGTCATTGACGCCGACAAGTAAGCCGAGGTCACGCAAGCGGCGCTCCAGCACAGCGCGGTTGCGCTGCAAATCCTCGCGCGCGGCGGTGATGCCGGGTGGCGCTTCATCCACCCATAGTCCGTAGCGAGTGCGCAGCAGCGCTAGGAAATCACCGAACGACAGTCGCCCTTTCTGCGCTGCGAGATGCACATGCACCAGCGTTTCGAGCAAGGTATTTGAAAGCACGACCGACCGGGCATCCATGCGCCGCGTCTTGCCGGTAGAGAGCTTGCGGGAGATGGAGCGTTTCTTCACGAAGCCGTGCGGTTCGGTGACCATGGCAGCGGAGTCGATAAATAGGAGGTAATGAGTCTTTAGTATCTTTTCGCCCATCATCGCACAGATTGCCTCCGCTATGGCTCGCGCAGGATCGGTAGCAGCGGCTTTGCCTTGGAGGATCGCTAAGGCATCAGGAGAGGCATCGTCCTCGGCTAGCTGATCGATGAGGTTGTTCATTTTTTCATGCAGCGCATCAGTGAAGGACTCGGAGGCGGAGTGATCGCCACGACGAACTTGGCCCAACAGATTAAGCCACACAGCGTGATCGGAGCCAGTGGGTGACTGGTCTTTCAATCTCCTGCTCGAACGGCCTGCAGAGTCCAGCACACGCACGACAGCGAGCGCGATGACCGCGTCGTCGATGAAGCGCGAAGCCTCGTAAGTTGATGCTTCAGACAGGTCTCGCAGTGTGGTGTTCGTTCCGTTTGAGGCATCAACAAAGAAGGGGAACCGCTCTTGCGCGGCGGGCACGTTGCCAGACTGCTCCCACTTCGTCACCGCCAGCAGCGATGCGAAGAAGGTGTGCCACAGACCAAGTCCGATGAAGCTCTCCAGCATGGGCGTAAGCGCACGACGCGGGATTGCTTCGCCGAAGTGCTGCAACAGGTTTTGTAAGTCCTCGCGGAAGACATCGGCGGCAGCGGTGGCGAGTGGCCATTGATTCGGGATGTCGGCCATAGCTTCATGGCCTCTGCGCGCTTGCTCAGGAGCTTGGCCGCAGGTCTGCGCGAGTCGCACCATCAGCCATTCTTCAATGGAGAAGCCAGCCGATTCATCCGGGGCATCGACACCTGCGCCAGCAAGCACGGTAGCATTGCTGCCGTAGATGGTGCCCTTGCCAAAAATGCGCAGCAGAAGGTTATTGTCTGGGCGACTGGCCACGCCGAAGGCACCTGTGTTGGCTTCACGGAGAGTTTTGCTGCCGGGCTGATTGGCTAGCAACGCAACGAGCATCTCGGGCACGAAGCGCAGATAGCTTACGGCGGTTGGCAGATCGAGCCATGAAGAGAAAAAATGCACGGGGAAGGCGCGCAGGATTTCAGCCTCGTGGCCTTCGGCGCGCTTCTTGTTTTCCAGAGAATCACAAAGCAACAAATCACCCAAGATGTCGTGGGCTACATCGCTGTCGAAACCCTCGAAGCGCTCAGCTTGAAGACTGAGCTTCGATGTGACCCATTCAATGCGGGCACGGGCTGCGGGGTGGGTCGCGGCTGCGGGCAAGCCAAAGGTGGATTGAAAGCTTCCAGGTCCCCGACGTTGTCCGCGCCGGAACATGTAGAAGACGGCTGGCAACAGCGAGCCAACCGAGAAGCCTTGTAGCGTAGCGGGATAAACTTGCAGGGTATTGGCCGTCCACAGCATTTCAGCAACAGGCTTGGTGAAGACGGCTTCGACGACGGATTTAGCGCTCATGATTTAAGACAGGGCGAGGGGTTCGAGCACGAGCGCTTGCTTGCCATCGCGGGCTTGCAGCGTGAGGCGATGGAGCTTGTCATCTTGCTTGGGGTTCCAGGCGAGCATGGTGCGGTTGTCTTCTTGGGCGAGGCGTTGGGTAAAGATTTGCAGGTTTGCAAATAGGTCATCCGAGCGAGTCTCGCTAAGCTGTTCGCCAGCGGCCAGTCGCAGCAGAGTGGCAAAGAGAGCATAGCCGAGCGGCAGCGATTCCTTGCGGCCATCGTGGCAAGTGAAGACGAGGCTGAGACGGCGGGGCAGCAGGGTGATAGCCGGGTCGCGTAAGCTTGGCAATTCGGGTGCCAAACAGAAGCGCGTGAGCGGTTGTTCGATCCAGAACTTCGATTCAGTGGGCGTGCGCGAGGGGATGCGCAGTGGCACATAGCCGGTGCGTTTCAAAGCCAGCGCTGGCAAGTCTTCCAAATGCGAGATGCCTCGGCAGACTTGCTGGCACAGGTCGCGATTTTGCTCGGCACTGCGCAGGCTGGCAGCGCGGAAGTCGGCCAAATACTCGCCGCCAGCAAGCCCGAGGCCGAAGGGTGAACTCGTCAGCGCGGTGATTTCGGCGGGCAGCCACTCGAAATAGGCACGCCGGCGAGCGGATGCCAGCGAGAGCCCAGGATAAGTCGGGCCTGCGCCGTTGATCTCGCGGCCCGAATCACCGAGCAACCAACGATCTAGATGAGGATGGGCTTCGAGCGCGGGGTCCAGCTCGGCAAGCTCTCGCAACAAGTCACCCTGGCGATAAGGCGAGTCTGGATTGAAGGCCATGTCGCCGATGCACTCCATGCTTTCAGGATTGCGTGAATCCAGTTCGGGATGCTGATGCAGCTCGGCACATGTCCGCACGCCAAAGAGCAAATAGCTGAGCGTGCCACGCAGTTCACGGGCGGTGATGTGGACATTGCCGCGCTGATGGACAGCCTGCAAAGCATCGGCCAAACGCTCGCGCAGGCGTTGCCCGCGTTGGCCTTCCGTGCTGCTTGGATCGGCAAGCAAACGTTGGGCAGTGGGACCAGTAGTACAACGATCCCAGGCCGTGCATTGACGGCAGACGGACCACTTTGCCGCAGCCTGCTCGCCGCCGAGCAGGGCGTCGATGAGCTGGTTCAAAAAAGTAGCGCGTATCTCTGGGGCGTCGCCTTCCTGGCCACCGACGAGCGAACGATGATTGAGGCTGATGAAACGCAAATGTTGAGGCAAGCCCGTCGCGTCGTCATCATGCGAGAGGAAAGTGGAGAGAGCGTCGATCAGTGGCCCATTGCGATCAGCGTGGTCATCCAGCCACTTCATCAAGCGACCATCATTGATGGCCAGCAGGTGCGCCCTGTCATCACTTGGCACGCCGTTCATAAAGGGCTCTAGCAGCTCATCGAGCAGTGAATCCGCGCTGCGCCCTTGCCAAGCAGCGGAGCCGTCGAGGTTGGCCTTCAACGTGAGTCCGTCGCTGGTCGTTGCCTCCCAGACACGGGTGGATGATTGCGTGTGATCGATGCCGAAGCTCGCGGCGAGACGTTGCAATAGAGCCGTCTTTCCATCGCCTGCATTGCCACAGAGAATGACGAGCCGCACGCGACGCGCACGCAGATCCTCGGCCAGCTCGCTCTCCAGATCAGTGGGCACGTAGGTGGCAAGGGCGAACTCGCTGTCGAGGCCGCGCGTCTCGATGTTGCCATGTCGCGAGCCGGGATAGACGGAGAGGAGTTGATCGAGCCACGGAACGGTTTGCTCGGTGCGGCAGGTTACTGGATTTGCAACCTTATCGACCGTGTATGTGGCTGCTTCCTCCCTCACAGATGAAGGCTGGAGTTGCAGATGGTCGAGCGCCTCCAGCGCATCGCGAAAACGGTGCGTGCGATCCTTGGCCGTAGCTTGGTCGAAGAATGCTGCAAGCGAACCTGCGCTCTCACGATCGCCGGATTGCCAGTGAAGGCCACGGGCCTTGTCCATGGCCCCATCTGGCTGAGTGAATGGCGATTCACGGCCAAAGGCGACGGAGAACACGCTGGCCGCGAGTGCGAACACATCATCAGACGGCAGCAGCGCTTCCTGCTTTGCCGCCTCTGGAGAAGCATAAGCGACAGCTCCCACTCCCCATGTGGCGGCACCTGCCTGCGTGACGAGGTCGAAGTCCGTGAGCGTGAGCGCGCCGGGACGATAAATGAGATTCTTGGCACTCACGTCGCCATGCACGAGACCTTGTGAATGCAGCGCGGCAAGCGCCTGGCAGCCAGACTGCAACCATTGCCGCAGCAGAGCTTCAAGGTCCGCTGCGTTGTACTCGTTCATGGCAAGCCCCACAAGGCCATCGCGCAAGCCGTGGAGCGATTCACCGGGCACCCACTGCAGCAAGGCGACCACACGATCAGCCTCCCATTCGTCTGCCACATCAAACACCGTTGCCAGCTCCGCTGGATTCGAGTGTGATCGAACGCGGCGATAGGCATTCAGGGCTGCCCGACCAGCCGCAGCAGAATGAATGACTTTCGCCACATAGGTGCCGAAGTTTTCGTCCGTGGCGGGATCAAGATGCTCCACTTTGAATGTGCGGCCCACCCCACCTGATCCCAGGCTGGTAAGGACACGCAGCTTTTGTTTGCGAAAGGTGATCTCCGTTCCCTCGCACCAAAATTCTGCACGCGGCGTCGAGACGACGGGTGACGATTCTGCCTGCGCCACAGGTGCAGCAGGTTTCATCAGAGCCTGCCATGCAGCCGCAAGTGAATCCAAGGAGGCGCGCTCTGGTGCGGTCTCGGTCATGCCTCGTTGCAAAACTTCCAAGAGGCTAGATTCGTGCGGAAACAGACAACCCAGAACTTGGCAAAGCGCATAAACATCACTGGCCGCAGTTGCTACCGCCAGTCCCCCCTGTCGTATTTCAGGAGCTAGCCAATCCCCTTGTAAATTTGGAGGCAAAGCACCCGCTATGGTCTGGGTATAGGGCAATCTGGCCAGTTCAAAGCCGGTGATGAACGGACGGTTCTTGGCACCTACCAGCAGGTGGGCAGGCGAAAGCTGGCGATGGATGATGGGTGTGCTTTGATCATCAGTAATCCCATGGATTTCCCGCAAAGCCTCAAAGGCATGTTGGGCAAATTCCATGCGCTCGGACAACCCCCAATCCGTATCCTTCGAGCGTTTCTCAACGGAGGGCGCAGACATGTCGAAGACAGAATACATCCATACCTCGCCGGGATACTCCGGTAGTTCCTGAAAAGAATCCCGCGTTCGGGCCACATAACGGCTTTTTTGCAGCACCTGAAGTGCTTTGAACTCGCGTTCCGCCATGCGGTAAGGGTCTTTTTCATCGGAAGCAGAGAGGTCATAGACATGCAGCACCACCTTCTCCAGCGTGCGGCGATGCATACCGCGATAAATTCGATGGAAACGCTGCTCAGACGACGATGCCAGCTCAAGGTTTTGGTAGTCCGCGATGCGGCGCACCTTGCCATCCAATTGGAAGCGGGTGCGTGGCTCCAGCGCCTGTGCCAGCGCCGCAATTTGCCGCGCATCGAGTCCTGCCGCAGGCAGCTTTTTAATTTCTCCTGGCAGGGATTTCAAAGTCCAAACTGCCGCTCCGCCAAGCTTATCCCTCAACCCACTGCCTACAGGTTCGCGGGTGAGCAGGAACACCTGATCCACCCTCACCTGGATGTTGTTCAAAGCTCTCCGCACCAGCGAGCCGAGACGTTTGGCCTTGTCGCATAGCTTGCGGGCCTCATCCAGGGTCTTTGCCTCATTGGCAGCAACCCATGCCGCATCCCAGTGCTTCACTTCCACCAGAAACACGCCGCAAGGACCAATCCACACTTGATCAAGGTCATCGGGCTGTCGATCCTGGCTGACATTAAGCGCAAGATTCGTGAGCAGCACCCAGTTTCCACTAGCCGAACCCAACAAGGACTTTGCACGTTCCGTGGCAAGCTGCTCGCTGTGATTGACCGGCTGGCCGCAGGGAATGTGATGCAAAGGCATCTCGCAAGAGAAGCAGTGCCGTTCTTATTGGCAAGAATTACTTCGCTGCTCTGAGTGAGTAGCGAAAGTCTTAGCCTGGATATTGTTAAAAGGGAGGCTGTTGCCAGCCTCCCTGCGTGAGTTTTGATGATGCGGATGAGGGCATCCGCGCTCCGTTAGGCGAGCGCTTGCGCGACGGCTGCGGCGGTGATGCCGAGTTCCTTGAAGACGATGTTGCCGGGGGCGCTGATGCCGAAGCGGTCGATGCCGATGATCTGGCCCTGCGTGCCGACGTATTTCCACCAGAGACCGGAAACACCAGCTTCGATGGCGATGCGCTTGGTGCAGGCGGCGGGAAGCACGCTATCGCGATACTCAGCGCTCTGACGATCGAAGCGCTCGAAGCATGGCAGGCTGACGACGCGGACGCCGGGCTTGCCCTGCGCACCTTCGACGGCCCACTGCACTTCGGAACCGGTGGCGATGACGATGGCGGTCAGCGGCGCGGTTTCCTTCACGAGAACGTAGCCGCCTTTGAGCGTGCCTTCGCGGCGGGTCGCGGCGCTGGCATGGCCTTGATGAGGGAGATCCTGACGGCTCAGGGCGAGCAGCGTGGGGCCGTCATTGCGGCTGAACGCGGCGGCGAAGGCGGCGGCACACTCTTCGGCGTCGCCGGGGCGGATGACGTCGAGATTTGGGATGACGCGCAGGCCACTGATGGTTTCGACCGGCTGATGCGTGGGGCCATCTTCACCGACGCCGACGCTGTCGTGCGTGAAGATGTAGGTGACGGGCAGTTTCGCGAGTGCGGCGAGGCGGATGCTCGGGCGGCAGTAGTCGGCGAAGACGAGGAAGGTAGCGCCGCTGGCAAGGAACAGGCCGTCGTAGGCGATGCCGTTGCAGATCGCGCCCATGGCGTGTTCGCGGATGCCGAACCAGATGTTGCGGCCCGTGCGGTTCGTGGCGCTGAAGTCGCCCATGCCGGTGAGGTAGTTTTTCGTGGAGCCAAAGAGGTCGGCGCTGCCAGTGACGATATTCGGCACAGTCTTGGCGATGTGATTGAAGATCTCGCCGCCGCTGTTGCGCGTGGCGGCTTTGCCTTCGGCGGGATATTCCGGCACAGCTTTGAGCAGGTCTGTGGCGCAGAGCGTGCTGTTGCGTGCAGCGTCGAGTTCTTTGGCCAGTGCGGGATTTGCAGCGCTCCAGGCGAGATAGACCTTGTTCCATTCGCCGTGGATCGCGGCGCGTTTGGCCTTCAAGTCGGCGAAGTAAGCCTTCACTTCGTCGCTGACGTAGAAATGCGTGCCTTCGGGGATGCCGAGGCCTTTTTTCGCGGCATCGACGAACTTCGCGCCGCCTTCGCCGTGGCCTTTGGCCGTGCCGGCGACTTCGGGGATGCCTTTGCCGATGATCGTCCTGGCGATGATGATCTTGGGCTTGCCGTTGTCGTTTTTCTTCGCGGTGTCGATGGCACCGAGGATGGCGTCGAGATCGTGACCATCAATCGTGACAGCGTCCCAGCCGACGGCGGTGAAGAGCGCCTGCGCATCCTCGCTCTGCGTGACCTTGGCCATCGCGTCGAGCGTCACATCGTTGGAATCGTAAATGAGGATGAGGTTGTCGAGCTGGTTGTGCGCGGCGAATGACACCGCCTCGCGGGCCACGCCTTCCTGTAGGCAGCCGTCGCCGGCGAGGGCGATGATGTGGTTGTCGATGAGGGTGTGCGCGGCGGTGTTGTACTTCGCGGCGGCCATCTTGCCGGACACGGCATAACCGACGGCATTGCCCACGCCCTGGCCCAGCGGCCCAGTGGTGGACTCGACGCCCGGTGTTTCATGGAACTCAGGATGCCCCGGCGTGATGGAATGCAGCGCACGGAACTTCGACAAGTCATCAATCGACACCGCATAGCCGCTCAGGTGCAGCCAGGAGTAGATGAACATCGAGCCGTGGCCGGCGCTGAGGATGAAACGGTCGCGGTTCAGCCACTTCGTGTCGGCGGGATCGCACTGGAGCGACTGGCCGAAGAGCACGGCACCGATTTCAGCCGAGCCGAGCGGCAGGCCGAGGTGGCCGGAGGAGCATTTATGGACGGCGTCCATGGCGAGGCCACGGGCTTCGTTGGCGGCTTGGGCGAGGAGGGTTTTGTTCATGAGAGGGAGGTCAAGGGATCAAGGATGGTCAAAAAAGCACCGGAGGCGGGCGGGCGCGGGGAGCGCGTTCTTTACCGGCGGCGAGGTCGGTTTCAAGGTCGAAAAATGGGGTGAATCGGACGTTTGGCCGTCACCCTCACACGGCTGACTTTTGCAGCCAATCCCGCACCAGCCAGATCCAGTCGGCGAAGGAGATGTCCGCCTCGTGAAGTTTGAGCGCCTGAATCATCTGCGGCACGTCCGTGGTGAAACGCGAGTAAAGTCGTAGCAGGACTCTGCCGCCAGGCAGTGGCACATCGTGGCTGAAAGAGTTCAGCCACTCGCGTATCGCGTTGACCAAGCGCGCGGGATCATCGCCGTGCGCCTTGATGTCCTGTCCGGCGATGTCGGAGATGAACTTCTGGTAGCGGTAGCGCTCTGAATCCAGCACCAGCGCGTGTTTTTGCCGCTGCGCGGGATTGCCAAAGTGGGCCGCGCCAAGGAACAAGCCGAGTTCCAGCGGCATGTTGAAGCGTGGCAGGTTGTTGTCGGCATCGAGCCCGGTGCGCGAGATGTCGTGGATGCCAAACTGGCATTCTTTGATGAGCCGCGGAATTTTGGTCATGCGGACTTCACCGGCGTCCTGGGTCTCCAGAGCGCAACGAGCCTCATAGCCACAGGCATGAACCGCGAACATCATGATCCGAAACAACGGCAGATACTCTGCGTCGAAGGGACAGTTGATGAAAACCTGCCGTCCATAAACGCCAGGCTCAACGATCTTCATGACTTGGATTCGAGGGCCTTGCGATGCGCGACAGCCATGTCCACGATTTTGCGCAACACCCAAATCGGCTGCTTATGCGTCCCGTGAACCCGCCCGAGCTTGATCTCAATACCGTCGATGATGGCTGTCGGCGGCTTGCGCTTGCGGCTCGTTTTCTTGCGTGGGGTCTTGGCTTTGGGTTTGGCAGGCATGGTGAGAGGTTATTCACCCGCGGCCGGAACTCAAGATTCAATTCTCCAGCGTTCCGAACAGCCGGTCCCAGATCAGCGTGTAAAATCCGAAGTTCGTCGTCGGCGTGCGATGATGCCCGGCATGAAACGAACTGCTGCCCATTTCTCGCAGGAGCAACCGGCGCTTCCATGATTCGGGAAACGGCTCCACTCCGGCGTGTCCGAGCGTGCCAAACACAAGGTTCAGAACGAGGTAGATCAGCACGCCCGTGCCGGAGAGAGGCACCAACATCATCACGGCCAACATCAGCGATCCGAACCCCAGGACCTCGAAGGGATTCAGCACGAAGAGGCTGATCGAATTCACGGATACGTGGGTGTGATGCGTGGCATGCACCCAGGGGTAGATCCAGCGGTGATGAGCCAGGCGGTGAAACACATACATGCCAAAGTCCATCGCGCCGACGAAGATCGCCACGTCGAGCAGCGTGCGTGCCCAGCCCGGATGCGTGATGCGAATCCAGCCCGCCTTCCACAGCAGCCAGCCAGCGACGGCCACGAGCGAGTTCAGCAGCACGGCCAGGCAGGCCAGCATCAAATCACTTCGCGTGATGGGCTGTGGCATCTCAAACAACCGCCGGTCTCCATATGTCCGCCCGATCTACGCGCAGAGCGCCACGGATGCTCCGAAGATCGCGAAGTTTCCCGCGAGACTGAACGCGATCCAGTCCGGTAGGGTAAAGTCGTCAAACCATTGGTAGAGCGCCCGGGATGTGAGAATCATCTCCCGAGCACCGTGAAGGAATCAACGAAGGTTTCAATCCCTGATCCATGTCCGCATCACTCTCCCGCCGCCGCTTCCTAAAAGCTTCCACCCTCACCCTCGGCTCCCAATTGCTCGGCCAGGTGCCGGGCGAGCGCCCGAAGCAGAATGCAGCAGTGAAAGTGCTGAATCCACGCGCACGCGTGCCGGTGAGCATCATCATTGATGACTCGACCTGTCTGGTGAACTTGAACAAGTTCGCCATCCCGCAGTTCGCGGCGGTGAATCCGGGCAAGTATGACCACTACCCGTGGAAAAGCTGGCCGGATGAGATTCCCGACAGCTTCGTGCGGAAGTTCGGCGACTGGGCCACGGGAAACGGCGTGAAGGGCAAGTACAGCATCGTGCCGTTTCCGGCCTGCGTCGGGCGTCTCGACCGCGAAATCCCCGGCTGGACGCAGCAGGAGCTCAAAAGCAGCATCGACCTCGTGCGTGAGCACCTCATGCCGAACTGGGACATCCACCCGGAGATGGTCACGCACACGCGCATCATTGACACGAAGACCGGCCATCCGTATCCCGAGATCAGCCCGCGCTTCATGGAGAACTGGGACTGGTGCAATGGACGCAGCACGGATGAAATCGCCGACTACATGAGCTACGCGCTCACGATTTTGAAAAACATCGGCCTGCCTTGTGAGGGCGTCACCACGCCCGGCGGCTTCGGCAGCAAGGCGCGGCCTCAGCTTGCGCAGGCGACGTTCGAGTCATGTCGCAGTGTCTTCAATGCTGAGATTCCGCACTACTTCCGCGATCTTTATGACAAAGGTGAGCAAAGCGTGGCCCCCATCGTGCAAAACGCGAGCGGACTCGATTCCGACGACCCGCGCTGCGTCGTTCACATCATCGGCTGCACCGGTGATTGGACCGGCGGCTGGAATTGCATCACGCCGACCGGTGCGGATGCGTTCATCACCGCCGATGGCAAAGCTGGCCGCATGGTCGAGGTCATCCAGCGCGGCGAACCAGCGATCATCGTCTGCCACTGGACGGGCATCTATTGGAACGGGCTTGAAATCGGATTCGAAATCTTCCGCGAGGTCGTGGAGCGACTGCATGCGACGTTTGATCACCTGCACTGGATGAAACTCAGCGAAATTTCGCGCTACTGGGCTGCGAAGGAACTGACGCGCATCGAATTTGATGCCGCCAGCCGCGTGGTGACGCTGAAAGCGCCCTACGCGTGCGAGGAGTTCACGCTGTCGCTGCCGGTGAATGATGGAGCGCCTGAAGGGCTCACACAGGTCGATTTACGGCTCAAGCTGAAACCTGGAACCTGGTTCCGCGAGAAGGACGCCACGCTGGTTTGCTTCAAGCTGACGAAGGGCGCTTCGAAGATCCGGTTTTCGTAGCTTCGAGTGACACTCAAAGCCGTTGGGAGACTTGGATTCGTCGGTCAGCCGAATCGACTCGGGGCTTGCCAGATGCCACCATGCCCGGATGGTACCCGCATGAACAAAGGCAACATCGGCCTCTGGATTGCCGGAGCCGTCATTCTCTACATCGGCTGGATCGTGTTCGACATGAACCGTCCCAGCTCCTCCTCGGGCGGCCGCACCTCCATTTCCGCCGTGCGCACAGCCACCGTGCCAGTGCTGGTGGAGTTTTATGCCGACTGGTGCGGCCCCTGCAAAGTCGTGGGTCCGATGGTCGAGGAGCTGTCTCGCGAGCTGCAGGGCAAGGCGCTGGTGATCCGCATCAACGTCGATGAGGAACCCAAACTCGCCCGCGAGCACGGCGTACGTGGCATTCCGCTGTTCATCGCCTACAAGTCCGGCCGTGAGACCGGACGTGAAGTGGGAGGCATCCCGAAGGAGCGGATGCGGCAAATGCTGGGGCTGTGAGCGCTTAAAGCAAACATTCCGCAATCTGCACCGCGTTCAGCGCGGCTCCTTTGAGGAGCTGGTCGCCGACGACCCAGAAGGACAGGCCGTTGTCGAGCGCGCAGTCCATGCGGAGGCGGCCGACGGCGCAGTTGTCGCGGCCGGCGATGTCGAGGGCGAGCGGATAGACCTTGTTGGCCGTGTCATCGAGAACGTCGAGGCCGGGGGCTTTGCTGAGCACATCGCGTGCAGCTTCGACGGTGACGGGCTTTTCGAACTCGGCGCTGATGGCGATGCTGTGCGCGCGGAAGACGGGGATGCGCACGCAGGTCACGGACGCACGGAACTTGTCGTGGTGCATGATCTTGCGGCCTTCGTTTTCCATCTTCATCTCTTCTTTCGTGTAACCGGAATCGAGGAAGGAATCGACGTGCGGGATGGCATTGAAGGCGATCTGGTGCGGATAGACATGCGGCTTGCTGTCGAGCTTCGCGGCGTCCCACTCGCGATTTTGTGAGGCCCACTCGCGGGACTGGTTCGCCAGTTCCTCGATGGCCTGCGCGCCGGTGCCGGACACGGCCTGATAGCTGCTGGCCCAGATGCGCTTCACGCCAAAGGCCTGATGCAGCGGATACAGCGCCATAAGCGAGATCGCCGTGGTGCAGTTCGGATTCGCGATGATGCCCTGGTGCGCCTTCGCATCGGCAGCGTTGATTTCAGGCACCACGAGCGGGACGTTCGGGTCCTGGCGGAAGTAGGAGGAGTTGTCCACGACCACCGCACCGGCCTTCACGGCATGCGGGGCAAAATCACGCGAGATGCCGCCACCCGCGCTGAACAGCGCGATGTCGATGCCCTGGAAGGAGTCCGGCGTGAGCTCCTGAATGGTGATGTCTTCGCCCTTGAACTTCAGCTTCTTCCCGGCGCTGCGTGCGGAGGCGAGGAGGGTAAGCTGGCCGACGGGAAACTGGCGCTCTTCGAGGCAGCGGATCATCTCCGCGCCCACTGCGCCGGTGGCTCCGACGATGGCGACGTTCTTGAGGTTGCTCATGATGTTCTGAGTTGGGGATGGGTTGAAAAAGGGCCGCGATAGTAAAGGCGGCCGGGCAGGATGCAAGGGCGGCGTGGTGTCCGGTAAGGGAGCCGATCCACCCATGAGTCCCCTCAAAATCGTGCTCGTCCTCCTACTCGAACTCGTCCTCGATCCAAACGCTCCGCAGAACCTTCTGTGTTGAGCCTCGAAAAAACCGCGATACCCCCCTCCTCCGCAAAAACTTCATCCGTACGTTTGACTTCGTGTCAATAACACACGATTAATCGTGTGTGAAACACACTTACGAATACCCAAGAGCCGCGCTGACCGTCGATTGCGTCGTCTTCGGCTTTGAGGGCGGCGAGTTGCAGGTCCTAGCCATCCGCCGTGGTCTGAAGCCTTTCAAAGACCACTGGGCGCTGCCCGGCGGTTTCGTTCGCGTCGAGGAAACGCTCGATGACGCCGCGCGGCGCGAGCTGGAGGAGGAAACCGGCCTTCAGGGCGTCTTTCTGGAGCAACTTTACACCTTCGGCACCGTGAACCGCGACCCGCGCGAGCGCGTCGTCAGCGTCGCTTACTTCGCCTTGGTGAAGCCCATGATCGTCAATGCCGCCACGGACGCCGCCGAAGCGAAATGGTTCCCCGTCAGCGCCATCCCTGCGCTCGCCTTCGACCACGCCGCCATTCTCGACACCGCCCTCGCTCGCTTGCGCGGCAAGCTCACCTACCAGCCCATCGGTTTCGAACTCCTGCCGCCCAAGTTCACCCTCACACAGCTCCAGCGCCTCTACGAGAGCGTCCTCGGTACCGACATCGACAAGCGCAACTTCCGCAAAAAAGTCCTCAGCTACAACCTCCTCATCCCCCTCCAAGAAACCCATCGCGACGGCCCCCACCGACCCGCGCAGCTCTTTAAGTTCAACCCGGTGCGATACGAGAAATTGAAGCGGAACGGCTTTCTGTTCGAGTTATGAGTCAGTGAGTTTTGAATCAGTGAGTAACCAAGCACGCACCATGAACACGAATCTAGATTTCGCGAAACAGATGCAGGAGCGCACGCTGCTCTTTGCCTTGCGAGTCATTCGCATGAGCGAAAAACTGCCCAGGAGTGAGGAGGCGACGGTAATGCGCAGGCAAATCCTTCGTTCTGCTACTTCAGTGGCAGCCAACTACCGTGCGGTCTGTCGCGCCAAGTCGGCCGCCGACTTCGCCTCCAAGATGAAGACGGTGATCGAAGAAGCCGCCGAAACCGCGCTTTGGCTGGAACTGCTCGTCCGCAGCGGGATCGCCGCAGAAAGCAGTCTCGAAGCACTACGAACCGAAAGCAACGAAATCCTGCGCATCTGCTCCGCCTCCCACGCGACAATCACCCGCACAACCGCAAAGGCAGCGCCAAACCACCCACTGATTCATAACTCAATGACTCGCAACTCCACTCTTCTCCCCTTCACGCGCAGCTACTGGGCCGCTCCCGGCAAAGTCCTCGGTGGCTTTTACCCTGGAGACCGCGATCCGGCCGTGGCACGCAGCAAGTTGTCGGCGTTGCTTGATTGTGGCGTCACGCACATTTTAAATCTCATGGAGCCTGCGGAGAGCGATCATGTTGGGCGGCACTTTGAACCCTATAAGGAAGACTTTCTGTATCACGCCGACTCGCGCCGCTTGCAGGCAAGCTGGACACAGCGCCCGATTCGAGATCTCAGTGTGCCGACTGTGACGCAGATGACCGATACGCTCGATGCCATCGACGGTGCCCTGGCCGCAGGTGGCTGCCTGTATGTGCATTGCTGGGGCGGCAGGGGCCGCACGGGAACCGTGATCGGCTGCTGGCTGGCCCGCCACGGCGAAACCGAGCCGCTGAAACGCCTCCGCCAGTTCACCGCCCATGCCCGCGAACACTTCCCGCAGGTGCCGGAAACCGCGCAGCAACAAGCTTACGTGCAACAATGGAGGTTCGGCCAATGACCACCAACGATCGCATCCTCGGCGGTCTTTATGGTTCGCTCGTTGGCGACGCACTCGGTGTGCCGGTGGAATTCAAACCGCGGCAGGATCGGATTCTCGATCCTGTCATCGACATGCGCGAGTACGGCACTCACGGCCAACCCAAGGGCACCTGGTCCGACGATGGTGCGCTTTTGCTGTGCTCGGTCGAGAGCCTCATCGAGAAGAGATTCGGCACCCAGGACATGGGAGAGCGATTTGTCCGTTGGTATGAGCAGGGCCTGTGGACTGCCCACGGAACCATCTTTGACATCGGCATCGCCACTCGGAGCGCGTTGAACCGTATCAGTGACGGCACCCCAGCCGAGGAGGCAGGCGGACGTGATCCATACGACAACGGCAACGGCTCGCTCATGCGCATCCTGCCAGTCGCTCTCGCTTCGCTGAGTGAATCGACCCCTGCGTTGGCGGATCGCGTGCATCACGCATCCTCGATCACCCACGGACACGCGCGATCCACGTTGGCCTGCGCTATCCACGGCATCTTTGTTCGCGAACTCATGCGCGAGGCCCCACTCCGTGATTCGCTGACAAACATGCAGGACAAGGTGGCAGCGCAATTCGGAGAGCACCCCGAACTCTCCCTCTTTCACCAGGTGCTGAACCCGGACCTCGCCGAGATCCCCGAATACGAAATCGATTCGGGCGGCTACGTCATCGACACCCTCACCGCCTCGATCTGGTGCCTGCTGACGACCGCCACCTTCGCCGACTGCGTTCTCAAAGCCGTGAACCTCGGCGGCGACACCGACACCACTGGCTGCGTTGCCGGTGGCCTTGCAGGCGTGCTCTACGGCATGGAGGCGATTCCTGCCGACTGGCGCGCTACATTGCCGAGGCAGGAGGATCTTAAAACATTGTTCGCCCGATTCACGCGCAACATTCAGACATGAACCTTCAAGTCATCTAAGCCGACATCACCACGCTCGACGTCGATGCCATCGTGAATGCCGCTAATTCGTCGCTCCTCGGCGGCGGGGGCGTGGATGGGGCGATTCACCGTGCAGCCGGTCCTGAACTCGTGGCGGAATGCCGGATGCTTCATGGCTGCAAGACAGGCGAGGCTAAGATCACGAAGGGCTATCGCCTCAAGGCCCGCCATATCATTCACACGGTTGGCCCTGTCTGGAACGGCGGCCACAAGGGCGAGGCCGAGAAGCTGCGGAGCTGCTACGCGAACTCACTGCGAATCGCAGCGGGGCACCAGCTCGCCAGCATCGCCTTTCCCTGCATTTCCACCGGCATCTACTGCTTTCCGGCGAATCAAGCGGCGCAGATCGCCGTGGAGGCGGTGCGTGAGTTCCTCACCACACCGTCATCGCTGAAACGGATCATCTTCTGCTGCTTCGCTGAGGCGGATCGCCGACACTACGAAGCCTTGATTCAATAACAAAGGTAGCTCCCCTCCATGCTTCCCGCCCCACCAGCCATTCGAGCCTGCGGTTTCCGCATGTCTTGGGTCGATGCGCTGATTCTCCTGCTAGGTGCAGGTTTGTTGTGGTGGCTCAAGAACCTGCCGTTTCCGTTGTGGTGGTTCGTTCCAGCGGCGCTGGGGCATTTTTTTCCTCTTTTGCCATGTCTTCCTGGCCTAGCTGCGGCTGGAACCGCGGCTGGACGACTATCTCAACGGCGCGCTCTGATGTGCCCGACGACTCCAAACCTCAACCCGCAGTGAGAAAGACTGATGTTTCCTGGGGGAACAGGTAATGTGACGAAAACGTCACATGTATGTTCTTATCATGTTACAGATTCTTCACATAAACTGGCGCTCTGAAATTCAGCCACTTATCCGCCCGCCCCATGCTTCACGCCTCCTCGCTCCGCATCTGCATCCTTTCCCTCCTGGCACTGGCATCTCCAGCCGTGAAGGGCCAGGCGGCGACCTCCGGTAGCAACGCCAGCATCACGGCAGCACTGGCCCCGGCGCAGCCCGTCTCGTTGGGTGAGCAATTGGAGAATCTGGGCCGCATCTACCAGAACAAGGACAATCCGATCGTGCAGGAGTTCTGGCTGCTGGGGCGCTACCACGTCCAGCAGCACTGGATCGACGGCAGCAACGGCCAATACGAGGAAAGTCTGGAGAACCGCCGCCTCCGGGGCGGCTTTCAGGGGAAATTCTTCAACAAGCTCACCCTGCACGCCCAGATGGTGAGCGGCCAGGATCTGGAGCCGTTCTACAATGGCTTCACCGAGTTGTGGGTGCAGTGGTCGTTTAGTGACGCGCTGAACCTTACCGTCGGCCAGCAAAAGCATCGCTTCACCCATGACCGCAACATCTCCAGCCGCTACATCAACTACCTGGAGCGTTCCATGTTCACGAACATGATCGGGCTGGACTACACCCCGGCGGTGACGCTCAGCGGTAAGTTTGGCAAGTTCAGTTACTACACCGGCGTGTTTTCGAACGCCACCGGGCCGAGTATGGGGAACTCCTTCACGAAACTGAACTCCGGCATCTCCTTCCTGAGTTCGCTCACTTATGATCTGGGCAAGTCTTTGCACACAGACTCGGCGCACCTGATTCTGGGCTATGTGCGCAGTGACGCAGCCGCCAACGCCACGAACCTCAACCGCTTCGAGCATGGCGTGTCGCTGGCACTGGTTCTCACCGAGGGTTCGTTTGCTCTCGTGACCGAGGCCACCTCGGGGTTCGGTGGCCGCCGTGGCGACGCGCATGGCATCAATTTTCAGCCCAGTTGGTTCATCACGGACAAGCTGCAGCTCGTCGGGCGCTATCAACTGGCGGTTTCCGATCAAGCGACTGGTCTGAGCGCGCCGCGCCGCTATGAGCGGAATGTGGGGCTGAACACCGGAAATCTCTATCAAGCGGCCTACACCGGCCTGAACTACCACGTCGCGAGGCACCGCATCAAGCTCATGACCGGCGTCGAATATGCGACTCTGGGCGGGCGTGATTCCTGGATGGGCATGGTGGCCATGCGCGCGTTCTTTGGTCCGCACTCCAAGGGGCCGTTCCCCATGGCGCAGACACTTGATGGGACGTGGTGAAACGAACCCGCAGTGGCGCAGGCGGGTGTTTTGCGTCAATGAGTGAGCGATGAGCCTCACGAACCCACGTCTCGAAGTCAGCATCAGCACGCAGCGCCTGCGCTTGTTCGATGGCATGCGGCTGGTCCAAGAGTGGCCATGCTCCACGTCGAAGTTCGGCATCGGCTTCACCGAGGGCAGCAACAAGACGCCGCTGGGCTTCTTCGTGGTGAAGGAAAAGCACGGTGATGGCGCGGAGTGCGGCACCATTTTCAAAGCGCGGCAGCCCGTGGGCCTGTGGACACCGGGAATGGACACGAAAACGGATTTCGTACTCACGCGCATCTTATGGCTGCACGGCTTGGAGCCACGGAACGCGAATACCTTCCAGCGCTACATCTACATCCACGGCACGAACGATGAAACCGGCATCGGCCGACCCGGCAGCCACGGCTGCGTGCGCATGAAGAACCGCGAGGTGATCGAGCTGTTCGATCTCGTTCCTGCGGGCACACCGGTATGGATCGGGGAATAGCAGTCTTACTCCTCCGCCTTCTTCCCCTTCCGCTTCTTCTTGTCCACCTTGCGGTCAGGGTCGCCGTTCCAGCGCAGATCCTCCCAGCGCGGCTGCTGCATGGAGGTGTTCCACTTTTCAAATAGGGCCGCCAGCTCGGTTTTCTTCGCCGGATTCTCGGCGCTGAGGTCTTTTTGCTCGGCGGGATCAGTGGCGAGGTTCACGAGCATCGGCTCCATGTCCTTCGATGCCTTCACGAGCTCCCAATCTCCCTGCCGCACGGCGTGCTGGATGCCGAAACGGAAGTAAAGCTCACGCGGTGGCAGCTTGTCGGCCTTGCCTTGGAGCAGTGGAAGCAAATCGATGCCGTCGAGTTCTACTTTTCGGCGCTTCAGCACCGGCGGCAGCGAGCGCGGTGGGCAGGACATCAAGCTGGATCACGGGATCATTGACCACGCGATTGCCGGGGCTCGTGCCTTTCCACTGCGCCATCCAGGTCACGCGGATGCCACCCTCCCACACGAACCATTTGGAGCCGCGCAGACCCATCTGCTCCGCTTCCTTGGATGCGCCGCCGTTGTCACTGATGCAGAAGACGAGCGTGTTTTCCTCCAGTTTGAGATCACGCAGTTTCACCATGACGGTGCCGATGGCCTCGTCCGCCTCGCCAATGAGCGCGGCGTATCCTTGCAGGCGTTTGTCGAGGTGTTTGAACTTCTCCATCCACTGAGGCGACGCGACGTGGGGCGTATCCACGGCGTTGAAGGACAGGTAGAGGATGAAAGGCTTCTCTTTGTTCGCGTCGATGAAACCGCAGGCCTCCCGCGCAAACACGGGCGAGGTCACAGGCGCGCCGTCGAGTTCCTTCAACATCTCGCTGCCGCGATAAAACGACGGCCCATCGCCCTGCCGAGATTCCCGACCGTTCCCATGGCGAAATCAAACCCGCGCGTCGCTGGCATGAACTCCGGTCCGGTGTCACCAAGATGCCATTTGCCCACGATGCCTGTGGTGTAGCCCGCAGGCTTCAGATGCTGCGCCATCGTCGTTTCACTCAACAGCAGCTCGCGACCGGCACGCCCTGGATTGGCATCGTGGCCCGTGCGCGCCTGATAACGCCCCGTCACCAGCCCCACATGCCCCGGAGAGCACACGCAGCCGCTGGAGTAGCCGTTCGTGAAGCGCACACCATCCGTGGCGATGCGATCCATGTTCGGCGTCGCCGAAAGCTGGCCCCCATATGCCCCCGGCTGCGCCCAGCCCATGTCATCCAGGAAAAAAACAACGATGTTAGGCTTCGCTTCGGCGAAGAGCGAAGAACAGAGGATGAGGAGAAAAAATAGAGGGCGCATGACGATGCGGAAACGGCATGGCCTGAGTAATCCATCACGCGACTCACGGTTTCGGCAGCGCGTCAGGCACCAGATGATTCAAAAAGAAAGCCACGCTCTGGCGGGTGATCTCGGAGACGTCCGGCTGGCTGTTTTCACCGCCGAAGCCATGCCCCGCGCCTTTGGAGATGATGCATTCGACGGGCACTCCCATGACCTGTGCGGCATCACGCATGGGGATGGCATTGTGGACGGAAAGCACCTTGTCAGCATCACCATGGGCGAGGAAGATGGCGGGACTGTCAGCACGCAGCAGTTCGATGGGACTCAGCTTCAGAGCCAGCTCGCGCTTCTCCTCCAGCAAGCCGCCGAGCAGCGGGATCAGGCGCTGCGGCCGCTCGAAGTTGCCGGTGTTGAACTTGGCGCTCTCATCATCAGGTGCCTGCAATGGAGCATGTACGGCGTTGAAGGCCCGGTAGGCAAAGAAGGGCTCCGTCTTGTGCTTCGTGATGAAAGCACAGGTCTCCTCACCCAGCCGGTCCGTGAGGTAGCCCTTTTCCTGCACCACCGTGGTGCCGCGATAGATCGGGTCCGCCGGGTCATCGAGTTTGAAGTAATCATGCGCACCACGACCGAGAAAGCCGAACACCTCATCAAACCCGCGCAGCGCCGGACGCCACTCCAAATCGGGACCGAGATGCCATTTGCCAAACTGCCCCGTCGCATAGCCTGCGGGTTTCAAGTGCGGGGAAAGATCGTCTCGCTCATCGGCAGCCCGCTCCCCGCCTCACCACCCGTGTAGAGTCCGAGCCGCTGCTGGTAGCGCCCCGTCATCACGCCCGCCCGCGGCGGCGAGCACACATGCCCGCTCACATATCCCTGGCGGCAGATCACGCTCTGCCCGCTCAGCGAATCGAGGTGCGGCGAGGTGATCTCCTTCGAATGCTGTGGATTGAAGAGCACATCCGCATAACCCAGATCATCTGCGACAATGACGATGATGTTCGGCCTTGAAGCGGCAAACGATGGTCCGCCAAGGAACACAGAGAACGCAAAGGAGAGAAACAGATGACGCATGGCGCACAAACGCGGCCATGCCCATCATCTAGCGGCTATTTCAGCGCGCCACCGCTGCCACACGCCCGAAACACCCTCACTTCAGCAGCCCCAGCGATTTGAGAAACACGTCCGTCTTCAGCATCGTGTCATCGAAGAGCGCCTTCTCGTGCATGAGGTAGCCGTGGGCGCCGCCTTCGTGGATGTCGAGTTCGCAACGATTGCCCGTCTTGAGCATGGCTTCGTGGAAGGTTTTGGCTCCGGCAAAGGGCGTCACCGTATCCCCGGTGCCGTGAAAGACGAGTGTGGGCGGCAAACCGGCGCGCACGTTGTGGGCAGGGGAGAGCTCCTGCCAGCGTTCGCCGATTTTTGCCTGGCCGTAGCCTTCTTTCGACGTGTCGATGACCGGAAAGAGCAGGATGAGCGCGTTCGGAGCTGCGGAGACACTCAGATCATCCCCATCCTCGTTCACTAGGTCGAATAAGGCCGTCGCCACGGCCAAATGCCCGCCAACCGATCCACCGCTGACAATGATCTTCTGTGGATCGACACCGAGTTCGGCCGCATGCGCGCGGATGTAGCGCACAGCGGAGCGCGCGTCCTTCACGCAGTCAAACACGCTCACGCCGGTCTTCGCGCTATGCAGGCGATAGGACATGCTGATGCCGACGAGCCCAAGCTTCGCGTAATGAGCGGCAAAGGGATACATGCGCGGTGGTGCCCCACCGGTCCAGCCGCCGCCGTGAATGATGAGGTAGCAGCCGCGCTGGTCGCCCGCCTTGAACCCCTCTGGCTCGAAGACGTGCAGTTGCAGCTCCTTGTCGGCGATCTTCTTGTAAACAAGCACTCGCGAAGGCTTCAAATCCTTCGCCAGCGTGTCCACGGCATCCAGAGCCTTGGGTTTGCCCGGAGTTTGAGCAAAGAGCGGCGCGGCAAGGGCGAGCGTGGTGAGGAGCAGGAGTTTCATGCGTGTTTTAACAGCGGGTGGTTTTGCGTTTCGGTGCCACCGGCAGGCCGCGGCGGCTTTTGATGATGTAACTTGCGGCATCAGGCACCTGGCAGTCGGTTTTCCCCATGTCCACCTCGATGACACCGATCTTCCGCGCAGCGGCGAGCGCCTTCTCCGCCAGCGGAGCCACGTAAGTGCCGCAGCAGATGACAAAGTTGTTCATCGCATAACGCACAAGGTTCTGGGACGTGTGAATCGTCTTCACCACGCGGGCGAGCAGCGCGCCGATCTGCTTCACCGGCAGTTTTTCATCCGGCGTGGTCGTCACCACATTCGAAAGCGTGGCCCAGCCGCACACGGCGATGGGTTCCTTCGGCGAATCAATCCACTTCAGGGAGATGTCGATGGAGTCGGGATGCTCCGACGCCACCCAAGGCACCGTGGTGCCGGAAATCATCTGCCAGGTGGCTTGTTTGACCCAGCGCTCGATCTGCGCGCGCGTCATCTTGCGACCATCGGCCACCAGTCCGGCGAGATACATCGCATCCGAGTTGCCCGTGGCGTAAAGCTGCATGGCGAGCGCTTGATCGCCTTTGATCTGCTTCTGGATCGGCTTCATGTCGCCAATGCGCACGCCGAACAGCGGCTCGGGCGCGCCGTGACGCAAAAGCGTCTTCTTCGTGGTGGCCCTGGCCTTCGCGGCAAGCGCCTGCATGATTTCGTCGAGTGTCATAATCAGCGTTTGCCGAAACAGTAGGCGTATTTGTTGGAGCGCAGGAAAATCTGTCAGTCGGACACGGCGGGGCTGGCGTTGGTGATGCTGTCGTCGTTGGCGATGACGTTGGTGGCGAGGAGTTCAAACTGCGGCTTCGCGGCGATGACGTAGGTGCCGGTTTCGCGGCCCACGCAGTGCATTTTGTCACCAGCGAGCAGTGGCGTGGAATACCAGCGGTCGCGCTTTTGACGGGAGGCGAGCGGTTGCTCATAAACGACAGCGCCGGTTTTGGCGTCGAGGCAGGTGGCGATGCCGCGTGAGTCGTTGATGAAGTAGAGGTGGCCGTCTTTGTAAACAGGCGAGCCGACGTTGCTGCCTTTCTGCGCCTGCCAGACGATGTGAGTCGCGCTCACATCGCCTTTGCCGCCGGTTTTGACCGCCGGGATGACCGATGACAAAAATGACGCCGTCATGCGCGACGATGCTCGGGCAAAGCTCGGCAGCTTTGATGCTGTTGCAGCTCCACAGCTCTTTTCCGGTCAGCGGATCAAAGGCGCGCAGCTTGGCCTGGCATTCAGCACGAGTTCGTCGTGTCCATCGACCTTCACGAGGGTGGGTGTGTTCCAGGACGCGGGGAAACCACTGACGCTCCACACCGTTTTGCCGGTTTTGCGATCAAGCGCGAGGAGCTGGTTGCTCTCATGCGCGGCGTTCACAATGAGCAGATCGCCATAGAGGATGGGCGAGGAGCCAACGCCCCAGCCATGCGCCTTTTCACCGACGCTGACGTTCCAGACCGGCTTGCCATCCATCGTGTAGGCAAACACGCCCGCATTCGCCATGAAGAAGAACACGCCTGCCCCATCCGTGACCGCTGAACTCGACGCGTAGCCGTGCGCGGTGATGTAAGTGCCGGTGTAGGGCCTGTTCAGCAGGTCGGTCTTGATTTCGTGATTCCAGAGGATGGCGCCGGACTTTTTGTCGAGGCAGATCGCGTGGCGTTTGAGGTTCTTCATGTCGCCCGGCTCCTTCACGTCGATGCCGTAGCCGCTGTAGCTGGTGAGAAATATTTTATCTCCACTGACGATGGGGCTCGACGATCCCGGGCCGGGCAGTTCGGTGCGCCACACGGGATTCTCCTGTTCACTTCCACGTCAGCGGTAGATTTGTATCGGTGGTGACACCATCCGCCGTAGGACCGCGAAATTGCGGCCAGTCGGCGGCTTGGGCGGTAAAGACAAGGTAGAGCAGGGAGAGTGTGCGCATGACGGGCGGTTGGTTGAAATCAACGGTTGGGGTTCCAAATGCTTGCACGTTCTGAATTAGTGCATGCCCACTTCACTTGGTAATCGCCCGACGCATTTTTTCCAGACGCATTACACTCCCTTTCGCCATGTTGCAGAAAAGCAATTCGCCATCACTCGGATCGACTCCAATACCGGTGATGGCGGGCTCGAAGGCGATGATCTCCTGCCCCCAACGCCCGTTCTTCTCACGCGCCACGATCACGCGACCAAAGGCGTAGTCAGCACAGATGTAGGCTCCTCTAAACTCGGGGAACTTGGTGCCGCGATACACCCGACCGCCCGTGATGCTGAGGCCCGTGGTGCGCGAATACTCAAAGATCGGGTCGATGGGTTTGAATACGGCAGGCGGCATGTTCTTGCCGGGTCCGAGATCGAAGGCGTGCAGGCCCTCGCGATGACTCCAGCCGTAATCGCCACCTTTGACGATAAGGTTCACTTCCTCGTAGAGATTCTGACCAACATCGCCCGCGAATAGCCTGCCAGTGGGCGGATCAAAGCAGAAGCGCCACACGTTGCGCAGACCGGTGGCCCAAATTTCCGTGCGCACGGTGGCTGGGTCAATCGCTTCGCCGTGATGCGACGTGGCAGCGATGAAGGGATTGTCCGCTGGCACGGCATAGTGTGCGGCACCGCTCGCATCGCGGGCGATGGCGGGATGCGGATTCGGCGGCAGGCTGCCGGGCTGCTTGTCCACGTCGATGCGCAGGATGGCGGCGTGAAAGCCTTTGTTGATGAAGCGGCCGTTGTCGAAAGCATCGTTGCCGCCGCCGCCATCACCGACGCTGATGTAGAGAAAGCCATCGGGTCCGAAGTGGAGATCCCCGCCGTTGTGATTGCCCGCGGGATCGAGTTGTGTGATGAGCGGCTGCTCGGTGTCGCCATCGAAGCGAGAGATGCGTTGATAAAGCTGCCCGTCGATGCGCAGGCTGTAGCAGACGAAGAAGCGGTCGTTGCGCGCGAAGTCGGGATGAAACGCGAGGCCGAGTAGCCCGCATTCGCCTTTGTCATCCAGCTTGCCGTCGGGCCGCTCAATGAGATTCGCAAAAACCTGCTTCTCCGGCGTCGCTTGATCGAGACCGGTGACCACTTGGATGCAGCCGGTCTTTTCAACGACAAACAGACGATCTTTCTCACCTGGAGCACTCACCACGGCCACCGGCATCGAAAACGTCAGTCCGCCGAGCGCGTCCTCCAGCGCATAAGCCAGCGGCGGCAGCGGTGGCGGCACGGGCTTCTCCTTTTTCGCCTTCGGGGCCTGCTGCGCAAAGATCGCGGCACCACAGAGCAGGAAAACGGATACGAGTCGGCAGTTCATAGTCGGCAACTAACAGTATGGCGTGAAACGTGTTCCGATTGCGGCAGATCAGAGATCGGGATCGCCGTTTTCCTGTCGCCAGGTGTTCAATCGCGCTTTCAAATCGTCGCGTTTCGTCTGCTGAGCGGGATCGGCGCTGAGGTCGTGGAGTTCGTCGGGGTCGGTTTGCAGGTCGAAGAGCTGTTCGCGGTTTACTTTGGGATAGAGGACGAATTTCCAGCGGTCGTTGCAGATCATGCGCTGGGTGTCGGTGAAGACGCCAGTGACGAAATCATGCACGCGGTCGGTTTGATGGTAGAGCAGGGGTGCGAGGCTCTTGGATCGCACGGTGGCGGGAATGGCGGTGCCGGTGAGATCGCAGAGGGTGGGGAAGAGGTCACTGAGGTTGGCGAGCGCGGCGGTGCGTTCGTTTTTCGGCAGACCGGGGCCGCAAATGATGAGCGGGCTGCGGATGCTGTGCTCGTATTCGTTCTGCTTGCCGAGCAAGCCGTGACTGCCGAGCGCGAGGCCTTGATCGGCGGTGAAGATGATGATGGTGTCGTCGGGCGCGGGCAGTGCGGCGAGGATGCGCCCGAGCTGCGCGTCGAGATCGGTGATCATGGCGTAGTAAAGGGCGAGTTCCTCGCGCACCTCGCTCTCGACGCGGGGGATGGGCAGTAGCACTTCATCGCGGCTGTCGCGGTTGCCGTGATCAAAGGGGTGATCCTTGGCGAAATTGGCGGGCAGCACCATTTTCGCGGGATCGTAGCGGTTTTTCATGCCGGCGGGCCACATGCGCGGATCGTGCGGGAAGGCGAAGTTCACATGCACGAGCCAGGGTTTGTCCTTTGGCGCAGTTTGAATGCCGCGAATGGCTCCATCGGCTACGTGGCGGCTGTTGTCGGCCTGGAGGCCGACTCCCTTGTCGAGCTCGGCCTGGGTGCTCTTATCTTTAAATGTCCAGCCGCGATAGCCCGTGAGCGGACGGCCACGGTCGTCGATGTCCGGCTGCGTAACACCTTTCGCGCCGCCGCTGGAGTACAGGCCGCTCGTCGTCGTGTAGCCGCGCTGCATGGGATGGCCGTCGTTGTGCCACTTGCCCGTGTAGCAGGTGTGATAGCCTGCTTTTGAAAACGTGCCGCCGAGCGTGGCGAGCTGTGGATCAATCACGCTGGCGGGATACTTCGGGTAGGCACGGAAGATGGGATTGCCGGTCAAAATTTGAGCACGGCTGGCATAGCAGATGGGATAGCCCGAATACGCCCGCGAGAACGAGGTGCCGCGCGCGACGAGTTTGTCGACGTTCGGCGTGTCGATGAGCGGATTCCCCAGTGCGTGAATCGTGTCAGGACGCTGATCATCGGAGACGACGAGCAGGATGTTGGGGGCGGCGTGCAGGCTGGCGCTGAGGACGAGAGTGAGGAGCAGTATGCGCATGCTGAGGTAACGGCAGCAGCCGCGCCTCCCATCATTTCACCACGACATTTTTCAGCGGATTGCCACCCTTCAGCACGCGCCGGAGTAGCAGCGGCAGGCGCAGAAAAAATCCGCACATCAGGCGGGCGTGCATCCAGGTGAGCAGCGCGTTGTCGCGCACGTAACGGAACTGCGAGACACCACCCGCAGCCGCCGTGAGGTAGCGCACATGCGTGGGCACATTGATCGCAGGCACGCCCTGCCAGCAGAGCCGCACGGCGATTTCCGTGTCGAAATCAAAGCGGCGGGCGAACAAGGTGCTGTGAAACGCCCGTAGCAGCGCTTGGACGGGATACACGCGCATGCCAAACAGCGAATCGCCGATGCCCCAGCAAAGCGTTTCGAGGTTTGACCACGCATTGGAGATGCGACGGCCCCGCATACGCAACAGCGGGGCCTCGGGGCCAAAAATCGGTCGGCCTAGCAGCGTCGCTTCAGGGTGCGCCTGCGCCAGGGCGATAAACTGCGGGATCGCCTCGGGCGGATGCTGGCCGTCGGCATCCATCGTCAGCACGTGCGTGAAGCCTGCGGCAGCGGCTGCCTCAGCGCCACGCAGCACGGCGGCGCCTTTGCCACGATTGCGCGGTTGTTTGATCATGCGCAGGCCAGGGTGCGCGGCCTGAATGGCCTCCACGGCCAGCTCGCTGCCGTCCGTGCTGCCATCCAAAACGACGCAGACATCTCGCCAGTGCTCCAACGCATGCGCCACCGTGTCCGCCAGCAGGCGACCGGTATTGTAGCTGGGAATGAGGAGAAGGAGCTTCATGCGCCCGCGAGGGAGGCGTGATGGACACGATAAAGCCCCCTGCCGCAAGCTGAAATCCTACCGCTTCAGTGATGGTGGTCTGAGCTCAGGCTGGTGATTTCAGATCATTTCCCTAAAGCGGCCACGAAGGCCGTGCGCAGCCGCTGGGTGAACACCGCTGCCGTCTCGTCCGGCGGACTGGCCAGCGGCTCGCCGACGGTGATGCGCAGCTTGATTTTTTTGTCCGGCAGTCGCCACAGCGGCCAGCCCTTGCACAAGTAGTCGCTGTTGGTCTCGATGAACACGGGCCACACCGGGGCGCTCGACTGTGTGGCGATGATGCCGATGCCCCCCAGAAAGGCATTCACCACATCCTCCGCCTTCCGGGTGCGGGTGCCTTCCGGGAAAAACAGCAGCCGGTCGCCCTGCCGCAGCGCCTCGATGGAGCGCTGCAGCATCTTGTGCGCGGGCTTGTTCGGAATGAATCCCGCCAGCTTGGCCCCGCCAGCCAGGAACGGATTATGCATTAGCGAGGCCTTCAAAATGCAGCGCAGGCCATGGATGCGCGAGATGATGAACACCGCGTCCCACAGTGCCGGGTGATTCGGTGCCACGATCAGGCCGCCGCGTGCCGCCTGCAGCGCCTCCAGCCCGCGAAACTCGCATTCGACGATGTGGAAGCCGCGCAGCAGGGCGAGGAAGCCGCGAAATGCCGCCTGTAGCAGCCATTGCCCCAGCGGCCGTGACTTGTCCCCCGGCAGCAGCGGCACGAGCACCAGTCCCATCAGGACACACAGCAGCCCGCCGACGGCCCAGTAAGCCATACTCAGGATCAGCACCGTGACCAAGCGGCTGCGCACCAGCAAAATCTTCAGCATTGCAGTTCTCCGCCATCGTGGCGTTTGCTCCTGTGGGGTTCCATGTCTATGGCGTGAGCATGCCTCTGACACCTGATCTTGTCCAAGCGCTTTCCGCCCTCCCGCACGGGCCGGAATTTCGTTTCATCGACACCATCACCGAACTGGTCCCCGGCCTGTCGGCCAAAGCCGTGTGGCAGCTCAAAGGCGGCGAGGAATTCCTGCGCGGCCATTTTCCGAACGCCCCGCTTATGCCCGGCGTGCTCATGATCGAGGCGCTCGCACAACTCGGCGGTATTCTCATTCAAACCCGGCCCGGAGAAGCACCGCTGAACAACCTGCGCCTCACCGCCGTGCGCCAGATCAAAATCCTCGGCAGCATCACGCCCGGCCAGTCCCTCCATCTCAGCGCGACGCTCCAGGCCGTCATGGACACCCTTGGCCAGGTCGTGGGTGAGATTTGCGATGATGACGGCAATGTCATTCTCACCGGCGCGGTGACGCTCGCCGGTGAAAGGTGAGTTCGTAGTTCGGGCTTCAGCCCGTCTTCTCACTTCGGCAGCCGCAGCACAAAGCACGCGCCGTTCTGATGCGCTGCGTCTAGCGTGATCGCACCACCTAGCGCGGTCGCGAGCCGCTGGCACAAGGCTAGGCCCAAGCCCACCCCTGGTGCAGAATGCGCCGCCTGATCGGCGCTTTTGTGAAACGGTTGGAAAATCCGCCGCCGCTCGCTGCGTGAAATGCCGCCGCCGTGATCACGCACGCGCAGCATGGCAAATTTGCCGCGCGTGTCCGCTTCCACATGGATCACCGGCTCCGCCGCACGCGGGGCCGCGTATTTGCAGGCGTTATCGACGAGGTTGAAAAGAATCTGCTCCACCGCCGCCGCATCGATGTGCAGTGGCGTTTTGCGGTCCCCATCGGTGGCATGAATGCGCACTTCCATGCCGCAGTCATCGGCACGTTGCTGCAGGCGCGGCAGGATGCGGTCCAGCAGCTCGCCGATCGTCACATTTTCCGCCCGTGCCTTGCCGCTGCCACGTTCGAGACGCGCATAGGCCAGCACATTCTCAACGAGATGGCTCAATCGGCTCGCTTCACCTGTCAGCGTGTCGAGGTAAGTCTTCCGCTGCGTTTCATCCGTCACCATGCCATCCGCCAGCATCTCCGAATACAGGCGAAACGTCGTCAGCGGTGTGCGCAGTTCATGCGTCACGGCGGAAACGAAATCCGCACGTCGTTCGCTCAGTGCCACGGTGCCATGCAGCACCAAACCGACCGCCGCAGCCGCCAGCAGCACGCAGGCCAGCGCGATGGCGAGCGACTTCCGCAGCGGCGTCCAAAATGGCAGCGGTGGTAGTTGCATCACGCCAGGGATCAGCCGCACTGGCAAGGCCGCAAAGCGCAGCGGATCATCGGTGGGGCGCGTGCCTGCATTCGCGTTCGGCGCGGGCACCAGCTTCGCATCAGGAAATAGATCCGTGATCTCAATCAGCCACGCCGCATGCAGCGCGGGCCAGTCCAGCCACACACCCTGCACCATGCGCACGCCGTCGATCATCGCCTCGCGGGTTAGCACTAGGTTGTCATCGAGCCACACGCCTTGAAACGGTCGCGAGCTGTTCGGCGCCATGGTGTTTTTGCGCTGTGCTGCCTCCTCCTTGGGTGCGGCGAGGGCAAAGCCGTCTGCCGCTGCCGACATCGGAGCTGCCACAGGCGCGGCACTGGCAGCCGGTGCGATTTTGCCGTCCATCGGTGCCATTTTTTTCTGTGCGATCTTTGCTTCAGCGACAGGCTTGGCCGATGGCTCGTCCGCTTTCGCCAGCAGTTTGCTTGGCGACTCCTTCATCTTGATCATCGGCTGCTGCTTCACTGACTCCACCGCCTGTGAGTTGATCGCACGATTGCGCAGCAGGTTCTCAGTGCTGTTGAACTCCGCCTGCTGCGTGATCACCTGGCCCTGTTGCACAGCCCATGCCGCGTTGCGCGGCTGGCTGGCATCATTGACCTCCGCCAGCGGCGTATCGGCGATGTCAAACCGCACGGCGCAGGCCGTCTCGGCCAGTAGTTGGCGGTTGAACTGCACCGGCGGCGCTGGTGCGGCAGCTTTGGCACCACGCGAAAAAGAAAAGGACGATGAACCTTTCGGTGCAGGCATGAGCAGGCTGGTCGGTTGTGCCAGCAGCGTGCGCAGGCCGCCGAGCCGCTGCTCGCTGCGGCGCAAATCGCCTTCATTCAAATACTGCGCCAATGCCAGCGCCCGTTCGCCGCTCTGCGGCACCTGCGGAGAGAATACCTGCCCGCGCGAGTCCATCTGGAAGTGCAGCAGCACATGCTCCGGCACTTCTGCCAACAACGGCGAGGGCACCAGCACCTCGCCCTTGGCGACATTGTCATACGATTTGTTCACCAGACCCTCCGGCGCATGAAACGGCCGGAAATCATGCGGCGGGCGCGCGTTCTCACGCATCATGAGGGCGCTCGCCTGGAAATCCAGCCGCCACAGCGCCAGCCGCACGCGCTCCTGCTGGTCCGCATTCCGTGCAGCTTCCTCCCGCGTGCGCTCCAGCGCCAGTGTGTGCCAACTCACCCACGCCATCGCCGCCAGTAGCAGCCCGAGGCATGCGAGGAAGGTGATCCAGATGTGAAGAGGTTTGCGCATGGGGCGAAGATCAGATTTGAACCACTCATGCTCACTAATAAGACACTAATTAGAGTCTGAATTTATGAGTGTTTCATTAGTAAACATGAGTGGTTAGAAAATGCCGGCATCAAGTGAGCTGGTAGCCTTTGCCGCGAATCGTGACGATCACACGCGGCGATTCAGCATCGTCGCGCAGCTTGTGGCGCAGATTCGCGATGTGCATGTCCACCGTGCGCGTCTCGGTCTGCTTGTTGTCGATGTGCCACACGCGTTGCAGCAATTCCTCGCGTGAGACTGGCCTGCCACGGTTCAAAGCGAGGTAGCGCAGCACATCACGCTCACGCTCCGATAGCTCGGCGCTCTCGCCGTTGCCAAACCGCGCCACGCTTTGGCCGAAATCAATCGTCGCCCCTTCCAGCGTGAGCGTTTCGCTCACCGGTTGGCGCTCCGGTGCCCGGCGCAGCACGGCCTCGACTCGCGCGAGCAACTCCCGCACGCTGAATGGCTTCACCACATAATCATCTGCGCCGAGTCGCAGACCGCGCACGCGGTCATTCTCCTCACCACGCGCCGACAGGATGATCACCGGCGTGCCGGGCCTCTCACGACGCAACGCCTTCAAAATATCGAAGCCGCTCGCATGCGGCAGCACCAAATCGAGCAGCATGAGGTCAAACGTCGCGTTCAAGGCCAGCTTCATGCCCTTCTCGCCATCGCCCGCCTCCAACGTCGTATGCCCGGAGAACTTGAGCGCATCCAGGACACCGCGACGGATCGCGGCGTCATCTTCAACAACTAGGATGGTGGCAGGCATGGCGGAGGGTAAATGACGAATGACGAATGGGGAATGACGAATTCAGAGGGGATGGCTGAATGGGGCATTCGACATTCGTCATTCTGGTTTCGGCATTTTCTTCACTTTTCCCACGCGATGCCCTTCTTCTCAGCCTGCGTGCGCAGCGCCTTCACCATCGCGGTGTCGAGCGTGTCGGTTTGGGCGGACTCCTTGCGTTTGGTGCTCACATAAACTTCACGCTCCTTGTTCAAGGTCAGCACCTGCTGCTGAATGACCTCACGCTCGGCGGTTTTCGTGGCGAGATAGGCTTTGCGTTCATCGACGGTCATTTTCCGCATCTCCTCCGGCAGATCGGCTTCTTTGACCTTGGTGAGGTCAAAATCCTTCTGCTTGCAGGCATCCACCAGATCCCAGGCGGTGTTGCAGTAGTTCGCGCTGGATTTGCTGATGATGCGCTGCACCTGCGCGCCGGATTCAGCCTTGGCCTCGGCGTTTTTGTCCTGTGCCATCTGCCGGGCTTTGGCGGCAGGAGCGGCGCTGCCGTAGTTGATGTAGGTCTTGTTCAACTTTTCGTTGAGCTTCACGATCTACGCATCCTGCGGTGCTTCGATGTGAACGATGGCTTGGTTCTGGTCAATCACGAGGTATTTGCCGTCCGCGAGCAACGCACCCTGATTCCAGTTTCCTGCGATGCCCTGTGCCTCGCCACCGCAATGAATGGTGTTCACGATGATGCCTTTGGTGATGGCGTCTTTGCAGCTCTGCTTTGAATCAATCGGCCCTTGGGTGAAAGGTTCGTTGCCAGCGATGAAGATCGCTTTGTACGCCTGCGGATTCGCATCCCAGGCGAGGTCTTTCGTGGCACGCTGGATCACCGCGCCGCAGTATTCGTCGCCGCCGTTCGTGGTGAGCGCGAAGAGCTCTTCGGAAACCTTGTCCAGATCACGCGTGAGTGGCTGAATCTGGCGAATCCAGTTTTCTTCCGATCGCAGTGATGATTTACCGTACTCATACAGCGCTACCTGCACGACGGGCGTTTTGCCGTTCTGCTTCGCGGTGATGAATTCGTTCACCAGCTTCCAGAGCTGTGTTTTTGCCTGCTCAATGAGGCCGCTCATGCTGCTGCTGGTGTCGAGCAGCACGGCGATCTGCACGCTGGGCGTGTCGGGCGCGGAGTTGATGATGGCGACTTCCGCCACGGGTGCGGGTGGTTGGATTTCTTTGGCTTGGGCGAGGCACGCGGTCAAAGCCGTGGCGAGGAGGATGTGTTGCGTTTTCATGGATGTGTTTGTTGGGTGGAGTTGACGAAAAAAATTCAGCGGATGAGCACAAGCTGGCCGCGATGCTCGACGAGCAGCTCGCCACGCAGCGCGAGGAGGCTCTGGCGGTTGTCGGCGGCGAGTTCGTCCACGAGATGGCCAAACGCAGTGCTGCCGATCTCGATGGTGCGGTCCGGCGCACGTTCGGCCTTCGCGGCAGCCGCATCGGTCCAGCGGTTGCCTTTGTTAAACAGGGCCCCGGCTTGGCACTGCTGCACGCTGGTGATCTCGACGGCCTTCATCTTGTCATCAAGGAAGCGATTGCGAACGTTGAGCTGCTTCGATTCGACGCCTTTTTGCAAATTGTCCGCCTGCGACACCGCGGCTGCTCCGCTGCGAATCTGCATCGCTTTCTCACGGTAATTGGAGGCCGCCTTGCTGGCGTTTGCGGGCGCGGCGGCCAACGAGGTGCCTTCCTCGGCCAGGAAGGCGGTGTATTCGGTCAAAATGCCGAACTGCGTCGAGAGTCGGACGGTTTCATTCACCAGCTCGGACGTGTTCGCCGTCGCACCATCAGCACCGAGATCGCGAATGGCCTCGCTGAGCACGGCGATCTTGTTGCTGGCCCACAAGCGGGCCACGAAGGCGTTCGCGGTGCTCGCCTTGTCCAAATCGAAGGTGAAATCAAACTTCCGCTCACCTTCCGCCGAGGTGCCGGTGAGTTGGAAATGCAATGGCGCTTCGCCACGATAGGTGCCGGAAAGCAGAATCTGCTCGCCTTCAAACACATCGGGCAGCGGCGATGGAATCAGGTCGCTCACGCGATTCGGATCATTGAGCACACGCAATACCGGTTTGGTGAGCAACGGACCGCGCAAATGATCAAACACGCGACCCACTTTGACCTCCACGTCCTCCTTGGGCAGCACGAACTCCGCGCTGGCGCGTGTGTCGCGGGCGATGCGTGAGAGCAGCGGCGTGTTCACATCCACACCGACACCGAAGGTGAAGACGCGGCGCTGATGCGGATTCCCCTTCGCCACGGCCTCACGAATCGCCTTCTCCGAGGTCTGGCCGATGGTCGGCAGGCCGTCGGTGAGAAACAAGATGATGGGCAGCATGCCATCGAGCGGTTTCTGGCGCAGTGCCTCAACGACGGAGTCATGGATGTTCGTGCCGCCGCTCACCCGCAGGGCGCTGATGTAATCGCGGGCCTGCTGCGTCGTTTCCGTGTTTTTGATCACCGGCTGCGCCGCGAACATCTCGACAGCTTCGTTATAGACGATGAGGTTGAAGCCTTGCCCGTCATTCAAACCTTCGATCACCTGCAAGGCCGCCGCCTTCACCTGGTCCAGCTTCGGTCCCGCCATGCTGCCGCTGCGATCAATGACGAGCGTGACCTCGCGTAGGATCGGTTTTGCGTCGGCTTTCGGCTTCGGTGGCGCGATCATGACGAGAAAGTAGCCGCCGCCAATTTTCGGATCAGGATAGGCAATCAACGAGGCGGTCATCTCGTCCTTCGTCTCGCGCAGCAGCGACACGCGGAAGGCTCCAGGATCACGCGTCTCGCAGGAAAGGCTCACCTCGCGGTCATTCGACTGCTTCACGACGATCTCATGGCTCGGCGAATACACCGAGGCGATGCGCGAGGCAGACTTGACCCGCATGGACACCTTCCACGGCACAGAATACTCCACCGCCTCCGAGCGCGGCAGCACATAATCAAGCCGCGCACCATCCGCCTCCAGCAGGCGCTCATACGTCACGCGCACCTTCTGCGTGCCGTTCGCCGGAACCGGAAACACGCTCGATTTCACCACCGCATGGCCCACAAACTCCAGCAACGCCGGATCACGCGTCTGCGCCACGATGCTGTCGTAGATGCGCCGGGCCTCCTCGCGTGGCAACAACCGTGCGGTGCCTTCTGCATGGCCGCTTTCAAACGCAAACGCCTTCAACACCACGCCGCTTGGCACTGGCACGAGCAGTTTGGACTCCAACGGGCGACTCGTCGGATTGCGCAGCGCGATGTCGAGCGTCGTCGTGGCGATTTGATCCGCGATGTCGATGCGGGCCTCGACCTGCGTCACCTGCACCGGTTGCGAGTGAATGACCCGCGTGTTGGGCGAAATCCACACCGGCAGTCGCGCAGTCTGCGCGACCACGTTGGTGGCGAGAAAAAGGGAACAAAGAAACGTCTTCATGCCGCCATGATGATTCAGGCGGCGGACGGCGTCTGTAAACGCGGTGTAAAGAGAACTTGGATTTCTTGATAAATCCGGTGGTGGACCAATCTCGAACCTATCAAGAGTTCCTCATGGGCGGATGACCATTTGTAACAAGCCAATCATTCAGTTTTTTCCGTATGAAGGGGAGATTCTGCGGAGCGCTATCAAAAACAACCATTTTGTCGTCTAAACGTAACTATTCAGCACCCCTAGCGAAGCAGGAGGGAGTTCCGTCGAGAGCGTTACGGATGCTGGTGATGAGGTTCACGCCTTGTTTGCGCGCGGTAGATAGGTAGCTGCGGATCACGCAAAAGACTTT
>Ga0209702_10000848_pt1 | contig 63234 bp, 56 predicted proteins | sample FRY01_FD_187210 | JGI IMG/M metagenome (GOLD analysis project Ga0209702, IMG submission 187210) | Freshwater microbial communities from Lake Fryxell liftoff mats and glacier meltwater in Antarctica - FRY-01 (SPAdes) (version 2) | ecosystem: Environmental > Aquatic > Freshwater > Ice > Glacier... | reverse complement strand
GTCGATCTTGGCGGTCAGACGCTTCTCGGTGCTGATCCCGCTACGCCGCAAGATGCGCTCCAAGGAATCGGCATTCGCGTTGTGGGCAAGCGCGTCACGATCCGCAATGGAACTATCACTGGATTCCGCGTCGGCATTTCGGCTGATGCGTGCGATCACGCGCTCTTCGAACGACTTGAATTCATTCGCAATTTCGCCCAGCGACTGAAGTCGACGCCCGAGGCTGAGGACTCGACGGATTGGCTCTCGCCCCATCGCAATGATGACAACGAATGGATATTGAATTATGGCGCTGCAATCGCCGTGCAGAATGCGCAAGGCGTGGTGATCCGAGAAATTGGCGTTCGCCAAGGACAAAACGGCATCCTGCTTTCGCGCGTCATCAATTCCCAAATCTACAACTGCGATGCGTCATTTCTTTCTGGTTGGGGAATCGGACTGTGGCGAAGTTCCTCAAACACTATCTGTCGCAACGCGCTTGATTTCTGTGTGCGCGGCTATAGCCATACGATTTATAACCGCGGCCAAGATTCGGCGGGAATTCTTTGTTTCGAGCAATCATCCGACAACACCATCATGCTCAATTCGGCGACCCACTGTGGCGATGGGTTCTTCGGATTTGCTGGTCGTGAAGCGCTCGGTGAAACGCCTGGCCCATCCGCGACAACACCACAAGGCGCTGCTTGGCCTGCTGCTTGGCCTGCTGCTTGGCATCATGGCCGTGGATGCAATCGCAATCTCATCGCGCTCAATGATTTTTCCGACGCGGCTGCGCATGGACTCGAACTGACTTTCTCCTTCGACAACCGAATCCTGCGCAATCGCTTCGACCGCGACGCGATCTGCGGAGTGTGGGCAGGCTATTCACAGCGAACGGATATTCGCGGCAATGTCTTTCGCGCGAACGGCGACGCTGGATACGGCGCAGAGAATGGCGCAATCAATATCGAGCACGGCAAGGGTTCGATGATCGTTGAAAATAAGTTCTCAACCAATTCCGCTGGAGTGCGACTCTGGTGGGACGAAGATGCTCACCTTGCGTCGCATGCTTGGACCAAGGCGAATGGTGGCGATTCGACCGACAACACCATCGTTGGCAACACATTTGCCAACGATGCAATCGGCATCTTTCTGCGCGCATCGCCCAAGACTGTCATCAGCGACAACACGATGGATCGAGTCGCAGTGCCCCTCGATACGGATGAGCAGAGCCGTCCATTATCTGCGGCTCAAACGACCAACGCCACGATTGCGCCCTTGAATTGGACCGAACTGCAAGCGATCGCAGACAAGCTTCCTGGTGCCGGCAACGCAGTCGACATCGTTGACGGCATGCCCATCTCCAAACGAAATCCGCTTGCTGGTCGAGCTGCGATCGCCATCGGCCAATTTGGACCATATGACTTCGTCGCGCCGATGGCGATTGCGGAGCCGAGCCCCACCAATGTGAATCGCTGGAAATTGCTCGGTTCACAGCCCATTTTGTTTTTGCAAGCAAGTCAGGGACAAGGCGACTTGCGAACTGGCATGGATGTCGAGACGAACACCGCCACGATTGAAACCGAGACGCCCGGTCAATTGACCAACTATGAACTGGCGATTTTCTGGGGACGCAATCCCGATCAAGTCCAGCGGGTTCGCGGCACGCTTCTCAGTGCGGACTGGCGAGTCTCTATCTTTCCACTGCCGACTCCATCGACTCCCGGCGGTCTGCCCGATCCGGAAACCTTCGAAAAAGCGGCGAAGGATGCGTACCTGGTCTATGTGGAATCGCTGAGCTTCCGCTTCGGCTCGGGCGGTCCCGATGTGGCGAAACTGATGCCAACAGGACCGAATGTTCCCAAGGACAACTTTGGATTGATCGCAACCACCACCTTTCAAGCGGCGCCAGGCGACTGGATCGTGCAAACGAAGTCCGATGATGGAATCCGCGTCATGTTCGATGGAAAGATGATCATTGACCATTGGGATCGCCACGCAACGGCGATCGACCAGTGGCGTTTTTCGATTCAACAAGCCAAGGCCGTGACGATGAGCGTCCATTACTTCGAGCTCGATGGCGATGCACGGCTCGATCTGCGCATTCTGCCGGATCCGAATGCTCCCAAACGCCCTGAAGTTGCTCCTTGACGATGCCCGCCCCTGCGCCGAAGATGCACCGCCGACCCGTGGCAAATCCATCGTGAACTGTCCATACTGCAACATCTCCGACGCGCGAGTCATTGATAGCAGACCGATTGAAAGTGGACATGGCATTCGGCGCAGGCGTGAGTGCATCGCGTGCAAGAAAAGATTCACCAGCTATGAACGCGCCGAACGACTCACACGCATCAAGGTTGTCAAGAAAGATGAGTCGCGCGTTCCGTTCGACATCGCGAACATTCTGCGCGGCATTCAAGCGGCGTGTGGCAAGCGGCCGATCGCCGAGGAAGTGAAGCAGCGCATCGCCGATGAAATTGACGGGGACATTCACCGCGACTTCGAGCACGAAGTTTCAAGCGGCGAGATTGGAAGGCGCGTGGCGCGTGCGCTGCGAAACATCGACCAGGTCGCGTATGTGCGCTTTGCAAGTGTCTATCACGACTTCCAGAGTGTCACTGAATTCCAAGCCGAAATTACGGATTTGAGTGAGAAGCCACCGATGCCGTCGGACCACCCATCACTCTTTGACGACAAGTAGTATTCGCCTTTCGAGTTCAACACAATGCCGACGATCACACTGCCGGATGGCAGCATTAAAAAATACGACCACGCTACCACCGCCGCGCAAGTTGCCGCCGATATCGGTCCGGGCTTGGCGAAAGCGGCGTTGGCCGCCAAAGTCGATGGAAAACTCTGCGATCTTGCAACCGTGCTCGATCACGATTGCGATTTCGCCATCGTGACGGCGAAATCGCGCGACGGCCAAATCGACGCAGACGCACTCTCGATGATTCGCCACTCGTGCGCCCATGTGCTGGCGGAAGCTATACAACGGCTCTTTCCTGGAACGATGCTGGTCTATGGTCCCGCACTCGACAGCGGCTTTTATTACGACATGGCTTTCCCACAAGACCGCATCCCAAGCACCGACGACTTCGCGGCCATCGAAGCGGAAATGACCAAAATTGTGGCGGAAAATCGTCCGTTTACGCGGTCCGATCTGGCGATCGAAGCTGGGATGCGCAAGTTGAATCAAGAAGGCAGCAAGTTCAAGATTGACAATGCGCAGCGCGCTGCGGAAGCTGGGTCGACCACTCTCTCTTGGTATGCGACTGGGGTTTGCGGAACAAACTGGGAAGATCTCTGCCGCGGACCGCACATTCCTTCGACTGGTCGCATCGGCGCGTTCAAGCTCACCAGTCTGGCATCGAGCTATTGGAAGGGTGATGAAAAACTTGATCGACTGACGCGGGTTTATGGCACTGCATTTTCAACCAAGCCCGAACTCGAAGCGCATCTCAAGCAACTCGATGAAGCGAAGAAGCGAGATCATCGCGTGCTCGGCAAGCAACTGCGCCTTTTTCATATCGACGAGATGGTTGGACAAGGATTGGTGCTCTGGACTCCGCGTGGCGCCGCGATTCGCCAAGAACTTCAATCATTCATCAGCGAAGAGCTTCGTGTGCAGGGATATCAACAAGTCTTCACGCCGCACATCGGCAAGCTGGAACTGTATCGAACCAGCGGGCACTTCCCCTACTACCGTGAAAGTCAATATCCGCCGATCGTCGATCATGAGCAGATGACCAAGCTGGCCGAAGAGGGATGCTCGTGCGGTGAACTCGCCAATCGGCTGAATCAGGGGGAAATTGATGGCTATTTACTGAAGCCGATGAATTGCCCGCATCACATTCGAATCTTCGCGAGCGAGCCACATTCCTATCGAGATCTTCCCGTGCGCCTCTGTGAATTTGGCACGGTCTATCGCTGGGAACAATCAGGCGAAATTGGCGGTCTCACGCGCGTGCGTGGATTCACTCAAGACGACGCACATCTTTTCGTCCGCGAAGATCAGATTGCCGAAGAACTGCGCGGCTGTCTCGCACTTGTGAAACTGATTTTCGCAACACTGGGAATGAACGACTACCGTGTGCGAGTCGGATTGCGCGATCCGACAAGCGACAAATATGTGGGCGATCCTGCCAACTGGGACAAAGCAGAAGAGGCGTGCAGAAGCGCAGCGAAATCGCTGGGAGTCCCATTCACAGAAGAAATCGGCGAAGCCGCGTTCTATGGACCAAAGATTGACTTTGTCGTCCGCGATGTGATCGGCCGTTCGTGGCAACTCGGCACGGTGCAAGTTGATTACAACTTGCCAGTACGGTTCGACCTTTCATATATCGGCGCCGACAACAAGCAGCACCGACCTGTGATGATTCATCGAGCCCCATTCGGTTCGATGGAGCGATTCGTCGGTGTGCTCATCGAGCACTTCGCCGGGGCCTTCCCGCTCTGGCTTGCTCCCGAACAAGTGCGCGTCTTGCCCATCAGCGAGAAAAGCACTGAATATGCGCAGGAAGTGCTTGACGCCGTCAAGAAAATTGGCCTGCGGGCGACCATGGACAACAGCAATGAGCGCGTGCAAGCGCGAATTCGCGATGCCAGCGAGGAAAAAATCCCATACTTGGCCGTCGTGGGACCGCGCGATGCCCAGCAGCGGGTCGTCAGCGTGCGGGCGTTTGGAACCGATGCAAACCTTGGGGAATTGCCCTTCGATCGCTTCATCAGCGGGTTGGAATCCGAGTATCGCACCCGCGGCCGCGACTTGCTCAAGAGCGCTTTTTCAGCATGAATTCCATTAATTTTATGAGTTTGATTGGGCAAAGTCCCAATTGCGTGGTAATTTGCTACCGTCTCGAAAACGATTCGAGATTGAACAGCGCAACCCAGAGACAGACCGACTCATGATTTTTTCAAAAACTCTTTCCGCATGATGATGGGGCTTTCCCATCGTCGAGCCGGTTCTTGCGCAGCACACAGCTCTCTCCTTCGCCCTTCGATTTATCCATTCGTCTGCTTGATATCGCATGTCGCATTCGTCGATGTCGCACTGTCGGCAATATCGTCAGTGTCGGCAATTTCGTCATGAGCAATCAACTTCTTCTTTCCTGTTCACTCGCCTTCTGAGGAATTCACCATCAGCCAATTCAACCGCCGTCCCCCGTTCCGCGATTCTCGAGACTCTGGTCCTCGAATCAATGATCGCATTCGCGTCACCCCCATTCGATTGCTCGACCAGGATGGTCAGATGGTTGGCGTCGTCGAACTCGAGGAAGCCAAGCGTCTCGCCTCGCTGGCGGGTTTAGACCTCGTGGAAATTGCGGCTGATTCCAAGCCTCCAGTTGTGCGCATCATGGACTTCGGAAAGTTCAAGTATGAACAAGCGAAGAAAGAAAAGCAGAACAAGACGAAATCAAAGGCCGGCGAAATGAAGGAAGTCCGACTCGGGCGATCCATGAAGATCGATCCGCATGATGTCGCAATCCGCGTCAATCAAGCCCGCGAATTCTTGCTCGAGGGATATCGCGTTGTGTTCGTCCAGAACTTTCGTGGTCGAGAGTTGGCGTATCGCAACCGCGGTGATCAGCGCATGGCAGAGATCGCCGAAACGCTCGCTGACATCGGTCGGGTGGAGTTGACCCCTCGACTCAACGGCAAACGCATGTCGATGATCATGGTTCCGGATCGATCCAAGATCGATGCGGCGAAGAAGAAGACCGGCGGTGCCGCCAAGTTAGCTAAAGTTGCGAAAACACCTGCAGATTCAGATTCTTCTGCGGCAAATGCGACCGCTGCAAGCGCCGCCGCGAGCGCCGCTGCAAGCACCGCTGCAAGCGCCGCTGCAAGCACCGCTGCGAGCACCGCCGCGAGCACCGCCGCAAGCACCGCTGCAAGCACCGCCGTGCCGCAAGGCAGTGCATAATCCGCTTCGCTCTCGAAGTTGAAACCCCCACTGACACTGAACACATGGCCGCCCGCCGAAGGGCGGCCATTTTTCTTTGGAATTGCACTTGACTTATTATGCATCGCTATGCATAATAATGCTTCATGATTGCCAAGGCCCAAAGACACCGCCAGATCATCAAGCTGATTGAATCGGGAAGCATCTCAAATCAATCCGAACTCGCCCAACAGTTGGCGCGTGCCGGCGTCGCTGCCACTCAGACAACTCTCTCACGCGACCTCTGCGAAATCGGTGTGGTGAAGTCGTCAACTGGATATCACATGCCCACCGCGACACCCGAGCCATCCCCTGCCAGCCGCATGGGATTGCTCGCCGCAACCGTGCGCCGATTGCTCTTGGAAGTATCCACTGGCGGCACGCAGGTGATCATCCACACCCCGCCAGGCCAAGCCAGCGCACTGGCCGTTGAGATTGACCGTGCAAATCTGACTGGAGTGCTGGGCACGATTGCAGGCGATGACTGCATTTTTATCGCATGCACAACTGCGAGTGCTGCGAAGTCGGTCACAAATCGCCTGCGCACTCTTGCGGGCTCCGTGAGAAACACATGAGCACGGACGCATTCTCGATAACTTCACTGAAGCGCTGTCGTGCCGTCATCGTCGGCGCGGCTGGCTATTCCGGCGCGGAAATCGTTGGCATTCTGCTCAAGCACGAATCGGTCGTCGTCGTCGGTCTCTTTGCCTCCGCATCGCGCGCGCACAACACCATGCGATTTGACCAGCTTTTCCCGCGTTTTCGTGGTTGGACAGAGCTCACGGTTGGCGCCACGAATTTGCAGGAGATACTCGACCTTCAACCAGATGTTGTCTTTCTCGCCACGCCACATGAGGCGAGCCATGAGCTCGCTCCGCAACTCTGCGAGCGCGGGATCACTGTCTTGGATCTTTCCGCTGCCTTTCGTCTGCGCGATATATCGGCCTATCCCACGCATTATGGATTCACCCATCAACACCATCGCTGGCTCCACGAGGCTGTCTATGGTCTGGCCGAACTCAATCGCGCGTCCATCGCATCGGCGCAGTTGATCGCGGTGCCCGGCTGTTATCCAACGAGTGTCATCCTTCCGGTGCGACCGCTCGCCGAAGCCGGAGTGCTTGCTGAGAATTCGATCATCGTCGACAGCACCAGCGGCGTCAGCGGTGCGGGACGATCCCTTGCGATCAAGAGCCTCTTCTGCGAGGTCAGTCAGCAACCATATGGCGTACTCAATCATCGTCATCAACCAGAGATGGCTCAAGAGACGACGATGGATGTCATCTTCACTCCACACCTTGGTCCGTTCGACCGCGGCATTCTTTCAACGATCCACGCGACATTGCGACCCAATGTCAGCGAGGCTGACATTCGCGATATTCTTCATCAACGCTACGGCGCCGATCCATTCATTTCGTTGCTCAGCGCGGGCGAGTGGCCGTCGGTGGCTGCCGTCGAAGGCAGCAATCGATGCGATATCGCCATCGCAGTTGACCCCACTCGAAAACATCTGATCGCATGCAGTGCGATCGACAATCTCATTAAGGGCGCGGCCGGGCAAGCCGTGCAGTGCATGAATATCCGCTTTGGATTCCCTGAAACACGCGGGTTTTCGCGCCCAAATCATGCAGTGCGTCCACGAGAGGTGCTCGCGTGATCCATCCATCGCTGCTGATTGTCAAACTTGGCGGAGCGTTGCTTGATGACGCAGCGGCACTCGCCGCAACGATCGACTCGATCGCAGATCTGCACCGCGCCCGTCCAGGTTCGGTGGCGGTCGTGCACGGAGGCGGCATCTCGGTGGATCGCCATCTCTCGCGCATCGGCATGCGCACCGAAAAACGCGACGGGATTCGTATCACACCGCCAGAGCAGATGATCGAAATTGCCGCCGTCCTCAATGGACAAGTGAATACGGCGATCGTCGCTGCGTTGCTGTCTCGCGGCGCAGCGGCCGTGGGACTTTCGATTGCCGATGGATTCACAACCAACACAGACGCAACCACGCGCCATGCATTTGATCCCGGTTGTGTCGGCGAGATTCGCTCGGGCCATCCTCGCCTCATTCGAGTCCTACTGCAATCGCACTTTCTGCCGGTGATTTCGAGCGTCGCTGTCGGCACCGACGGCACGCTGCTGAATGTGAACGCAGATGATGCAGCCGCGGGCATCGCCAAAATCTGCGCCGCAGATCGTCTTGTCTTTCTCACCGATGTCTGCGGTGTGCTCGACCATAATCGCGCGCTCATCGACACGATCGACTCATCGCGCGCCGCTGAACTCATCGAATCTGGCGTCATCTCTGGTGGCATGATTCCCAAAGTCAACAATGCCCTCGCAACGGCCGCTGACACTGGCGTTGCAGTCGTGATCGCTGGATGGCGTGACCGCGATGTCCTCTTCCGTATTGCATCGGGCGCGCGTATTGCATCGGGCGCGCGAATTGCATCGGGCGAGCGCATCGCTGCGGGCGAGCGCATCGCTGCGGGCGAGCGCATCGCTGCGGGCGAGTCAGTGGGAACGACGATTTTGCCGCCAAAGCACGACGATTTCACCGCCGCAGCTCATACCAACACGCGGCGCCAAGAGACTCCCCAAGCGCCGGATCTATCCTCATCGTCCCTCTCATGACAACATGACAATCACAGCACCCATCCTCGCCACACGCGACATTCTTCAAGTCGTCGATCTCTCAGCAACCGAGATCACACATCTCTTTGCGCTGTCGGCTCGATTGAAAGCGAATTATCCGGCGTTCGCAGGTGTGCTCGCCCAACGCTCGCTTGCGATGCTCTTTGAAAAACCATCGCTGCGCACGCGTGTCTCGTTCGAGTTGGGTTTTCAGAAGTTCGGCGGTGGCGTAACTTTCCTCGACCATCAATCCTCGCCAATCGGTGAGCGTGAAACAGTCGAGGATTACGCGCGCAACCTTTCACGCTGGGTCGACATCGTCGCCATCCGCTGTCGTTCGCACGCGCTGCTGACTCGATTCGCCGCGGCGAGTTCCGTGCCAGTCATCAATGCGCTGAGCGATCTTCACCACCCCTGCCAGGCGCTCGCCGATATCTTGACGCTGACCGAAACGGGCATCCCCATCGAGCAACTGCATCTTGTATGGGTCGGCGACGGTAACAATGTCTGCCATTCACTCATTGAAGCGGTCGCCACGCTTGGCGGCCGTATGACGGTCATCACTCCCCATGCATTGCGTCCACCCGCCGAAGTGCTGCGCATCGCAGATGCACGCTCATTTCGCAGCGGTGCGCGGATCGTCTGCACCGAGGATCTCGCGGCGGTCGAGGGCGCTGACGCGATCTACACCGATGTCTGGATTTCGATGGGCGATGAAGCGCGCGCCGCAGAAAAAACGAAATTGCTCATTCCTTATCAAGTCACCACCGCGCTCATGCGCCGTGCTGGATCAAAGGCTCGCTTCATGCACTGCCTCCCCGCCAAGCGCGGCGAGGAAGTCACGGCTGAAGTGATCGATTCACCCGCATCGATTGTGCTCGACCAAGCCGAAAATCGAATGCATCTTCAAAACGCACTCATGCTCGCCCTGCTGCGCCCCGATATCGCGCAACGCGTTTGAAAACAGACGCAAAGAAATCATCTCTCCATCGTCTCATCATCTTTATACAAGACCTGCCCATCGCACACTTTTCAAATTGAAGGAATCACCATGAATATGAATCAGCCCTCCAAGCCTCGCCGTGTTTCACTCGCCTATTCCGGAGGCCTCGATACATCGTGCATCATTCCTTGGCTCGTCGAGACATACGGATGCGAGGTGATTGCAGTGGTCGCCGATGTTGGCCAAGGCGCCAAGGAACTTCAAGGTATCGAGCAGAAAGCAATTCGGTCCGGCGCAACAAAGTGTGTGATCAAAGATCTCCGCCAGGCCTTCCTCGAAGAATTCGCCTATCCAATGGCGATCACTGGATCGGTCTATGAAGGCCGCTACCTGCTTGGAACTTCGATCGCGCGGCCAATCATCGCGCGTGCACAAGTGGAAGTCGCGATCGCCGAGGGTTGCGACGCACTCAGCCATGGCTGCACTGGCAAGGGCAACGATCAAGTGCGCTTCGAATGCGCCTTCGCTGCACTCGCACCACATCTGCCGGTGATCGCGCCATGGCGACTGTGGGATCTCAAGAGCCGCGAACAGATGCTCGACTATCTCAAAGCTCGATCCATTCCCTGCGCGGCGAGCGCGGAGAAAATCTATTCGCGCGACGCCAACATCTGGCATATCTCACACGAGGGTGGCGAGTTGGAAGATCCATGGAAGGCTCCACCCGAGGATGTCTGGATGCTGACATGCGATCCAAAGAGCGCTCCCGACGCTGGCGCAGAAGTCACGCTGTCATTTCGCGGCGGATTTGTAACGGCGCTTGATGGCGTGCCGATGGATTGCGTTGCGATCTTGGAAAACCTCAATCGCATCGGCGGCGCGCACGGCGTCGGTCGAATTGACCTCGTGGAAAATCGCCTCGTTGGCATGAAGAGCCGAGGCGCATATGAAACACCAGGTGGCACCATCTTGATGGAAGCATTGCGAGGGCTCGAACAACTGTGCTACGACCGAGAGACAATGCAATGGCGCCAAAAGCTTGCGCTTGATTTCGCACGCATCGTGTATGAAGGAACATGGTTTACGCCGATTCGTGAAATCCTCTGGGCAAGCGCGCAAGCTGCGGCGCAAGTGCTCGATGGTGATGTCCGTGTGCGACTCTTCAAGGGCACTGCAACCATTTCAGGTCGGCGAAGTCCCAATTCGCTGTACAGTCAAGATTTCGCGACCTTCGGCGCGGACGATGTCTATGACCAGACTCACGCGGAAGGATTTATTCGACTCTTCTCGCTGCCCGCACGCATCCGCGCCCTGCGCGATGCGGCGAATTCCCCATCGGTTCGTCCACCGTCAGCGCACGCATCGACGCCGCAGGTCACTCGATGAGCGTCACATGGGCCGGTCGATTCACCAAGGAAGCAGATCCTCTCTTTCGCACCTTCAACGATTCGCTCGCCTTTGACCGCACGCTACTTCGCGAAGACATCGAAGGAAGTATCGGCTGGGCGAAGGCGCTCGAGCGGGCGCGTGTTCTCTCAACGACCGAAGCCGAGGAGCTCATCGTCGCTCTCAAAGATGTTTTGCGCCATGGCGCGGAAAATCCGTCGGCTCTCACGGATGCAACCGATGAGGACATCCACTCGTGGGTCGAGCGCGAGCTCGTCGCGCGTGTCGGAAGTCTGGGCAAGAAATTGCACACCGGTCGCAGCCGCAATGATCAAGTTGCGACAGACCTGCGACTCTGGACTCTCAAACAAATCGCCCTTCGACAAGCGGAGATTGAGGCGTGTATTCGCAGCCTTCTGGCGTTGGCCGAACGCGAGCGCGACACGGCGTTCCCGGGCTACACACATCTTCAGCGTGCACAGCCGATTCTCTTCGCGCATTGGTGCATGGCATATGTGGAAATGTTGTTACGAGATCGTGAACGCTTCAGCGACGCCGCGATTCGCGCCGCACTGTGCCCGCTTGGCTCGGGCGCGCTCGCTGGAACGGCGTACCCCATCGATCGCGATCAACTCGCCCACGATCTTGGCTTTTCCGCGCCGACAGCGAATTCACTCGATGCGGTGAGTGACCGCGACTTCGTGGTCGAGACGCTCTCGACGGCGGCACTCACATCGATCCATCTCTCGCGCTTCGCCGAGGATCTCATTTTTTACACAACGAGCGAGGCGGGATTGATCGAACTTTCCGACTCCGTCACGAGCGGCTCAAGCTTGATGCCACAGAAGAAAAACCCAGACGCACTTGAACTCATCCGCGGCAAGACTGGGCGGCAGATAGCCAATGTCGTCAACATCCTGACCATCCTCAAGGGATTACCACTGGCATACAACAAAGATCTGCAAGAGGACAAGGAGCCGCTCTTTGATTCGATGCAGCATCTCTCACTGAGCCTGTGTATGGTTCCAGTCATCATCGACGGCATGAAGATTCACCGCGACCGTGCGCGAATCGCAGCGGGCGGTGGTTATTCCAACGCCACCGAACTAGCCGATTACCTGGTCAATCAAGGCATTCCGTTTCGCGATGCGCACCACTCTGCGGGCCGTCTCGTCCGAGCGGCGATTGCGGAATCAAAGCCACTTGAAGGATTGACCGTCGCGCAAATGCAAGCGGTCGAGCCGCGCATCCAAGGCGATGTCTATGTCGCCCTCACCGTGGATCGCGCCGTCGCCAAGCGTGATGTGCGCGGTGGGACAGCACCGAGTCAGGTCGCTGCTTCCGTTGCAGCCATGCGTCGTCAAATGGATCCGAGCATTGCAGAAGAAACGATCGAACGCGCACAATCACCAGTGACAATTCGCGAGGCACACATCAACGATCTCGACTCGATCTGCGCGATCATCGAACACTGGGCGCGCGCTGGCGAGCACTTGCCTCGTTCACGAGATGAAGTGCTGGAATCGCTCTCGGAATTCGCCGTCGCGGTTGAAGGCGACCAAGTCATTGGCTGCGGGTCCCTTTGGATTTACACCCCGCAGCTGGCAGAGATTCGATCGCTCGGAGTCGTGCCCGACCGCAAAGGCGGTGGACTTGGGACAACCTTGACGAAATACTTCGTCGATTGGGCGGGCGATCTTGGCATTCCAAAAGTCTTCGTACTCACGCGTGCGCCTGATTTTTTCGCGCGCTGTGGATTCAAAACCGTCAGCGTCAGCGTCCTTCCCGAGAAAGTTCTCAAGGATTGTGCGACCTGCCCTCGCAATGATGCGTGCGATGAAGTTGCGATGATTATTGAGACCGGCGCAATACCACTGGGGTCGAGCTGAATCATGACCGCAATCGCATCGACGGCCCCCTCTCCTGCTCTTGCGCCACATTGGCCGATGGGTTTTCTCGCCGGCGGCGTCGCGTCTGGCATCAAGAAGCCCGGCGTTAACGACCTTGCACTCATCGTGGGAGAAAATGAACTCTCCGCTGCTGCGGTCTTCACTCGCAACATCATTGCCGCAGCGCCCATTCAAGTTTCAAAGCGTCACTTGGCACATTCCAACGGTCGTGTCCGCGCGCTCGTTATCAATTCTGGCTGCGCGAACGCCGCGACTGGTGACGACGGCATCGCACGAGCCGAGCGCACAACAGCATTAGTCGCTGCGGCACTGGGGATCGAGTCGAACTCTGTCTTGGTGAATTCCACCGGCGTGATTGGCGTTGCACTCCCGATCGAGCGCATCGAGAACGCCATTGGCGCACTCACCGCATCACTTCGATCTGGTTCATGCGAAACTTTCGCCCGCACCATCATGACGACTGACACGCGGCCCAAGTGGGCGAGCCGCACGATCTGCTGGCAAGATGGAACGACCAAGCGCACATGCACCGTGACCGGCGTCGCCAAAGGTGCTGGCATGATTCACCCCAACATGGCAACAATGATCTGCGTCATTGCGACCGATGCGAAACTGACTCCCAGCGAACTGGACGGTCATCTGCGTACCGCAGTCGAGAAAAGTTTCCACCGCATCTCTATTGATGGCGATACGAGCACGAATGACAGTGTCTTTGCGCTCGCCTCCAATCGAACCAGCACAGTTCCACCCGAACAAATTGCGCAGGCATTCGAAGAAGTTGCGCAAGAATTGGCGCTCATGGTGGTGCGCGATGGTGAAGGGTTCGAACGCGGTATCGAAGTGCGCGTGCATGGCGGGGCGACGCGCGAAGATGCGCTGCAAGTTGCGCGAACAGTCGCCATGAGTCTGCTCGTTCGCACCGCCGTCACTGGTGGCGATCCCAACTGGGGACGCATTCTTGCCGCAGCAGGACGCGCGGGCGTGGCGTTCGACCCAGCCGTGCTTCGTGTCAGCGCGGGTGGCATTGCACTCTTCGCCAACGGTGCGCCGACGAATGCAGACCCGCCATCGATTCGGCTCGCGTTCACAGCCGACACGGTGCGCATCGAACTCGATCTTGCAATGGGAGACGCGACAGATGTCTTTTGGTCGTGCGGACTCACCAAGCGATATGTCGAAATCAACGCCGATTACACCAGTTGAGCAAAAACATTTCAATGCGCACTCGCGCATATTCGCTCGATGTCACTTCTGTTCGCTATCCATCTGCGTCAATCGTTCCACCGCGCGCGCAAATATGTTCGACCATGTGGGCTCAAGGAATGGGCCCAGCAACGGTAACCCGCGGCGAATCTCTGCTGGCGAACCACTCGTAATCCACTGACCATGAAACGCCAAGGCTCCCGCGATCGCCGAAACATAGACAAGAAAAGCACCAAGGGCGCGCGGATCGCCCGCATGCAAGTCACGCTCGATGATGGCCGCCTTCGCGACAGACTTGCGCGCGATCCATCCATCGAGTGTCGTTGGTAATTCGGGGTGCTGGCCAAAAATCTCACCGCTCCACTCCATCCCGCGTGATCCCGCACAGTGCGCGGCGAGCCGGTCGATTGGATGCGCTTGCGCACCCAACATCGCCGACAGAAGCTGCATCGCAATTGCCGGATTTACCGCAGTACTCACCACAGGAGATGCTCCCCGCGACTCATCGCCGAAGTTCATGCATGACCTCCATCATGGCTCGCAATTCCAATTCAATCTCAATAGCGCTCGCGCCGTCCTTTGCGAGAATCTCACGCAGCGCATCACGCAACTGCCCAGCAACGGCGAAGGTTCGCTGCGCAACTTGCGCGGCAGTCAGTTTGAATCGCTCGCCAATCGAAGCGTGGGAATTTCCATCAATGTGGTGACTCCAGAACATCTCCCATTCATCGCGGCGCTTACGCCGCTCAAGAGATTCAATCGTCGACTTGATGGCCAGCTCGAGCACAGCAATCGCCCAGCCGTGTTCAAATTCATAATCGCTCGCACTACTTCGCTCTACATCTTCCTCGCTCTGGACATTTCCATCGCTGGGATGCGCGCTGTTGGCTCGTCGAGTCTCATGGACATACATGTGCAGTCCATTGCGCAACCACTGACGCAATCGCAGCCCGCTGCCGAGCCACGCCGTGAGATATTCGCAATTGCCAAGCCGACTTGCGAAAAAGCCATGCACAATGTCATCGGCATCCATCTTGAGAGATTGATCAAGCCCGATGGCCCTGCAATACATGCTCAACGGCCGCACATAACTCGCCATGATGTATCCATTTGCCACCAAGACTCCTGCATCCCCTTCGGTCAGTCGCTGCGAAATCCAGACGGTCTGAGTCGCTGGAAATGTGTGGCTCGGCGTTGGCGGATCGTCTGCCATGCTCATTTTTATATGAATACCAACGATTTTAACTCTGCGGTAAGAAATTATGGCAATTTTCTCAATGATGAGCTCGCCAATGTCTATCTCTTGTGTCTGAGCCCTTCCTGAATGTGGGAATTTCGAATTCGCATGAATTCGCAAAGTTGGTTGAGCGGCCTCCGACGGCGGAGCCGATGAGTCGTTCGAGGTAGCGCGAACGATGCGCGAATGATGCGCGAGTATTGGGGATTGCTACAGCGCAATTTCGGGTGCGCTTCGAGGCAGATTCTGGGCAACATTTCCGGGGACCCGCTGCGCAGGCGTCGGGTCGTCTTCTCGGTTCACTTCCCGTGACCGAGCATGCGACCCGACCCTACCGCGGAAGAATCCATACACTGGCGCCTGTTGATGGGAGCGTCTTGGTGCGCCCCCGACGACCAAGATTCCGTCGTACCCCAGTAATGATTGATCAACTCAACACGCTCCTGAGCATGGCGGACAGCGAACTCGCCGCGGTCGATTCTTCGGTCGCACTCGAGCAGTGGCGAACTAAATATCTCTCGACAAGCGGTGAGCTCAAGGCACTCATGGCACGACTGAAGGATGCGCCCAAGGATCAGAAGCCAGAACTCGGTCGGCGACTCAACGAGCTCAAGGTGCACCTCGAGAGCGCACTGGAAAATCGCAAAGGCATGATTAGTCAAACCGCCAAGGGCCCGACCATCGATGTCACCGAGCCGGGAATTTCCATGGGTCAGGGACGCCGCCACATTCTCTCGCGCACAATCGACGAAATCATCGATGTCTTTGGACAGATGGGATTCACCGTTGCAGATGGGCCCGAGGTCGAAGATGAGTGGCACAATTTCACCGCACTGAATATTCCAGAAGGTCATCCAGCCCGTGATGCCACCGACAACTTTTACATGGGCGAAGAGTCTGGCGTGAAGCGCCTCTTGCGCACCCAAACTTCCACCGTTCAAATTCGCGCGATGGAATCTCAACCACTCCCGCTCAAAGTTGTTGCCGTCGGCCGTGTCTATCGACCCGACACGCACGACGCGACGCACTTCTCAATGTTCCATCAAATTGAAGGCCTGTGCGTTGATAAGAATCTCTCGCTGGTCGATTTGAAAACGGCTCTCTTACAATTCGCCCACGCATACTTCGGCAAGGATGCGGAAGTGCGCATGCGCCCGAGTTTCTTCCCATTCACCGAACCGTCCGCCGAAGTTGACATGAAGATGCGTATTCGCGATCAGTGGCAATGGGTTGAAATCGGTGGATGCGGCATGGTTGACCCCAATGTCTTCGCCGCAGTCGGCATCGACCCTGAGCAGTGGCGTGGATATGCATTTGGACTTGGAATCGAGCGCATCGCCATGCGTCGTTACGGCATCACTGACATTCGCTGGCTCTTCGAAAACGACGCAAGATTCCTCCGGCAGTTTTAGCTGACGGAGGAAGGAATCCTTGCCTAATAAATCTTGGGCCTGCGATGGATGTTCGGCAGGATCATGCTCCTGCCCTGCTCACGGCGACCCATCGTGCAAACATGATCCAACATGCTGCAAACACCCACCCAACCCACCGAATTCACAGCGACGATCAGCTCGTCGCTTCTGGATCCGAAGCTGCAGCAGAAGTTGCCTTGACCGATTCCTTGCGAATCTTGGCGGCAAATGCGGTGCGACGATCCGCCGTCGTTCGACGACCAGACGATCCACCAGAAACCTGCGATCCACCTTCACGACCCACGAGCTGAAGCACAACCAGGTTGGTCGCATCTCCGAGTCGTCGGCGATCAAGCTTCACAATGCGGGTATAGCCACCCGGACGATCCGCAAAGAGCGGCGCAACTCGAGTCATCAAGTGATGAACCAAACGCGGCGCCTTGCGCAGTTCTCCATAGCGATTGAATTCAATTTCGCTCGCGGCTGGCATCGTCCAGTATGGACTGGACTTGCGTTCCTCCTTGACCTTCGGATCCGCGATCCATGCGAAGACCGATCGATCGGTCAGCCTGCTGTGCAGCAGACGACGCGATGCGAGCGTCTTATGGCGCGCGATCGTGATCAGACGCTCCACATAAGGCTTGACGGCCTTGGCTTTCGTAAGGGTGGTGACGATTTGGCCGTGCTCGAAGAGACCAGCCGCCAAATTGCGCAGCATCGCTCGACGATGATCACTTTCGAGGCAGAGTTGTTTACCGGCTACACGATGTCTCATGATTCAATACTCCTTATGGTCTAAAGACCGAAGCGGTCGAGGGGTGAGCGATGAGGCTCAACTCTTTCCCGAAAAACCTTCCGTTACTTGGATGCCCAGCGCCATTCCGATTTCCTTCAGGCGCACTTCAATTTCATTGAGTGATGTCTTGCCGAATGAACGAAGTTCCATCAACTCTGATTCTGTCTTCTGCACCAACTGCCCTACCGTGGTGATACCCGCAGAATGCAAGCAATTTGTGGCGCGAACGCCCAAATTCAACTCGAGCACAGTCATTGCAAACTTCCGATCCATGTCTCCTTCGGCTTGCTGATCCGCCGAGAGACCACTGTCGGCGACATCGTCTCCAGCCGAATCAAACTGCACGAATGGATTGACATGCTTGCGGAGAATCTTGCCGGCTTCGACCAGCGCCATCTCTGGGCTCACGGTTCCGTTGGTCCAGACATCGAGCACCAATCGCTCGTAATTCATTCGCTGTCCGACGCGGGTGTCCTCGATGCGATATCGCACGCGCTGAACTGGAGTGAAGATTGCGTCCAAGGCGATTTCGCCGATGATCTGATCTTCCTCTCTGTTGTACTGCTCGCTCGCTGGTTGATATCCGCGGCCGCGAGACACGGTCAAATCCGCTTCGAAGCGAACCTTGTCGTTCACTCGGCAGATCACATGTTCTGGATTGAGAATGTGCACTGATGCATCAGACTCAATGGATGCTCCCGTGACATCGCACGGTCCTTCCACTCGAATGCGAATCGTCTTGTTCTCCTCGCCATCCATCTCGACGATGAGTCCCTTGATATTGAGCAAGATGTCCGAGACATCCTGAACAACTCCTGGAATGGTAGAAAATTCATGGGTAACGCCAGCAATCTGCATCTTCGTGACTGCAGCGCCTTCGATGCTCGAAAGCAGAATGCGACGAAGACTGTTGCCAATTGTGGTGCCAAATCCGCGCTCAAACGGTTCGGCAGAAAAACGGCCGAAGGTTGATGTCAGACTGCTCTTGTCGGCGGTCACTCGACCTGGTAATTCAAGACCTCTCCATCGAATATGCATGATTCAAATCTCCTCAAACGGCAGTTTCATTCCGAACAGAACGAGCCTGCCCCGATCGGAACCGCAGAGCCCTGCCGGGCAACCCTGCGGCCCTGCTATGGGGCCGGCACAAAAGACATATTAGACGCGTCGCTTCTTCGGCGAACGGCATCCGTTGAATGGAAGCGGTGTCTGATCTTCAATCGTCAACACCTTGAGGCCATTGGCCTGCAGAGCCGTGACGGCTGATTCTCGGCCAGGACCCGCGCCACGAACTCGAACTTCGACCTCGCGCATACCGACGCGACGGGCCTTCCCCGCCGCTCGCTCGCTCGCCCGACTGGCGGCGAATGGAGTGCTCTTGCGCGCTCCCTTGAAACCGACGCTTCCAGCGGAGTCCCAGCAAATGGTCTCGCCGTTGGTGTCGGTGATTGTGACAATCGTGTTGTTGAATGTTGCGCTCACATTCACGATGCCCTTGATGATGTTCTTACGAATCTTTGGTTTCTTCGACATAGTGTTCTTCTCTGGGATGATCCGCACGGGTTCAGCCGAGCGGACGATCCGATTGGATTATCCGTTCACGCCCTTCTTGCCTGCAACAGTCTTCTTCTTACCCTTACGAGTTCGTGCGTTGGTGCGAGTTCGTTGGCCGCGGCATGGCAGCGAACGACGATGTCGGTCACCGCGATACGAGTGAATATCCTTGAGCCGCTGAATGTCCTGCGTGACTTGTCGTCGCAAAGCACCCTCAACGATGTAATGCTCGTCGATCACTTTCGAGATCGCTGCGAGCTCTTGGTCGCCCAGCGTGTGCGTGCGGCGGTCGGGATCAATACCCGTCTTCTCCAGAATCTTGGCTGCGCCCTTGGGGCCGACGCCATGGATGTACTGGAGCGAGTAGAGAATCTTCTTCTTGTCTGGGATGTCAATTCCTGCGATGCGTGGCATAGTGTTCTCCGGTGTTTGGTTTAGCCCTGTCGCTGCTTGAGCCGTGGGTTTTTCTTGTTAATGACAAAGCGTTTGCCCTTTCGGACAACGATCTGACAATCGAGTGTTCTGCGCTTGATACTGCTTCTAACCTTCATGAGTGACTCCGTAAAATATAAATGTATTCGTTGCTAGGGGTTATTGAATCTTGAATGTGAATCGATCGTGCTCTGTGATATTGATCTCGTGATGCATTACTGTCGGAAAGTGATGCGGCCCTTGGTCATGTCGTATGGACTCATCTCAATCGTGACTCGGTCGCCTGGAAGAATTCGGATGAAGAACTTGCGCATCTTGCCGCTGACATAGGCCAGAATTTCGTGGCCATTCTGTAACTTCACCCGAAACATCGCATCAGGTAGAGCCTCTGTGACTTCGGCTTCAAGTGTGATCTTCTCTTCTTTGGCCATGGATCGTCAGAATTCCTTTCGTCGATTCGTTCAGAACAATCGATTCAGAACGCCTGAATCAGGAGATATATTTCGTGCGGTCGAAGACGCAGAGGCGGGCGCCTCATCGAGCATCTCGCAACCAGTTCGAGTGACCACCACCGTGCGCTCCACGGCGCAACCTGCGGCGCCGCTCTCGGTTCGCATCGTCCAACCATCTGGGCAAGCGACCAAACGACATCCGATGGCATACCCATCCGCATCGACCGAGCGAATTCCATCTGGTCGCTCAACAACCGTCGGCTCGACCGACAAGACCATATCGGGAAGCAGCGTGAAATCACCGCGCTCGGCGAAACCGCGCTCGACCCCGCATGGCGCGATCGGTGCTTCATGCAAAGCTCTGCCAATTCCGTGTCCAGCATAACCGGTCACGATTCCCAAACTTCGCGATTGCGCAACTTCCTGCATGCGGTGCGCAACCTGCGACCAGCGCACACCAGGCGCCATCGTTGCGAGAGCAACTTGCAGCATCTCACGACATCCATCAACCATCGCATGCGAACGACTCTGTCCTCGACCAACAACGACGCAGTCCGCAACATCCGCACACCAACCGCTGAGGCGCACAGCCACATCAACCGTGACGACATCGCCATCGCGCAGTGGTTCATCCGTTGGCACAGCGTGAATCAGGCGATCATTCACCGCAACGCAACATGCTGCTGGGAAAAATGTTTGCACACCAACGCTGGCATCGCATGACGAACGAGCGAAATTTTGCAATAGACTCTCAGCTCGTCCAGCCGCAATGATTCCAGATGCGATCGATGCCAACGATGCTGGCGTGGTGCCAGCGACTGCGCATCGAAGAGCCGCATCGACCGCTGCCCGAGCAACGAGCGCCGCCGCGCGAATCGCTTCGATTTCAGACGCCTTTCTCAGTTCCACTTGGCGTCCACCGCCGACGCGCGGCGAAGATCGTGTCAAACCTTGGCGCATGACCGCCATGACCGCCATGACCGCCATGACCGCAGGCCCGACCAAAGCAGGATCGCCCAAACGAACCGTCGCGACCACACCGCCACGGCGTACATCCTCGCTCGTCAACACCTCGTCAGTCGTAGTTCGAATAGTCACCATTGCATCAACCTCGAGCCGATCGAATGCGCGGGCCCGAATCGTTGCCGCTGGTGGTGAGGAATCCAGAATAGTTGCGCATCAGAAGGTTGGCCTCGAGTCGCTGGACAATGTCGAGCGTGACGCTAACCACGATGAGCAGACCCGTTCCACCGAGGAACTGAGCCACGAAAAATGGAATGCCAAGTTGTTGACTGACGATCGTTGGAATGATTGCGATCAACGCGAGTCCTCCCGCGCCAACATAAGTAATTCTTGAGATGACGGTTTCCAAATACTCGGCTGTCCTTGGACCAGGACGCAATCCAGGAATGAATGATCCGTGTTCACGCAATTGCTTGGACATATCGCTCGGTGAGAGCTGAACCGTCGTCCAGAAATATGAGAAGAAATAGATCAGCAGAATGTCCAACAGCACATATGGATAAGACCCGATCTGCAAATTCTGCGCGACGAAACTGGTGATCGTTGACCAAGTCGAGGATGCATCGACCGACGCAGCGCGAGCCGCGAGCCATGCGCAACCCGATGCGGGAAACATCATGAGCGTGCTGGAGAAAATGATGGGCATGACGCCAGCATGATTGATGCGCAACGGCATGTAATTCCGCTGACCGCCATAGACCTTGCGTCCGCGCGTGTGCTTCGCCTGCTGAATTGGAATCCGTCGCTGGGAGACTGTAATGATGATTGCACCGCCAATAACGAAGAGGAATCCCGCCAACAAGACAATGAGACCAACGAGTCCGATCTTGGAATCGCCGCCCTGAACGCTGGCGTCAAAGTTCTCCACGACCCATGTCGCAGCGCTTGGCATGCGCGAGAGAATCCCCGCGGTCAGAATGATTGAAACACCGTTGCCAATTCCATACTTGTCGACCTGCTCTCCCATCCACATCAAGAAGAGACTTCCCGCAGTCAAGGCGGATATGCCGGCAACATAGAAAATCACCAACCCGCCGCCGACTTGGAATTCCGGCTGAACGAGATTCTGCGTGCGAAGGAATCCAAGCCACATCAAGCCTTGCAGAAGACAGAGACCAACAGTCGCATAACGCGTCCATTCCATGATCTTCTGCTGTCCAGACATCCCTTCCTTCTTCAACTCTTGCAATGTTGGCACGACCGCCTGCAGCAATTGAAAGATGATGCTCGCCGTGATGTACGGCATGATGCCAAGACCAAAGATCGTCGACTGCTGCAGCGAGCCGCCCGAGAAAATCGACGCGTATTCCAGCAGGCGTCCGAATCCAGTCTGATCGACTGATGCGCGCGCGGCCGCCTTGGCAAGTTCCGACTGATCGACTCCCAGGAGCGGAATCCAAAAACCAATTCGATAGACCACCAACACTCCAAGGGTGAAAAACACCTTGTTGCGCAGGTCGCGAATTCGGAAGATGTTTGCAAATGCTTTAAGCATGGTTGGCTGGTCGAGTGGTGTCGCTTGTTTATTTCTTCTTGTCTTCGTCTGGTGCTTCGGCACTTGCATTCGCACTCACTGCCTTGCCCTTGGCCTTGGCCTTGGCTATCGCCGCCGGATGTTTGGCAGCATTTGCGATCTTGGTCGCCTCGGCATCGGCCTCAGCTTGAGCGGCAGCAGCGACCCTGGCAGCCTTGGCCGTCAAGACCGCGGTTCCACCAACGGCTTCAATCTTTAACTTGGCCTGACCAGAGAAACGATCCGCCGTCACATTCAATTTGACGGTGATGTCTCCATTTCCCAAAATCTTCAGTGGGAACTTCGCATCGCGAACGAGTCCAACTTCAATGAGTGCTGCGATATCAACCGTCGTTTCAGCCTTGAAATGCTTGGCAAGATCTGCAACATTGACGATGTGATAATCGACGCGGAAATCGGCGTTGGAAAATCCACGCTTGGGAAATCGTCGCAGCAGCGGCGTCGAACCACCCTGATATCCAGGACGACTCGTCCAACCCGCGCGACTCTTCGCACCATTGTGACCGCGACCGCTTGTGCCGCCCTTGCCGCTTCCTTCGCCGCGACCAACGCGCATGCGCAGCTTGTGCTTACCGACTTTACTTGTGACATCATGGATCATCATGGCGAGATACTCCTAAATCAAAGACTTCAAATCAACTCTGAACTGGGGCAGAACTTCCACCTTGATCGGCGGGAGCTGGTGATGCGGGTGCGGATGCGGGTGCGGATGCGGATGCGGGTGCGGGTGCGGGTGCGGGTGCGGATGCGGATGCGGATGCGGATGCGGATGCGGATGCGGATGCGGATGCGGATGCGTTGTTGGTCGGACCACGATCGCCACCTGGTCGACCGCCGCCACCGCCGAAGCGACCACCACCGCCACCACCACCTGGACGACCGCCGCCACCGCCGCGACGGCGTTCATCAGCGACAGTGTTGACTGGAGCCGCAGCGCGTTCGCCAGACTTCTGCGAAGGCATGGCTGCGATACCGCGAGCGATGGCATCTTCTACGGTCGTCGTGCCGAGGCTGACACCGCGAAGTTGCTCAATCTTCTCTCGTGTCTTGAGCATGTCGAGCGCTACGAATGTTGCCTTGACAAGATTCTTTACATTGGTTGAACCGTATGCCTTCGTCAGGCAATCCTGCACGCCGAGCATGTCAAGAACTGCGCGAACTGAAGCACCGGCGATGACGCCAGTACCAGGACTTGCTGGAACCAATCGGACCTTCGATGCGCCAAAGCGACCTTCGACCGAATGCGGCAGTGTGCGACCCTGCAGCGGATAGGCGTGCAACTTGCGGTTACCTTCGCGCGTAGCTTTCTCAACGCTCGTTGGCACCTGATTGCTCTTGGCATAACCAACTCCAACCTTGCCGCGTCGATCGCCAACCACCACAAGCGCACCAAAACTGAATCGGCGACCACCAGCCACCGTGGACGAGGTCCGAAAGACCTTGACGGTCGTTGAATCTATTCCGCTTTCATCAAATTTGTCATTCATAATTGTTCTCTGAAACTTTCACTGAACCCGTTTGGGTGATTCACATTGGTGAGTGCTTGTTTTCTGTATGGTTTAGAATTTTGTGTTTGAGACTTTGAATTAGAAACTCAGCCCCGCAGCGCGCGCAGCGTCTGCGAGTGCCTTGACTCGGCCGTGATAGAGGTATCCACCTCGATCAAAGACAACCTTGGCGACGCCAGCCTTAATCGCCCGTTCAGCGACCACGCGACCGACCATCGTTGCGGCGTCGGAATTACCACTCGACTTACCGGCCAGATCAACATCCTGTGATGATGCGGCGGCGAGCGTGCGACCAGCCAAATCGTCGATGACCTGAACATAAATATGTTTGGGCGATCGGAAGACGGCCAAGCGAGGACGATCTGGAGTACCGCGGATCGTTTTGCGAAGACCCATGCGCCGTCGTTCGCGGCGTTGTCGTTTTTGTGTGCTGATATCCATTTGAGTTCCTTTCGCACGCGTCAGGCGCCGAATGCCTTGCCCTTCTTGCGTCGTATCACTTCGTCCGAATACTTGATGCCCTTACCGTTATATGGTTCTGGCTTGCGCTGGCTGCGAATCAAACTCGCGAATGCTCCGACCTTCTGCGCATCGACACCAGAGAGCGTGATGTTCGTGTTGTTCTCAATCACGCAGGTGACACCTTCAGGCACCATCAACTCGATTGGATTGCAAAACCCGATCGCGAGGATCAATTTCTTGCCTTGGAGTTTCGATGTCCAACCGACGCCGATCACTTCGAGCTTGCGGGAATATCCCTCGCTCACGCCCTTCACCATCTTGCTGATGATGGCACGAGTCGTTCCCCAATATGCACGGCGATTTCCTTCTTCGAGGCGCGCCATATCGTCAACATTGCACGAAATGCTCTTGGTGTTGTCGTCATATGCAACGACGATTTCCGAGCGATAGGTAAAGGAGTTCTTCCCCTTCGGCCCTTGCAGGTCGACGGTCTTGGTCGCAGCATTCACCGATACTTTCACGGCGGCTGGCACTGGGATGAGTTGTTTTCCGATTCGGCTCATGGATGTTTCTTTCTAGATTCGATTCTGTTGATTCATACTCTCGTCGACTCGGTCCATTACGAGACCGCGCACACCACTTCGCCGCCCACTCGCATCTCGCGAGCCTTGCGGTCACTCATAACTCCCTGGCTTGTTGAGACCACGGTGATCCCCAGTCCTTCAAGCACTCGGGGCAATGCTTCGGTTCCGCAATACACGCGGCAACCAGAGTGGGACACGCGATCAATTCGGTTGATCAGCGTCTCGCCGCGTGGACCGTACTTCAGTTGAACGCGCAGCAAACCTTGTCGTCCATCCGGGATCACTTCGAATCCAAGAATGTAACCCTCGTCGCGGAGAACTTCCAACACACCGCGGTTGAGGCGGTTGTTGAGGCAGGTCACGCTCTTGCGGCGAATTGACACAGCATTTCGGATGCGGGTCAACATATCGGCTGTGAGATCTTGCAATGACATATGTGTTTCCTTCGGTAGTTACTTGGATCGAATCACCACGAAGCCTTGCGCATGCCTGGGATCATTCCCAACAGCGCCAATTCTCGCAGCATGTGACGACTAATTCTAAACTTTCGGTAATACGACCGTGCATGACCAGTGATTTCACACCGGTTGCGATGCCGAGTCGAAAACTTCGGTGTTCTCTTCATCTTTGCGAATACGCGCTTGCTTGCCATAGTTTCAGTCTCCTAAATCAGACGGCGACTGCCGCTTTCTTGGTTGGCTCTTCTGGCTTGACGAACGGCATACCGAGTTCAGCAAGAACCATGCGGCTCTTCTTTTGATCGCTATTCGAAAAGACGATGTTGATGTTCATACCGTGGGTGTGATTGACATTGGACATGTTGATCTCTGGCCAAACCGCCTGTTCGCTCAAACCCATCGCGAAGTTTCCTTGACGATCGAATGTCTTGTCGGAAACGCCACGAAAGTCTTTGATACGGGGCATGGCGAGATTGATCAGACGATCGAGGAAACTCCACATGCGCTCGCGCCGCAGAGTCACCATGAACGCGCTGGGCGCTCCTTCACGAACTTTGAAATTCGACACAGCCTTCTTGGCGATGATCATGATCGGCTTCTGACCAGAGATCGTCGAGAGTGTTCCGATGACCGCATCGCGGTACTCGGGCTTGAGCTTCTGATTCTCAAGGTGTTTACCGACTCCAACATTAATCACGACCTTGTCGATCTGCGGCAGCTGATGCGCATTCTTCATGCCGAATGCCTTCAGAATGCTTGGCGAAACTTCTTCGCGATAGACGCGGCGAAGTCGTGGTTCTGGAAGCGATGCTGGTTGTTCTATTTTGCTCATGTGATGCTCCTTCAAGCCTTCTTCTTTGCAACGCGCCGCATGATGTGCAGCTCGCTGCCATCCCGCACGGCGACGCGGGCCTTCGATCCATCGGTCTTACGCACGAATCGAACTCGAGTCGCCTTACCACCGACCACTGGACTGACATTCGAAATATGAATCGAGAGTTCCTTCTCGATGACGAAACCCTTTGGCTGTTGCTGGTTGGGCTTCATATTGCGCTTGCGCACATTGACGCCCTTCACAATCACGCGCATCGCCTTGCGATCGACCGCGAGAATTTCACCAGTCTCGCCGCGGTGATTACCCGCAGTGACCATTACGACATCGCCTTTTTTTACATGGAGCGGCATGGGATTAGACCACCTCTGGCGCGAGGGAAACGATCTTCATGTAATTCTTCTCCCGAAGTTCACGCGCAACCGCGCCGAATATGCGCGTGCCCTTGGGATTTCCATCGTCATCGATCAGAACGCATGCGTTTGAGTCGAATCGGACATACGAGCCATCATTGCGACGCACGGGATATTTCACGCGGACGATCACGGCCAGCGCCTTATCGCCGGACTTCACATCGCCGTTTGGGATCGCTTTCTTAATCGCCACGCGAACCCGATCACCGACTGACATCGACAAGCGAGTGAATCGACCACGGGCCGTGCTCGCTCCCAGCACGCCGATCACCATCGCTTCACGCGCGCCGCTGTTGTCGGCAACTTCTAATCTGCTTTCTTTCTGAATCATGTCACTGTTCTCCGTTAAAAAACTTCTGTTGCTGTTTGTATTGCTTCTTGCGAATGATTCTTCGAATTACTTCTTGCTCTTTGCCTTGCCAGTCGCCTTGCCAGTCGTCTTGCCCGCGGCCGTACCAGCAACTTTGCCAGCAACCGTTGCTGTTGCGTTGTCGGCTTTTTCCTTCACAGCCTCGCCGTACACGACCTCGGTCTGCAATGGCGCACGCTCCACGATTCGCACCAACGCCCAACGCTTGAGGCGAGAAACTGGACGGCACTCCGCGATCTCCACACGATCGCCCTTGTGAGAATCGTTCGTTTCATCATGCACATGGAGAATGGTTCGACGACGCACATACTTTCCATATCGCGGATGACGAGCGGAATAGGAGATGACGACACGACGGGTTCGATCCTGAATGGCTCGATCAACCATGCCGACAAGCCGAGGACTCTCGGCTGGGATCACAACTGGAGATTTGCGACTCAAGACTTCACCTTCTTTCCGGCAACTGGCTTCGCAGTCGGCGCCGTAACAACTCGACGCGACGAAGTCTCGGTCAACAACCGAGCGAGATCGTTGCGCATCTTTCTGAACTGGGATGAATCCTTCACCTTCTCGGTGACCACTTGTGACGACAGATCGAACATTGCGCGGCGCATGCGGGCGCTCTCAATTCCAAGCTCTTCGTGATTCAACTTTTTGATTTCTTTCATATCCATGATTCTGTTCCTTGATTCTGTTACTAGTGCCGTCTCGTATTTCCTTCTGACTTACACCGCCAACCGACGACCGACCATTCGGCAGCGGATTGGCATCTTGTGCGCAACGCGGGCAAGAGCCTGTTTCGCCAAATCTTCTGGAACTCCTTCGACTTCGAAGAGAATTGTTCCAGGCTTCACACACGCCGCCCAATACTCAACTTCGGCCTTTCCAGTACCCATTCGGGTTTCAAGAGGCTTCTTCGAAATCGGCTTGTCAGGAAAGACGCGGATGTAGAGCTTTCCTTGACGACGCAAGAAGTGCTGAGCTGCGATGCGCCCCGCGTCCATCTGCCGCCCACTCAACCAACAGGTCTCGAGTGACTGCAATCCATAATCTCCAAAGGCCACATAATTGCCGCGTGTCGCGCAGCCCTTCATCTTGCCGCGCTGTTGCTTGCGGTATTTGACTCGTGATGGAAGTAGTTTCATGTCTTAATCTCGTCTGAATTCTGTGTCTTGTGACTGTTCTTGTTGCGCGGTTTGGTTGCGATTGATTTGGAGTTCTGAAAGATCAGCGTCGTCCTCGAGCGCGAGCACGACCGCCCGCCGCTGTCGACTGATATTCGGGTTGTGTTTCCGCGGCTGAATACATTCCGCGATAGACCCACACCTTCACGCCGAGCGCTCCATATGTGGTGAATGAATGCGCGAGCGCGTAATCAATATGGGCCTGCAAAGTGGAACGAGGAATTGATCCAAGTCGCATATCGAGCGTGCGGCTCATTTCCGCTCCACCCAAACGACCAGCCAACAAGATTCGAATTCCCTTGGCGCCATTCTGCATCGCGCTCTCGCAACGCTGCTTGATCAGACGACGAAAATTCGCACGCTTCTTCAATTGTTCCGCCATCGTTTCAGCGATGAGGCGTGCGTCGATTTCAGGATTGCGAACTTCGACGATATTCAGCGCAACTTTGCGGCTCGTCAATGCTTGAAGTTCGTTGATCAATTGTTCCTTGCCAGCACCCTTGAGACCAAGCACTTGGCCTGGTCGAGCTGTCTTGATGACAACGGTCAACTCTTCGCGGGTTCGCTCGATCAGGATGTCGCTCACAGCCGCGAAGGGCGGTGTGCGATTCAATCGCTTATCGATGAACTTGCGGATTCGATAATCCTCAACGAGCAATTCGCCGAAGAGCGCCTTGGGGGCGAACCATCGACTCTTGTGCGCTTCGGTGATACCGACTCGAAAACCAAATGGATGTGTCTTTTGGCCCATAGTGAAAACCTCAGGAGTTGCGCTCTGCGACCGTCACGCAAATGTGACATGTCCGCTTGAGAATCTGGTGCGAGCGCCCACGGTCTTTCGGCTGAAAGCGCTTGATCGTTGGACCTTCGTCCACTTTTGTTTCTTTGATGAAGAGAGATCCGACATCGGCGTTCTTCTCCTCAGCGTTGGCGATCGCGCTCTTCAGCACGACTTTGACAAATGCCGCGCCGCGACGCGGGCTGAAATCCAGTCGTGTCATTGCGCTTGCGACATCGAGCCCGCGAATCAGGGCGATGACCAAGCGCGCCTTACGAGGTGCGATTCGGCAGTGACGATGGGTTGCTGTATATGCCATGGTAATTTCCAGATGAATCAGACTCGGGCCTTCTCGCCGCCAGCGATTCCTTCCTTCTTATTAGTGTGACCCTTGAAGGTTCTCGTCATTGAAAACTCGCCGAGCTTGTGACCGACCATGTCTTCGGTGACGAAAACATCGATGAACATGCGACCGTTGTGAACTTGGAAAGTCGTGCCAACGAATTCGGGAACAATCGTGCACGCCCGACGCCATGTCTTGATGGGCATGCGGCGCGTGGCGCCCTGTGATGCTTCGACCTTGCGGAAGAGCTTCTCGTCGACTGCCGGGCCTTTCTTTGATGATCGTGACATAGTGGTGATCTCCTGAGTGATTCGTGCGATTCGATTTTGACTTAAACCTTTGAACTAGACCTTTGAATTACACCTTCAGCTGACCGTACCGACGGCTAAATCGCCGACGCAAAATTCGTTCATCGCTGGCTTTTCCGCGCAGACGCGTGCGGCCGCCCTTCGAAGGTGTGTTGCTGGCGTTGGATGGAATCTGACCACCCTTTGAACGACCTTCACCACCACCGTGCGGATGCTGATGATGACTCATCGCCATACCGCGTGTTCGTGGTCGTCGACCAAGCCAACGCGCGCGACCTGCCTTGCCCAATTTGACCAGACCGTGATCCGCATTTCCAACTGGACCAATCGTCGCGCGGCAATCCAGCGAGACCTGTCGGATTTCACCCGATGGCATGACGAGCGTTGCAAAACGACCTTCTTTATTTGTCAGTCGAGCGGACATTCCCGCAGACCGAACCATTTGTGCGCCCTTACCCGGAGCCAACTCAATGGCATGCAATTCGAGTCCTGTTGGAATGTGGCGCAGCAGCATGCAATTGCCGACATCTGGGTCGATCTGCTTGGCCGAGCTGAGAACTTTTGACCCAACGCGAATTCCCTTTGGTGCAAGGATGTATCGCAGACTTCCGTCGTCGTACTTCAACAACGCAATATGACATGTGCGATTTGGGTCGTACTCGACTCCAACGACCAAGGCAGGCTGGTCATCCTTTTGACGGCGCCAATCGATCAATCGATAACGACGCTTGTGACCACCACCCTGTTGGATGACGGTCAACTTTCCTTGGCAATTACGACCGCCAGTCTTTGGCAGCGGACGCAAGAGGCTCTTCTCAGGCTTTTTCTTGGTGACTTCTGCGTGCAGATTGACAGACGCATTGCGGCGGCTGTTTGTGATTGGTTTGTAAACGCGAATCGGCATGGTATTTGTGCTCGCAGTCAGATCAATGGATCAGAAGAGTTCGATCTTGTCCTCGGGATGCACGCGAACGACCGCATGCTTCACCCACTTGCCGGCGATGAGACCGAATTTTCCACGGCGATCTTCAGCCTTTCGATTCAGCACGCTCACACCGAGCACGCGAACCTTATAGAGCGCCACGACCGCCGACTTCACATCGGTCTTGTTCGCACGACCATCGATTTCAAATGTGTAACGATTGACATCGCTAGCGCCCGCATTGGCCTTCTCGGTAATCAGCGGACGACGAATAACTTCGGTATGAATCATGAGTTCACCTCAGCTGACTTTGGAAAACATGTTTCGTCGAGGAATGTGTTCAGTGTCGCACGATCAATCACCAGATAACGGTGATTGAGCAGCTCAAACACATTGAGTTGATCAATGCGAATCGTCGAGGAATATGGCAAGTTCGCCGCGCTCTGTCGTGCAATGTCATTCTTGCAATCGAGCGCGATGAGACAAGTTCGATCGATTCCAACAACACGCAACAAGTTTGCGAATTCGGAAGTCTTCGCCGACGGCAACTTCAGGTGGTCGAAGCACTTCACTTCGCCATCCACCAACTTCGCCAGCAGCGCGTTGCGATTGGCCAAATGTCGCATCTTGCGCGGCAGCGATGAACGCATGTCCTCGCGTGTGCGCGTCTTGGCAAAGCAAACACCACCGCCTTTACGAATAGGACTTCGGACGGCGCCTGCGCGGGCTCCTCCGGTTCCCTTCTGCTTGTAAATCTTGCGCGTCGAACCATGCACAGATCCGCGGCTCTTGGTGCGAGCCGATCCTTGTCGCTGGTTCAAATGCACTGCAACATAAGCCTGCTTCAGCAGGGCGAAGCGAACTTCGCCGCCGAGAATGGCTGGGTCGATCTGGAGAGAGTCGACCTTCTTACCGTCATGAGAATAGATTGGTAAATCAATCATTTCTGTCTTCCTTCGGTGGAAATCCACCGTTTTTTCGCCTTCATCTCCCGACGCCAATCACAACAAGCGGCGGGTAGATTCTGACTTGGATGTTCTTCAAGTTGTCCCTGTTGCGCGGTTCCCGTGGGCTCTCGCCTTCTGGGCCTTCGCAACAAGACACGGCGTCAGGTGACGCCTATGCCTTGGCCTGCAGCCTTGCCTTTGGTTTGTAGAGCCGAATTGCAGCTCGAACCGTGAGATAACCAGAATTCGCGCCGGGGACCGCCCCCTTCACGATGACTAAATTCTTTTCAGCGTCGATGCTGACCACATCGAGACTGCGAGTGGTCACGCGCTCGTTGCCGAGGCGGCCAGGCATCTTCTTGCCCTTCTTGATTTTTGCACCATGTCCACGATCCGTTCCGTGGCTACCGATCGATCCACCGGAACGATGCTTCCGCTCAGTTCCGTGCGATGCGCAGAGTCCCTTGAAACGATACGCCTTCATGACTCCGGCGAATCCTTTGCCCTTGCTCGTGCCAATCACATCGACGAACTTCACATTGCTGAATGTTGAAGCATCAATGACTTGACCGAGAGTGAAAGCTTCAGCTTCCGCATCGTTGTCGAGACGAATTTCTTGATGAATGCGCTTGGGAGTGACTCCGGCTTTCGCATCATGCCCGATGACTGGCATCGAACTGCGGCGCGGCTTCACATCTTCGTACGCAAGCTGAACTGCGCTGTAACCATCCTTCGCAGTGGTCTTCACCTGAGTCACATAGCAGGGACCAGCTGAAATCACGGTGACGGGAATATTGCGACCGTCGTCAAGGAACCAGCGAGTCATTCCAATTTTTCTACCGATGATTGCAGTTTTCATTTCAGACGACTCCGTGGTTCTTTATCTTGGTTCTTTCGGTCGCGCTTAGGCTTTGATCTTCACGAACACGCCAGCAGGAACCACCAAGCGGTTCAATGCGTCGACCGTCTTTGCGTTGGGATCGGAAATATCAATAATCCGCTTGTGTGTGCGAATTTCAAACTGCTCACGACTCTTCTTGTCGATAAATGGTGAGCGATTGACAGTGTAAATTTCACGGCGGGTTGGCAACGGGATTGGTCCCGCCACGCGTGCTCCGCTGATCTTGGTTTGCTCAACGATTTCCTTGGCGCTCGCATCGAGCACCTGATGATCGTACGCTTCGAGTCTAATGCGAATAGTTCCGTTCATAGTGTTAGCCCCCAATCAGGGGCGAATCGGCGATACTAGCGTCTTGTTGAAACCTGTCAACCTGCTGCGGAGATTCTCTTGGCTGAACCAGTCGGCACTTCGGTTCGGCGGGATTGTTGCGGCGGGATTAGCTTTGGTCGTCAGTCATTCGAGCGAGGCGCATGGTGTGGCAGGTAGCCATTCCTCGACCTATAACCATAGACAGTCCGATAAAACACAGCCTATTGCTCCAAAAAAGGTCCCGCCTCGAAAAGTCATTCCATCAACAGTCCAGCCGCCCGCGCCCGCTGCGCCGACTGCGGTGAACCCTCCAGCCGGTGCGTCCAATCCATCTGCACCAACGACGACCCCGCCGAAAAGTTCGACAACTACTCCGCCATCCGCGCCGCTGCCCAAGAAAAATCCTGCGCAGGCGCTGGCGGATTCTCCCGTGAAATCAGCAGTTTCCTCGACGAATCTTGAGAGTGAGATGTCTGTTCTTGAATCGCTGGGAGTTCGCTTTCGTCCACCAGCTGGGGCGATTGTGACCAAGCCAGTCACTGGTGCGTTGGCAATTTATACGGTGGATGATTCGCGCAGTCCCGTGCGATATCACCTGCAAATCCAGACAATTGTTTCGGATCTGCCCGAGCCCACCCCGCACGCGCAGGTTGCGCAGTATCTCGCTGCGATGAAAACGCAGGATCAAAAATTTGCTGTGATTTTAAATGAACCGTGGCTGAATCCAAAGGCGGACGGACATATTTTGTTCACACAAACCGATCTCGGCGAAGGCATCGTCGCAGTGCAGGGCTGGTTGATTTTGCAAATAGGACCCTTTGAATTCATCACCTTCAGCGTGCTCACTTCCGGCGCTGATTTCCCGCAGATTCGCCCGATTCTTGAGGAGAGTTTCCGTACGATTCAACTTGACGATCTCGCTCAAACCTCGGCCGAGCGCGTCGAACGACTTCGCAAGGGCAACGAACTTCTCAAGTCCATCACCCCCGAGAAACTGCAAGCGCTGTGCGGCAAGGAACCGAGGCTCTACCGAGTCTGGCGCACCGACGAACGCGGCAAGGAAGAGGAAATCGGCTCGTACCGGGTCACAGTTCGCAGCGGAATCATGAGCGACGCTTCGGCAGAGAATCCGCCAAAAACAAGGGAAAATCCAACGGGAATTCTGGTGCTTGTGCAAGGGCGCACGGTCATCGATGCGGCCAGCGGACGATTCGCGGATATGGATGCGCGCTTCTGGTCTGCATGGGATCACGGCAGCGAGGCATGGACGAGCCGCGTCACGCAACGAGGCGGCAAACTTGCCGAACGATCCATCGCACAAACGGGTCTGCGATCTGCGCGAGGTGTTGGCAATCCAAACCAAGTCTTGACCGTGGTCACGGGCAATGCGCAATCGCGAACCCGAGATCAAAAGGAATGGACCGTACCGCTGGGCATTTACTGGTCGCAAGCTGAAACACTTCTGCTTGGAGAACTCTTGCCGCGCATCGAAGGACAGCCACCGCTCAACTTTGCGGCCTATGCATTTGACCCGCGCTCAATGAGCATGCCGCAACGCGTCGAGAATTGGACACGCACCGCCGATGGTCAATGGATGTTGATCACACAACCGGGGATCGATGAATCCGCGGAGATCACCTGGCATGATGCTCAAGGACTGCGCGTGCGCCGGTCGGAACCAGGCGGTGTCGTGACCGAGCTCTGCCTGCCCCGCCAACTCCAGCAGATTTGGAGCGAAAAAGGGCTGCAATCCAGATGATTTCTTGCCTTTGGCTTCGGCGCATTTCGTGGCTCGTGCGCTGCGCTTGGCCCGTGCGCTTCGCTTGGCTCTGCGCGCTTCCGCTCGCATGCACGACGCTATCGACGAAGCAAGCCGAAGCGCCTTTGCTCTTCGAAACACTACGCCAAAACGATGCGCCGTTTTCTCTCCGCGCATCCGATCAGATTCCACCGTGCGATGTTGATTGGCAATGGCAACTCGTCGATTCAGCGGGGCGCGCGACCAACGCGGCAACGGTCAACTGCAAGACATCCGAATCGAAATCGCACGGGGCTCTGTGGATGATCCCGACCATTGATGGAGACCGCGAATTCGTGACGAGAGATGCTTCCGACACGATGTGCCTCGTTGCTGTCGAAGCTCTCCTCGACAATGCCATCAGTGTGTTCACTCCCCCGCTCATGCTTGCACCGAGTGAGTTGCAACCCGGCGAGACCTTCGCATCGCGCAGCGAAATGCGCGTCGACTGGCTCGATGGTCGCGGCGAACGCGATCGCGGAATGGGTGAGCGAACCGCCACCATCGTGGGGGCAAGCCGAATTCGAACGCCGCTGGGTGAATTCGTCGTCACACGAGTCCAAACCAAGTTCGAGGCGAAGTTGCGCTTTGCCAAAGTCGAGCGAACCACAACACTCTGGATTGCCGCTGGAATCGGGCCAATCGTCGAAGAGTGGCGAGAACGAGTGACGGTGATGGGAGTTCCAATCTCCAGCGACAGCGGTACCGCAATTCGGATCTCGCCAATTTCTCGCGCAAAAGACACGCCCCGCCACTAGGCTTCACTCTGCAACGATGACCACTAAGCGATCCATTCTCATCGCCGTCCCAGCACACAATGAAGAGCAATACATCGATCGAGTACTGCCCCGTGTGCTTGCGCACGGTTTCCCGGTCTTGTTAATCGATGATGGATCGACCGATTCAACTGCGGCTCGCGCAGCAGCATGGCCCGTCGAGCTTGTGCGCAATCCGAAAAATTCTGGCTATGGTCGGGTGATGCAAGACATCTTCGCGTGGTCGACGATGCGCGGCTTCGATTGGGTGGTCACGATGGATTGCGATGAGCAACACGAGCCAGGGTTCATACCGGATTTCATTCACGCGATCGAGTTGAACGATGCCGATGTCATTTCAGGAAGTCGTTATCTGCGCTCGCATGCGAGCGATGATGCTGCCCCGGCCGATCGCGGCGAAATCAATCGGCGCATGACATGCATGGTCAACCATCACCTTGCTAGCGCCTTTCAAGCGCCACTGACCGATTCATTCTGTGGCTTCAAGGCGTATCGATCGGCAGCGTGCAACGCCCTTCGCCTTGACGCAAATGGCTATGAATTCCCGATGCAATTCTGGGTTCAGGCCGCGGCGAATCGCTTGCGAGTTCGTGAGATTGCGGTTCCCCGGATTTACCTCGATCCCAAACGATCCTTTGGCAACGGACTCGACGATCCCGCGCGGCGATTACAGGTTTACCAAGACACGCTGCGAGTGGAACTCGACCGTTGTCACGGACGCTTGACACACCTTCGGGTGACCCCGTGCGCACGCACATGATTGGCCACGGCTGATATCACATGCTCGACATGAGCCTGCAAGGCAACAATCACGCACAGACCGTCGAAGTGCGGCTGCCAGAGCCGGGGAAGACCGCGACGAAGAGAATTGGAATTGCAGCGGACTTCCGCGATCAATTTCGCGCGTCGATTGGCATTCGTGACGGTTATCTCTGTGGCGTTGGACATCAACCGATCGCTTGGCACTGCGGCATATTGGCGAAGTTCATCGCCGCCGCGACTGCTGCTGCGATGCACGGATCACGAGGTCGGTGGGTTCATTTTCTCAGCGATCAAGATGTCGTTGATCCACTGAGAATCGATCTGCCCGTGCTCGATCTCGGCGGTGTGGTGCGCAAGTCATCGCTGCGACTCGCACCCGAGCAACCGCATATTTCTGCTGATGCCGTTGCGTACGCGCGAAAAGCACAAGTTACCCGCCGATTCGACGAGACTGCTCTCGCATCGGACGCGGCCAAAGCGGCGCTCGACGAAATCATCACCGCTCTCAACGATGCCTCAGACGCACCCAACGCCGCAGTCGAAATGGCCCGAGCGATGAACCAGTGCGCAAGACGGTGGATCACTGCACCGTGTGCCATCATCGAAAGCACGGCATTGCTGACGAGCGACGCGGGGCAAGCAATCCTTGACGCCGTGCTATCACGCCCGCAGGAATGCGCAGCAATTTTCAACCGCTCGCTTGCGATCGACCCACGCGCAGCGCGCCCGCTGCGCGAAGATGGTGCGCGAAGCGAAGTGCCCGTGTGGGGCCTCGGCCGAGATGGAAAACGACAGCGCATCGACGCCATCGAGGCTCGTCGCCGTCAGCAAGCGAATCTTCCACTTCTGCCGCGTGTATTTCTTGCTTCTGGCTTGATGCGAATTGCGTGCGATCTCTACTTCCACGGAACGGGAGGCGTGCAGTACGAACGGGTCGGCGAGATCTGGTGGCGTGACTTTCTCGGACTTGAACTGCCGCCATTTGCATCGGCGACTGCCACGATTCTTCCACCGCCCAGTGCGCTGGGACTGACATCGATCGTTCAAGGCGATGCGCGAACAGATTGGCGTCGGGCGTGGTGGAATCCTGCGCTGCTGGATCGGGTGGATCGGGTGGATCATGTTGATCATGTTGATCATGTTGATCATGTTGATCATGTTGATCATGTTGATCATGTTGATCATGTTGATCATGTTGATCATGTTGATCATGTTGATCATGTCAGCGCAGCGCACTCGCCCAATCGACTGCACGACCCAGCGCGCGCCCAACTCCTCGCGCACATTGCAGCCGCACCGCGTAAGTCCCCCGCTCGTCGTGCCGCCTATCGCGCGCTCGGTGATCACATTGAAAAATTGCGCGGCGAACACGCTGGTGAACTTGCTGCGCTCCATGCCGCAGAACTAGCAAGCGCATCCTCACGCGCGCAAGCAGCACTAACCAACGACCGAACATGGCCATTCTTGTTGATGCCGCACGATGCGATCGATCGAATGGCGCACACCATCCGTGCGAGCATCAAACAGGATGCACTTCACCCGAGCTGAGCGGATCTGGTCGATACAGCCGCGCATCGAGGCTCCACACGCGCTCCGTAAAGAGCGCGTTGCCAGCATGGAGTCGCTCGCGTGCAACTGCATGAATCGCAATGGTCGTCTTGGCCTCAAGATTGTCAAGCATGGCCACGAAAATTGCTTCGGGAGTCGACGGCAACTTCGCAGCACCATGTTCGAGTTGACCATGATGCGAGAGAAGAATGTGCTGCAGCACTGTGACAACCTCGCTGGAGAGCCGAATGCCACTCGACCGCGCGGCCAGAGCAGCCTTCAATTGCAGCCAAATCGCGCCACGCACGATATGCCCGATGAGTTGACCATCCATCGTGTAATTGAAACCCTTTTCCCATTCCAACTCGACGGTCTTGCCGAGATCATGCAGGAAGAGACTGAGCAAGACGATGTCGCGATTGAGATGGGGATACAGCGGCAACATGCGGTCTGCCAGATGCATCAATTGATGCGTGTGCTCGAGTAAGCCGCCGATCCATGCATGATGAACATTCGTGGCGGCTGGAGCGTGGCGAAACGCTGCCATCATCGGCTCGTCGTTGAGATAGGCATCTGCCAGAGCGATCATTCCTTGATCGGCCATCGAATGCAACAGAGATGCGACTTGGACAAACATCTCGTCGATGTTCTTACGGGTTGTCGGCAACAACGAAGAAAGATCTGCTGCGGTCACTTCGACTGGGTGAATTTGGTCGAGGACAATTTGAATTTGACCGTTGTAAAGTTCGACTCGGCCCACCACATGCGCGTAACCAGTCGCACTCACTTCACCGAGAGCAGACTCGTTGAATGCCCACTTTCGAGCGGGCGCCTCTCCCGTCGCATCCCGCAGAATCGATTTGAAATAGCACTTTCCACCGCGAGTCATCGCTGTTTGCGGATTGACCAAACTATAAACCCCGTCGACAAATGCCCCATCGTGCAGATCGCGAACATTGACATGTGGTAGTGAGTTCATTGGAACCTTTCGAAGAGTGGAGTCTAGCGAAGCTCTGTAAATGAGCGGCTGTGCGGGTCAGCACCGATGCCGAAGATCGGCCAGCACACCAGGGATTTCGTCGCACAATTCTGGCGCCAACAATCCCGCTTCACCCACGCGCGCCGCCCAAGCACGCGCCGCGAGACCATGAATCGCCACCCCCAACCGTGCGCAATCAAAGAGCGACATGCGTCGTGGAGCACGCGTGAATTGCGCCGCGATCGATCCGATGATGCCAGCGAGCGCATCACCGGTGCCACCTGTTGCGAGGGCCGCATTGCCAGCATGCGCCGACCATCGATGCACTCCATCGCTCACGACCGTTCGCGATCCTTTAAGCACAACAACACATCCGATGCGACGCGCCAATGCATCTGCGGCGTCGCCGCGACGATCATCGTCGATCGCCCCAGAAGGATCCAAATCGAGCGCGTGCGCCAAGCGCTGATACTCGCCAGGGTGAGGCGTGAGAATGACCGATGCATCGCGCATTTCCAAGTGAAAATGCTGAAGGCGCGAGAGCGCGTTGAGACCATCGGCATCGATGATCAGCGGAACTCGAACATGACTCAGCAAGCGGACCACAACTTGTTCGACTGCGAATCCATCGCCAAGCGCCGGGCCAAGCACAACCGATTGCGCACGCGCAATTACTGGGTCAAGCATTTGGGCGCACAGCGACGGAACAAGCTCGCCGTGCGCATCAACAGCAAGCGCGTGCGCCGTTGCGCTTTCGAGGGCGACGAGCGCCGACGCCGCGAGTGGCTCGGGCACCGCCAGTTCTGCCAATCCGCATCCCGTTCGCAGCGCAGCACGCGCGGCGATCACTGGACCGCCGAGCATCATTCGCGGCAATTTCACGCAACCGCCGATGATGAGCACCGTTCCAAATGTTCCCTTATGACCGCTCGCTTCGCGCGCTGGAATCGACGGGCATGGCGGAGTATCGCCCACACATTCGCCTTCGATGAGCGCGTCAATCAACATGTACGACCTCGATACTCACGGCTCCGATGGTGGTGAGGAGTCCAGAAAAATCCGCATCGAGTTGCGCGTCATCCTGTGCGCTCGTGGCGATCAAGATGTGGCCAGGATGAAAGGATCGCCCATACAGCGTCGCATCGAGATCGACCCACGCACCAGCGATGAGCGCTTGCGTCCACATGTGCCATGCGAAGACATTGCGCTTTGCGCCAAATTCCTCGGCATAAATCAAACCGCTCGCGACCCGCGAAGGAATCCCCTGCGCACGCAAAAGTGCCGCGAGTAAGACGGCATGTTCCGAGCAATCGCCCGACTTTGATTGCGCAACGGCACTGGCGCCAGCGAACGCCGTTGCCAGATCCTTGTGCACGATGAATCGCACGACAAATGCACGCAGAGCCTCGGCGCGCTGCATCACAGGCGCATCATCGGCGAGGTTCGCTGCTTTCAAAGCGCGTTGGGCGAGCGCCTGCACTGCTGGATCGTTCGCATCGATGAGAATGCTCGACGCCACGAAACGCGCATCGGCCAATTCTTCAGCCGTCGCCGCGGATGTGCGCCCAACTTCGACATCGACGAAGAGACCTCCCGCAGGATTCGCTTGCGTGCGCTGCGCGCCCGATGCTGGCAGTGAGAGTGACTGCGAATCGGTCGATCGCACCGCCAGTCGACTCCGTTTCCCACGCAACAATTCAGGCGCTGGCTTTGGCAGGAGCACCATACTGCGACCGATCACATCGACGCCGCCGCCCGTTGGCGCTTTGCGCGCTTGCGTTTCGCTGCACAATCGCACCACCATGTCGCCGATCGCCATGTTGGTGCGCGACATGACAACCTGACCTTTGGAATCGACATCTTCTTCGGTTGGTATCGCAACGGCGCTATTCGTTGTGGTCCACCGAACCGTCTTGGCCTCACCAGCGCCCGAACGCTTCGACACCATATCGACAACGCGCAGTCCACTTGCGGGATCGACCGTGCGATATGAGATTTCAACGCCGCCGGATGTGCGCAGCGCCAAGAGATTGCGCTCAATGCGTGCTGGAGTCCACCACTCGCCCTCAGGCCGAGGGATCTTTCGTTTGAGAATGCGACCGCCCGCATTCTCTTGCACTTCAATTTCCTTGTCCAAAAAGTGATAGGTCGTGCGCGACACTTCTGCGCCAGAAATCTGCTGCGTTTCGCACTCAATTGGATTGCCGTCTGGGTCTTCGACAAACTTCCACGCGACGCGAACGGTCACTTGAGATCCAGCCCGTCCCAGCGTGAGCGCCATGTCGTTGGTGGTGTGGATTCGTGATCCCTCGACCTTGATTTGCTCGTGCATCCATCCACAATCTGATCCGCCGATTGAGACACAAAACCACGAGTCGCGCGCAACGGTCGGATCGGTGCGCTCGGCGGCCAGCGAGAAAAAAGCGACCACGCACAGCGCGATCACTGCCGCAATCGCCCGTTCATGTCGCCACATCGGTCGATCCTTCCGGCCGCATCAGTGGGAAGAGAATCACATCTCGTATTGATGGACTGTCGGTCAAGAGCATCACTAGACGATCGATTCCCAAACCAACGCCTCCTGCGGGCGGCATTCCCGTGCGAAGTGCGGTGAGGAAATCCTCATCGAGCGTGCGCATGACGGTGTCTTCCTCGCCGCCACCCTGCAATTGCTCGGTGAATTTCGCAAGTTGAATATCTGGATCATTGAGCTCGGTGTAAGCGGGTCCAACTTCCATGCCTCCAATGAAGAGATCCCACCGCTCTGCGATTTCTGGCGCGGTTCGACTCGGGCGAGTGAGTGGACTGATCGCGCTGGGATAATCCAGCACAAATGTTGGGCGGCATGGATCAATCAAACCCTCGGCTTTGCGCTCAAAGAGATCGTTGACGAGCAGCCAGTGATCTCGATTGGCCGCATGCGCGACATGATGCGCCAATGCTGCTTCGCGCACCTTCACCTTGTCGGACATTGTGAATCCCCACGCACGCTCGAAGAGTTCGCCGAAGCGAACCTGCACAAATGGCCGTCGATAATCGATGCGCAATTCTGTCCACGGAAGAATCGGGCCAGCTTCGCCCCGTGGGCTCCAACCCTTGGCAAGCGCTTCGCTCGCGCAGTGATGGACGAGCGACTCGATCAATTCGAGCATCGTGTTGTAATCGCCGAATGCCTCATACGCCTCGAGCGCGGTGAATTCTGGATTGTGACTTCGGTCGACACCTTCATTGCGGAAATTTCGATTGATTTCAAAAACCTTCGGCAATCCGCCAACCAAGAGTCGCTTGAGATACAACTCTGGAGCGACGCGCATAAACAGCGGCATTCCTAGCGCATTATGCGTCGTGACGAACGGCCGCGCCGCCGCGCCGCCAGCCACTGGATGCATCATCGGCGTTTCAACTTCCAAGAATCCACGCTGCTCCATGAAGTGGCGAATCGTGCTGACAATGTGCGAACGAGCTTGAAAAGTCTTGATCGTCTGCGGATTGGCGAACATATCGACATAGCGCCTGCGGTATCGCAATTCGGCATCTTCCAATCCATGCCATTTCGATGGCGGCGGCTCGAGATTCTTCGACTGCATCGTGATCGTCTGCGACCACACGCAAATCTCACCCTTGTTCGTCTGGCCGATTCGACCTTCAACCGAAATGATGTCGCCGTAATCAAGCCCCTTGGCGACATCGAAATCCAATGCGGACATCGCGGACTTTGAAACGCTCACTTGCAAATCACCCGACGCATCACGCAAACTAGCGAAGAGAATTTTGCCCATGTCGCGGTGCTGAACAATTCGACCTGTCACGATGACAACTGCACGATTGTCCGTCACCGTTGCGTTTGGATTTTCCTTCAAGAGCGCGCTTGCCGCGCTGAACGCAGCGTGCGCATCCGCATCGAAGAGCGCGCGCGCTGCGGCGAGCGAGATGGCACCATCCACGCGTTGCCCAAATGGTTCCACCCCGAGATCTGTCCTCAAGTGCGCCAATTTCGCACGACGAGCTGCGATCAATTCAGAAGGAGAAGGTTCTGCACTTTGCATCATGCGATGATAATCATCCAAGCGTAATGCCATCGTGGGCGGTACATTCTCCGCATGTATTTCGAGACACACTTGCCAGTTCTAGAAGACCTTTCGGCGCGGATTTTAGCCATCCGCGACTCTCTTTAACTACCCAGACAAGGTTTCGCAACGAGCCCGGCTTGAAGCGCTGATGGGCGAGACTGACTTCTGGAACGATCCCAAGCGTGCACAGAAAACAATCGGAGAACTCAAAGTTATCCGCGCGATGCTTGATCCGATCGATGAAATCGTCAGAGGCTGTGAAGATGCCAAGGTTGGACTCGAGCTCGCTCGCGAGGCCAATGACAGCGAATTGCTCACGGAAGTCGACGCGTCTCTGTATGAACTCCGCAAGCGTATGGATCGGCTCGAATTACAAAGTCTGCTCTCCGAGCGACACGATCATCGACACTGCTTCTTCGCAATTCAAGCTGGCGTCGGTGGAACTGAGGCCAATGACTGGGCGCAGATGCTCGAGCGCATGTATCTCTATTACTGGGATTCGATGGGTTTCAAAGTCGAGGAAATGAGTCGCACTGCTGGAACCGAAACCGGGATTGCCGAAGTGTCATACGCCATTCGTGGACCATTTGCATATGGATATTGCTCGTGCGAGGCTGGATCGCATCGACTCGCGCGCGTTTCGCCTTTCAACGCTGAAGGCAAGCGCCAAACTTCTTTTGCGACGGTCGACATCACTCCCGAATTCGAGGAATCGGATATCGAGATTCCCGAGCGCGATATCGAGATCACAGCCTTCGTTCGCGCCAGCGGTCCTGGCGGCCAAAATGTGAACAAGGTGGCATCGGCCATTCGAGTCGTGCATGTTCCAACTGGCATCCAGATTGTCGCCAACACATACCGAGATCAGTCGCAAAATCGCAAGCAGGCTTTAGCGGTTCTCATGTCGAAGTTGGAACAGATCGCCCAAGAAAAACGCGAAGCTGAAATCAACGAAGCAAAAGGCGGGAAAGTCGAGCGCGGCTGGGGAACGCAGATTCGCTCGTATGTTTTTTACGACAACCGCGTCAAGGATCACCGGACGAATTATGAAGAACCGAATCCGCAGAATGTGCTCAACGGAAACTTGAGCGCGTTCGTCGATGCAGAACTAAAGCGACGACGACGCGAACGCGATGGCGTTGCCATCTCATAAACGACGATGATGAGCGATCGATCAAAAATTCGGTTCGTCGACTACGGTCGGGCCGTCTGCAACAGTGACGAAGCTTTTCAACGCGAATGGTTGGTCACCAACGGCATCGGCGGCTACGCATGCGGAACGCTCGGCGGCATCCGCACACGCCGCTATCACGCCGCATTCGTCGCGGCAACCACACCACCGGCCGTTCGCACATTGCTGATGGGCGAAACCGCCCCCACTGCGACCTATCGCGGCATTCACTATCCACTTTCGGCCAATCGTTGGAAAGATGGATCGATATCGCCGCAAGGACATGTGTGGCTTCAACGATTTCATCTTGATGGCATGATTCCAACATGGCGCTGGTCGTTCTCCGACGCCTTACTTGAGCGGCGCATCTTCATGATTCAAGGAGAGAACACGGTGTGCCAACACTGGACACTCGTGCAAGGTTCGAGCCCGATTCAACTGCATCTGGAAATTCTGGTCGACAACCGAAGCCATCATCAACTCGGCACGACCGATGCCGCGACGCCAGTGCTCGAACGCGCGCACCGCGGCATTCGACTCAGTTGGCCCGCATCGAGGCATGGGAAATCGAGCGAAGGTTCTGAACTCTTTGTGCAATGCGACAAGTCAGTGCCAACACCAATTGGAACTTGGTGGCGCGATTTTCTGCTCACTGAAGAACAGGCGCGCGGATACGACTCGATTGACTGTCTTTGGAACGCAGCTGCTTTCGAAGTGGTGATCGAGCCTGGCGCGTCCGCGCTCTTCACCGCATCGACCACGGCGCAGGAGAGTCGTATCAACAGCGAAGCGTTGATCGCAGAGCAATCCAGATCCGCCGCACTGCTGGCGACGGCGGCAATTCCCGAGGATATGGTCGCCCTGCGCCAGTTGGTGCTTGCCGCGGATCAGTTCATTGTTCGCCGCGCACGCAAGGGTTCGAGTGAACTCAATGGCCTTTCGATCATCGCTGGCTATCCCTGGTTCGCAGACTGGAGTCGTGACGCGATGATTTCCATTCCCGGTCTTTTGCTTGCGACCAATCGTGTCGCAGACGCGCAAAAACTGCTCTCGACTTACGCGGACTTTGTCGATCAAGGCATGCTTCCAAATCGCTTTCCGGATCGCTTTCCAGATCCCGGGGTCGATGCCGTGGAATTCAATAGCGTCGATGCGCCGCTGCTGATGATCATCGCCGCAGGAAAAACTTTCGCAGCGGGCCAAGACCGTGTGTGGCTCGCCGAAATCTGGCCAGCACTGCAGTCCATCGTTGATGCCTATCTGCACGGCACGCGCCATGGAATTGGCGTCGATCCCAAAGATGGACTCGTGCGCGCTGGCGAAGCAGGCATGCAACTGACTTGGATGGACGCCAAGGTTGGCGATCATGTCATCACGCCACGCATCGGCAAGCCGATCGAGGTCAATGCATTCTGGTACCAAGCACTCGTCGCCATGCGAGACCTTGCCGTCGCGCTCGATCGTCCAACGCCAGTATTCGAGCAGGCAGCAGCGCGAGTGCGTACAGCGTTTAGTCAGTTTTGGAATCACGAGCACTCGTGCTGCAGCGATGTGATCGATAGCCCAGATGGTGTTGATGATTCCATCCGTCCAAATCAACTTTTTGCGGCGGCGCTTGACAACAATCTCTTGCCGCAAGGACAGCGTCAGGCGATCATCGATCTGACCATGACTCGACTTTGGACGCCGCAAGGACTGCGCACACTCGACCCAAAAAACCCTGCTTACAAGGGAAATTACGGCGGAGATCCGCAGATGCGCGACGGCGCATATCACCAAGGTACGGTGTGGCCATGGCTCTTTCTGCCGATGGTTCAGACTCATTTTGGTGTCTATGCAGATCGCACGGCCATCGACGACTTTCTCTTCCCTTTCGCAAATCATTTGCGCGAGGCTGGAATGGGTTCGGTCAGCGAAATCTTCAGCGGTGATCCGCCCCATCAACCCAGTGGCTGCATCGCGCAAGCGTGGAGCGTTGCGGCACTCTTGGAACTTATTCGCTTTATGCATTCAAAGATTCTCGCCACGGCCAGTCCGTCCGCGTCACGGGCAACACCACCATCACAATCGAACATGAGCAACATAATCACGAAGGCATGACCACAATTCCACCGACCCCAACCAACCCCGCAAGTTCTCCCAGCGCCAAGCCGACGAGCGACAAGTGCGTCGAGCAGCAACGCATCGACGACACGCACTCGGGCGCGGCGAACTGGCGCAAGTTCGGACCGTACTTGTCGGATCGTCAATGGGGAACCGTGCGCGAAGATTATTCCCCCGATGGTGCGGCATGGGATTCATTTCCCCACGATCATGCCCGCAGTCGAGCCTATCGCTGGGGAGAAGACGGGATCGCTGGGTTCTGCGACCAAGACCAGCTGTTGTGTCTCTCGGTTGCGCTGTGGAATGGCAACGATCCAATCCTCAAGGAGCGCTACTTTGGTCTGACCAACACGCAAGGCAATCATGGTGAAGATGTCAAAGAGGAATACTGGTTTCTGGACGCAGTGCCAAGTGGTGCGTGGCAGCGCATGCTCTATAAATATCCGCAGCGCGCCTATCCATATGACGAAATCGTGCGGGTGAATGCGACGCGCAGCAAGGCGGAACGCGAATTTGAATTGCTCGACACTGGTGTCTTCGACGACGATCGCTATTTCGATGTCTTTGTCGACTATGCCAAAGCCGCGCAATCGGACATCCTGATGCGCATCGAAGTTTTCAATCGCGGGCCAGATGCTGCGACTCTTCATCTTCTGCCGACCGCGCTCTTTCGAAACACCTGGACATGGACCAACTCCACCGACCGCCCGTCGATGAAGGCGTCAGGCACGGGCGTCGACATCAAACATTCCGCGCTCGAGCCAATGCGGTTGCACTTCGAAGGTGCTCCGGAACTGCTCTTCTGCGAAAATGAAACCAACATCGTGCGTCTCGATGGATTGCCACGAGACGGGCGATTCTTCAAAGACGGCATCAACGATTTTCTCGTCAATTCCGTCCATGATGCGATCAATCCAGCCAAGACCGGCACCAAAATGTCTGCGCATTACACGCTTGAGATTCCCGCACAAGAGTCGCGCGTCGTGCGCATTCGATTGAGTCCCGCGACGGCGACAGTCGACTTCACCGACTTCGAGGCCATCATCGCCAAGCGCAAGTCCGAGGCCGACGCCTTTTACGCGTCAAAGCAAACTGCGATTGCAGACGCTCAACTGCGCCACATCCAGCGCCAAGCGTGGAGCGGATTGCTCTGGAATCAGCAGACATATTCTTACGATGTTCGCCAGTGGATTCGCGGCGATTCAGCGATGCCACCGCCGCCGCAATCGCGCACCACCGGACGCAACAGCGAGTGGCAACACCTCAACAATCACTTTGTGTTCTGCATGCCAGATTCTTGGGAATACCCGTGGTATGCGTCGTGGGATCTTGCGTTTCACTGCGTGGCGCTCGCGGACATTGACCCGCAAGAGGCGAAGCACCAACTCAGTCATCTCATGATCGATCGATCCATGCATCCCAACGGGCAAATACCCGCGTATGAATGGTCATTTGGCGATGTCAATCCTCCAGTGCATGCATGGGCGGCGCTTCGCATCTATGAAATTGAACGGCAACAGACTGGAAAGGGCGACGACGGATTTCTGCGGATGGTTTTCCATCGACTGTTGCTGAATTTCACTTGGTGGGTCAATCGCAAAGATGTCAACGGGCGAAATCTCTTCGCAGGCGGATTTTTGGGATTGGATAATGTGGGAGTCTTCGACCGCAGCGCCGACTTGCCCTCGGGTGCTGTGCTGCAACAAGCCGATGGCACGGCGTGGATGGGAATGTTTGCCCTCAACATGATGCGCATCGCAGTTGAATTGGCGCTTCACGATGGCGTCTATCAAGACATGGCGATGAAGTTCTTCGAACACTTCCTTGAAATTGCCTCGGCGATGGCGGATTTCGGCGGAACTGGCGAAGGACTCTGGGACGACACAGACAAGTTCTATTACGACCGACTTCGATTTCCAAACGGCGAGACACTACCGATGCGCGTCCAATCCATCGTTGGGTTGTTGCCGCTGACGGCCGTGCAGGTCATGAACCCAGAGACCATCGCGCGTCTGCCGCTCTTCGCCGCACGCATCAAGTATGTGTTCGAGCAGCGTCCAGACTTGGCCAATCTCGTCTCACACTGGAACAAGGGGGGCAACGAAGATCAACGCCTGTTCTCGCTGCTGCGCGGTCACCGCATGAAGTGCCTGCTGCGACGCATGCTCGACGAAAAACAGTTCTTGTCGGAGTTCGGCATTCGATCCATGTCGCGCGCACTCGAGGACGAACCCTATGTGTTCTGGCACAACGGAACAAGTCTTGCGGTGCGCTATTCATCAGGGGAAAGCACGACGGCTGCGTTCGGCGGCAACAGTAATTGGCGCGGGCCGATCTGGTTTCCTGTGAATTATTTATTGATTGAAAGCCTCTTGCACTTTCACGAGTATTACGGCAATGACTTCCTCATCGAGTGTCCGATGGGATCGAAGAAGATGATTACACTTGCCGATGCGGCCCGTGAAGTGGCATCGCGACTGATCAATCTTTTTTGCACCAACGCAAGCGGAATGCGACCATCGCTCGGCGATCATCACAAGATGCAGACCGACCCCAACTTCAAGGACAATATTCTCTTCCACGAATATTTTGACGGAAATACTGGTCGTGGATGCGGTGCGTCCCATCAGACTGGTTGGACCGCAATGATCGCCCATCTCATCTCACAGTTCGCCTCGACGAAAGAGCAGCAAACGCGATGAATCAACCCACCCGCCACATCTCTCTGTTGAGCGCGGGCGTGGCGGTGGTTGGTGGCATCGCATTTGTGACATCCATCGCGCTGCGCGGTCCAACGGGTGGTATTCAATCGACTCCAGTGCGCGCGCTCGTCGTCGCAACTCTTATCCTCAGCGCTTTGATCGTCGCACTTCCGCCGTGGCGCTGGTGGACGCTCGTCGGTCGGGCAATTGCAATGGCACTACTGGCCACTGCATGCGCCGCGTTTGTGATTCCAAGCACGCTCGCCAGCGCGGGACTTCTCGCCGCGGTCACATTGACAGCGCTGGCGTGTGTTGCCACATTGCTTTCGGGCACAGCTGGTCGTTGGCCCGCCGCGCTTTCTTCAAGCGCCGTGCTGGGACTCACTCTCTACGCCATGCTCGCGCCCGTTGCGCCAGAATTTGACCCACGCAACGCCGATCGGTTCGCGGATATTTCACAGTACGCCGCAGTCGCCCTCGCCGCGGCCGCACTCGCACTGCTCATGCGCGCATGGGGCGATGCACCTTTGCGCAGTCTCAAGATGCCGCGGTGGACTGGCCTTGCGATCATCGTGGTTTTCATGTCGCTCTCATTCAGCGCATGGCATTTGCTCGTCTCCGGATCGCGTGCGGCGATTGCGCATCAGACAACAACCAATGAGAAGGCTCTCGGCGCTTTTGTCCGGAACAACTTGGAGAAAATGCTGAATTCGCTGATGCAATTCAACACGACGCTTACTGGCGCCGCGCCAAGTGACAGCCTCGAATTGAGTGAGCGCTTCGAACTTCTTCGCAGTACCTACCCGGGACTTCTCTCACTGCGCTGGGTCAACCCAGACCATCAAGTCATATGGCAGGATGGCATCAGCGACTTCACTCTGCCCACTCTCACCAACCCGATCAATCAATCCATTCTGAAGAGTGCCGTCGACAAGGCACATCAAACTGGCGACATTGCCGTGGCCGGCCCGTTTGCGCTCGACACCAACGAAAACGCCTTGATCTTCGCACTCGCACTGCCATCGCGTGGATCCTGCATCGCGCTCTTCAGCATGCGAAGGTCCATGGCTCCATGGGAACAAACTTTCGCCGAACCCTTCGAGACTGAAATTCATTTCCGTGGATCGTTGCTGTACGAACACGGGATTCTTGATGGCCCAACCATTCGCTCGAGCGGACAAACCGTCCCGATTGGAGGCGAAACCCTCACACTGAAAGTGAAACCAACTGTTGTTTTTCTGACGAGTCAACGAACTACGCTGCCAAACTTTCTTCTCGCCGCAATGCTCACCGCATCCATTCTGCTCGGACTGACTGCCTACTTCGCTCAGACCTCGGCGCACCGCGCGAATATTGCTGCACAATCTCGCATTCAACTTGAACAGCTCATCCGTGGTGCTGGCCAGGTCGCGATCATCGCAACCGATCCCGCTGGTCTCATCACAATCTTCAATCATGGAGCCGAGCAACTCACTGGGCGGCGCTCGATTGATTTAGTCCGCCGCGAAAGCGCCAGCATTCTCTTCGACTCGACCGAATTACATGAGACCGTTCCCTCCGCAGCAACAACATTGGGATTCGAACCGCTCGCTGCAATTGCCAACGGCTCTCGAGCGTATGAACGAGACTGGACATGGAAGCGTCCCGACGGCGGTCAACGACGAGTAAATCTTGCAGCCAATCCATGGCGCGATACCACGGGAGAACTGCTCGGATATCTCTTCGTAGCGGTCGATGTCACACAACGGGAGGCGGCGATGCGCGCGCTGGACGACGCCCGCAATGTCGCCGATCGTGCCAGTGACATGAAGAGCTCGTTCTTGGCGACTGTCAGCCACGAAATTCGCACACCGATGACCGCCATCCTTGGCTATGCGGATTTGCTGCGCGATGCCGCAACAACGCCAGCTGAACGCACTGAATTTGCTCAATGCGTGCGCCACAATGGCGAACATCTACTTCGCCTGATCAACGACATCTTGGACATATCCAAGGTCGAGGCGGGTCGAATGAACATTGAGATGCTGGAAGTTCAACTCACTGAAATCGTGGACGAGGTCGTCCAGACCTTGCGTGGTGGGGCCAATGCCAAAGGCATCGACCTCCTCGTCCAGCACGACAGCGCTGAAATCGAACAACTTATTCGCACAGATCCCCTGCGAGTTCGGCAGATCTTGGTCAATCTGATTGGCAATGCGCTGAAGTTCACGCAGCGCGGGGTTGTGACTGTGGTGATGCGGGCAACCATCGATGACAATGCGATGTTCGCCGAAGTCGAAGTTCGCGATACAGGAATTGGAATCTCTGTCGAGCACATCAAGGTGCTCTTTCAAAGTTACGAACAAGCCGATTCCAGCACTGCCCGTCGATTCGGCGGCACTGGGCTGGGACTTGCCATCTCCCAGCGGCTTGCGCGCTTGCTCGACGGATCCATCACAGTCAAATCCACGCTCAACGAAGGCAGTTCGTTTACCTTTGCATTTCGAGCTCCTTTGGCGGCGAGTTCGCTCGCAACGCCGCCAATCCGCGACGATGCGACCAACCAAGTCGTGCGTCTTGACAACCGCCGTGTCTTACTCGTGGATGACAGCCCAGATAGTCAACGACTCATCGCAACACTGCTGCGACGCGCTGGGGCAACTGTTGTCGTAGCGGACAACGGCCGCAAGGCGATCGAAGCTATTGCACTTGGCAGCAACCAGCACGAGTTCGATGTCATCCTCTTGGATATGCAGATGCCAGAACTCGACGGATATGCGACGGCTCGAGAACTGCGCGCCAGCGGATATCACGGCAGAATCGTCGCACTAACTGGCAATGCTGGCGAGGGCGACCGAAATCGCTGCCTCGAAGCGGGATGTGACGACTATGCGGTGAAGCCGGTTGGGCGGGCGAAGTTGATTGCGATTTGCGCCACACCGCCGCTCACGAATGGCTGAAATCGCTACGATTCCCGTCCCTATGGTGGGGTGGCAGAGTGGTCGAACGCGCCTGACTTGAAATCCGGTATGCCTGAAAGGGCATCGTGGGTTCGAATCCCACCCCCACCGTTCTTTGCATCGATCGGATTCGATTGCGCAGTGAGATCGAATTGTGTTGAACACCCCCAAGTAGGAACACCGACATGTTTTTCCCAGTTGCGCTTGTCTGCCTCGTTGCGATCACCACTCAACAATCTCCACCTGATGCGCCACCATCTGCGGCGATGTTGCGCTATCCAGACATCAGCCAGAACCGCATTGTTTTCTCATATGCCAATGGACTCTGGAGCGTCGATAAAAACGGCGGCGTTGCGCAACCCGTTGCGGATCCGCCAGGCGCTGAGACATTCGCACGATTTTCGCCCGATGGAAAGTCGATCGCATTTCTGGGTAATTACGAAGGCAATCGCGATATCTATGTCACGCCAATCGAAGGCGGCATTCCAAAGCGTGTGACCTATCACCCCACCGGTGAAATTCCAGCTGACTGGATGAGCGATGGACGAATTCTCTTCAGCGCGACTGGCATGGGAACATATCCGCGCGCACCGCAGATCTTTGCCGTATCGGCTGATGGTGGACTGCCAACCGAATTTCCAACTCCATACGGCGCGAATCCGACGGTGAGCGCGAATGGCAAATATCTCGCCTACACACCCCACTCGACCGACACCCGAACATGGAAGCGATATCGCGGAGGTATGGCCACTGACATTTGGGTCTACGACCTCGCGGCCAACACTGCCAAGCGCGTGACACAGTGGGAAGGCACCGACACAATTCCGATGTGGCATGGAGAGACGCTCTATTACTTGTCCGACGCGGGTCCAGGGCATCGCCTGAATATCTGGTCTTGCGATGCACAAGGTGGCAATCGAAGACAAGTCACACAGTTCACGGAATTCGATGTGAAGTGGCCGTCTGTTGGACCAGATGATGGATCGACCGGCGAAATTGTCTTTCAAAATGGATCGCACTTGATGGTGCTCGATCTTGCGACCAAGAAGTCGCGCGCCGTCGAAGTACGAATTCCTGGAGCGCGCGCGAAGCTGCGACCGCAGACGATTGACGCGAGCGGATTCATCGATGCGTGGGATATTTCTCCATCTGGCAAGCGAGCCGTGGTCTATGCACGCGGAGATATTTGGACTCTTCCTGCCGAAAATGGCGTGCCGCGCAATCTCACGCACAGCAATGGCATCGCCGAGCGCGAACCGACATGGAGTCCGGACGGAAAGTCGATCGCGTTCTTCGATGATTCAAATGAGAATGGTTACGAATTGTTTGTCATGCCGGCCGATGGCAGTGGCAGCAAGCGTCAAATCACCAAGACCGACGGTGCGTTCAAGTCCAATATCAATTGGAGCCCTGATTCCAAGAAGATCATCTTTGGCGGTAAGGAAAATGCACTCGTGCTGATTGATGTCGAGAGCGGCGAAAGCAAGACAATCGACCGCGAAGAGTGGGACGACTCCGCACCGCAACCAAAGTGGAGTCACGATTCATCATGGCTCGCGTATCGCAAGTCCGACGCGACTGGCAGATCAAATGAAATTGTGGTTTACGACATGGAGAGCGGCGAGAAACACACCATCACTTCGCCGATGTTCCCAGTTGGCAATCCGACATTCGACCGCGCTGGTGAGTGGATGTATTTTTCAAGCGACCAAGAGTTCACGCCGAAGTATGGCTCGCTCGATAGCACATGGATTTACGATAATTCCCAGATCATGCTTGCACTGCCGCTGCGAACGAGCGTCAAGGCCGCGTGGCAAACAAGTGAGAGCGACGAGGAAGTTCCTGCTTCAGAGAAGAAGGCTGATGCTGGCAAAGACGGCGAAGGTAAGGATGCGAAGCCGGATGATGCGAAGCCGGATGAGAAACCAGCTGATGCCAAGCCTGCTGAACCACAGCCGGATGCGCCGAAGCCTGAGGATGCGAAGCCTGAGGATGCGAAGCCTACTGATGCCAAGCCTACTGATGCCAAGCCCGACGATACAAAACCGACTGATGCACCACCAGCTGATGCAAAGCCCGCAGATTCCAAGAGCGAAGTTGGGGAAACCGCGGCTGCAAATCCGCAGACTCCCAAGCGCAAGGGCTTTACGATCGACTTCGACAAGATTCAATCGCGTGCAGTGCGAATTCCAGGAATCGCGCGCGGCGAATTCGGTGCGATGGGTGTCAATGACAAGGGTCACTTAATCTTTGCGCGTCGCGGCGACAATGCTGGAATCAAGATCATCGATGCGCGCGAGAAGAAGCCATCCGAGAAATCCGTGACCAGTGGTGGCAGATTCACAATCACTCCAGACGGCAAGAAAATCCTTGTGCCAGAGGGTAAGGGCGCGCGCATCGTCGATGCGGCATCGGATGGATCATCAAAGCCTGTTGTCACGCAACCGATGTTGGCCGAGATCGACCCACGCACCGAGTGGCGGCAGATGGTGCGCGATGCATGGCTCATCTTCCGCGACTTTTTCTATGACCCCAATATGCACCGCGTCAACTGGCCAGCCATTCGCGATCAATATGTTGCACTCGTCGATGATGCGAACAGTCGCGAGGATGTTTCCTTCATCATCTCCGAGATGATTTCGGAATTGAATGTCGGCCACGCTTATTACAACGGCGGCGATATTGAGAGCGGCCCGACATCGAACATCGGCCTACTCGGCATCGACTTTGAGATCGGCTCCGCGCCTGCGCCCGCGCCCGCACCCGATGGAACAATCGTCAGCGCCTATCGCATCGCACGAATCTACGAAGGAGCGCCGTGGGATTCCGATGCACGCAACCCACTCTCCTTGGCAGACTCGAACATCAAGACCGGCCAATACATCCTTGAGGTCAATGCGACACCGATCGATATGAAGAAGGCACCGTGGGCTGCGTTTGTCGGACTCGGCGGCAAGACTATCGCATTGCTTGTCAGCGAAAAACCATTCCGCGACGAGACAGCCCGCACAGTCTTCGTCACCACAATCGAAAGCGACGCTAATTTGCGTTACCGATCATGGATCGAATCCAACCGCGCCTATGTCGACCAGAAATCGCAGGGGCGTGTGGGATACATCTATGTTCCAAACACTGGAACCGATGGACAAAATGATCTCATGCGTCAATTCGTCGGTCAACGCGGCAAAGACGCACTCATCGTTGACGACCGATGGAACGGCGGCGGACAAATTCCAACGCGCTTCATCGAAATGCTTGATCGACCCGTCACGAATTGGTGGGCGCGACGCGATACTCGAAGCAATCCGTGGCCACCCGATGGACACTTTGGACCAAAGGCGATGCTGATCAATGGACTCGCCGGCTCTGGCGGTGACATGTTTCCGTGGCTCTTCCGCCAGGCGAAACTCGGACCACTTGTTGGCACTCGAACATGGGGCGGACTCGTCGGCATTTCTGGCAATCCTGCGCTCGTGGATGGTGGCCGCGTTCGCGTTCCAAAATTCGCCTTCTATGAAACCAACGGCACTTGGGGAGTTGAAGGTCACGGCGTTGATCCAGATTTTCCTGTGATCGACGATCCAGCACTCATGCGGGGTGGACCTTCGCGAGGTGGCATCGATCCACAAATGGATGTCGCAGTCGATCTGATGGAAAAAGCGATCATCGATCATCCATTCAAAGTTGTTCCAACTCCGCCGTATCCCGATCGTCACGGCATGGGAATACCGACGGCCGATCAGTAATCACAGCGCCGTCTTACTCCGTCATCTCACTGCATTGGCTCACTGCATCGGCATCGTGCGCGGACGATCCGACGCAAACGGTGACGCTGGGAATCCCACTGCGTTGATCAAGTTCGCGCGAACTGGATTGCTGCTCCATGCATATCGCACCACGACCGGTGCCGAAACACGCGAACTCGAAACAACCACCGTTGTGCCATCAATCTTAGCATCAGCCCACTCGAACTTTCCATCCGCACCTGCGATGGCAAATCCATCAACCTTCGCACCGCCAACAGTTGCAAGACCCTGTGCATGATCGAATGAGACCACCATGGTCGATCCGCGCGCGAGCGATGATTGGTACATCGGTCCCGACCACTCGCCGCCGCGCGCATAGACCTGCGAGAGCGCCCACGCCGCGAGTCGATCCGCGACGGCCTTCTTATTGCGTGGATGAATGTCGTTCGCCTCACCAACATCGATCGTGACCGCGAGCCCACAATTCGCCACTGTCTGCGCCGTGTTCAACTGCGCGTCGCGCAAATCCGACCACTCGCCCTCGACGGGATTGTCACTCGCTGCGCGGAATCCAGCGAGTTGCACGATGCCGAATGGAAAATCGCCTTCACCCCACTTCGCACGCCAACCGCGAATCATCGCAGGCAACAATTCACGATATTGATCGGCGCGATTCGCGTTGGATTCCCCTTGATACCAAAGTGCTCCGCGAATTCCATATGGAATCACTGGCGTCATCATCCCATTCCACATCGAACCAAACGACTCCCAGCGTGCCTGCGGATGAACTGGTTTTCCAGGGGGATTTGGAGCTTGCGCAGTGAACGCGTTGCCGCGCTTCCACGACCACTCTCCCGCAACAGCAATCGGTGCTGTATCCGCCGCGGGCACTCCATCGGTTGATGCCAACTGAATCACCATCGCCTTGGCATCGCCAGTGAATCCTCCCGCACCAGATGTATCCAAAAGAAAAACAGAAAGCTCGTTGACTCCACCTCGAATGGCCGTGCCCGGTATTGAATAGATGCGGGAATGGTTCCACAGACCTGTTGTTCGACCACTCTCAATTCCGTTGATCCACACGATGTCACTGTCGTCGATCGCACCCAGCTTCAATTGCACATCGCGACCCGCCCATGTTGTCGGCAGCGTGACGCTTTTGCGCCACCACGAACCGCCATCAAAGTCGGCGAGCGATTCCGTGCCAGCAGTCGCAGCACCGAAGACACCAGGAACTTGCGCTTTGCGCCATCCATCTGCATCGATGACAGGCTGAGTCGCCCACTGTCCTTCGAAACCTGCGTCGCTTCCCTGCAAATTCTTCCAGTATGCAGCCACAGCACTGCGATACTCCGCCGATGCGCCTTCGTTGACCGACTGCAATTGCGCAGGCGACAAGTTTTCGAAGATGCGACCCGCGCTCTGCTGATCTGCGGCCCTCGCCGCAAACATCGGATGCGATTGCGCGTGATCGATCGGCATCCACGCCTCGCCTGGACTTCCTCCCCAATTGATCGAAAGGATTCCAACGGGCACATTCAGCGTCGAACCAACCTTGGCCGCAAACCAACTGCCAACTGCGGTGAATCCAAGCGCCGCTTGAGGATTGGCAACGACCCACTGCGCAGGCAGATCCTCCGTCGGATGCGCCGCCATTTCATGCGGTGCAGTGAAGCAGCGAACTGTCGACGGCAATGTTCGAGCAAACGAATCGCCGCCAGTGCTTGCTCCAACATTGAATTCCATATTGGATTGACCGCCACACAACCAGACTTCGCCAACCAAGACATCCGTGCGCTCAATCGTTTCGCCTGCGCATGTCACTCGAATCTTCAGCGGCTGACTCGTCGCCTGCATCGACGGCAACTTCACGCTGAACTTTCCATCGCTCGCGGATTGCGCCTGCGCACTGCTGACTTGATGCCCCGCGCCATCCAGCACTGTGACCGTGACCGCCTGCCCAGCCTTCGCACGACCCCAGATCGGCACCATCATGTCGCGCTGCAACACCATGTGATCGGCCAACACAGAAGGAAGCGTGATTTGCGCATGAGCCGACACCGAGAGAGCCGCTGCGACGAGTGCTGAGAATGTTTTCATTCCTTGGTTGTACCCCCACTCGCCGTCACGCGAAGATTCTGCCCCGCATTGACCGACGACTTCGGTATCGCCGGCAATCCCAGCAACATCAGAGCTGCGTTGCCCGCATCAGCATTTCGAATCGGTGCCGCAGCATCCGCTGAAGGATTCGAATCCGCAGCGGGTCGCGTTCGAGTCGATGCATTCAATTCATAGAGATCACTCGCCGGTTGATCTTGCGCCAACCAGATCGCAAATGGAATCGTGAAATTGATCGCCGCCTTCGCATCCGTATGACTGAGCACCGGTACGCCGCCACCATGATCGCTCGTCAGGATGATCGCGACATGACCGCGCAGTGCGGCATCGGCGTCGATGCCCTCCATGATTTCTCCGATGGCACTGTCGATGCTGAGGGCGGCCTTGCGATAGAGCGTTTCATCTGCGAAATCCCACCCCGCAGTGTGCCCCGCCGTGTCGGTCTCTGCAAAGTGCACAAACGAAAGACTCCCACCTCCCCGCGCGCCCGCAGCACGCAAAAATGCCAGTGTCGCACGCGCAACTTGCTGCGAGCTCTCTTGAAAGATGAACGCATCGATCTTGTCGCGACCATCATCCACACCGTGGGTGTCGAGCGCTCCGCGAACCTCGTCGTAACTCTGATCGAACAGCACGAATTTTTTCTTCGACGCGATCAGTGCCGTCGCAAAGCCATGATCATTCGCCACATCAAACATACTCGGCACATATTCACCGTGCATCTCGGCGATCGTTCCGCCCTCGCCAGCCTTGGGCGGATCCTTGTTCTCAAGCCAACCGTGCCCATTGGGTCCAGCAAAGAGACGGCCAGTCGCCATTGACACATGATTTGGCAATGTCACGGTGATATCCGGATCGGTGCGCGCATTGAATGTGTGAGGCCCGCGCAACAGCCGCGCGTAAGTCGGTGTGCGCTCAACGATCGGTGCTTGCAACAATTCCGGTCGCATCCCATCGACGCTGATCAGTAGCACATGTTCGAACACATGCGCAGGGCGCGCAGCCGGCTCGACTGGCGTTTCGCAACCCACATTGACCGCAACCACCAACCACATTCGCATCCATCGCATCGCCGCACGATACTGACAGTTCGTTCGAAATCATCAATGCAATATGTGAAAGTTGCGTTGATTGTGCGGCTTGTCACCAACCCCGAAACTGTTATCATTCTGCGCTCATGCGGGCGTAGCTCAGTGGTAGAGCGCAACCTTGCCAAGGTTGATGTCGAGGGTTCGAGTCCCTTCGCCCGCTTTTCGCGATCGATCGGGATGCGGAGCATCCCGTCGCTCGCTCAGTAGCGGACTCTCTGCCTTCGCTGGAAGCGAAGTCAGCACATCAGTCGCTGATGCGACTGCTGCGGGGACTGGGACCTCACTCCGTTCGGTTCGAGTCCCTTCGCCCGCTTTTCGCGATCGATCGGGATGCGGAGCATCCCGTCGCTCGCTCAGTAGCGGACTCTCTGCCTTCGCCCGCTTTGAAAGCCCTCGGAGTCCCTGACGCCGAGGGTGTTTTCGTTTTTGGGTGCAAGGACCCGCGCACATCGATGCGCCGCCGACGAAAGGCGAGTCCGCTCACTCCACCGCATCAACCACGGCATCGTGCATCAATTGCGCCAGCACTGCACCGAGAATCTCGATCATGCGTTGGTTCGTCGTGGCATCTTTCACTGCGATGCGCAGAGTGCGCGCATCGAAGCCCGTTCCCATGCTTTTGACATCTCGCAAGAAGAGATTCTGCTTGCGACAGGCATCCACCACGGCTCGCGCCTCGGGCTGATACTCCGGAAGATGACAGAGCAGAAAATTTGCGCAACCCGGCACCACATGCCAGTCCAAAGCGCGCAAGTTGGCGGCGAGCTCTTCGCGCAGTGCGGCGGTTTCTTGCCAGCGATCGCGGTAATAGGAAATGTTTCGCATCGCTTCGCACGCCGCGATTTGTGCTGGCAAACTCACGGCCCACGGTGGCGAAATGGGCCGAAGCATTTCGATGAGGCGCTGTGGACCGCAGAGATAGCCGCAGCGAATTCCTGAAAGCGCAAAGCACTTGGACATCGACTTGCAGACGATCACATTCTCCGACGCGGCTGCGAACTGCTCGACGGACTGGTCCGGACCAACATATTCAACATAGGTCTCGTCGATCCAAATGCGCGTGTGCTTCGCAGCACCAGCGAGCAGAGATTCCAATTGGTGCCGCGGAAGGTGCTGGCCAGTTGGACTGTTTGGGTTGACGAGCACGATCCAGTCGTAACCGCTGCCCATGCGTGCGGCGAGTTCGTCGCGATCGACTTCATAATTGGACTCGCGCGCGAGTGTCAGTCGATCCACCTTGCACCGCACGACTTGTTCGAGAACATGCGCATACTCGCCGTACATTGGATCAAGAATGAGCACGCGCGACTCTGGCCGCAGCCAGTGCCGCAATCCCAGAAAAATCAGATCGGATGAACCCGCGCCCGCCAGAATGTTGCCGACTTCGACACCCCGATATTGCGCGATCACGCGCTGCATTCCATCGCAATTCGTCGGCGGACTCGTCTTGATCGCCCACGGCAGATGATCGCGCAGCGCCGCGAGAACGGCTGGCGCTGGATCAAACCATGCGTCGAGGACATCCGCACTGATCACATCTTCCTTCGTGTGAAGTCGGTCGAACTCGTCGCCGATTGCATCGAAGAATGCGCCACCGTGGTAACAGATGCTCGGCGGATGGAAGGGAACGCCATCGATATTCCAGAGCGCGCGACTCCAAAGATTCGCGGTAAATCGAGCGTGATCTTTCAACGCCGCGCGAAGTTCCTGCGGCTCGCCGGTCAGCAATTCGTATGTCACCATTCCCGACTGCGCCTGTCGGCCAAGAGAGCGCAGGCCGGCGCGTGTGTACATCTCGAGCACCTCGAGTCGGCCGATCGCCACAATCGTGCGCCCACCGCGTGATTCCACAACTCGCAGCGCGCCATACATCAAAAGTGCGGCAATGTGACCGCGGCGATGCTCGGCAGGCACCGTGAGCAAACGAATCTCAAAGAGTCCGTCGTCGAAGACGAGCGGAAGATCAGCGCGCGCGAAATATTTATCGATCGAATAGCCAAATTCATTGGGAGGCGTGATGGAGACGAACCCAACGATTGTTGCACCAATCTTGGCGACGAGATAGAGATTGACCGCATCCAAAGAATCTCGCAGTTGCTGCGCATCATTTTGTTGATGCTGTCCAAGTTCGCATGCATAGACCCGGTGCCGCATCAAATAGATCACCTGACGATCACGATCGTCCGCGAAGCTCACGGAAATTTTTTCGCGCGGCGGGGTCATGACGCAGAGGGCCTGGTGCGGGATAGGGTATCTGCGCAGAGAGCTCGAGCCTGCGCGGCTCATCCGCCTGATGATTTGCCCAGCGGCGCAACAATCGGTTGTTTATTGAAAAATAACGCACTTTTTATCTGCATGGACTTGCTTCACTCGCTGTCGGCGGCACCCTGAACCCAAATCAAACGCAATAAAGCGTGCTTTTATTTGACAAATGCTCTTATGGGATTACATTATGCATGCGGTCCCTGCCGCGAACTGGTTTTTGGTCCCTTACCCTTTTCACCCAAGCGAGGCAAATATGAATTCACTCATTCGTTCTATCGGCGCCATGTCGATCACCATGATCGTTGCGTCAACAGCATCAGGCGCGCTCATTGCCGGCTGGACTATTCCAGGCGACCTAGGTGCCACGTTTACTGGAAGCAGTTACTCCGTGGGTATTGCAGACATGGGCGACCAAACCGCTGGCTCTTCGCTCAGCGGCACGCATGTGTCGGCGACATCAGCGTGGTCCTCGCCTGCTGGCAACGGTTCGTCAGACTCGCTCTCGAGTAACGGCTGGGCAAACGGCGACTATTACCAAGTCGATGTCAGCACAAGTGGCTACACCGACATCTCCATTGCATACGATCAGACTCGAAGTGGCACTGGACCTGCGTTATTCAGTCTGCTGATGAGCGTCGATGGTGGAGTTAGTTTCTCGACTGTCCTGGATAATTATGATGTTCTTCAAGCTGGACTCAGTGGGTCAGGAACGACGTCATGGAACCCCACGACATATCAAAGTGGTTTCACCATCACTGCTTCTGCCTTGAGCACTGCGTCGGACACTGGCTCGGTGATCTTCCGTATTTCCAACAGCGCTGTGACTGGATCATCAAGTGGTACGAATCGCATCGATAATATCTTTGTGACTGGCACCGCAGTACCAGCCCCAGGTGCGCTAGCACTGCTCGGTCTCGCTGGGCTCATTGCGCGCCGACGCCGCTGATTTCGCTGAAATTGAACTCAAATTCGCCGCGCGGCCAGATTGGTCGCGCGGCTTTGTTTTTGCTTGAGTTATGTGCGGAACTTGCGCGCCGTCATCATGGCTGAACTCATGACAGCAACAAGACCTCGATATGCGATCTGCTCTCGATGCCATAACATTTCGATTCCATGATTCCATCACCTCTTGCGCCCTTCATTCTTGCGTGCCTTGCTGCGACGCAATCGACCGTCGCACCGCCGATCACACCGCCGATTGCGCCTCGCATTCCATTTGTGATCAAGAGTCCACAGGGCGATCGCATCGACGATTATTACTGGATGCGCGATGATGATTCCAAAACGAAGCGTCCAGAGATTCTGGCGTATCTCAATGCTGAAAATGCTTACACGCAATCAATGACCGCGTCGATCGCACCGCTTGAGGCGAAACTGCTCAGCGAAATGCGTGGCCGAATCAAGGAAGACGACACGACGCCCGCCGCATACGACCACGGCTATTGGTATTGCACACGATTCGATTCCGGCGCGGAATATCCGGTTCACACACGCCAGCTTGGAACTCCACAGGGACCCAGCGCAGATGCGCCAGTTGAAGTCTTGCTCGATGGTCCCGCACTTGCCAAGGGCAAGCCGTTCTATTCGATCGGTGCCGTCGAGGTGAGTCCCAACAACGAGTGGCTCGCGTGGACGGATGATGTCTCGGGGCGTCGCATCAGCACGCTTCGATTCAAGAATCTTCGCACGGGGCAGGTTGCCGCGGACTCGATCCCTGCTGTTCTTGAAAACGCAGCGTGGGCCGCCGACAACAAGACGGTCTTTTATATTCGCCAGGACCCCGTGCTCTTGCAGACCGGTCCGGTGTATCGCCATGAAGTCGGCACGGATCCTGCCACCGATGTCTTGGTTTACAACGAACCAGATTTGACTCTTGGAACGAGCGTCGAATTAAGTTCATCGCGACAGATGATTCTCATCATCATGGAGGGCTTCGACACCACGGAGTTGCGTGCATTGCCAGCAAATAAGCCGACAACCACGCCGGCGATCGTCTTGCCGCGCACTCCCGGCGTGCGCTGTTACGCCGAGCACGCTGCGCAATCCACGGACGAAAGTGGCAAGGTCTGGCCTGCGCGTTGGGTCATCCGCACCAATGAAAACGCACGCAATTTCAAATTGGTGGAAGCGCCAGAAGGAGCAGCGAGTGATCGCAAAAAGTGGCTCGAGATTCTGCCCAACCGCGCCGAGATTTCACTCGATGACTTCACGCTCTTCGATGGAGCGATCGCTGTCGTCGAGCGCGCTGCGGCGAATTCAATCGTTCGCATTCTGCCGTGGGGATCGAAGCCATCGTGTGCGAAGGCGTTTGCGATCAACCCCGAAGAATCCGCATTCGCAATGAGTCTCGGTGTGAATCTCGACACGACGCTGAAACGCGTTCGCGTCAATTACACCTCGATGATCACGCC
>Ga0209702_10000847_pt1 | contig 63242 bp, 58 predicted proteins | sample FRY01_FD_187210 | JGI IMG/M metagenome (GOLD analysis project Ga0209702, IMG submission 187210) | Freshwater microbial communities from Lake Fryxell liftoff mats and glacier meltwater in Antarctica - FRY-01 (SPAdes) (version 2) | ecosystem: Environmental > Aquatic > Freshwater > Ice > Glacier... | reverse complement strand
CTCAGATTCGGTTGATTTATGACAACTATATGTTCGATACGCAGATTTTGGCAGCAAGCATCCGACACACCATGCATATTGTAAGATGCGCAGAAGAAGGAGCTGATGTGGCTACTTGCCCATTGAGCGCGATTCTCGGATTGCTAAATCACCCGTTGACAGACATCGGCCTTGCCAAATTCTTAGCCGATTTTGAAGCAAACAAATAGACCCGAATGTTAGTCCGCATCTATGAAGAGAATCCTAACCCGAAAGCCATTCGGGAAGTTGTGGATTGTCTGAAACGAGGCGGGGTCATCATCTATCCTACCGATACCGTTTACGGAATCGGGTGCGACATTAACAACCGAAAGGCGGTTGAGCGCATTTGTCAGATTCGCAATATCAAGCCGGATAAGGCTCAATTCTCTTTCATCTGTTCCGATTTGAGCCACATAACCGACTACTGTTCGCAGATTGACAACTCCACTTTTAAGTTAATGAAACGGTTGCTGCCTGGCCCTTATACATTCATTCTGAATGCCACCAATAAGGTTCCAAAGTTGTTTCAGAGTAATAAACGAACGGTTGGAATTAGGATTCCGGCCAACAGTATTCCACTGGCCATTGTGGCCGAGCTTGGCAATCCGATTATGACTGCTTCTGTTCATGATGCAAATGATATGGTAGAGTACATCACAGACCCTTCCCTCATTCACGAGAAGTTTGAAAATTTGGTAGATATGGTCATTGATGGTGGCTACGGAGGCTTTGAAGGATCTACGGTTCTCAACTGTGCAGATGGTGCTGTGGAAGTCATCCGTGAGGGAAAAGGTTCCATCGAAGACCTTTCGTAGGTCGCCTACCGATTCATCCCTCATTCTTTCTAATTCATCCCAACCGAGACAATTTCTGTCTAAAAGATGTATCTAGAACTTAAAAGTCTAAGTATAACCCACTATAAACTGGATTATGCTTCGAATAGTCGCACTCTTTATTCTTATCTCAGCTTGGGCATCCTCCAATGTGGTTGCGCAAGATGTAATGTTTGATGAGCCTCATGCTGCACACGGTGCAATTTTCTTACAGACGATTGATGGGATTGAAACTCCGGTTGACGCCCTTGGAAACACCATCATCGCCCATCCAGTGTTTAGAATGACATCAAGCGAAAGGGCTGAAAATGCGTGGGCAACAACCATCAACAGAAACCCCGGCACAAGTGACGTTAGAGATGGTATTGGCCCAACCTTTCACCTTATTTACTTAGATCAAGTAAACGGGAACGGACAGGGCTTTGATCATCCAACGCTGGGAGGACTGCGCAGAGCAGCTTTAGAAGCCGCCTTTGCCTACTATGCTTCGATGTTGGAAGATTATGGCCAAGCTGACATTGAGATTAGAGAATCATTTTCTGGTAATCCGACCTCCAATCCGTTCGCATTCTCTGCAGCATATTATTTTGGTTCCAAAGGATTCAATGCCCCTTTCACCAAAGCGCACATTACTTCTGGCAACGACCCCTACACCGCGTATCCTGATGGTTATATACAGTTCAATTTTCACTCAAATCTGAATTACAATTACAACGTCAATTCACCTCCAAGCAGTTTGGAGTTTGATTTCTACACCATTGCCTTGCACGAAATTCTACACATGCTCGGATTCACCAGTTATGCCAACGAAAACGGGCAATCGGCAGCTTCGGAAAACGTCTATACCTCATTTGACGAATATCTAATCAACTACAATAAGGATGTACTTTTTGAAGAAAGTGGTAGCGGATCTAGCACTACTGTTGCCACGCCTGACGATGGAACCCTGACCAATAATCAAGTGTGGTTTGAACTGTATCCGGGACAGTTTGCGCCTGTGTTTTCGCCAAATCCGTTCAACAATTCCAGTTTGGACCACTTTGACAACGGTCGTTCCAATCATGGTGGATACGTAATGCACCCGTCACTCTCAAAAGGCGATGCCTTCAAAATGCTACACGAAGATGAAGTACGTGTGCTTGAGACACTGGGCTACTCGGTTAATTACAGCATTGCCACAGCTATTGACGAAGGTTTTTCTGAAGGCGCACCAATCTTAATTACCTCCGGACTTTATCCGAATCCTGCTTACACGTCTGACCCCATCAGAATAGATATTGGCGAACTGACAGATTCAGAAATACTGGTCATAGTATACGATATGATGGGAAAACAATCCTATTCTAAGGTCATTCTCAATCAAGGTTCTGGGCCAATTACAGCCATTGACCCACGCAACAACCTTGTTCCTGGAATGTATATTGTTGTCGGCTCTTCTAAGGATGAGCTTTTCAACGAGAAGCTTATTATCAGATAGGCGTCAACTCGGCAAAAGCTCTTCCCAAATTTTCGAGAATATCACTTGCCATAAGCGAATCTTTGGCTTGCTCTAGAATGAAATAATCGGCTGCTTCTCCGTGTAGAAAAACACCCATAATGGCAGCAGTCTCAGGAGAATATCCCTGCGCCAAAAGTCCGAGAATGATTCCGGTAAGTACATCTCCACTTCCTGCAGTTGCCATACCAGCGTTTCCGGTGGAGTTGAAAAACACCTGACCGGAAGGAATAGTTGTGGTTGTATGCGCCCCTTTAAGCACAACTACAACACCATATTTTACCGAAAAGTCAATCTGCATTTGAAGTCGTTCCAGCGATGTTTCCCATTTACCCGCCATCCGTTCAAACTCCTTCGGATGCGGTGTCAATATTGTTCCCTTTGGGATGAAGGAAAACCATGTCTTGTTTTCGCCAAGTATATTGAGCGCATCTGCATCCAGCACCAATCGGGCATCCGCATCCTGAATCAGTCGCTTCAGCAAGTTTGCGGTATCCTTTTCTGTCCCGATTCCTGGTCCGATTCCGATTGCGTTAAATGGGCTGAGATTAGGTAAATCGATTACGAAATCACTGTTTGAATCGACCGAACACATCGCTTCCTTCACGCCTATTTGCATAACGTCTAAACCACAATTGGGCACGTGAGCTGTCAGTAATCCAGCACCGCTTTTAAAACAGGCTAAAGCCGCAAGTTGAGCCGAGCCCATTTTCCCCTTTGAGCCTGCAATAAGAAGTGCATGACCATACGTTCCCTTATGAGAAAATTTAGGCCGGCTCCGATAGAGTTTCCGTAAATCCTCTGCCTGAACATATTCGTAGATACCTGACGGATTCATTTCCATGTCCATCAATCCAATATCCAACACATTCAGCGTACCCGCATACACGCCCGTGTCGGGCATTAGCAAACTCATTTTTGGGCAATGAAAAGTGATTGTTTGACTAGCCCGAACAATGGTTTCCATGTTATTACCAGCATTATCGCCAGCAAAAAGACCGCTTGGCATATCTACACTTACAATCTGATTATCGAGCGTATTCAAATAGCGAACAATCTCTGCCAACAATCCGTCTAGCGGTCGCGAAAGCCCGGTTCCGAGGATTGCATCAACAATAAGTCCGTGTGATTCAAGCTTCGGAAAATCACTGATTTTCTTCACACGGATGATCTCAACCTTCCCTTCTTCCTCTAGCAGATAAAGGTTGTGAGCAAAATCGGGACTTCCTTCCTTGGTGTGTTCAATCAACACAACAATCACATTAGGATCTTCTACCGATTGCAAACGCGCCATGGCCAAACCATCGCCTCCATTGTTACCCTTCCCACACACATAAACCGTAGGGCCAAACCAAAAGAATTCTTCAAACGGAAGCATATCATAACATGCCTCAGCCGCACGTTCCATCAAGTCGAAGGATGAAATTGGTTCATTCTTAATTGTGAATTTATCTAATTCACGAATCTGCTCTGCCGTCAGTATCTTCATTTCGCTGAGAATCTTTCGTGTAATTCCAACACTTGCGGAATCAGTAAATGTGTTCCATCATTCGTTACGATATGATCTGCCAGTTTCAGCTTCCGTTCCTGCGTCCATTGGTTTTTCATGCGTTTAAGCACATCTTCTTTGGTAGAGCCATCACGTGCCATCACCCGTTCCAATCTCATACTTTCGGGCGCAATTACCAGCACTGTTATATCTACATCCTGATAGGCACCGCTTTCAAAAAGGATGGCCGCCTCCTTCAAAACATACTTTTCGCCTTTCTGTTCTTCCACCCAATTTTCAAAATCGTTTGCAACAGCTGGATGTACCAACCCGTTTAAAACGGATAGTTTTTCCTTTGAATTAAAAACCTGCTGCGCGAGGTATGCACGGTTCAATTTTCCCCCATCATACGCTTGGTTTCCAAACACCTGGATGATTTTTTCCTTCAATTCTTGGCTGGAAGTCATCAATTCTCTAGCGCGCAAATCGGCAAAATACACAGGAACGCCTAGCTCCTGAAAAACCTCACATGTTGTGGTCTTCCCGCTTCCAATTCCGCCTGTAATACCGATAATTTTCATTTCTGAATGATGAATTCTACCTGAGATGGAATGATCCGAATTTGTGTAACGGCTTCCGGTTGTCTATGGAGGGATACGGTTAAACTAGTGTTTCCCAAACTCTTATCATTAAGAACTACCGATGCCTGAAACTGATCGGCACTTACATTATCATAACTGCTCAAGGGCACTTGATATTTTATTTCCACTTCCTGAGGAAAAACTTTGACCGTTTCTGGTCGGTCAGCTTCAATCCGCAACGGTACCATCACGCTTCCTTCGGTAAATTCAACCACGTTTAATTCTATCTGAACATTGGTTTGGCTAAAACTTACGAAAGGAAGATTTGAATATTTCATCAATTCCACTTCCGTGGTTAGGCTTTCATTCAAATCTAACCAAGATTGGGGTTTCGTGAGTACAAAAGAGATGGTGTCTATGTCTTTTTTTGGTCCAACCAGAAGGATGGAATCCGGAATGAACACAAATCTTGAAATCATTCCGAACTGTTTGGCGAAAGTAATTTCAGCATTCAGCTTTACCGGAACAAGTTTGGTGAATTTTGGAGTGAATTTTAGAAAAAGTGTGTCGGGGAAAATATTGAGTATTTCCAACTGGTCATCCTCCATGCTTTCCATACGACCGTTTTTGCCGCGCGTTAGTACGTAATGAAATTCCTTGCCTTGCCTTCTGATGCTCCGTAATTCGGATGGGTCTGCCTTTACTGGAATCTCCAATTTTTCAAACCGAAACCAATACCTCAACAAATCAAAACCAAAGCCTTTCACTTTTGCCTTTACCACAGCGGTTGGCTCGTTGGAAATTAGCAAATCATCAGGAACATTCTGGTACGAAATAGGGATATTGATTTCATCGACATATTCCTTTGACAAGGATGTAAGAACCCAAAACAGCACTGAAAGAAGAAGGCACAGCAAAAATGCAACAGAACGTCTGTTGAGTCTTGGTTGTATATAATCAAGTATTCTGGTCGCTACCGAGTTGGACATGCGACCAAAGTAGGAAACCTTGGTGGGTTATCGGTTATCGGTTTCCGGGTTATTGGGTTATTGGTTTCGACTGCGCTCAACCAAGCAGAAACCAATTCCTAAGGGCGGCAGTCGAAGGGTTATTGCAACGATATCCGAATGTCCAACCTAATAACCAAAACAGATAACCCTTAACTACCCTGGTTCAACCCAACCGAGTTATCCTTAGATACGGCCGACTTTTCAATTTTGAGACGTTGTCCTTCGCCTGTTTCAATCATGAGCGTGGTTTCTTTTACCTCCGCAATTTTGGCATGAATACCTCCAATTGTCACAACCTTATCTCCCTTCTTAAGTTCATCGCGGAACTTCTTTTCTTCCTTGGTCTTTTTCATCTGCGGGCGTATCATGAACAGATAAAACACCACGAACATGAGTACGAACATGAGTATGGTTGAACCCCCTTCTCCTAGTAATTCTTGCATTTTTGTTTTGAGTTATTGGTTACTTGGTTATTGAGTAATTAGGCTATCGATTACTTGGTTATTGAGACAATTTCGGATTTGTCTCCATAAATAACAGATAACCTAATAAGCTCTCTATTCAGCAGCAACAGGTACTTCAACCATTCCGTTGATGGCAAGAACCTTTGTATTTGGAACAGTATTGGCAACAATCGTTATTTTCTTGTTTTGCTGACCTGATTTGCCATCGCTGTTGAAAACAACATCAATCACTCCTTCTCCTCCTGGAGGAATCGGAGCATCTGGATACGATGGAACAGTACATCCGCAGCTTCCATTTGCAGATGTGATGATAAGGTCTCCTTTTCCAGTGTTTTTGAACTTAAATGAATATGCCACCTTTTCTCCCTGAACAATCTTACCAAAATCATGGTCTTCTTTTTCAAAGGTAAAAACTGGTGCTTGGCTTGGGTCAACAACCACTTTTCCGCTTTCGGCAGTAGCTGGGTTGTTTACTACTTCTGTGTCAATAATAGCTTCTCCTTCAGCCGCTTTTTCTCCACCGCAGCCGTAAAAAGCCAATGCTCCTACAAGTACAAATGCAATCTTTTTCATTTTATGTCGATGTTGTTGTTAAACTTCTATTTGGGGCGCAAAATTAGCAATCAAAATGTATACAAATTGGCCAAAAAAGGTTAATCAGTTTCAACCTATAACAAGTTTCAATTCCCAATCAAACCCTTGCCCATTTTCTTGACCTTCCCTTGTTCTTTCAGGTCAGCCAACAATTTATCGAGGATGCCGTTGATAAAAACCTTGCTCTTTGGTGTGCTGTATTCCTTCGATATTTCGATGTATTCGTTCATCGTCACTTTGGTAGGAATAGAGCTAATATTGATGAATTCGCTCACGGCCATTTTCATTAGAAGAATATCGGTAGATGCAATTCGGTCAAGGTCCCAATTCACCAATTTTTCCTCTATCATGTTCTGATAAACGAGATTGTTGGTTGCGGTTTTTCGGAATAAATCCCTTACAAACGCTTTGTCTTCTTCCTCATCTTTATACATAGCCGGAAGCGGGCCACCAAAATCAACATCCTTCTTAAAGTCTGAAACAGTGCGCGTTACCATATCGCTTACCTGCTCAAAATCGTTCATCCAAAACATGCTTTTCTCTTCGAAAATGCTCTGAAGGTGCTCGTTGGCCAAGAGGTAATCTTCATATAATTTGTAGATAATTCTACGCTCGTCCTTGTAGGTTGGCGCATCAGCGCTCATGTATTCCTGATATTCTGGAGATTCCTTGAAAGCAGTGAATATCCTGCGAATCAACTCGATGTGTTCAACCCAATTAATCTTTCGGGCAGCAATGTGTTTACTCAATTGCGGATGATTCTCCAATTGAAGGAGAACGCGATTTTCTATAAAACGAAGATTTGGGTTGAGGTCTTCCTCAGTAGGCATGCGCTTGGTCTTGCCATCTTCAATTTGCCGCTTGGCAAACGTATGCACTTCAACCAAGAGCGAAAGTTGATGAATGTAGAGGTCGTAAATACGATCTAAGCTTTGATTGAGAAGCTTCTCCCCTATTGCCAATTCTGCGCCAGAGCGCTCATAAGCGAATAACGCCTGCATCACTTTTACACGTAAGTGCCTTCTACTCAACATTCCCAAAGAACCTTTTGTCCAACCTCCTGTTATCCTTCTTATGGGGTCTTTTCAAAACATTGAAGTTTGAACATTAAGACCCTCAAACATTCCTAACTTTGGCCAAAAGTATGGTTATTTTCTACAACAATTTTCGGGAATTTCGGAGCTGACGAATGCGGGCACTTGCACATCTAAACAAGTACTTCTGGCAGTATAAAACACGGTTCTTTCTAGGGATTCTGTTCGTGACAATCAGTAACATCTACGCCATTGTTCCGCCCAAAATTGTGCGTATCACCTTTGATTTTCTGCGAGATGTGAAACCAATCTTCACCATGATGGAGGGCACACCGCTACACGAAATGTATTTCGACTTACTCATTAGTGCATTCCTCTTTTTCGGTTTTATCATTTTGATGTCTGCCTTGCTGAAAGGCGTTTTCATGTTCCTCATGCGCCAGACCATTGTGGTAATGAGCCGTTTTATTGAGTTCGACCTCAAAAACGAAATTTACGATCACTACCAGAACCTATCTCTCGCTTTTTTTAAACGAAACAACACGGGCGACCTGATGGCGCGTATCACCGAAGATGTTTCTAAGGTGAGAATGTATGTCGGACCTGCAGTACTTTATGCCGTTAACCTCGTTGTGTTGTTCGTGCTGGTTATTTACAACATGTTAGATGTGAGTGTAACGCTCACGGCCTATGTGCTTATTCCGTTGCCTATTCTCTCCATCACCATCTATTATGTGAGCAGGTTGATAAACATCCGCAGCGAAAAGGTGCAGCGGCAATTGAGCCATCTCAGCACCTTTGTTCAGGAAGGGTTTTCGGGCATCCGCGTGTTGAAGGCTTACGCCAAGGAGAAACAATGGGGCGATGCTTTTGAGAAGGAAAGCGAGAATTACAAAGACACTTCGTTGGAACTGGTTCGCATCAATGCCGTGTTCTTCCCAACCATGCTTACGCTAATCGGGCTTAGCACGGTTCTAACCGTATATATTGGTGGTAAACAGGCAATGGCGGGCATCATTACCACAGGTAATATTGCCGAATTCATCATCTACATTAACATGCTTACATGGCCTGTGGCGGCCATCGGTTGGATCACAAGCATCATTCAACGTGCCGCAGCCTCCCAAAAGCGCATCAACGAGTTTTTGGAAACAAAACCAGAGATTCAGAATGAGAACCACGAGCCACTAACAGTGCAAGGTAATATTGAGTTTAAGGATGTGAGTTTTGTTTATCCCGATAGCGGAACGAAGGCCCTCAATCATGTGAGCTTTAAGGTGAAAGCGGGTGAAAGCCTTGCCATTTTGGGAAGAACTGGAAGTGGAAAATCGACCATTGCCTCTCTCATCACCAGAACCTACGACATCAACGAAGGCGCGCTTCTTATCGATGGCAAAGAGATAAGAAACCTGAACCTAGATGCCATCCGTACGAGCATTGGTTATGTTCCGCAGGACGTATTCCTATTCTCAGATTCCATATCCAACAATATTTCTTTTGGAATTGATTCGGATGAGAACCTCGATAAACGGGTGCACACCGCAGCCAAACAGGCCGACATTTTCGACAATATCATCGATTTCCCATTTGGGTTTGAAACGAGGGTTGGCGAACGTGGCATCACCCTATCAGGCGGACAGAAACAGCGTATTTCCATTGCACGCGCCATTATCCGCGACCCGCAGATCCTCATTTTTGACGATTGTCTTTCTGCTGTTGATACAGAAACGGAAGAGAAAATACTAGCTCACCTCAAAGACCTTATGCAGGGCAAAACAACCGTCATCATCAGCCATCGGGTGAGTAGCGTGAAACATGCAGACCAAATTATTGTGCTTGATAAGGGAAGCATCATTGAACGCGGAAATCACACCAATCTTCTAGCCCTCGATGGGGCCTACGCATCGCTCTACCAAAAACAACTCCTAGAGGACGATCAGCGCAAAATCGCCTAGCAATTATCGAAAATCTTCGACCAACGGCAACTTTCTGCTGTTAAAAACATTTCTATATTTGACTGACCAATTGTTGCCAACAAACGCAGAAAGTAGATGGAAGAACGGGATTCAAGCAAGAGGGAAGACGTCTTCTCAAAATCGGTAAGAGCAGGAAAACGGACTTATTTCTTTGATGTGAAATCGACCCGTGGCGAGGATTACTTCCTCACCATCACGGAAAGCAAGCGCAGGATGGAGAACAACGGCAAATTCAGCTACACTAAGTACAAATTGTTCCTCTACAAGGAGGATTTTGACAAGTTTGCTGAAGGTTTGGCGGAAATCATCTCCTTCATCAGAAACGAAAAAGGTGAGGAATACGGACGGGAGAAATACGATGGCAATCATCACGAAGCCGCCCCAGAACCTAAAGTGGAGGAGCCGATTTCCACTTCTTCATCAGAAAGCTATTCTTCCGACATCAGTTTTGATGATTTGGGAGATGACGACAAACTCTAATTCGATTGACCACCGATAGAAAGATGGCCCGACCAATTTGTTCGGGCTTTTTTATGCCAAAAAGTAAAGATTGATTACCACAAGAATAAAGTAAGGAACAAGACCACCAGCACCCGCATAATCCTTCGCAATGCGTTGCCCAAAGAAGAGCATGACCAGCGCCAAGGCGGATAGAACGGTTCCTGTAAACGAAAGGCAGAAGGTTCTGTAAACCAACACTTCCAACACTCCTAAGGCCGATACGGCACCTGCCGCAAGTTCCACTAAGGTCAATGTTCCCAACAGCATGGGTACCATTCCAGAAAGGAATGACTTGGAGAAATGCCCCGTGAGCCACCCAAGGTTTCCCTTCCAGTCAATCACCTTATCCAATCCAGACTGAAGAAAAAGAATGGCAAAAAACACAGACACAAATGCCTGAATGAGCCACATTCCTTGGAAGTTGGAGATGAATGAGCAATTGGTGATGAGGCAGTTTAGCATACTAGTGGATTAGGTTATTGGTTGACAAGTTTATAAAGTTGATGTAGTAAAACCTAAGGTCTCAGCAGGTTCCGTCACCCTGAACTTGTTTCAGGGTCTATAATCTAATTAAAATAGATGCTGAAACGAGTTCAGCATGACGCCAGTATGACGCCCTATGAATTCCGAATAAGCAGCTAATCAGAACTCACGAAACCCATTAAGTTGATTCTCAATTTCCTTTAGGTAGATTTCATCGGTCAGTGTTCCGTCTTTTGGCATAAGCAAATGCACCTGCGAGAGATAGACCTTCTTTTTATACACTTCTGTATCAAGATAGTGGAAGATGCCTGTGAGGTGATCCAAACCACGTACGTTGCCAGAACGTCCTGAGGCCAAACCGACCAAAGCCACTTTCTTATGGGCAAGATCGCCATAATCGCAAGCATCCATAAAGAATTTGATGTATCCGGGGAAACTGCCGTTATATTCTGGTGTTACAAAAATGAGCTTATTGATTGAGCGAATGTATTTCTCCACCAATTGCTCAAACTCAGGGATGTTGGTTCCATATGCACTGCCCTGAATCCATTGGGCAGGAACGCTTTGCAGGTCAAGTATCTGGCAGGGCTCGCCCATTCCGAGCAGTTTCTGCTCATAAACCCGAGACAGTTTCATCGAGTTACTATCGATTCGGTCGGTCGTACAGATAATGCTAATCATTCGGCCGTGTCTCTTGAGATTTGGTCGAAATAGTTCATGTCCTTGGTCAATAGACCTTTGCCCAAGTAGTAAAGATCATCCGTTTTAACGTTTTCCAACGAACTCTCTTTATTGTCAAATATGGCTGTTGCCAAGTAGTAATAATCGTCTTTCACAATTTTATCCAACTCCTCCTTCTTGCCCGAAATAAGTGCCATGCCAAAAAAGTAGAGGTCATCATTCTTTACAAACTTCAAGTCTGCCTGATTTTTCAAGAACAGACTCTTAGATAGGTAATAGATGTCATCGTTCTTCACGCTGGCCCAAGCGGAAGTATCTCCCGTTAGCAGCACATAACCCAAATAATGGAGGTCGTCTCCTTTGTAGGAATCATTCTGCTGTGCGAACGTATTCGTTCCCAACAAAAGCAGCGGAATAATCGACTGCCATATAAACCGTTTTGGATGAAACTGACTCACGCGATAAATTCGGTTAAGGTGTCCTTAATAATTCTAATGCAATCTCGAAGTTGTTCTTCGTTCATGACCAATGGAGGCGCAAAACGAATGATGTTGCCGTGTGTTGGCTTGGCCAAAAGTCCTTTGCTAGCCAGCCTCAAACAGATGTTCCATGCGGTTTTGCTTTCAGGAGAATCGTTTACAATGATGGCATTCAGCAATCCTTTGCCGCGAACCAGTTTTACCAACAAGCTGGTTTTTGCAAAAGCAGACAACTCAGCGCGGAAAATTTCGCCCAATCGCTTTGCGTTCTCAGCCAACTTCTCGTCTCTCACCACTTCCAAAGCCGCCATGGCCACTTTGCAGGCCAATGGGTTTCCTCCAAACGTAGAGCCGTGCTCGCCTGGTCGAATGCACATCATCACTTCATCATCTGCAAGCACTGCCGAAACAGGCAATACGCCACCAGAAAGTGCTTTTCCGAGGATGAGAATATCGGGTCTAACGTAGGTAGGAGCTTTTCGCTCGCACGATCCACCACAATCGCAATTTCCACAAATTGCAAGCAAACTTCCAGTCCTTGCAATTCCTGTCTGAATTTCATCTACAATCAGCAATACATTGTATTCAGAGCACAACGCCCGAACTTTAGCTAAATAGCCTTCGTCAGGCACGTTAACTCCTGCTTCTCCTTGAATTGGTTCTACTAAAAAGCCAGCCACATTTGGGTCTTGCAATGCTTTTTCCAAAGCGGCCACATCGTTGTATGGCACGGCTTCAAAACCGGGTGTATATGGCCCAAAATTCTTACGGGCATCTGCATCATTTGAGAATGAAATAATAGTGGTTGTTCTGCCATGAAAATTGCCTTCGCACACAATAATCTTAGCTTTATTAGTAGCCAATCCTTTCTTCTCGTAAGCCCATTTTCGGCACAACTTGATAGCCGTTTCAACGCCTTCAGCTCCCGTATTCATTGGCAGCAGCTTATCAAAGCCAAAATATTCCGTGGCGTATTTCTCATACTCGCCCAACACATCGTTGTAAAATGCACGGCTAGTAAGCGTGAGTTTCTGAGCTTGCTCCGTTAATGCTGCAATAATTCTTGGATGACAGTGTCCTTGGTTAACAGCCGAATAGGCAGAAAGAAAATCGTAGTACTTCTTCCCGTCTGTATCCCAAACAAAAACACCTTCTCCCCTCTCCAAAACCACAGGCAGCGGATGATAATTATGCGCTCCGTAGCGGTCTTCCGTGTCTATCACTTGCTGCGCTTTGGCAGAAACTTTCAGCAATTCTTCAGTCGTCATTTCAATTTATTTATTCGCTAATCGATTCTCAAAATAGGCAATGATATCTTCACCGTAGGCAACTAACTTAGAATCCACGAACAAAGCTGGGTACACGAAGACATCAATGGGTGGTTTCTGATTTGACATATCCACATTGTAAATATCTGCATCCACACCCGATTTCTTCACGAAATCTTTCACCAATGCGCATTGATGGCACCAGTTGGCCAAATAAATTGTTGGCCTCATATAAGTTTTCCTTTTTCATGAATGAGAATGGATTTTCTGTCAAAATTAATGAGTTCCTTGTCTTTCAGCTCGTTCAAAACAGTTGTTACCGTCTGTCTTGAGGTGGCCGTTAAACTGGCAATATCCTGATGGGTGAGCGAATGTTCCAATAGAATGGCTTCTCCCGCAAGAATCTTGCCTCGCTCTGTGGCCATTTCTTTGATAAGATCAACAATGCGTGTTCGAGCATCTTTGAATATGAGCGATTCAAACTTCCGCTCCACTTTGGTAAGTTTATCTCCAATGGTTGTTGTAATCTTCAGGCTGAGTTCAGCATTTCCGCGCATCATTTCCAGTATCTCAACCACATTCATTGTACAAATACGCACATCATCATCCATGGCAATAGCAAAGTCGGTGCGAGTGTCCTGTCCTACCAATCCCATCTCACCAAACATATCTCCTGAATGCATAATTCCTTTAATAATTTCCTTACCATCATTAGAATAACTACCAATCTTGACTCTTCCATTTTTGAGGAAGAAAATAACCTTAGACGGTTCGTTGGGGAAGTAGATATGAGTTCCCTTTTCCTTGGTTTTCATAGTAGAACGCTCCTCAATTTTCAGCATTTCCTTTTCGGAAAGACCTTCAAAGAGATGGATTTTCTCCAGCCACCAAAGTTTTGTGAAATTGTTCAAACGATTGCTATTTAAGGATGAGTACAAATATATCAAATGCCATTGCGGACAATTTGTTCGTTTGTCGCTAAACAGGGAGTTTCCTTACTCGAAAAAACGGCTAAATTTGCGACACTTCTGCCCAGGTGGTGAAATTGGTAGACACGCCAGCTTGAGGGGCTGGTGATCGCAAGGTTGTGCTGGTTCGAATCCAGTCCTGGGCACTCAAAAAAATGAAACGCAGAATGGCGGAGAAATTGGTAAGAAGCGTAATCATGAAATTCTTTTTCATCCTTCTTTCCTGCGCCACTCTCAACGTTTCGGCCCAAAAAATCGAGTTCGGAGAAGACTTCAATAACGTTGGAGTTTTAAAAAATCCAGGCACAGAATGGACTGCTAGCAGTTGGCCAAAAGTGCTTTCTGTGATGTACTTTAATGGCAAAACCACCATCAATGGTAATGCTATGAACATCTTGTTCAGGTCGGAAACCGAAGGGAAAGTAAAAACTGACAGTATAAAATTAGTAATTGGTCAGGCTAGAAATTGGGCTGCTCTTAGGTATGAGTTTATGACCGCCAATTCGTACACCGTTTCTGCTTATGACCGTGAATGGACGTTTTTGGCAAGTGGGATTATTAAGGTAAATGGCCCAGCAAAGCCTGTAGTTGTTGCCAAGCCTGAACCAGTGAAGAAACCAGAACCAGTTGCTAAGGTAGAGCCTGTGGTAGAAGTAAAGAAGGCAGAAAAGATTGCCGCTGTTGAAGCTCCGACCAAAAAAGCAGAATTGACCAAACAGCAACTTCTTGAGAATGCTCCAGAACCGATTTTCGTAGAATCGGTGATTAAAGAGGAATTGACAGAAGAAGAGAAAGAAACGCTTGTGTTTGAAAGCTTTTACATGGCTTTTGGCAGAGCAGTTCAAAGTGGTATGCTTACTGGACAGAACGAGAAATTCAAAGGCGTTCCTGGAGGTGTTGACCTCAAAGCACTTTTCTCAAACAATGAAGGTTTTGGAAGTGATGGGGTTTCCGTGGATATTTGGTTCAGACCTCAAGGCGAAAAAGAGTTTAGCGAGCATTTTCAGGAATTGACTGTGCCAATTGCCAAAGACGTTACTCAGGCTAATTTCCCTCTAAACCTTAGAGACCGTGGCACTTACAAAGTTTCGCTTTACACGGCAGATGAGGATGCCGTTTGGATTGGCTCTTCTTACGTGAGCATCTACTGAGAATTCTCCTAGTTATTTAAGAACGCAGGTCACATTTACCGTGTCGCGGTAATACGTACAATTGGCCGTTGTTCCAAGATTAAAAGCACCTTGTTTCCAATCGGCTACAATGCTATCAGTAAACGCCCTATCGCCACATTCGACCCCTGAACTGGCAGGTCCTAATCCTGTATTTACGATGCAGTTAACGCAGGTATAATCTGCAAGAAGACGCGCCTGCTCTTCCTCAATTTTTTTGTTCGTACCACAAAACTCGTCTATATATTCAATTACATTTTGCGATTGTTTGAGTTTTATTTCGCACTCAACGCACTTTTTACAGCCGCATAACAGAATTGGAATAAAAAGCAATATGAATATTGTCTTTTTCATCAGTTCATACTCACCATCCAACCGAATTTATCAGCTGCTTTTCCGTAGCGGATATCTGTCAATTCTTTGGCTATCAATTGAGACATTTTTCGCTGATTGATTGGAGGAAGAACAAGGTCAATTCCTTTATATCCAATTAGCTCTATAGGAGCAATTGTTGCTGCTGTTCCAACGCCAAACGCATCAAGCAATAAACCTTTATCATGTGCTGATTTAAGCTCATCAACACTAATACGTCTTTCCTGCACATCTATACCAAGATCAGCAGCAAGGGTAAGCACGCTATCTCGTGTGATTCCTTTAAGAATGGTATCTCCAGTTGGCGGTGTAACAAGCGAATCCCCAATTTGAAACATGACATTCATAGTTCCACTTTCTTCAATGAATTTGTGTTCGATGGCATCGGTCCAAAGTAATTGGTGGTATCCCTTCTGCTGTGCCAATTTGGTAGGAAGTAGTGCACCGCCATAATTGCCACCTGATTTTGCGAAACCTGTTCCACCTTTGACAGCTCTTGTGTATTCATCCTCCACCATCACCTTCAGCGGTGTTGTGTAATAAGGCCCGACTGGCCCAGTGAACATGACGCAACGGTATTTATCGGATGGTTTTACCCCAAGAAATTCATCCGTAGCAAACATGAACGGACGAATGTAGAGAGCAGATTCCGTGTTCTTTGGCACCCATGCCTCATCAATTTTCAGTAATTCTCTGAGTGCCTCCATCATCAAATGAACCGGAATGGTTGGCATACACATGCGTTCGGCAGAAACGTTCAATCGCTTGAAATTATCCGTTGGACGGAACATCATCACCTCACCGTTTGTATTCCGATAAGCCTTCATTCCTTCGAAAATGGTCTGACCATAGTGAAGACCAAGCATGGCCGGTGTGTACATCATCTTACCATACGGCTCAATTCTGAAACCGCTCCATTTGCCATCTACATAATCGGCAACAAACATGTGGTCGGCAAACTCTCTCCCAAATGGGATGTTGTCAAAATCTACATCTTGAATTCGAGTTTTTGCAACTCTCTCCAATTTGATTTGCATAATATCACTCTCCATTGCCGCTCGTTTTAGTGTTACTTAACGGTTATCAAAATACGAAAACCATTGATTTATGATGTGCGAAAGTCGACAATCAATAGTGAATTGACAATCTTTCAATCTGACGTTTTCCGTCAACAACCACCTCACAAAGATAAACTCCTGCAGCCACCGGAAATCTGATGACATTGGCTCCTGAGGCGATTGAATATTGATTACCAACCGCTTTGCCTGCCATATCAAAAAGCTGAACGTGTCCATTGCCGAAAGGTCTGCTTACAGTGATAGTGACGAAATCGTTTGCTGGATTTGGGAATATAGAAACATTAATTCCAGCCTCAGCATCTTGAACTCCTGTAGTTTCCGTAATTCGGAAATTGTCTATGCCTCCTTCTACCAAATGACCCGGAGTAACATCATCAGCCTCAAGTATTAGTTGCATCGTAGAAGTTATATCTACGAACTGCGAGATTGGCATAGAAAAAGCCTTCCACTGACCAGATGAAATTGGCAATGAAAACAGGGTCGCCTCTGTTGTACCGTTGTTCAACTTAACCAGATACGTATCGTTCGGATTTTCATTTCCTCCCTGATTGAAAAACCAGTAATCAAACGTGACCGTTGGCTCAGCATAAGTTGTCAGATCCATCATTGGGGAAATAAGAATGGTAACGCCATCATCCACGTCATCATCTCCTGCACCTCCACCTCCGTTTCCTGTTACGTATGCCTGATATCCGCACGCTGAACCAGCATCAGCATCAGTATTTGAAAACTGACCGTTGAAGTTGGTGCCCACAGGAACGCCTCTTTCCCAAATGCCTACATTGGCATTTCCTGAAACAGCCCAACCTAGGTCAAGTGCAAAGTCGTCAGCATATCCTTTAGGCAATTCAAAGCTTGGTGGTGTTGCGCTTGAGGTCATGGGGATGGTGGAGCACTCGCCAACATATCCCCAAGCACCCACGGTGACATCATATTCGCCAGCGAAAAACTCGGTGTCGGAATAATTTCCGTTCGCATCGGTTGTAAATTCTTTGTAGAAGAAATTATTCTCAAAAACCACGATAGCTCCTTCAATTGGTGTTCCTGTACCTGCTTCAGAAACAGTTCCTGAAACCGTAAAAGGCGCATCTGGCACCAACTCCACATCAAGGATTTCGGTCTGTCCGTTTGTGAGTGTCACTCCTGATATTGTCTGCGAGAGATAGCCTCCCTTTTGAAATATAACATTATAAGTTCCTTCATTTGCAGTTCCTGTAGAGTAATCACCAAAAAGGTTTGTCAATTCATTCAAGACAGCTCCAACTACTTCAATCTGAACGGCATTCAATGGGCTTCCCACCCCAAACTCGGTGACAGTTCCCTCCAACAATGCTGCTCGCAGATAATCAACTCCAAGTACAAAAAGCCCCTCCTCAATATCAGAAACAAGGAGGTTTCCTGATGGTAGATACGGCCATGCTCCCCAAGCTCCGTTGAATCCATTTCCGATTAAAGGGCTGGTGTCGAAATAGCCGGTAAGCACCATATTAGTAGGGTCTGAAACGTCATGTACGGTTACGCCATCACGATAATGTGATGTGACCACATAATCGTTGAGAAAATGGGTGTTGTGCGGGATTACGCCTTCAGACAAAGGATGTCTGGTCTTATCTGTTTCCACCACATTTTGCAGGTTACTCATATTATATCCGGCCACAAAACCGCTGATCACTTCGTCCGTTGTGTAGCAATTGGCATTATCATCCGAAGGCCATACGTTATGGGCAAATGTGCTTGGCGTGTCCCAGTTTGAAAGGACTACAGGATTACTTGCATTTGCCACATTCACAACAAAAACACCTTCTTCTAAGCAGGCCGCCCAAAGCGTATCGCCCCGAACAAATCCGTCATGTATGTAGTGGTCATTCCAAATTCCAAGTTCGGTTGGATTCATCGGATTTGAAATATCCAGAATGATGACTCCTTCAATTGAATTAGATCCAAAAATGTAGGCTCGGTCATTTGGCCCATCTATGAACATATTATGCGCAGAACTGAAAGAAAAAAAGTTGCCAGTGTAAAGCGTTGTGGAAAGGTTTTGGCCTGCTGGAAGCGGTGCCATGTTTACAATAAGCAAGCCTCCACCGCCTTCCGTCACGCAGTAGGCATGACCATTATGATAAAAAGGATCGCGCCATGTTGAACTTGGCCCTGATTCATAGAACACTTCGGTAGGCGTGGCCGGATTTGTTACATCCACAATGGAAAAACCATTGCGAGCTCCAACCAATGCGTATTCGCGGCCATTATGCAAGGCACCTCTCACATCACTGAGACTCTCATTGTAGGAAAGATGCCCTAACTGGGTCATGTTCAGTGCATTTTGCGCAAGCACAGAACTTCCACACAGAAATAAGAGAATAGCTAGTAGTTGGTTTTTCATTTGATTGCCATGATTTGACGGCCTACAAAAGAACGATTTTGTAATGGGCAAGTTGTCGTAAGAATGACTCCGATCAATGCAATAATGTCTCGTATTATTACGGTTCAAAACCATTCTATGAAGAAGATACTTGCATTTTCGGGCAGCTTTAGTGCCAATTCTATCAACCATAAACTTGTTGCTCATGGTGCCGATTTGATAACGAAAGCAGAAGTCTCTATCATCAAATTGAGTGATTTTGATGCTCCAATCTATCGGAAAGAGCTGGAGGCTGAATTGGGAATACCTGTAAATATTCAAAAGTTAAGAGTCTTGTTTGATGCTTCTGATGCTTTTCTCATCTCAACGCCTGAATATAATGGCAGCCTTCCTGCTGGATTGAAAAACACGTTGGATTGGGTTTCTCGGATGGAAGGGAAGATTTTTCAGGACAAGCCCGTTCTTTTGATGGCTACTTCACCTGGGGCGAGTGGTGGTCAGACCGTTCTCAATCACTTGAGTGGCGTACTTCCGTTTTGGGGCGCACAATTGGTCGGCACATTCTCGTTGCCTAAATTCGGGGAGAACTTTTCAGATGGAAAAATCACCAATTCTGAACTGGCAGATAGTCTAAAAAGCAGAATAAAAGAACTGACCGATAAACTAGAACAAACCTAGTTGACCTTCGCTTGAACCATTAGTCGAACCTTTGGGTTCGTCATCTTTTTTTGGAGCTGGTTTAGGTTCGATTTTCGGTTGTTCCTCTTCTTCGTTAGTGGTCGAATCGCTAACGTCCCACTCTACCGTTGTTGCTTCTTCAGAATCTACAACTTCCTCAACTTCGGTTGACTCATCATCATCATCGTCCTCTGTTGGAATTTCTTGATTCTCAGTGACTGGTGGTTCGTATGGAATCGGATCCAACAAATCAATGGTGTTCACCGTTTCTCTGGTAAGCTGATTTCCCTTGGCTTTCAAACCTTTCACGGCAATAAATTCCTCCACATTGATTTCCTCCACAGTGGCTTCTTCCTCACCTGGTTTCTTGCGGAAATTGAGCTGAATCCGTGGTTTCCAGTCGGTGGTCACGAGTTCCAATTGGTTCTCTTCGCCTTCAGGCAACATGCTCACGGCCTTCGAAGATTTCTCCACCAAGAACCGCTTAATCATATAGATCTTCTTACTCGTATCGAGATAAACAACTGAAAGCGGTTTTTCAGGATTCCATTTTTCAATAAGGGTCATGTCATCGTCAAACTGCGTACTGATGTCGAACCCAAGCAATTTGTAATCTCCATTTTGCATGATGGTGAGGATCTTATCCTCAGGCGCAAATTCTCCCAAAAGTTCTCCTCTGCCATCAGCATTCAATCGCTGAACGGTATCGTCAAACCAGATCTTTCTGGCCCCGAGCGTAGAAAGTCCTTTCTCTTTGATTTCAATCTTACGCAGCGGGTTCTTTGAGAATGTATTTCCCTTTGCTGCGCGACCTTTTATGGCCAATTCGGCAAAATCAAAGTCAAATTTCAACTTCTTCAACTTCGGTTTTGGCCGCACATGAACCAGAACCACCTCCGCTTCCCCGTTCGGGTTTGCTGAAAACCACTCAACTGTACTTCCAGCCGTTCCTGCGGTGAGGTCGTAATCCTTGTCGCGTGTTACGGATGTGACGGGGAACCGCTTGGAAAAATAATTGCCGCGCGGCCCATCGCGGTATATCATATTATATATGGTGCGCTTGTCGTTCTTGCGGAACACGGCAGCATGGATGATATCCTTCCCAACAAAAACCTTGTTGTCCACCTTCACCACTTTCATATTTCCATTAGCAGTAAAAACGATGATGTCGTCTATATCTGAGCAATCAGAAATGAATTCATCTTTCTTCAACGAAGTTCCGATGAATCCTTCCTCACGATTGATGTACAGTTTCTCATTTGCAACCGCCACACGCGCTGCCTGTATCACATCAAAATGACGGATCTCGGTTCTGCGCTCTCTGCCTTTTCCGTACTTGTCTTTTAGGTTCTTGTAATACGCGATGGCGAAATCGACCAAGTGTTCCAGGTCGTGCTTCACCTCGGCTATCTTGCCTTCCAACGCAGCGATATTATCATCCGCCTTGTTGCTATCGAACTTGGAAATACGCTTGATCCGAATCTCTGTCAATCGCGTAATATCATCTACTGTTACTTCACGAACCAGATGTTTGGTGTAGGGTTTCAGCCCCTTATCAATGGCACTGATCACGCCTTCCCACGTTTCTTCTTCCTCAATATCGCGGTAGATGCGATTCTCGATGAAAATCTTCTCCAACGAAGCGAAATGCCATTGCTCCTGCAATTCGCCCAACCTGATCTCCAACTCTCTTCTGAGAAGATCAAGTGTCTGTTGCGTGCAGATTGACAAAATATCCGAAACCGACATGAACATCGGTTTATCGTTCACAATCACACATGCATTTGGCGAAATACTTGATTCGCAATCCGTAAAACTGTAAAGGGCGTCAATCGTTTTATCAGGAGAAATTCCTGTGGCAAGATGAATGAGAATTTCCACGTCCGCAGCCGTGTTATCCTCCACTTTCTTGATTTTGATCTTGCCCTTATCGTTGGCCTTTAGAATGCTGTCGATAAGGTTGGAAGTATTAGTTCCGTACGGAATTTCGGTAATGACCAAGGTTTTGGTATCGATTTTCCCAATCTTGGCACGAACGCGGACTTTGCCTCCTCGCTGACCATCGTTGTAACCGCTAACATCAATCATTCCGCCCGTTAAAAAATCAGGCAAAACAGTTGCCTTCTTTCCTTTCAGGATCTGAATGGAAGCATCAATCAGTTCGTTGAAATTGTGAGGAAGAATTTTGGTTGAAAGTCCTACCGCAATACCTTCAACTCCTTGGGCCAACAACAACGGAAACTTGACAGGAAGTGTGACAGGCTCCCTATTTCTTCCATCGTAAGAAGTTTTCCAATTGGTGGTTTTCGGATTAAAAACAACCTCAAGCGCAAACTTGGAAAGTCGTGCTTCAATGTATCGGCCAGCAGCTGCGCGATCGCCAGTAAGGGTGTTTCCCCAGTTTCCTTGCGTATCAATCAGCAGTTCTTTCTGTCCAAGACCAACAATCGCATCGCCAATGGCCATATCGCCATGTGGGTGATACTTCATGCAATGCCCGATAATGTTAGCGACCTTGTTGTAACGGCCATCCTCCAACTCGAACATGGAGTGCATGATACGCGTCTGAACGGGCTTCAGGCCATCTTCGATGTTCGGAACGGCACGCTCAAGAATAACGTAGCTGGCGTAGTCCAAGAACCAATCTTGGTACATCCCACTAACGGCAACGGCACTTTCTACTTCGCCAGTTCCGTCTTCTTTCTTCTCTTCGTTTTCGTTTTCCTCAGACATTTATCAACTCGTCTCCGACCTTTTTCCTTTTCCCGTTTTACACCTCTACTTCCACCTTCTCAGCAACTTCTTCTTCCACAAGATCCTTCTCAATTCGCAACCGCTCGATGATAAAATCCTGTCTGTCAGGCGTGTTCTTGCCCATGTAAAACTCCAGCATCTGGCTCAGATGGTCTTCCTTTCTAATCTCCACAGGATCCAATCGCATGTCTTCCCCAATAAAGTTCTTGAACTCATCTGGTGAGATTTCTCCCAATCCCTTGAAACGTGTTATCTCAGGATTCTTTCCAAGATGGGCAATGGCATCTCTCCGCTCATCTTCCGAATAACAGTAACGCGTTTCTTTCTTATTCCTAACACGGAAAAGGGGCGTTTGCAAAATGTAAACGTGGCCGTTCTTAATAAGGTCAGGGAAGAATTGTAATAGGAACGTCAGCAAAAGCAAACGAATGTGCATTCCATCCACATCGGCATCCGTAGCGACAACTATTTTGTTGTAACGCAAACCTTCCAAGCCGTCTTCAATATTCAATGCCGCTTGCAGGAGGTTGAATTCCTCATTCTCGTAAACCACTTTTCGAGAAAGCCCGTAACTATTCAAGGGCTTTCCACGCAAACTGAACACGGCCTGTGTGTTCGGGTCGCGACTTTTGGTGATTGAACCAGAAGCCGAATCTCCCTCAGTAATGAATATGGTTGTTTCCTCTGCTCGCTCTTTATTGGAATCAAAATGAATACGACAATCGCGCAATTTCTTGTTATGAAGATTGGACTTTTTCGCCCTGTCTCGCGCCAATTTCTTGATGCCAGAAAGCTCCTTCCGTTCTCGTTCTGCCTGTTGAATTCGCTTCAGTAACAAATCAGCTACATCGGTATTCTTGTGAAGGAAATTATCGAGTGCAGTTTTCAGGAAGTCTCCAATGAAAGCCTTCATTGAAGGGCCATCCTCTGCCACATTCTGAGAACCCAGTTTGGTCTTTGTCTGACTTTCAAAAACAGGTTCCATCACCTTCACCGAAATGGCCGAAATGATTCCACTTCTCACATCACTCGCGTCAAATTCCTTCTTAAAGTGTGTTCTTATCGTGGTCACCACCGCTTCACGGAAGGCACCTTGATGCGTGCCGCCCATGGTTGTGTGCTGCCCGTTTACGAACGAATAATACTCCTCTCGCGAAGAATGCCCGTGCGTAATCGCTACCTCAATATCCTCGCCCCTAAGGTGAATAATTGGATAGCAGATGTCATCATCAATCTTGGCCTCCAGCAAGTCTCTCAGACCATTTTCGGAGATCATTTTCTCTCCGTTGTAGAGAATTGTCAACCCAGGATTGAGATAACAATAGTTCCACAACATTTTCTTCACATGCTCATCTCGGAATTTATACCCTTTGAAAAGCGTGTCGTCAGGCTCAAAATACGTGAGTGTTCCCTTGCGTTGCGTGCTCGGCTCAATGGCCGCATCTTTAGTGATTATTCCTTTCTCGAACTCCGCCAACTTGGTCTGATCATCACGGTAACACTGAATCGTGAACACCGAAGACATGGCATTCACCGCCTTTGTACCAACCCCGTTCAATCCAACCGATTTCTTAAAAGCCACCGAATCATACTTCGCTCCCGTGTTAATCTTGCTTACGCAGTCCACAACTTTGGTCAACGGAATTCCACGACCGTAATCTCGCACACGCACCGAACGCTCCTTCACCGTCACCTCAATCGTACGGCCATTTCCCATCACAAATTCATCAATCGAGTTATCTATAACCTCCTTGATCAGAATGTAAACACCATCATCATACTGCGATCCATCACCCAGTTTGCCAATGTACATACCAGGCCTGAGCCGAATATGTTCATGCCATTCTAGCGATCGTATCTGTTCTGCGTTATACTGTGTTTCTTGCGCCATTTCCGTCTGCCGTCCTTCCTTTCTTGCGGACAATAAATATAGTATTAGAGCTAAGTGAACCTGAACTTATTTCTGTTCGGTTTTCAACAGGGATTTGAACAGGCATTTTTGGGCGCGTCCCCGATGAAAGATCGGGGTCGGGTCGTCCGCTGTATCTTTTTTCCGCCCTCATTTCGACTTCGCTCAATAAAGGCGGAAAAAAGGATGCCGCTTCCACCCCTCGCGCGGTGCTTCGTAGCCAACTTCCTTGCTTAGCTTAACGATAGGCCCAAATAGTTCAAAACACCTTTAAAACTGACTTCTATCTGCTTTTGGTGGAGCAGCATCTTTTCTACATTTGCGCCCTGTCCTGAGCAAGTCGAAGGATGTTTCAAAAAAACGAAAACTCAAAAAAATATAATACCATGAAAGTTACAGTTGTAGGAGCAGGAGCGGTTGGCGCAAGTTGTGCCGAATACATCGCTATCAAAGATTTTGCTTCAGAAGTTGTTTTAGTAGATATCAAGGAAGGTTTTGCCGAGGGCAAGGCCATGGACCTGATGCAAACAGCCACGCTTCTTGGGTTTGATACCAAGATTACGGGTGTTACCAACGATTACTCCAAGACTGCGGGAAGCGACATCGCTGTCATTACAAGTGGTATTCCGCGTAAGCCAGGAATGAGCCGTGAGGAGCTGATTGGCATCAATGCAGGCATTGTGAAAACAGTGGCCACTAGCCTTATCAAGCATTCTCCGGACGTCATCATCATTGTGGTTAGTAACCCAATGGACACGATGGCTTATTTAGCGCACAAGGCAACTGGTCTTCCAAAGAACAGAATTATCGGAATGGGCGGTGCGTTAGATAGCGCTCGTTTCCTATACCGTTTGAGCGAGGCTTTGGGATGTCCTGCATCTGATGTTGCCGGTATGGTAATTGGCGGACACAGTGATACAGGTATGATTCCATTGACACGATTGGCAGTGAGAAACGGTGTTCCCGTTTCGGAATTCCTTTCTGCTGAGAAATTGGCTGAGGTTTCGGAAGAGACCAAAGTTGGTGGTGCTACGCTTACACGGTTGCTCGGAACCAGTGCTTGGTACGCTCCGGGTGCAGCGGTCTCTTCCATGGTTCAGGCAATTGCTTGCAATCAGAAAAAGATGTTCCCTTGTTCGGTGATGTTGGATGGAGAATACGGATTAAAAGACATTTGTATCGGTGCCCCAGTCATTATTGGCCGCAACGGTGTTGAGAAGATTATTGAAATAAAACTTGATGCTGCTGAGAAAGCGAAGCTTGTAGAAAGTGCTGACGGTGTTCGAAAAACAAACAATCTTTTGGAAGAGGCAACAGCGTAAGTTGAAGTGAGTTAACTTTGAAGGGTGTTCTGTTTAACAGGACACCTTTTTTTATATGATGGAGTTTCCTGTTCCCATTCGTTTTGTTGAGATTGAAAAGTCGGGTGTGCACATCGCGGTCAGCGGTTTTGTGAACGGAAATTTGGCGAATATCCTAGTTGATACCGGAGCTTCGCAAACAGTCTTCGATAAGAACAGAATATTTCTTTTTTCGGATCAAACTGAATTTGAAATGGCCGAAAAACTCTCAAAAGGTTTGGGAACCGACAGCATGGAAGGATTCAAATTCTCCATCAAGCAATTCATTCTTGGAGATATTGTTTTAGAAGATTTTGATGTGGTTTCGCTAGACCTTGGTCATGTAAATACTTCCTATTCTGAACTGAATTTAGGCCAAATAGACATGGTGCTCGGAGGTGATTTCCTGAGAAAGTATCGTGCCAGTATTCGCTACGGAAGCGCTGAACTTTGGTTGAGGGTGTAGGGTTGATGTAGGAACCCAGTGCGCGTAAGACCTTACGCTTTTGTGAATTGGTATCGGATCATAAAAAAACAGCCGCCAACTTTGGAAAGTTGACGGCTGTTAGCATTGTCATTTCGTGCACCAAAAACTACTCCCAAGCAACCGTTAATTTAATTATAACACCTGTCCCCGTAACTGTGATAATGGTTGGGTAATTGCCAGTATAGCTACTAAAGTGAAAATAATTGGTTTGACCTACAAGATCGTCAGCATTCGTGTCCTCGTCCATAATATTTATGTAGTAATCCTGGCTAAGATTGGTGACTAGATATCCATTAGTAACAGTCCAAGAAACAGGTAGGGTTCCTACATTGTCAATAACACTTCCTGTAATAACGGATGTTCCCGATAATACTAACTGAAAATATAGATCAGCATCCGTGTTTGTTGGAAATGTATCCCACCAAGAACCATTGTTGTCTAACGGGCAATTCGTTATCTGAACATTATTGATTCTTACCGCAGTTGGTGCATAAGCGATAGTCACAGTTTGCTGATAATCATCCGATCCATACTGATTGGTAGCAGTCAGCGTTACGGTATAAGTTCCTCCCGATGTGTATTGATGTGAAGGGTTTGAACTTGACGATGAACCTCCATCACCAAAACTCCAAGAATAACTCGTGGCCGCTGACGAAGAATTGGAGAAGGAAACCGAGCAGGAAGCAGTACATCCGTTGTTGTTGATGCTGAAATTTGCTGTTGGTAATTGCTGTGAGCCATTTGATTGAATTAAAACTTGCTCAGAGTGCGTGTTGGTTCCATAATCATTGGTAGCAGTAAGGGCAACGGTGTAGGTGTCTCCTTGCAGATACTCGTGAGTCGGAGAAGCAGACGTAGAGCTATTTCCATCTCCAAAATTCCATGAGTAGCTGGTCGCATGCTCCGAAGTGTTCGTAAAGAGAATTGAACAGGCCGCTGTACAACCATTCCCGACAAAAGTGTAGTTGGCAACAGGACTGAAGTGACATTCTCCATTTTGGCACACTTGCCCAGCATCACAGGTCAGTTGCGAACATGGATCAACTGCTGTTTCACAATGATCACCAGTAAATCCCAACGGGCAGATGCAATCTCCGTCATCGCACGTAGCACCATTCAAGCATACGGCATCTTTACATTTATCCTTCTTGCAGCCTACCACTGTCATTAACATGCCACTTATGGCAATCATCATCATTAGATTTTTCATCGTTTCTATTTTTGAATTGGTTATCTATTCATAAAGGATGCGGAGGCATAACCACCGCCACCAACTGCACATCTAGTTCGGTAATTTGCCCTTCGGTGATGGTGATGGACAGGGTCTGATCCAGGTAGCCTTCTTTGCTAAAACGAAGGTTGTAGTTGCCCGCTGGTTGGTATGGCATGAGGTAGTTGCCATCTTCATCGGTGAGTACGGTGGTGTTTGTTTCTACCACGGTTACTTCCACATCCACAAGCGGTGTTCCTGATGTAGAATTGCGTGGTTCAGTTACTCTACCTGCCGCAGAAAACTCTTCGGGGCTGGGCTGCTCGCCTTTGCTCAGGCGATACACCACGCCATATTCGCGTGCTTTTCTGCGCATGCTTGGGGCGGTTTCCTTGCGGTAGGTAAAAAGGACACCATCCCACACATCGGCAATAATGTCATCGGCCTGCACGCGCAGTGCTTCCACATCTTCCTGTGCACTGTCGTAGGCATCCTTGGCAGGACTCTGTGCGCCCAGTGCCGCAACCAGCGCAGTGAGTTTACTTGCTACCTCGGCAGCAGTTGGGTTTTCCATGGCTACACCTCCGACCAGCACACGTGCTGCATCTCCATCAATGATGTTGCCGCCCCACAGTAGTTTGTCGCTATCGGTGCCCAAGGCAGGGTATCGGTGATAATCAATCGGTAGTTGATAATGAGCGCGATCAGCGGCAGGATATTTTTCGCGGTCCACTCCCAAATTGAACACCGTTATGAAATGGCGTATGAACGTATCCAACGCCTTCCGAGCAGGATTGGCCGCAATCGTGGCCGTGGCCTGTGCGCTGAGTGCTGATCCGCGCTCCTGTATCTCCAGTTTTAACTGGGTAAGGAAAGGCAATAGTGTGGCAAGTGTGATCGGGCTAAAAGCAAGTTGGGCAGGTGGCGTGACCGCGGCCTTTGCTTTTGCGTCTTCCAATGCCTTTAGGCGTTGGGCGTCTGTGTTGGGTCTGTCTAATTCGGGCATCTTATATTGGTTTTAGGGGGTTACTTGATTGAAAAAGCCCTTCCGAGGGGCATTTGGCCACCGAAATGGCCTTCGGCAGAACTTCCGAGGGACATTTGGACGCGGAAATAGCCTTCGGCAGAACTTCCGAACCATACTTGGGTACGCAAATGTGGCTCGGCAGAACTTCCGAGTGGCATTTGGTCAACGGAATAGCCTTCGGAAGCACTTCCGAGGCACGTTTGGGCAAAGAATATAAGGTGATGTATGTTTTGAGGGGAACTACGGAAATCTGAAATCCGTTGTCCGTTGTCCGCTGGTCGCTGTTTTAACATAATGGGAATGAAAGTACAGCGAAAAGTGTACGGTTGGTTGTCTGCCTGAAAATTTCTTGCAAATACCCCATTTAGGGTTTGGTGCATCAAACCCCAACTAATCTAAAAACCTCGCTTTCCATTTCGGTTCAGGAATCCAGCAAACCTCTTTTTTTCCGAACCACTTATAGCGGTTTTTCGCCACCCAATCATAAACTGGATTTCTGATGAATTTGGGAATGATGAGCAAAACGGAGCTCAATTTCCACATACCGTCCAAGTGTTTTGCAAGTCGTAGTGCTGCATCGCTTTTCACATAGGCTTCCCCGTTTTCAATGAGGACTAAACTTTCCGTATAATCTTCAGGAAGTTTAGATTCGTGCAGCTTTTTCTGTCCAAACTCCGATTGTAAAGAGGAGAATCGGATGTTCTCTTTCTTGTTTCGTTTCAGAACAAACTGAACCGAACCAGCACAAAGGTTGCAGACACCGTCAAACAGCAGTATCGGGCCTTCGTCTTTCATCATCTCTGAATGATAAATCGCTTGGTGGACATCTTATTTTCCGAACGAATATCTAAAAGGTAGATTCCGCTTTTCAATGAGGAAAGGTCGAATGTTTGACGGATGAGGTTGTTTGAAGAACCGCTCCAAACAACTTCTCCCAACATATTGAAAGCTCTTAATTGGACATTTCCATCAAGTGCAACGTGCGGTTCAATCGTAAATGTTCCGTTGTTTGGGTTAGGATAGAGATTTAGATCAAAACGCTCCATGCCACCAACCTCCTTGATGCCGCTGATGGTCAATCCAACCGTATCGCCTTTGTAATAAGCCAATCCGCCTGCAAGGTTGCCAATTACGATTTCTGGCAATCCATCGGCATTCAAATCACCCAAACAGGGCGCTGTGCGTTCGCCTTCGTAAGCCGGAAATTCGGAAACCTTGTTAAACGATGGCTTTACTGTGAATGTAAAATTCGGACGCTGCATGGTGGAGCCGATGTACTCAATTGCACAGCCATCAAAATTGCTGGTGCTGCTATACGCTGTGCAATTGAACGGAAGGGTGGAAAACAGCACGTTCTGGTCGTTTCCTGTGCTACCTGGGCCACGATACCAGCAAAATTCAACCACCAGATTTGATTGTCCATCCCACACAATTGGGCCGTAAGATTGAGCGGTGAAATCGAAGGTGGTTGAACCCTGAGCAATATTCTGAGATTGCAGATAATATACCGTTTCCGTTCCTCCAACGAATCCGTTCAATTCGCTCAAATTGGTTAATCCCATTTTGATGTGAAATGTTGCGAACGAAGTAGTCGTGGTGTTTTCTGCTGAGATGGTCATGCTCTCAATAGCTCCTTGGTTGAAACCAGCGTTGGTCAATTCACTGGCCCGGATGAGGTATTGATTCTTTCCGCTTTGGGTTGAAAACCCGTAAGGAGTTGTTTCTGAGCCGGTGCTAAAGTCGGTTCCCGAACCAATGTTTGCATTGATTTCGCTTGGGTCAGCAACCACTTCGCTTATTTCGTCATATAAATCTATACGACCATTTTCAGAACCTACAAGCATTTGCAGTCTTCCTTCATGTTCAAACAAAAAAGGGGTGCTGTGACCCTGGGCAGAACCCGGCACTGACATATCCACGCTTCCAAAATTTGAATCTGTGAGTGTGAAAAATGGAGCCGTGGCAGTGCCATCGTTGTGATAATAGGCCAGATCTCCGGTTTTTCCACCAATGACAAGGTCTAGTAATTGATCGCCATCCACATCATAAAGACATGGTGTAGCATATTGTCCTGAAATAGAGATTCCTTGAAATCCGGGAGCTGTTAGCGAAAAACTGCATGGATTTCCAGCTCCGGCACTATTTGAAAAATAATGCACTTGCCCATCCACTGCACCAATAATCATGTCATCATCGCCATCTCCATCTACATCACCAAAAGTTGGAGCCACATTACCCAACCCTAAGCTCGAAATATTGAGAAGGTCTCGTGTTTGCAGGGTGAAGGCTGGCTCGGTTGCCGTTCCTGTGTTCCTGTAGTAAGCAAGTTGTGAAGAAAATGTTGCCGTACTCGAAGAATAGCCTTTGTTGCCAACTATCAAGTCCTTCAATCCGTCTGAATCATAATCAAAAAACACAGGATACGCACTGGTTCCCAACTCAATCATTTCATCTTGAAGGAAATTGTTCTTCAAAAAATCAAAATCAAAATTAGCAGTTGCACTGGTGTTCATGTAAAGATGACTGCTCTGATAGTTATTTCCATTGTTCTCCTGGTTGGGGGAAGCGACAATGTCATTTTGTCCATCATTGTTCACGTCTACCAAAAATGCCGCAGGAAAAGTAAAAATGTTGATGGCGCTGGTGTTGTCAAAATTTGCTGGAAACGAGGGGTCTTGAGAGCCGATATTGGCAGTAGTTGCATCGCCATCATTAATGAGAATATTCATGGCGTTGAAGCTTAAAACGCTTACCAACAAGTCCTGATCTCCATCTCCTTCAATATCCAAACCAAGCATAGTGAAACCAGAATGAACGCCAGAACTAGCAGAGGCTTCGGTAGTCGGAACTGCGCTGATATTCCCTTTGCAAGAAACATCTAGGTTGACCCCGATTGTTGATGGATCTTCTTCAAAATTACCCCAACATGGCGTGGCAAGTTCCATGGTCATACTGTCCGGAATTCCGTAGAGTTCCATGGATTGATTCTGATGATATTCTGCAGCAGTTCCAAACAAACTGAATGTAACAATATCTATATCTGTGTCGCCATCCACATCCATAATAGCTGGTATATCTGCTGGGCTCACATAAATGTTAATAAGGCCGTTGCCATAATCAGAAAGCAATTTCCGCGTCATTAGTGTGAAGATGAGTGTGTCTGCGTTACCATCATTTCTATAAACAGCCATTCCTCCATTGGAATAGGTGAAAATGTCGCTTTTTCCGTCATTATTAAAATCGCGAAGCAAAACCCAACCATGCAGCGATCGGTTGCTTGTCAAATGCTGATTGGTGAACATGCTGCGGTATCTGGGCGCGATTTCCAATTGATTTTGCGCATTCATTCGGAAGCACATAATCTTATCTCCGCTCTTGTCAAACACAAAAAGATCATTCCGACCATCAGAATCAAAATCCATATTCGAAAATTCCGGATGATTGAGTCCACCGGCCCAAGGAAAATCCAGCGTTCCGTTTTCCTCAGTCACCAAAACGGCATCATACCTATTGAAATAAAGTTGAGCGTGTAAGTGTGTGGTTAGAAATAGGAGAAAAATAAAAATTGAGAATCTCATTGAATGTGAGCGGTTTACTTATCTGACAAATGTAAAGGCAAAAGGTTGCGTGCCATGTACCACGAATTACCGATGCAAAAGCAATCGGGTCTTCAATAATTGACATAAAATAGCCACGGCTACGATAGTTTCCACAGAAAGAAAACTTGTTATCCGTGAAATATCTGTGCATCTGTGGCTAAAAAATATGTTTTTGGTAATGCGACCCAATCACTCTAAACGCCTTCCAAGTTTCAGCACAATTCTGTTAACAGAATGTTCAATAACTATCAGTTTCTGTTCGTAAAACATGCTCCTCTGCTCCCTTTTATCGTTCTATATTTGCGCTCCGTTTTTTAGACCATGATTTACATTACCAGAAGAGAACGATTTAATGCTGCGCACAAGCTCTTTAACGAGAATTGGAGCGTAGAGAAGAACGATGAAGTTTTCGGGAAATGCGCCAATGCCAACTGGCATGGACACAACTTTGATTTGTTTGTTACGGTGAAGGGTGAGGTAAATCCTGATACTGGCTTTGTGATGAATTTGAAGGATTTGAGTCGGATTATTCAAGATGAGGTGATTGAGAAAGTGGATCACAAGAACCTAAACCTCGATGTTGAATTCATGCTCGGAAAATTGCCATCAACCGAAATTTTAGCAATGGAATTTTGGAAAATTCTCGCGCCTTTGATTGCAGAAAAAGGCGCAACACTCTATTACATCAAATTGATAGAAACGGAGAACAACTACGTAGAATACTACGGAGACTGAATTTAAAGACAACATGAAAGCATACGTATTTCCGGGCCAAGGCTCGCAGTTTCCTGGTATGGGAAAAGAACTGTACGAAAGTTCTGCAGAGGCAAAAGCCTATTTTGATAAAGCGGATAAAATTCTAGGTTTCAGTATAACCGACATCATGTTTTATGGGGCGGAGGATGACCTGAAAAAGACCAGCGTTACGCAACCGGCCATATTTCTTCATTCGGTCATTGCGGCCTTAACATTGGAGGATTTTGAACCTGAAATGGTTGCTGGGCATTCGTTGGGCGAGTTTTCTGCCCTTGTTGCCAATAAGGCACTGACGTTTGAAGATGGTTTGAGGTTAGTTTCTAAGCGGGCGCTTGCCATGCAGAAGGCGTGTGAATTGAATCCTTCTACCATGGCTGCTATTTTGGGAATGGAGGATGATGCTGTTGCCACAATTTGTGCTTCCATTGATGAAGTAGTGGTTCCGGCCAATTACAATTGTCCCGGTCAAATTGTAATCAGCGGAAGCAATCTAGGAGTTGACATTGCTTGCAAAAAACTTACCGAAGCAGGAGCATTGCGCGCCATTAAATTGAATGTTGGAGGTGCTTTTCATAGCCCGTTGATGGAACCTGCCAAACTAGAATTGGAGGAGGCTATTTTGAGTACCTTGGTTTCAAAACCAATCTGTCCTATTTATCAGAACGTGACAGGTCAGATTGTATCCAATCCAGACATCATCAAATCAAATCTTATTGCGCAGTTGACTGCTCCTGTAAAATGGACACAAACGATAAATCAGATGCTTTTTGACGGTGCCACTTCTTTCACAGAAGTTGGGCCAGGAAGAGTGCTTTCTGGACTTATTAAAAAGGTGAACCGTCAAATTGTGACATCCTCGGTCGGATAATTCGCTAATTTCAGAATTCAAAATAATTATAATGTTGTTGAAGAGAATCGGCCTATTTGGCCTTGTTGCTTTTGTTTTTCTGATTGTATCCACCGGTTGTGAGGAAGATAGGCCATTGCGTGTTGAGGATATTGAGGGGAAAGCCTCGCCAGCCCAGCTTGGCGAATGGCTCGAGCAATTTCCATCAATTATCCGCGCCACGCACATGTCAGGCCCCGAAACTTCGAGAATGTTGGCCTACGCAAGCATCGCCTATTACGAAGGTTATGCCATGGGTTATGATGATATGCGTTCTTTGGTTGGACAACTTCAAGGGCTGGACGAACTTCCTGTAACAGATCCAAATTTGGGCTACAGTTATGGTATCATTTCCGAATCGGCCATGAGAACGGTGCTTCTCAATCAATTTCAGAATGCACCGGTCAACATTAAAAATGTAATTAATTCCACGTATTCCGACCATGAGCGCGAATACGCGGCTGCAGGTTTCGGAGAAGTTGTCATCAATCGGTCAAGAGCCTTTGGCGAGTTATTGGGCGATGCGCTCAATGTTTGGGCAGATTCGGACGGTTATTTGGAGGTACTCGATTGTTCCTCAATAATTCCAACAGAACCAGAAAACTGGCAGCCTACACCACCAAGTTTCCGTCCAGCAGAATTCGCTTGCTGGGGAAACATCCGAGCGTTCACGTTCAATTCCAATCAGCTTATTGCGCTTTGTAATCCAGGGGTTCCTATTCAGGTTTCAAACCAAAGTGGTTCTGCCTTTAGGACAGATGTTGACGAAGTTATTGCCATCGAGGCCGCCCTCACACAAGAACAAAAAGACATAGCTAATTTTTGGAGGGATGATGATGGAACTTTCACGGTTCCAGGGCATTATGTATCTATTTTAGGTCAATTGGTTAATCAGAACTTGCTTGATGGCAAGCAAGCAATTACGGCTTGGGCTCAACTTTCCATCGCCATGGCCGATACGTATATTTCTACCTATAAACTGAAATACACGTATTTTCGACCACGCCCACTGAGCTTTGTTCAGAATACTTCAAACGTGAATTGGGAATCGTATCTGACCAATCCAGATACTCCCGAATATCCATCCATGCGTTCCACCATGGCCTATGCTGCCACGCAGGTTTTTATCAATTTGTATGGGAATGGTTTAGCGTTTACAGACAAAACCCATGTAATTTTTAATATGGAAGAACGTTCTTACGCTTCTTTTACAGAAATGGCCAATGAGGTGGTAGCCAGCAGGTTATATGCAGGAACAAATTTGAGAACAACACTCGAAAGTTCAGAATATCACGGACGCTGTATCGCCCAACGGGCAAACGAACTATTCTTTAACGAGTAGCTGCTGGACCGTAGTTCTTGGCAAACCATTTAAGGGTTACTTCAAGACCATCTTTTATACTTACCTGCGGATTATATCCGAGGTAGGCTTTGGCTTTTGAAATGTCGGCAAGCGAATCCTGCACATCGCCTTTTCTTGTCTCTCTATAAGTTGGATTAACGTCTGAACCTACGAGGTCTTTCAAATCAAAATACAGCTGATTGATGGTGGTTCTTTCGCCAAAGGCGATATTGTAAACGCGACCAGTTGCACCAGGAATTTGTGAGAACATTCCGCGGATGTTGGACTGAACCGCATTCTCGACAAACGTAAAATCACGCGACTGTTCTCCATCTCCATTAATGAAGGGAGATTTCCCTTTTAGCAGCGCATCCATGAATAATGGAATTACCGCAGCATAAGGACCATCAGGCTTTTGGTTCGGTCCAAAAATGTTGAAATAACGGAGGCCGACCACCTCAATTCCATAATTGAGTGCGTAAACACCTGCATAAACTTCATTCACAAATTTGGAAGCTGCATAAGGAGAAAGTGGAGTGCCAATGTGCTCTTCCACCTTCGGTAACTTCAAACTATCGCCATAAACAGAAGAAGAACTTGCGTAAACGAAGCGTTTCACTTTCGCATCCTTGGCGGCCGTAAGCATCTTCAGAAAGCCAGTTACGTTCGCTTCATTGGTAAGCAATGGTGTTTCCAATGATCGCGGAACAGATCCCAAAGCGGCTTGGTGGGTGATGTAATCAATTCCTTCGCAAGCCTTTCGGCAGGTTTCGGAATCAGTAATATTCCCGTTAATGAATTCGAAGTTAGGTAGATTCAAAAACGGCTGAATGTTCTCCAATTTTCCTTCAGAAAGATTGTCGAGTACCCGCACTTTTCCTGCCCCGAACTTGATGAGATACTCCGCAATATTTGAACCCACAAAGCCAGCTCCACCAGTAATAAGAAAAGACGAATTACTGATGTCGAGGGTGTGGAACGGGGTTGAATACATTATCTCTCTTGGTATTGTTGTTTGAAGTAATTCTGATAAGCCCCTGATGTTACACTGTTTAACCACTCACTGTTTTCCAAATACCAATCTACCGTTTTCGGAAGGCCTTCTTCAAACGTAAGGCTTGGTTCCCAACCCAATTCCGTTTTCAATTTGGTCGAGTCAATTGCGTATCGCAAATCGTGTCCCGCACGGTCTTTTACGAATGTGATAAGCTTTTCAGAAGTTCCTTTATCTCTTCCTAGTTTCTCATCCATGATGGTACACAGAAGTCGAATAAGGTCAATGTTGGACCATTCGTTGTTTCCCCCAATGTTGTAGGTTTCTCCCAAACCACCTTTGTGAAAAACAACATCAATTGCTGATGCATGATCTTCTACAAATAACCAATCGCGGATATTTTCGCCTTTCCCGTAAACCGGAATTTCTTGATTGTTCTGGATGCGATGAATGGCAAGCGGAATCAATTTCTCAGGAAAGTGATTCGGTCCGTAGTTGTTGGAACAGTTGGAAATTACAACCGGTAATCCATAGGTGTGATAATATGCTCGAACCAAGTGGTCAGAACTTGCTTTTGAAGCAGAATAAGGGCTTCTCGGATCATAAGCGGTTGTTTCATAAAAGAAACCTTCCTCACCAAGTGATCCGTAAACCTCATCGGTAGAAATGTGGTAAAATCGTTTTCCTTCCCAGTTTCCGTTCCAAAGTTCCTTGGCTGCCGTTAAAAGGTTTACGGTTCCTAAAATATTGGTCTGGATAAAAGCCATTGGACCAGAAATGGAGCGGTCAACGTGGGATTCTGCAGCCAAATGAATCACACTTTCTGGCTGATATTTTTCGAATACTTCTTTCAGTCGGGCTGGATTGGTAATGTCGGCACGTTCAAAAACATAGTTCGGAGCATTCTCAACATCTGTCAGATTTTCGAGGTTGCCTGCATACGTCAACGCATCCAAATTCACAATCTTATAATCAGGGTAGTTTTTCACAAACCTTCTGACCACGTGAGAACCAATAAATCCCGCGCCTCCTGTTATAATTATTGTTTTCATGTCTTTGTTCTTCTGTAATTCTGTTCCCAATTCCAAGAGGATCGGAGTCCTTCTTCTAAGCCTATCTCAGCTTTCCAGTTCAATTCGGTATTTGCTTTGGTTGTATCCGCGTAAACGGCAGTAATGTCGCCATTTCTACGAATACCGATTTTATAATTTACTGAGATTCCAGTTGCCTTCTTAAATGTGTTTACCACCTCCAAAACGCTACTTCCTTTGCCAGTTCCGATATTAAAAATATCGTAACTGCTTTTTTTAGTGTCGTCTTCTAATTTGCGGAGTGCCTGCAAGTGAGCTTTTGCAAGATCAACCACATGAATGTAATCTCTTACGCAGGTGCCGTCAACGGTGTCATAATCATCACCAAAAATGGTTAGTTCAGATCGAATGCCTGCTGCTGTTTGAGTAACAAATGGCACCAGATTGTTTGGTATCCCAACTGGAAGTTCTCCGATTTTGGCAGAAGCATGTGCGCCAATTGGATTGAAATAGCGTAGTGAAATTGCTTTGAGTTGCTGGACGCGAGACGTGTCTCGTATTATGTCTTCACACATGGATTTTGTATTTCCATACGGAGATTCAGCTTCCTTTCTTGGTGTAGTTTCCGTAACAGGGCAGACATCCGGTTGACCATAGACAGTGCAGCTAGATGAGAAAACCAAGTTTGGAATTTGGAATCGTTCCATTTCCAAAAGGATGTTCATCAGGCTGTCAAGATTATTACGGTAGTAAAGAAGCGGTTCTTTTACGGACTCGCCAACTGCTTTTTTTGCAGCGAAATGAATTACGGATTCAGCTTGGCTTCCAATTTCCTCAAATACAGCCGCCAATTGTTCGGTATTGTCAATATCGACATTGAAAAACCGTGGTCGCTTACCACTGATTTCTTCAATCGAATCAAGTACTGACTCTTCAGAGTTGGATAGATTGTCAAGTATGACAACCTCATATCCATTGTTTATGAGTTCAACACAAGTGTGCGAACCAATATAACCCGTACCTCCTGTTACAATTACCATATTTAAAGACTCCAATAGGATAGGTTTTTAATCTTGTCCTTGTAAACACCTTTCACATCCACAAAAACACCTTTTGGTTTGGATATGGACTGAAACTCAGCTTCGGACTTACCTAAATATTCGGTGTGATTTACAGCAAGAATGATGGCGTCATAGTTTTTTCCAACAGCTGAGGCCAATTCGAAACCATATTCATGTTTTAAATGAACAGAAGAAGCATGTGGATCTACCACTTCAACGCGAACTCCGAATGATTCTAGTTCTCGAATCACATCAACCACTTTTGAGTTTCGTATGTCTGCCACGTTCTCTTTGAAAGTGGCACCCATCACCAAAATCTTTGATTTGCTGATGTCGCCACCGTTGGCAACAATTTTCTTCACAGTTTCTCTGGCCACGTAAGCTCCAACTTCATCATTAATGGCGCGACCTGAAGTAATTACTTTTGAATGATAGCCCAGTTCGCGAGCCTTGTGGGTGAGGTAATATGGGTCAACTCCAATGCAATGACCTCCAACCAATCCAGGAAAGAATTTCAGAAAGTTCCATTTGGTTCCAGCTGCTTCCAACACATCAAATGTGTTGATTCCGACCTTATTGAAAATCATGGAAAGTTCATTCATCAAAGCGATGTTCACATCGCGTTGCGTGTTCTCTATGATTTTTGCAGCCTCCGCCACTTTGATTGACGGTGCACGGTGAACACCTGCATCTACAACCAGTTCATAGGTTTTTGCCACAATTTCCAACGATTCGGCATCGCAACCAGAAACCACTTTGATAATCTTTCTCAGAGTATGTTCCTTATCACCAGGATTTATCCTTTCAGGAGAATAACCAATCTTGAAATCCTCGTTGAACTTCAATCCTGAAATTTCCTCCAATACTGGAATACAATCTTCTTCAGTACAACCTGGATATACGGTGGATTCATACACTACATAATCACCTTTTTTCAGCACTCCACCAACCGTTTTCGAAGCTCCAAGAACTGAACGCAAATCGGGCAGATTGTGCTCGTCAATTGGAGTAGGCACGGCAACAATAAAAAACTGCACGTCTTTCAGGTCGTTGACATCAGCCGTAAAAAGGATATCGCAACCTTCAAAATCACTTGATTCCAATTCCTCGCTCGGATCGATGTTTTTCTTCATCATATCAACCCGTTCTTGATTGATATCGAAGCCAACCACCTTAATTCTTCTTGAGAATTCAAGGGCGATTGGCAAACCAACATATCCAAGACCGATAACGGCCAATTTGGCGTCTTTGCTTAATAGTTTGTCGTAGATATTCTCCATGTTAAAACTTTAAAATATTTGGGTCTCGGAGGCTGTAGATGCGTTCAATTATCTCTACCACTTTCATTCCTTCCATGGCATTTGTAGTGATGGTCTTTCTGCCTTTCAACGTGTCAATTACGTTCTCAATTACGAAATGATGGTTTGCGGCTGACCCTTTGTATGAACCATAATCGTTGGCTGGGCCTGCATGTTCCAATTCCGGCATTTCATAACCTTCAATGTTGCAATGCACAACCTCGTTCATGTACTGACCTCCGATTTTTACACTTCCTTTTTCTCCGATTACGGTAAGACTGCTTTCCATGTTTGAATCCCAGACCGAAGTCGAATAGTTGAGGCTTCCCATACCGCCATCAGCAAGCTGGAATGTTACCATTCCCGAATCTTCAAAATCTGTTGTATGTGAATGGTTAAAATCCCGAAAATCACCTTTGATATTCCTAATGTCGCCAAAAAGCCAGTAGAGAATATCCACAAAGTGAGAAAATTGCGTAAAAAGAGTTCCACCGTCCAGTTTTTGATTTCCTTTCCAACCACCAGCTTTGTAGTAGCGGTCGTCACGGTTCCAATAGCAGTTAATTTGAACCATGTAGATGTTGCCTATCAAGTTGCGGTCAATCACATCCTTGATCCAAACGGAAGGAGGTGAGTAACGGTTTTGCATCACGCAAAATACCTGCTTAGACCGATTGAGAGCTGCATGAATCACCTTCTCGCAATCGGCATTGGTTAAAGCCATTGGCTTTTCGCACAGAACGTGGCTTCCTGCATTGAGCCCAGATAAACTGTTTTCGGCATGAAGTCCATTTGGAGTACAAACGCACAATACGTCTGGTTTTAGATTCAACAGTTCTTGAAGGTCGTTGAAAAACGGTGTGTCATAAGACTCAATTCCAAGGTCGGCTTTTGGTCTAATATCAGAAAGCCCGATTAGTTCTGCTTCCTCATTTCTGACAATCATCTCAGCATGACGCTTGCCAATATGACCGCATCCTACAACTCCAAATGTTATCTTCTTCAGTTCACTCAACTGATTTTCTTTACCGAGTCGTTGTTCAATTCATATTTCTCTTTCGATTCTGGGCAAATAGCCAAGCCCTGAGAGTCAAATTCCAGCCGATGGCCGAATTCGCTCATCCAACCGATTTGTCTAGCGGGATTTCCAACTAAAAGGGCATACGCTGGGACATTTTTAGTAACAACTGAGCCTGCACCTATGAAGGCATATTCTCCAATATTATTCCCACAAACAACGGTGGCATTTGCGCCTATGCTTGCTCCTCTGCCAACCAAGGTCTTTTCGTATTGACCACGTCTGATAACAGCACTTCTAGGGTTTGTCACGTTTGTAAAAACCATGGAGGGCCCTAAAAAAACATCATCCTCGCAAACAACGCCCGTATAAATAGAAACATTGTTCTGGACTTTGACATTATTGCCAAGTTGAACGCCAGGAGATACCACTACGTTTTGCCCTAGATTGCAATTCTCACCCAGCACGCAATCGCTCATCAAGTGTGAAAAGTGCCAAATCTTGGTCCCTTCTCCAATCGTACATCCGGCATCAATGATGGCGGTTTCATGCGCAAAGTATCCCATTATTTTCTAATGTATCCTTCGAACGTGTTGTGTTCCTTTTTGTAAAGCTCCTCGTCTGGTAGACTTTTGAAATAGTCGTACGTAATCTTCAAACCGTCAGCCCTGTTCACTTTAGGTTCCCAATTGAGAATTGCTCGTGCTTTATCGATATTCGGTTGCCTCTGTGTTGGGTCGTCCACCGGAAGGTCTTTGTATATCACCTTCTGGGTTGTACCTGTAAGTTTGATAATCTCCTCCGCAAACTGGGAAATGGTAATCTCATCAGGGTTTCCGATATTGACGGGTTCCGCATAATCTGACAGAAGCAATCGGTAGATTCCTTCAACAAGATCATCAACATAGCAGAAGCTTCTAGTTTGGCTTCCATCACCGAAAACGGTTAAATCTTCGCCTCTCAATGCTTGACCGATGAATGCAGGCAACACACGGCCATCATTGAGTCGCATTCTTGGGCCATACGTATTGAAGATTCGAACAATACGAGTTTCTACTCCGTGATAGCGATGATAGGCCATGGTTATCGCTTCCTGAAAACGCTTGGCTTCATCATAAACACCACGCGGTCCTATGGGATTTACATTTCCCCAATACTCTTCCGTTTGTGGGTGAACCATTGGGTCGCCATAAACCTCAGAGGTTGATGCGATTAACATTCTCGCTCCCTTTGCTTTGGCCAAACCAAGACAATTGTGCGTTCCCAACGAGCCCACTTTTAGGGTTTGAATAGGAATTTTCAGATAATCAATTGGGCTAGCCGGAGAAGCGAAATGTAGGATATAATCCAATTCGCCAGGAATGTGGATATAATTGCTCACATCATGGTGGTAGAACTCAAACTCCTTGAGTTTGAATAGATGTTCTATGTTCTTAAGATTACCTGTGATAAGGTTGTCCATGGCAATGACATGACAGCCTTCTTTCAGGAATCTCTCGCAAAGGTGCGAACCAAGAAAACCTGCGGCACCAGTTATGAGAACTCTTTTCATCCTTGTGGAATTATTGTTTTTCTTCCGATAGAATTGTAATAAAAACCAAGTTCCTTCATTTGGTCTAGGTCGTAAAGGTTACGACCATCAAAAATCACTTTTTCCTTAAGACCTTTCTTCAATTTGTCAAATTCTGGCGAACGAAAAACAGACCATTCGGTAGCGATAATCAATGCATCAGCATTTGAAAGTGCATCATATTGATTTTCAGCGTATGATATTTTGTCTCCAAGTAATTCCTTTACGTTCTCCATCGCCTCCGGATCGTATGCGGTGATGGTGGCTCCTGCCGCAAGTAATTTATCAATGACGTAAAGTGCTGGTGCTTCTCTAATATCGTCTGTGTCGGGTTTAAAGGCCAATCCCCACAACGCAAAGTGTTTTCCTTTTAGGTCACCACCGAAAAAGTCTTTGATCTTAGGAACAATGATGGTTTTTTGTTTCTCGTTTACTGCCATTACTGAAGTGAGGAGAGCGAAATCATAATTTACTCCTGCGGCAGATTTAGCTAGGGCTTGAACATCCTTCGGGAAACAACTTCCTCCATAACCTATACCTGGAAAAAGGAAACGCTTTCCAATACGAGTGTCGGTTCCGATTCCGATTCTAACCTTGTCAACATCGGCATCCAACAACTCGCAAAGATTTGCTACTTCGTTCATGAACGTAATTTTAGTAGCAAGGAAAGCGTTGGCAGCATATTTTGTCAACTCGGCCGATTTTTCATCCATAAAGATGATTGGATTCCCTTGTCGAACATATGGCTTGTAAAGCTCCTCCATGACTTTCTGGGCTCGGGCAGAAGATGTTCCAACAACAACTCTGTCTGGCTTTAAGAAATCATCAACAGCAAATCCCTCTCTCAAAAATTCAGGATTGGAAACCACGTCAAAATCAACGCTTGCGTGCTTCTTAACTGCAGCCGTTACTTTGTCCGCTGTTCCCACAGGTACCGTACTTTTATCTACAAGAACTTTGTAGTCCTTCATGATTTTTCCAAGATTGTCTGCAACTCCAAGAACGTAAGAAAGATCGGCAGAACCATCTTCTCCAGGAGGAGTTGGTAGTGCTAGGAAGACAACTTGTGCTGATTCTACAGCTTCGTTCAAATCCGTGGTGAATTTTAATCGACCCTGTTTGATATTGCGTTCAAAGAGTACGTCTAAGTGAGGTTCGTAAATCGGCACCTCGCCATTTTTCATCTTATTGACTTTTTTTACGTCAATATCAACGCATATAACGTGATTTCCCGTTTCGGCAAGACATGTTCCCGTAACCAATCCAACATAACCTGTTCCTACGACTGCAATATTCATTATCCTTTATTTATGAATTCTAGTACTTTTTCAATGATGTAATTCTGTTGCTCCGATTCCATTTCTGTATGAATCGGCAGCGAAATAACGTTGTCGCATAGAGTTTCAGTCACACTGAAAGTTCTGTCAGAATCGCTCAATGCAAATGCCTTTTGTTTATGCAATGGAATTGGGTAATAAATCATGGACGGGACATCATTCTCAGCTAAGAAAGTTTTTAGCCCATCGCGGTCAACTCCGTTCAATACGAGTGTGTATTGATGAAAGACGTGCAATGAGCGCGAATTTCTAATCGGAGTTTGAATCTGATTCACATGCTTAAAAGCCGCATCGTATTTGTCAGCAACAGCAATTCTGCGCGAAATGAAATCATCCAAATGAGGCAGTTTAACCCTTAGGATGGTTGCTTGCATAGCATCTAACCTTGAGTTTACACCGACCACGTCATGAACGTATTGACGGCTTTGCCCGTGAGACGCAATCATTTTAGCTGTTGCAGCAAGATTATCATCATCGGTGAAAATTGCACCGCCATCACCAAAACAGCCAAGGTTCTTTGATGGAAAAAACGAAGTGCATCCAAAGTGCCCAATCGTTCCGGCCTTTACCGTTTTTCCATTTGTGAAATGATAATCAGAACCAATTGCCTGTGCATTGTCTTCAATCACAAATATTCCTTTGGAATCTGCCAATTTCATCAGTCTTTCCATATCGGCACATTGACCATAGAGATGAACAGGAACTATTGCTTTTGTTTTCGGAGAAATGGCATCCTCGACTTGTTTCAAGTCAAGAGTGAAGGTTTCTGCATCCACATCAACCATAACCGGTGTCAGTCCTAAAAGAGCAATGACTTCGGCTGTTGCTACATATGTGAACGTTGGTACAATGACCTCATCTCCGGGTTTTAGACCCAATGCCATCATGGCAATTTGAAGAGCGTCTGTTCCGTTTGCACATGGAATTACGTGCTTGATTCCGAGATAATCGGCTAGTTCAATTGCGAAATTATCAACCTCAGGCCCACCAATGAACCGTGTGGACTCCATGACTCCAAGCACGGCTTGATCAATTTCAGTCTGCAATCGCTGATATTGCGTTTGCAGATCAACCATTGCAATCTGTTTCAGGGTAATTGATTTAATGACTCACCGTTTCTAGGCGCGCCAAATATAGTCATTTACGTGCCTAATTTGAATTGGAAAATGGGCTGGAAACACGGTTCCGATGGGTGTATTTAGTTAATGTGCCTTGATTGCCAATTTCTCAATCTCTAGGGCAAAGTGATTCCAAGAAAATCGTTGCTTTTCCTTTTGAATATTCAATTGAAATTCAGCTGCTTTTTCTTCACGAAAAAAGCGGTCAAGATTCTCAGCAACAGATTCAGAAGTCACTTCGGTCACATATCCTACCTTTCCGTGCGGCACCATTTCGGGCAATCCTCCAACATTGGTAACAAGCATGGGTGTGTTGAAGTGATAGGCAATCTGAGTTACACCGCTTTGGGTGGCACTCAGGTAAGGTTGAGCTACTATATCTGAAGCACAGAAATAATATCGCACCTTGTTGCTGTCTACAAAACCAGCATTTATTATCACATTATCTTCAATTTCCAATTCTTTTATTAGCCTATCGTATTTCGAACGATTTTGATAGAACTCACCTGCAATAATCAGCCTAAGCTTGTTTCGGTTTTCCATTTTAGAAATGGCTTCCAAAAGCAGTTCCAACCCCTTGTATTTACGAATGATTCCGAAGAAGAGAATCACCTTCCATTCCTCCGAAAAGTTTAGGTGTTTTCTGGCCAGTTCTTTATCCACCTTTTCTCCAAAATGGTCGTAAATTGGGTGATAGAGCATCTTCCGAGGTTTTTTAACATCAAACTGGCTAAGTTCTTCCATTACACTTGAAGACATGGCCACGTACGAACCGCAATGATTCAGGAAATATCGAGTGAATATTCGGTCTCCGATTCTCCTTTCGTGCGGAATCACATTATCTAAAATGCCAATAATTGGCACATTTAGCTTGGCTTTCAGCCATTTGCAAATAGTGCCTAAACATGGCCCCATAAACGGGAGCCAAAATCGAACTACAATAAAATCGGGCTTTAGTTTGGCAATTTTCCGAACCGTTAGCCACCAACTAATGGGGTTAATGGAACTGATAGTAGATTGAATATCAACTCCTTCTGGTCCTTTGCGGTCAGCCGCCTCCTTTTGGCTTGTTCCTGGAAAAAGAAAATCGGGATATTGAAGATAGAATGAGAAAATCGTGTTCTCAATTCCCTGTTTGGTGAATTCCTGTGACAAGGATTCGTTAAGCTGCGCAATTCCTCCACGAAGCGGAAAAGCAGGGCCGATAATCACACATTTTCGGGTTGCGCCCAATGTTAGTCTATTGTTTCGGCAATGTGGTAGTTGTTCCGATCGTGTGATGAACGGGAAATCATCTCGGCCAAGAACCCAGCTGTGAACAGTTGCGTGCCGATAATCATGGCAAGAATTGCCAAATAAAACAATGGCTGATCGGTCACTTCACGTACTTTGATTTGGTTTGCTAGGCCAATAATTTTTTCGAGAATGAGCCAAACACTGACGGCTCCGCCCAAAAGAAACATCAGCGTGCCATACACACCAAAAAAGTGCATCGGACGTTTGCCAAACCGACTCATGAACGTAATGACCAATAAATCGAGTGGGCCGTTGATGAATCGTTCAATCCCGAATTTGGTAACGCCAAATTTCCGCTCTTGATGCTGGACAACTTTTTCACCGATTTTGGTGAATCCCGCCCATTTGGCAATTACTGGAATGTATCGGTGCATCTCGCCATAAACTTCCACGCTTTTCACCACATCTTGCTTGTAAGCTTTTAAACCACAATTAAAATCATGCAGATTAATGCCAGACATACTTCGTGCTGCCCAATTGTAAAGTTTGGTCGGAATTGTTTTTGTAATCGGGTCGTAGCGTTTTTTCTTCCAGCCCGATACAAGGTCAAAACCATCTTCGGTTATCATTCTCACCAGTTCAGGAATTTCCTCTGGGCTGTCCTGTAAATCGGCATCCATCGTAATGACGATATCGCCTTTGGCGGCATCGAATCCGCGGTTCAAACCTGCTGATTTACCATAGTTTCTGCGGAATCGCAACGCGCGAATCTGCGGGTATTGCTTCTTAAGCTCTTCAATGACCTCCCAAGAGCCATCCGTGCTGCCATCATCCACATACACAACTTCATAGTTGAAGTTGTTTTTTTGCATCACCTCATCAATCCACCTAGTGAGCTCAGGCAGAGATTCATGTTCGTTGAAGAGTGGGATTACAATGGATACGAGCACTACGATTATTTAGTGTCATAATCAGAAGAAACCGAAGCGAATGGGTCTCCATCTTTTTTAAGAATTCCAGATGTAATCAACGAAATAAGAAAGCCAACAAAAGTGTAGCTCAAAACTACCATTGCCGCCATGGGGCCAGGTTGCATGAACTTTTTGGTCATGCTCATGGCCATTTCAACCTGATCGTCAGGTAATCCTTGGTCATACATCTGGTCTTCTGTTCGCAAAATAAGTCCTTGCAACATGTCTGGGTCGATAAAACTGAAAAATATGAACGTGTAAAAGGCCACCATGATACTTGCAAAAAATGCGATGCCAACTCCTGTCCCTAGTCCTTGTCCGTAAGAAAGGATTCCATCCTGATTTTTTCGTTTAGACTGTGTTCCGAGGTAGATTAACGCAGCAATAACAGCATAGCTAATCCATTGCGCCCATTTGGCTTCGGTCATGTCGAGCAAATAGAGCACTAGCGAAATTCCGATGAGTGCCAGTCCAAGTATTCCTCCCCAATTCATTAAATGTTTCATGGTTGGTTGGTTTGAGATTCGGCCAAAGATAATGGATTGTAGAGACGCGATGCTCGCGTCTCTACCTGTTTCTAAAAAACTGAAGGGAAGAAACTAACTTTGGCCCATGCCAAAAAAAATTCTTCTGGTCTCAGCAACCAAGGCGGAAATGATCTCTGCTGAGTTTGAGGGTTTGGAGAAATTGATAACGGGTGTGGGAATGGTGGCAACCACGTTTGCTCTTACCCGCAAACTTGCCGAAACCAAATATGACTTAGTGGTTAACATCGGGATAGCTGGCTCGTTTACGAATGATGTAGTGATTGGGCAGGTTGTATGGGTTGCCATTGATGAGTTCTCAGAACTAGGAGTTGAAGACCATTCAAGGTTCATTCCAGCTGAAGACCTAGGATTGATGGATAATATGGACAGGGAGTTCAATGCAAACGAATACTACCGACCTGAGAAGCTGTTGGGAGTGACTGCCATGACGGTCAATCGTGTTCACGGAAACGCGGCCACTATCCAAAGAGATCTCAAGCAATTTGAGTGCAACATCGAATCTATGGAAGGAGCAGCCGTGGCCTATGTTTGTCAACAATTTGATATTCCGTGGGTTCAGATTCGTGCAGTTTCCAATAGGATAGAACCAAGGAATGCGGCTGCTTGGAACATCCCGTTAGCCATCAAAAACCTCCATCACCAAGTGTTAAAATACCTCTACAAAATGACTGATGAAGCATAAACTCACCCTTGGATTTTCGCCATGCCCGAACGATACCTTCATTTTTGATGCGTTGGTAAATGGACGTATTGACCGTGGTGATATTGAACTGGAGGTAGTGCTTGCCGATGTGGAGGAACTGAACAGGATGGCAATCGCTGGGAAACTGGACATCACCAAAATCAGCTACAATGCCTTTGCACATGTTAGTGATGTTTATCAACTGCTGAATGCAGGAAGTGCGTTGGGAAACAAATGCGGGCCGCTGCTCATTGCAAAGAAACCTTTGACTGCAGAGGAGTTGAAAACGGCCACTATCGCCATTCCTGGCAAGAATACGACCGCCAATTTCCTAATGTCGTTTGCGTATCCGGATACTTCTAATAAAAAGGAATTCCTTTTCTCAGAAATTGAAAAGGCAGTCTTGAATAATGAAGTGGAAGCAGGTGTTATTATCCATGAAAACCGATTCACGTATCAGGAAAAAGGGCTAGTTCAACTTGCAGATTTGGGAGAAGTTTGGGAACAGAAAACAGGTTTCCCGATTCCGCTTGGCGGCATTGCCATTCACCGCAGACTGAAGCCAGAGTTGCGCAAACGATTTGATGTCTTGCTTAGACAGAGCGTGCAATTTGCTTTTGACAATCCCAATGCTTCCAAAGAATATGTCAAATGCCATGCGCAAGAAATGGATGAGGCGGTGAGGCGGTCGCACATTAATCTCTACGTCAATCAATTCTCAATTGATCTTGGAGATAAAGGAAAAATGGCAATCCGAAAAATGTTTGAAGTAGGTAAGACCTTCGGAATGCCGAGGGTTGAGGATTCGGTTTTCGTTGGGGTTTGATGCATCAAACCCTAACAGCTACTGCGTAAAGTTGAACACTTCACCATCCACTTCAATAGTGGCTTGCTTATCGCATTCGCCCATTCCATAGTCAATGGTTCCATCGTTAAAATTGGCAGGAGAAATGACCATTGTACCTTTATTAATGTAGGCACAACCTGTTTGCAGCATAAGTGCAGTTGATGACTCCCAAGTAAAAGGATGCGTGTTTGAATCGTTGCCAGAACCCGAGCCTGTTAGTTCAAAAACATCATCATTCAAACCAGCAATTCCCATGATGCTGGCAGAGTCTGGTGTGTTCCAGTTCGTTTCATCACCTTCTGTCCACGTTCTGTTGAGGTCTGCTTCCCAAAGGACTTGCTGAGAGCCCCAAGAAATAATCGCATCCGAGATGGTTTCGCTGTAGGTTGGATTTCCTGATCCATCCGCAGCACCGACAGTTAGAGAATACGTTCCTGCAAGTGTGTACTGACCTTTTGTAAAGCCGTTAAAGAGTATATCAATCGTAGTTCCTTCATTTCCAAAATTCCCGCTGAATTCGGCTGTGAATGTTCCTTTTCTGGAAATTCCGTTAAAATCGGTACATCCTGTTCCATAATCAATAGTCAAGGTTTTTGGGAAAACCGAACCAAGCGGAGAAAGTGTAGCAGTTGCACAGACTGTTCCACTCAAATTCCAAGATGATTGGCTGATTTGGTCAAGCGGAGTTCCATTATTTAGCGTAGAACTCAATTGTGCAAACACATCGTTAAAAACGATAATGGCAACCGAACTATTGCTGGCGGCCTGAATGTTCTGGTGCACTACTTTCTTGCAACCAGAAATGAAAACAACACTTGTCAAAAACGTCAATACAATCGGGAAATGGAATCTTCTATTCATAATTCTTGGTTGTGAATTGGTGTGTAAAGTAACGGTATTAACGCTTTTCGTAGGTGATAAAGGTAAACGAATGCGGATGTTTTACGTCCGTTGGATGCGCAATGGTTTCAACTTCTTTCCATTCAGTTCCCAGTTTCGGAAAATGTCTATCTCCTTCAAACCTGTGGTGAATGCGTGTGAGATAAACTCTATCAACAATTGGAAGGGCAAGACGGTAAATCTGTTCGCCACCAACTATGAATGCTTCGTCATCATCTTTAGCCAAAGCCAACGCATCTTCAAGCGAGTTGACCACTTGGCATCCTTCGACCTCAAAGTTCACATCGCGGGTGATGATGATATTGGTACGATTCGGCAGCGGACGGCCAACCGATTCGTAGGTTTTTCTACCCATAATGATGGCGTGTCCGCTGGTCTTCTCCTTAAAAAACTTCAAATCATCAGGCAAATGCCAAATGAGGTCGTTGTCTTTTCCGATAGTGTTGTTCTCATCGGCTGCTACAATGATGCTGATCATCGAGTTTGTTCTTTAAGATTAAGCAATCGATTCTCTACAAGCTTCTCTCTGCTCCAATGGTTTGAAATGGACTGAATGAAATTAGCCTGCACCACCTTGGCTCGGAGCTTCAGAAACCGTTCATCTTCGAGTCTCAGATAAAGACCTTCCATCTTTCCTTCACAATAAGTAGATGGCTGTTTTTTCAATAGTTTGACAAGTTGATTCTGTGCGAAGATGCCGTTGCCGACCATTTGTATGACTGCAATGTTGATGTTTCCCAGCATAGCATTTCTCCGCTCAACAGTAAGGAATTGATTCTCTTGTCTATCATATATGTCAAAGGCCAGAAACCAGTCAGGTAACTTAGTGTAATGTATGCTGTGCTTAGCGTAGCACCATTCACCAAATAGAACGAAACGGTCTTTGAGGGTTTCGTGAAGCTGTTCAGTTCGTTTGGACAGCCAAGGCCAAATCTTGTCAAATTGGGGGGCGAATCCTGGAATAATGTAATTCCCCCTGTTCTGAACTCTTAATTCTCCATTGGAAGAAAAGGAGATTCCAACATTTGCTCCATCTGTCTTTTCTTCCAAAATGATAGGGTTCGCATAGAAGAGCGAGCGTTCTTCTGAACTCAAGACCTTATCATCTCTTACGTTCAGCCCAGACATCACAAAAAGATGCGGTGTGCGTGGAAATTTGAGAAAATTGCTCATGCCATTTTCTGTTTATAGATGGCGGATAGTTCTTCTTTACACAGAAACCGCACCTTTATCTTCTCCTTTTTTAGGTTGTCTTCCCAACCGACCCACTTACTGTCTGCTGCCTGCACAATAGGTGATTTACCTTTGTTAGAAACGGCAACAGCCACGAATTTCCGATCTGATGGGTCAAACCCAATAGAGTGGAGTGCTTCAGGAAATTCATCAAAATCGTCTGCTCCGACAGAAGTGATTGGCACTTGCTTCACTCGATTGGTATTTTTCTGATTGTTGAGAATGTATTTCAGAAATTGATGGCTAAAGGAGTTTTGAGTACAGAGCATTTTATTCTGGTACTCATTCAAAATATGCCACTGATCGTCTAGCACCACCTGATGCCTGCCTTGGATGACCGATTGAACGAACTCGGCACAGCAGGATTGGCATGTGTTCGACATGTGATTGCCGTCCGCAGTTAGCGGTACATTGGTATCAACGATTACCTCTGTCATTTTTCTTGAGCCTTCTTTCTGGCAGCTTCGGTCATTGCCATCAGGTCTTCGAGTTCGTCTCCGAAGAAATTCTCCGGCCAGTTGGTCACATTACCGAACAGGTCAATATTCAGCGCTTCCAATTTTGCACCATTCTTGTCCTGATGGATAAAATAGATTGCCACATCCTCGGGACTAATCACTCCCTCTGCCACTCTGCGTTGAATTCGTCTTATCAGATGCTCAGAATGGGATTCAATAATTAACTGCGTGTTTCGATTCCTTCCATCCTCTTTCGCTTTTATGGCTCCAATGAAGAGGTCGCCCAAGTGCGATTGTACTGATGGGTGAAGATGAATTTCGGGCTGTTCAAAGAAAAGTATGGAATCAGAGGGCACATAAAAACACTGCACGATTACAGGGAGAATCTGAGAAACGCCAAATCCAACATCGGTTATAAGTACTTCGGGTGAGTTTTGATTGACCCGTATTCGTACCTCATATTCTTTCCTTCCTAGGGCAATAGGAACAACCTTAAAGCTATGAATCAATCGCATTTCCTTGAGCCATCGCGCTATCCACTCCTCAAAGGCAACATATCTCTTCTTCTCTCCTGTCGATATCTTTCTTCCAGCCTCCTTCGCGGCCAGCAGAGCGTTTACGGCCAATTTGCCTCTGTCACCCACATCGGCAGGGGCATCGCCCGAAAATTGATAGAACCGTTCAGGATGATCACGCAGCGGGCCAACGTAATACATGCTCCGAAACAAATTCTTGATGGACAACGAAAGGTCAGGAAGAAATCCAGTATTCTGATAATACGCCACAGCTTCATCTGGAAACCCGAAGAAATTCTCTGGTGGTGGTAGTCTCCATCCCCTGCCCATTTGCCGCTTCAGCGTGTAACCATCCGCTTTTAGGTCAAACTTATTCCCTTCACCAGAAACAAGCCTGAAATCCACAGGGTTCTCGTTCTTAAGCGTGTATTGCAAATCATTTACGGTGAGGAATTTTTTTTCATCATACGCTACTTCGGCCTCAAAAGCTATCTGGCTGAATTGTCGAAGATCTTTCGTTCCAATTGTAGCATCGGTTATTTTCAGGGGGGGGAAGGCATCATATTCAAACTTGAACCGTAATTTTCGGCTCGTGTCATGCCTATGAACAATGTCACGGTATGTGCCGAGATCAATCTTGGAATCCTTATCACCCAAATGCAGTACCCGTTTGCGGTCGTACGATTCAACGGTTTGTTTCAGCATCAGCAGAAACTGCGCAATGGAAGATTTGCCAGAACTGTTATTCCCACAGAAAATAGTGAGAGGGGCAAGCCTTATTTCACCTGAATCTTCCCACGCCTTGAAATTCTCTATATGAAGTTGCCTAAGCATTGTGCCAAAGTATGTATTAAACAGCTATCGGTGCTTTGATTCCTGGATGTGGATTATAGTTTACCAACTCAAAATCATCGTATGTGAATTCAAAAATATCCTTCACATTCGGATTGATTTTCATGGTTGGTAGCTGCCTCAACTCACGACTGAGTTGCAACTCAGCCTGTTCTAAGTGATTCGAGTAGAGGTGCGCATCGCCAAATGTGTGTACGAAATCACCCGGTTCTAGGTCGCAGACTTGAGCAATCATCAACGTAAGTAGCGCATAGGAAGCAATATTGAAAGGAACGCCCAGAAAAATATCCGCGCTTCGCTGATATAATTGACAAGACAATTTCCCATCAGCAACATAAAACTGGAACATGGTGTGGCACGGTGGCAAAGCCATGTTTTCTACTTCGGACACATTCCAAGCACTTACAATATGTCGTCTCGAATCTGGGTTGTTCTTAATTCCGTCAATCAGTTTCACAATCTGGTCAATCTTTTTTCCGTCTGCAGTTGGCCACGAACGCCACTGAACGCCATAAACAGGTCCTAGCTCACCGTTCTCGTCTGCCCATTCATCCCAAATAGAAACACCGTTTTCTTTCAAGTATTTGATATTGCTATCTCCTTTCAGGAACCACAAAAGTTCGTGAATAATGGAGCGTAAATGCAGCTTTTTTGTCGTGACAACTGGGAAGCCTTCCCTCAGATTGAACCGCATTTGATAACCAAAAACACTACGCGTACCAGTTCCTGTCCGGTCCGATTTGTCGGTTCCGGTTTCCATTACGTGGCGCATCAGGTCGTGGTACTGCTTCATGCTATTAAATTATTGAGGATAAACGGTTCGGGCGTGAAATTTCCCATTTCTCAAATCAAGGTGTGCGCCAGAGCCATCGAATACGCGGCAATTGAAAGTTCCTTGGGTCTTGGCTCCAAACTGGACTTCGTCAACCGCTTTGTGGGAGGTAATCGCAAAATCAGACCACGTTTCTTGAGTTCCATATTGAACATCACTGCTCCAAGTTACACTGTCGTTGTCCACGTAGAAGAAAACCACGCCATCAATTCCTGCAGTGGTGCTGCTGTCTAGATTGTAGGAACCAAAACCATACGTTCCTTCATCAAAAAGAGAAAAACTGAAGTTGTAAGATGGAAATAGCGTGTCGGTGAGAAACTTCACCATTTGAATGCCAATGACGTTGCGATTGTAATCAGGAGTTAGTGCGCTTCGTTGGAAAACGGTGTACTCGCTGTGCAACCTGCCAAGAGAATCTTCATAGGTACGAATGCCGGGGCCATTGCCATAGTTTTCTTCACCATCCTCGTAGTAGACGGTATCGTTTCCAATCTGAAACTTGGCGAAAAAAAGATTGTTTTCACCCTGTTGTAACTCGTCCTTCTTGCAGGAAGCAAGCAGCATCACGAACAGTACAAGATAGATTGCTCTCATTTTTCAGGTATTGAAATGCAAAAGTAGTGACCCTTGAACGTAATTATCCGCCCTTAGATGGTGGGGTATCAACAATTTTTTTTCGGTCTCAATGGAGAGTTAAGCGGATAGGTAGGTGGTCTGAATAGCCGCCATGGTAATTCGGTCCGCCATAGGTTTTGCTTGGTGATGGTTCGCTTCCGTCTTTTGGAAAATACATCAGCCAATCTTCTTTGAAAATGGACACTGATGAATCTGATGTGGCGTATCCTTCGGCACTATAAAGCATGCCATCGGAAACGATGAATTGATCGAGCATTCCCCATTCGCCCTTATAGCTATAGGTGCCCAAACCACTTTGGTGGAAGTTGTATGTGAGATTGGTGAGGCCATGATTTGCTCCCGGTTTGCAGTTCATTATTTCGGTCATGGAGCGGTTATTTGGGTAGTCGTTGAAATCGCCCATGCAGATAATCTTGGCGGTCTTGTTGTGTGTCAGAATTGAGTCAATTTTGGTGCGAAGTACGGTTGCGGCAAGCAGTCGTTTGGGCTCACTGGCTTCTTCGCCACCGCGTCTGGATGGCCAATGGTTTACGAAGAAATGAAGCGTGTCTTTTCCTGAAAGTAGTTTGGCGTAAAGAATATCGCGAGTGGTGGTTTCTGGTTCGAAATCGAAGGAAACATTCAGTTTTTCATGATACAATTCAGAAAGCTGCTCTGAATTGTATGCGAGTGCTACGTCAATTCCTCTTTCGTCTGGACTGTCTTCGTGGATGACTTTGAATTTTACTTTCCCGAGCGCATCAGTCTTGAATAGATCTTCTACCACTGTTCTGTTTTCAATTTCGCACACACCGATTACTTCTGGTAGACCATCTTCTGAAATGGTAGTAAGCACTTTAGCCAAATCGACTAGTTTCTTGTCATAGCGTTCTGTATTCCAATGATTGGCGCTGTCTGGAAGGAAGTCGTTATCGTTGATAGTTGGGTCGTCTATTGTGTCGAAAAGATTTTCCACATTGTAGAACACAACTTCAATGGGTTTGCGCGGTTCTTGGCTGCATCCTGTAGCAAGTTGGAGCAATCCAAGATTGATGATTATTGATAGGACTCTTAAAATTGGTTTTTGCATGGTTGGCTTTCTGGGGCGCAAATGTAGGCAGATAGGGCCGCGCGAGGGGTGGAAGCGGCATCCCCCGATTTTTATCGGGGATATAGCGGACGACCCGACCCCGATTTTTTATCGGGGACGCGCCCAAAAAAAGTTCAAATGGGGGATTTCAATGTGCCAGGATATTGGACTTTGAACCTTGAACTCGGAATTCACTTTCGAGATTCTTTTTAGGATACCCAGCTTTTCCATCTGACCCTCATTCTTACCTTGCGGTGATATTGAGGTACCGGTAGGCAACCTTACAAACTCATCCCCGTTATCTGACTGCGTGCAACCAACCGACCAAGAATTCCAGAACCTTATAGCAGGTTGTCTGAAAAATGACCGCAAAAGCCAGCAGAGAATCTATGAATTGTTTTATGGGAAGATGTTGAGTGTGTGCATGAGGTACACGAAAGACCTGGATCAGGGTAAAGAACTGGTGCAAGAAGGGTTTATCAAGCTTTTCGGAAACCTCGAAAAATACAAGAACGATGGTTCTTTTGAAGGCTGGGTGAGGCGCATTTTTACCAATAATGCGATTGATTCGTTCAGACGGAAAAAGCATCAAGATATGGTGCCGGATGACGACTATAAGGTGCTGAATTTGGCAGATGATAAAGACGAACATGAATTTTTAGACCCCGAAGAGGATACCATTCAACCAAAACACGTTATAGAAGCGATGCAACTACTTTCTCCAGCATATCAGATGGTTTTTAACCTCTACGTGATGGAGAATTATTCGCATCAGGAAATTGCCGATGAATTGGGAATAGGCGTAGGGACTTCTAAATCTAACCTTGCCAAGGCACGGATGAACATGAGGAAGTTATTGAAGAAACAATTTGCAGACCGACTTTAAACATGAATATGAGTAACCCATTCGACAGTAAAATAAAGGAGAGTCTCGATAATTTCGAGATGCCTTATGATGCCAATGCTTGGGCGGAGTTTGAAAAACAACTTCCGCAAAGTGGTGGCGCAACAACGAGCGGCAGTCAACTTGGTTGGAAAGCCGCAGCACTGGTAGCCGTATTGGCCACTTCGGTTGCCACAATGTGGTATTTGAATGCTGATAAGGAAATAACCGAGTCTGAATCTGTCGTTGTTGAACAAGTAGAAGCTATTGAAAAGCATTCTTTTATGGTTGAAGAAAACTCTTCCGAATTGGCTGAACCAACAGTTTTGGCCGAGAAATCGAAGACGGTTTCAAACTCCGTAAAACCTCAGGTTGTGGATTCTCAAAAAGCGGTTGAAGCTGTTTCTATGCCAAAATTAGAAGCTAAAGAAGCGGATGCCGAAAATGCAGCAACAACTGCTAATTCTGAAGTTGCGAAACCTGAAAAGAAAGCAACATCTCCAGCCGAAAAGCCAACTCCTGACAGAATGGAAGCACAGCCGCTGGTTGCCAACTTCATTCCAACCTTTGAGAAGGTTTGCGTTGGAGCGGATTTGAGCTTCATTAACCAATCATCCGACCCAAAAGCAAACATGGTTTGGGATTTTGGTGATGGAACAAACAGCTTTGCATTTGAGCCATCTCATGCCTATGTTCTTCCTGGGAGTTATTCGGTTACGCTGAAAACAGAAAATGGCAGCAAAGCAGCAGAACGAACCATTACTATAAATGTGAGTCCTGTGCCTACAGCAACTTTAGATGTGTCTCAAAAACTACCGGGATACGATGCCATTCCTTTCTACCATTTTGAAACCGTTCTTAAATCGAATGAAACGGCAACTTGGAAATTCTCGGATGGCTCTATGATCAATGGGGCTTCGGTAAATCATCTTTTTAGAAGCGGAAAGTCCGATGTTGAACTGATTGTTAGCAACAGTTTTGGTTGTACTCAATCGGATACATGGTATACGGAAAGCCGTCATAAGGATTTGTTGGCTTATGATGGATTTAGTCCTGATGGCAACGAAAACAATGAAGTTTTCATGCCGAGGGCATTACCAGAAATGGGAGTGGCATTTGAAATGGTGATAATGGACCTGAAAGGTCAAGAGGTTTACCGGACAAGTTCGGCCAACGAACCTTGGAACGGAAAGCTTAATAACAACGGTGTAAAACTTGACGCAGGTATTTACGCTTGGACAGTTGTGCTGAAAGAAGAAATAGTTAAGAAAAAGACGTTTAGCGGAACCATCACCCTGATTCGCTAACTTCAACTTTATACCTTTGATAATACCGTGAGAAATAAATAAAATGAGCTACTACACAAAATTTAAAAGCATACTCACTCCACTCGTTGTGGTATTAACGGTGCTGTTGTTTCAAACAACACCCGACTTTGTAAACGCGCAAACGGTGGATGTTGGCCCACCAGACACATCTGTTTGTAATGGCACACCGATAACACTTATAGCCATTACTACAGGGGTAACCAGTTCTCCGTCCTTTACTTCGGTGAATGTTCCGAGTGATGACGTTCATTCTCAAGTTCTGAACATTGGCTTTCCTTTTGAGTTTTTCGGAAACACCTACACCCAGTGCGTTGCTTCATCTAACGGATATGTAACATTTGACCTAGGCACGGCAGGAACTGGTTCTCCATGGGCAATTGGTAGCGCAAGTCCGACTCCAGGAGTACCAGACAACGCCATTATGTTTCCGTGGCAGGATATTAACCCAGCAGCAGGCTCAGGCGGTACAAATGCTGCTGACTGTGGAGACGGGACATTCATTGTTGATTATGTTGACATTGCCATGTTCAGCTGCACCAGTTTAAGCTTCACTATGCAGGTAGTGCTCTACGAGAACACGAACATCATTGAAACCTACATCACCAACAAACCACTTTGTAGCACTTGGAACGGGGGTGCAGCCATACATGGACTTGAGAATGCTGGTGGAACACAAGCTGTAATTGTTCCAGGAAGAAACTTCCCCACCCAATGGACGGCAACCAATGATGCGGTGCGGTTTACTCCAAATGGATTTGGAAGCTACACAATCGACCAAACCATTCCTTTCAGCCCAATACCTGTAGGACAAGAGGTAATTGAATGGACAGATGGGCAAGGAAACGTACTTGGATCGATGAATTCAATCACCGTTACACCTACAGCCCCAACTTGGTATTATTGCACATACCGTTCTGCCTGCTCGGCTATAACGGTTGTCGATTCCATTCTGGTCACCTTGGGAAATGTAGACATTACGATTGCACCTACTGACGCTTCCTGCTTTGGTTTTGGAAATGGATTCGTGAAAATTGACCCAATTGGAAGTACGTATCCAGTATCTCTGGGATTGATGGATGCAACTGGAGCTCAAATGCAAACTGTAAACGGAGTTACAGGGATTGATACCCTTAGTGGACTTTTTGCTGGAGATTATGTAGCAACCGTGACTGATGGTGTTGGATGCACCACATCATTGAACTTCGCCATTGATGAACCGCCATTGCTTGTTCCGAATGCTGGACATACTGATATTCTCTGCAGCGGAGATAACAACGGACGAGCTTATGCCACGCCAATTGGTGGCGTTACCCCATACGAAACCGAATGGAATGACCCATTAATGCAAACCACAGATACCATTGAGTTTCTTGCGCCTGGTGCTTACACGCTTACTGTAATTGATGCCAATAATTGTGTTTCAGACACCACACTTTCTGTTTTAGAGCCGCTTCCGTTGATACTGGATTTGAGCTCAGGCGCAGACACCTGTCTACTAAAAAATGGTGCAGTCTTAGCCGAAATGAGAGGAGGTAAAACTCCTTATTCATACGTATGGAACAACTTGGGTGGCGACTCTGCCAACTATTCGGTTGACCTGGTGAATCATTTCAGTACGATTGAGAATCTATCTCACGGAGAATATTCCGTTCTGGTAACTGATTCGAACGGTTGCGAAATTGATGGGTCGATTGCGGTTTCGCTTATCCCACCGCCTCTAGCTGGTCTTACAAGTAGATCAAAACCAGAAGAGTTCGTGAATCCCGATGTGCAATTTGAAAATCTGAGCACAGCAGCCGAGACATACGAATGGCATTTTGGTGATGGTGATATTTCTTACGAAGAAGACCCTTGGCACACGTATGATACGTCTGGAGTCTTTTTGGTAATGCTTATTTCGCATAACGACCCCGAATATGGCTGCTCAGATACAGCATTCCTGTACATGGAAGTTGACCCATTCTTCACGTTCTATATTCCAAGCGGTTTTACTCCTGACGATGATGGACTGAACGATACGTGGGGACCAGTTGGCCAAAGCTTTGAAATTGAAAGCTACAACGTAAAAATATTTGACCGATGGGGAAGCCTTGTTTGGCAAACGGATAATCCTGACAAACAATGGAATGGTTCTGATGCAGGTTCGCTAAAACAGGTGAAACAAGGAATGTATGTGTATGTTTTTACCATGAAAAAATTCAACACGTTTGAACCTAAGACAATAAAAGGAACAGTTACATTGTATCGACACCGATAGTTAATTGAACTCGTTCAAACCAGTAATGCTCAAAGTCTACAAACTCGTACTTCTACTAGCGTCCGTTATTGTTTCGAGTGTAGATACTCATGGTCAAATTACTTCAAATACCTCTGACTACGTTCAGCCAACCCAGTACACCAATGGGGTGGCAAACGATCAGATTTTCGTATTCTGCTCACCTGATATCAACGGGAATCCGGTAACAGGTCAACTCACCGCCACTCCTACCATTGCTGGGCCTGGATTTTCCTTCGATTGGGGGCTATATAATGACGTAACTCACGTTTACACGAGCTTCCAAACTAGTAACGGTCTAAGCTCAACGGTTTCGAATCTTGCTTCCGGTGGTTATCGTGTAACCATAACTAATAACGCTGGCCAAAGCCAGACGTTCATTACGTGGGTATACGTAAGCACCGTTGATGTAGACATTTCACTTATCCTTGACCCTACCCACCCAGGTTGCGAGCCTTTTGATGTGAATGGAACAATTAATGCGTCTGGATTTACATACTGGGACCCCGTTCCTCCAGGTGCGGAACCTTTTATTATAGACGCCAATACAACCATTACCGTTTGTTTTAGCGCTAACCACACGTATGTTTCCGACTTAGGCTTCGTGCTTGTTGGCCCGCCAAGCTGTGGCAGCCCAGGAGTAACTTTGTCTCCTCATCCGAATGTAATCAACAACGCCAATGGATGTTGCTGCAATAGCGGGAACAACCTCAATAACCTTTGTTTCAGTACAGCAAACAATAATCAATTGAATATGTGCGGCTCAGGTACTCCACTTGCTGGAACCTATGGCTTTTACAACGGTAATTTCCCGGGAACTGGTGGAGCAAATTACCCGCAAGGTGGTATTGCGAGTCTTTTTGGTTGCAATGCGGCAGAAGGTGGATGGGCTGTTCAGATTTACGATTGCATTGGAGCGGATGTTGGCTCACTTACTAATGCTACCATCACTTTCAGTAACGGAACATCCACCATTAATTACGCATCAGGTCCGATTAACTCGACCATCAATGATAATTCCTGTACTCCAGCTACCGCTTCGATTTACGTGGTGCCTCTTACCACTCCAATTAACCCCAATCCACAACAAGTACCTAACTCTGGTACTCTTACGTACCAACTTGGTCTTAATGGGGCTCCCGTTTCACTTGCTCCGGGCACAAACTCATTTACGCAAACCATCAATCCTATTCCCACCTATGATGAATGGTACTACTTGTTCATTCAGGATCAACTGGGTTGTAGCGCTATCGATTCTGTCATGTTTGATTTTACGGGCTATGCTGATGCAACGATTGACCCAATAAATCCGACAAATCAATTGTGCACAGGAAATAACCCGGTGCAGTTGACTGCCGCTACGGCTGGAGGAGTTTGGTCAGGTACTGGTGTCGATGCTGCAGGAATGTTCGCCCCTGCAACAGCAGGTACTGGCACACATACAATCACATACACTATTCCTGACCCTTGCGGTGATATACAAACAATGGATATTATTGTAGGAGACCTAACTGCAAATACATCATCTACTCCGTCAATTTGTACTGCAGATAACGGCACTGCAAGTTTTACCCCACTCACTGGAACCTCACCTTACACTTATAATTGGGTAACGAATCCAGTACAGAGCACGCAAACTGCCATCGACCTACCTTCAGGAAACTATGACGTTTCGGTTGCTGATGCTGATGGATGTACTCTATCCACGACAGTAATAGTAGGATTTGACCCAAGCAATCTTTCGGTCAGCATTCCAAACCAAACAAATGCATTGTGCAATAGTAGTTGCGATGGTACAGCTACTGCAGTTGCATTGGGTGGAATCGCGCCTTACCTATTCGTTTGGGATGACCCAAGCAACCAGCAAACATCAGCAGCCGCTGCTCTTTGCGCTGGAACCTATAATGTGGGTATAGCTGACGTAAACGGATGCCTTGCAACTGCTCAGACCGTGATTTCTGAACCCACAGCAATTGTTGCGAATGCTATGATGGACCTACAATCAAACTGTGGCAACCCTGATGGTGAAGCAAGCGTTACTGCCAGTGGCGGAACGGTTGTTACCTACTACACATATAGTTGGAATTCGGTTCCTGTTCAAACTAATTCAGCAGCAACCGGACTTATACCTGCTACTTACACCGCTACGGTCACAGATGACAATGGCTGTTCAGAATCTGTTGATGTCGAAGTAACAAGCACACCAGGTTTTACTGCTAGCATCACTGATTTTACAAATGCCAGTTGTTTTCAGAGTTGTAATGGAACTGCCACGGTAGTTGCCACCACTAGTGCTATTCTACCGTTGACTTATTCTTGGAATTCGGTACCCGCTCAAACTGCCGCTACGGCCACTGGCCTGTGCGCTGGTAATTATCAGGTTACGATAACAGATGCGGTTAACTGCATCGCATCAGCAAACATCACCATCACTGAACCAACAAAACTTTCTGCCACCGCTACTACAAGTGCTTCTCCAATCTGTATTGGTGAATCTGCAAATTTGAACGCAATTGTAACCGGTGGAATCACACCTTACGGTTCCTATACGTGGTCGGCTACTCCTACCGACCCAACGCTTCTTACAACAACTCAAAACCCCACTGTCAGCCCCGTTTTCAGTACAATCTATACGCTCACTGTTTCGGATGCGAATGGTTGCATAACTGCGCCTACCACGGTACAAGTAATTGTTAAGGATCCATTATCGTTAAACGTGACCCGTCCGCTTGCCAGCCCAGATACAGGAATCTGTCCGTACGATTTTGCCGTTATTGATTTGATAGCAACAGGTGGCGATGGAACCTATTCCTACTATTTAAACCCAGACCTTTCAACTCCTGTGGGTCTTCCAATGCAGGTTCAACCAGCCAGCACAACTACCTACAATTTCACAGTGAGAGATGGTTGCACAACACCTCCTGCCTTTGCATCTAGCACCATTACCGTTTTTATCCTTCCAGTTGTTGATTTTGTGGGAGACGAACTTACTGGTTGTCACATTCATACCGTAGATTTTAGCGATAATACGAATCCAACTCCTGTTACTTGGAACTGGGATTTTGATGATGCTGATTCGGGGGCAAATACGTCAACCAGCCAGAACCCTAATCACCAATTTTCACAAGCTGGAACTTACACTGTCTCGTTACAGGTGCAAACGGCTGATGGTTGCGTTGCAGACACTACAAAAACTGATTATATCGAGGTTTATCCGCTTCCGTATGCCAATTTTAGCATGGATCCTGAGGTTACGAATGTGCTTGATGGAATGATTGAATTTACCGATTTGAGCACAGGACAAATTAACGAATGGAATTGGAACTTCGGAACTGGAGATGGGTCTATCGAACAAAATCCAACCTACACTTACACAGATACAGGCTCCTACATTGTTTGGCTAAACGTGACCACAATTAATGGCTGTGAAGGTGAGACCAGAAAACAAGTAGTTATTGAACCCGATTTTATGTTCTACGTACCCAATTCATTCTCGCCAAATAACGATGGCCGCAACGATTATTTTCGGGGATATGGAGAAGGCGTTAACTGGGATTCGTACGAACTGACCATCTACAACCGCTGGGGCGAAGAGATTTTCTTTTCTGCTGACATCGACCAACCTTGGAATGGTGATTTCAAGCAAATGGACGTGGCAAACGAAGTATATGTTTGGACGATTAGGGTCAACGATCTGAAAGGA
>Ga0209702_10000846_pt1 | contig 63263 bp, 36 predicted proteins | sample FRY01_FD_187210 | JGI IMG/M metagenome (GOLD analysis project Ga0209702, IMG submission 187210) | Freshwater microbial communities from Lake Fryxell liftoff mats and glacier meltwater in Antarctica - FRY-01 (SPAdes) (version 2) | ecosystem: Environmental > Aquatic > Freshwater > Ice > Glacier... | reverse complement strand
GTCGGATCATGCTCATCTCCACGCCAGGCTGCGGATAAGCGATCGTCACGAAACCACCGAGTCCGACGCGGGTGTAGTCCACCTTGTCGCCCGCCTCTCCCTCGATGCCGACGGTCTTCACGAGGCCAAAGGCGTCCTCGATGCTGCCACTCGCCCCGTAGCCGAGGGTCACGATCCGACCGTCGGGGTAGGTGATCGCGGTGCGTCTGGCGGTGTTGCTCATGGAGTGGGGCCTTTCGGTGAAAGCGGGGAGCTTTTCGAGGTTCGCTCTACTTTGGCGGATTGGATTTTGACCACGAATTTTCACGAATGAAGAAGCGGTGGTGAGGAGTTTTTGCGCTCATTCGTGTGAATCAGGGGATTTCAACTTCACGCGTAAAATTCATTGACTTCGCGGCACTTTCGTCCATTCAAAAGTAACTATTCAGCACCCTGAATCGACAAGAAAGCTAAAAATTTCACTTGTACTATGGTAATTATAGATTTAGCCACATCACTGTGGAGCAAAATCATCCAAGCGAAGCGCAACTCATTGAGCTGGCCAGGGCCGATCCAGAAGCCATCGGCAAGCTGGCCTTTGCGCTGTTCGAACGGCTCGCTTTTTTGCAGGGGAGACTGCATGATCTTTTTTTACCGATTTGCGAGCATACTTGCAAGAAAAAATGCAGAAAACTATGTGACGCTTTGGTCAGACGAAGCCGTTGTCCAGGTTACCGTCGTCGAGCCGCACAATGCCGTACCGTTCTACTCTGCGGGCCGTGGTGAATGACCCAGCCAGATAAGCCTTGCCGACTCCGAAAGGGACGACAGAAGAGACAGGCTTGTTCGCCGCATGAACGGACCTCCGATCAATCCCCATATCCACATCCGCCGACGTATGGGCCGGTGTGGACGGCGGACGGCAGAAGCCCGAGGAGAACGCCTGCGGGGAAGCTGATGGGCCGGGCTTTCATCGGGTAACGGGAAGACATGGGGAAGAACGACGATGTTGGGGCGGGTCGGAATCTGGTCCGAGGACTCGACAATCGTCTCGCCTTCATTTCCGTAACTTTACAGCTTGCACGGCTTTTCCTGCGAAATACGCAGAATGAGGCATTGACCGACGGCGGAATGCCGACATCGGGGACATGGATTACCCTCGTGGGTTTTGGTCTTGAAACTCCGCGATAGCCGTTTGGGATGGTCGCGGAAGAGATCGTGGATGATGTGATTGGCGTCCACTGCCCCAGGCAAAAGGCGGGCGCGGTTGAAACGCTACGGGTTCTCGCGTTGGAGTGGCGGAGGCGGGGGCGTAGATTCGTGCGTCAGACATTTCAGAATGAGCGAACGCTCCTCCAATTACCTCTTGAAGCGGTCGAGCAGTTCCAGTTCGAGGCGGGCATTCCGCTGGAAGAGGATGGACTCGCGCGTCGTGCGGGAGCGGTCGTGCGCCCCATATTCGACATCGGTGCTCACGAGCATGGGCTGCACCTCGAGACGGGTGATGCGGAAGACCGGCTCGGCTTTTGACCGGAAAAAACAATGCAGAGGCACGTCCGTGTGGCTCGCGTTCCAGAGGATCTGGGCCGGGGGGAATCCGTCGATCGCCCCGAGCGCGCCGAGGATCTCCCTGACACTCGGGATCCCATACTTTGAGGCGAGGCGACGCGCCGCCGCGAAATTGCGCAGTCGCTCGAGGTAGGAGGACTTCGGGTTTTTCTTCTCCTCGACCATCTCCGCAATGAGACTACGGGCATGCAGCGCGAGCGAGGCATGGAGCTCCTCGCGACTGATCTCGCCGTTTTCGAACTGGCGGAAGAGCTGGGGCGGAGTGGGGTAGGGGTTGAAGTTCACGAGAGGGGAATTGTCCAAACAATACGGTCACCTGGCAAGTGCAGAGTCCATTTCGGGGCCAAATGAGGCGATCGCATGCCAATCAACAGTGGTGACTCCGGCGCGTGACCCTGTCGAATCCGGCAAGTCGATTGAACCCGGTGGCGGATTCGAAACCGCAGCCAAGGGCGGCGCGAAGGGGAGATCGTGGTGGGGCGGTGCGCCTCACCCACTCTCCCGGTGAGAGGAAGCTCAATACTCCACCTTCACCCCGACTGCGACGCCGCGTCCGGCGAGCGGCGCGATGTCCTTGAGGAACGACGTGTGCTCGCGGGCTTCTTCATCCGTCAAGTTCACCCCTTTTACATACACTTTGGTGCTGCTGTAGCCCACCGTGTGAAAAGTGTAGCTGACGGAGGCATTGATCATAAAATAGGAGTCGGTGGGAAGCTCGTTGTTCGCGGTGCGGTCCTGGTCAGATGAGAAGATGCCTTCTAGCCTCGATCCCAAATTCCCGCGTCGGTAATCCAGCGCCGCGCTGGCATGGAAGGGGGAAATCCGGGGCAAAGGATCACCGCTGATCGTGTCGGTGGCGTTAACGTAGTCGGCCTTCAGTTCCAGATCCAGAAACTCATCAACTTCCACGACCCCTTTCGCCGTACGCACGGGATTCTTGGAACCGGCTATGACAGGCTCGGGATTCACCACCGGGCCAAGCAGATGGAAAGTCGTCTCGATTTCGCCACCATAAAACTCCGCGTCAGTATTCCGATAAACGGTCACCGGGAGGACTTCGCCATCCGCGAACGGCACGGACGCACCAGTGGGGAACAAACCGACGTAGTTGTTGAAGCGGCTGTAGTATGGGGTGATCGAGCCGGTCACGAACCCTGTGCGTTTGCGCAGCGAGAGTTCAAAGCCGAGCGCCTGCTCGACGGGCAGACTGGAATCGCCAATCTCGAATACCCCCGTAGCCACGTGGGGACCGTTGGCATACAGCTCCAGATAGGTCGGCGCGCGCTCTGACCACGAAGGCGATACGGTCACCGCGTAGTCGTCGTTCGGCAGATAGACAAGTCCGAGCGAACCACTGGTGTTATCGAAGACGCGGCTGCGCGCCGGTCCAAATCCAGGGGTCGCCTCCGCGTCGGCAGTGATGTGGTCGTATCTCGCGCCGCCCTGCAACTTCCACTCGGGCGCGAGATCAGCCTCTTCGAAAAGGAACGCAGAATTCGAGAGCGTGAGGACGGGTGGGAGAAACGCCTCCTCTCCTAGCGCGGAGAAGTCGCTGCGCTCCGTTTGATAGCCTATCGTTCCCTCGAGCATTCCGACCTTTTCATGGCGGACTTCGATCCGTCCATCGTAACCCCTGTTTTTGAAGGTGGTACCCACCTCCGAGCCCTCGAATTCCGTGTGCTCGTAGTCGCTGAATCCGAACTTGTATTCAATCTCCTTTATACCTTGGATCGGGTCCGTGAAGGCCCCGCGGAAATCCCAACGACGCTGTTCCATGTCGATGGAAACCGACTCCTCGGCGGGGGAGCCGTATTGGGTTTCAAAGCCGGAGTATGCAAGACCAAAGAAGCCATCGTCCCACACGTAGGAGGTACCCAAACTCACCCCTTCCGTATTTCCGTAGCTATTAGGGAGTTCTCCAAAAGCCTCCGTTTCTCCCGGATCGAGTGGCGACAGCGCACGAAGGCGTTCGGAACGGGCAAACCCGGGAATCTGGAGGTTCTCCGACTCCCGACGAGACAATTCCACGTGGTAGTTGAATCCGCTGCGCCCGCCCTCGAAGAGGAAGTCGCGGCTCAAGCCTTCATCGACGGAACTGTATCGCGCCCCCATGCTGCCGCGGAGGGGGTCATCGATCCGCTGCTCTGGGATGCGGTTGTCGAGGATGTTGACCACCCCGCCGATGGCATTGGCCCCATATAGCAATGTGGCCGGTCCGCGCACGATCTCGATCCGCTCCGCGCTCATCGTATTGATCGATACGGCGTGGTCGAAGCTGGTGGCGGAGGCGTCGACGGTGTTCACGCCATTTTGGAGGATGCGGATGCGGTCGCCGTCGAGTCCCCGGATGACGGGTCGGCTCGCCGCCGGTCCAAAGTAGGTGGATCGCACCCCTGGTACGTTTGAGAGGGTCTCTCCGAGCGTGGGTTGCAACTGCTCCTCCAGCCTGTCCCCGTCGAGAACGTACATCGCTCTAGGCTGCTCGAAGGCCGGGCGTTCATTCGGACTGGCGGTGAGAATCACCTCGTCCAGTTGGGAAACGGGGGTGAAATCCGGCCGGTTGACGACCCGTCGTCCCGCAAGGGTGCTTGTGACAGTTGTCTCGTCCAACTCGGAAATGGGATACGAATCCGAAATCTTCAGCGACGACGATGCAGAACTCTCGGTCGCCGCAGAAACCAGATCTGCCGGGACGGACACGGATGTCTCGGCGGTGGAGGGCGCTGCCGGAGCCGGATTGGCAGGGGCTGGAGGATCCGCAGCTCCCGCTATGCCACAGAGTCCCAGAAGAAGTGCTGGCACGAAGCGGGAAATTACGGCAGGCGACCGGCCCGTGAGCAGGTTGCCAAGAAGAGAATGGAGGGAAGCGTTCATGACAAATTCCTGTACGCAGTTAGTTGTGCCCGGCCGAAACGAAAATGCAAACGAATTGCACTAAATAACTCAAAAAAATTGCATTACCACTCTTCCAGATGAAGAACTTCCTCGGTCTCATCGCCCTTCTTCTCGTCGTCGGCCTCCCAATCACGAGAATTCGTTCCCCAAGAAGTTCGCGCCATGCTCTGGCCGGATGTTTTGAAAAACCGGGTTAAGCTCACGTGTACTGCCGGTCGCGGTGCAGGCGACGGTGCTCTCCCCCGGATCTTCCGAAAACGCTCCTCCGTATGCCACTCAACAGGGTTGACTCTGGCGGGTAACCCTGTTGATTCCGGCATGTCCATAGAACCCAGTGCCGGATTCGAAACCCGCGCCATTCACCTCGGCAGGGATTTTGTCAGCGACACCGGCGCGGTCACGCCTCCGGTGTGGCTCACCTCGACCTTTGAATACGGCAATCCGAACGGCTTCGACTACACCCGCTCGGGCAACCCGAACTTCCGCCTCCTCGACCGCACCGTCGCAAGTCTGGAGGGCGCCGCCTACTCGACCTGCTTCGGCAGCGGCGTCTCGGCGATCACGGCGGTCGTCTCGACCCTGAAGAGCGGAGATCTCGTCGTCGCCGAGGAAAATATCTACGGCTGCACCTTCCGCCTCTTTGCCCAGGTCTTCGCGAAGTTCGGGGTCTCGGTCAAGTATCTCGACTTCACCAATCCGGCTTCGCTGACGACCCTCGCTACCTTGAGCCCGACGCTCGTCTGGATCGAGTCGCCCACGAATCCGAATCTCAAGATCATCGACATCGCCGCCGTGGCGGAGGCCGCCCACGCCGCCGGGGCGCCTCTCATCGTCGATAATACCTTCGCGAGCAGCTACCTGCAGCGTCCCCTCGAGCTGGGAGCCGATCTTTCCCTGCTCTCTCTCACAAAATACGCAAACGGCCACTCCGACGCCCTTGCCGGCGCGGTCTGCACGAACTCCGAAGAGTGGCGCGACAAGATGATCTTCGCCCAGAAGGCGCTCGGTCTCCAGCCCGCCCCGATGGATTGCTGGCTCACCTCGCGCGGCCTCAAGACCGAGGCCATCAGGATGGAGCGACATTGTGAAAACGCCCTCACTTTTGCCCGATTCCTCGAGGACGAGACCGGCGCGGTCGCGGTGCGTTACCCCTTCCTGCCCTCACATCCGCAATACGAGCTGGCGAAGCGCCAGATGAGCGGCGGGTCGGGCATCGTCACGGTCGATTTCGGACTCGATCTCGCGGAAAGCCTCGCCTTCCTCGAGCGACTCCAACTTTTTCCCAAAGCGGAGAGCCTCGGCGGGGTCGAGTCGCTCTGCTGCCATCCCGCCTCGATGACGCACGCCAGTGTGCCGAAAGAGACGCGGGAAGCCGTCGGGATCACCGATTCGCTGGTGCGTTTCTCGGTCGGCATCGAGACGGTCGCCGACCTCATCGCCGACGTGAGCCGCGCCCTGCCCGATTCTTTGAAACGCTGACTCGAGCGATGCGCGATCCCTTTACTCAGCCTTTCTGCGACGCCGAGGACCTCGGTCTTGCGATCCCGGACAGTGACCACGCCGTTTCCATGTGCCTGCCCCGCTGGGCGCATGTGATCGGCTACGAGGAGGGCGATCCTGCCGTGATCGAGACTTTCGAATGCGGTTACCCCCGCTTTGTCGCCCACCCCTTTGTCGCCGACCTCTTCCTCGCCGCCCAGGAGGAGTTTGCCAAAAAAGACGAGTCCGCTCTCGTCTTTCCCTCGCTCGCGGCGGCGTGGCGCTGTGCCGATTATGTGAAGCAGCGCACCGGGAAATCCTGTCGGCTCGAGTCCTACGGCTGGGGGAATCTCACCGTCGTGCTCCTCGACGAATCCGCCTACGAGACTGCCTGGAAATGCTGGCAGCACGGCGGCGAGATCGTCAGCAGTCGTCTCGCCGAATCGGCTCTGAGCGACGCGCCGCTCGAGGCGGCAGTGGTCGAGGCGGGGGAAAAGGCGACGGCTCTCCTGCGCGAGCGGATCGCCTCCTTTCACGAGACGGCTTCGCCCGATGATGTTTTCCTCTTCTCCTCGGGCATGGCCGCGATCTTCGCGGTGCATCGTGTCCTCACGAAGCGCCAGCCCGGGGAGCCGACGATCCAGATTGAGTTTCCCTACCTCGACTCTTTCAAAGTGCAGCGGGAATTCGGAGCCGGGGTGATCGATTTTTCCATCACCACGAGCGGCGGCGTCGATGAGCTCCGCGCCCACTTTGCGGGCGGAGGCAAGGCTGCGGCGGTCTACTCCGAAGTCCCGAGCAATCCGCTCCTCCGCACCGCTGATCTCGCAGGGATCGCGGCGATTCTAGAAGAGCACGGGGTTCCGCTCATCGTCGATGACACCGTCGCGACCGCCGTCAATGTCGATGCGTTGCGTTTTGCCGACGCGGTCACGACAAGTCTGACGAAAGCCTTTTCCGGTGCCGGCGATGTCGCCGCCGGCTCTGTCGTGCTGAATCCCGCCTCGGCCTTTTACGCTCTTCTAAAGGAGGAAATGCCCTACGAAGAATCGGCCAGCCCTCTCTTCGAGCGCGATGCGATCGTCCTCGAAGTGAATTCGCGCCATTTCCGGGAGCGGGTCGAGGCGACCAATGAGAACGCGTTGGAGCTGATCGAATGGCTCAAGACCCGACCCGAAGTGACTTCTCTCTGGCATCCCTCGACCATCTGCACCGGCTTTTATGACGAGGTGCGGCGGTCGGACGGGGGCTACGGAGCCCTCTTTTCCCTCGAGCTGGCGGGCGGTGAGGCCGCTGCGGCCGCCTTCTACGACCGGCTCGGCCTCTCCAAAGGCCCCAGTCTGGGGACCGATTTCAGTCTTGCCTGTCCCTACACCCTGCTCGCCCACTACCGTGAGCTGGACTGGGCCGCCGAGCGCGGGGCGGCGAGGAACTCGCTCCGTATCTGGGTGGGTCTGGAGGACCCGGAAGACCTCATCGCCCGCTTCGAGGCGGCCTTCGGGGCTGGAAATCAATGAATCGCGGAGTTTCTTTAAGATTCATTAAAGATAAAAATATGATTTCGTGCTTGCGCCCATCGCCAAAAACGATTTTCATCAGATCATATCCATCCCTCTCGAATGAAAAAGATTTTCGCCCTCTTCTGTGCCGTATTTCTGATGCCCTCCTTCTCGGCTCACGCCTGGATTGGCGGTCCGTTCAGCAATAACTCCTATTTCTCGCAATCGGGGGACGACGGGGTCTATGAAGCAGTCAGTATCCCCGTCAATAATCGCGCGAACCCGAATCAGAGAATCAAGAATGGTATCGGATTGTATCGTTGGGCGGTGACGAACAACACTTCTTTTTCGGACGAAGTCTCCACGTCTATCTCTCAGGTCTTTTTTGATGTTTTTGGAAACATTGCCTTCACTCTCGTCGACGTCGTTCCGCTGACGTCAAATGTGTATTTCGGCGGAGTAGGGCAGGTGAGCCATACGTGGTTCGTGGAAGGGGTAGCCTATCGCGGAACCTGCGAAGGCACTGTGAATTCGGGGATCGGAACCGTCAACTGTATTGGCAGCGCATCAGACGCAGGGGGAACATCGTTGATCGAGTCCTCCTTTAAGGGCAAATATTCGAGTGCGGGAGACGGCGGGCAAGGAATCCCAATTTCTAGATTCAGAGCCAGAGGCAGAGGAACTTTCATTGAGGTTGGCAATCCTGCCGGGACGGTGGCGTTCCGTTTCCGTGTTCTTGGATCCAAGGTCACTCAAAACGTCACATACAACGGGATAGGCGGGTAATCTGCTTGTGCTCCTCGGGGAAGATCTTCCCTTCGGGTCTAGTCCCCGGGGAAGATTTTTTTGTGGGTAGCGGTTGCCGGGCATGACTCTGGCCTATTAATCTGATTGAAGATGCGACGACAGGCACGGCAAAAGGGACTCACGATTCTTGAGCTTCTCGTTGTCGTCAGCCTCATTCTCTTGTTCGGCGGGCTTCTTGTCCCGATCTCATCGAGGTTTATGAAGCGAGCGGAGAAGGCAAAATGCCTTTCCCATATGCGGACACTTCACACCTGTTTTGTGGGCCACATCACCGACAAGGGGGAATGGCCCCAACTCCCTTTTGACGATGAGGGTGCGGGTGAGGATGGCTCAGATGATGTCTGGTCCGAGGATGGCTTTTATCGGTTTTGGGTGACGGCTCTGGAACCCTACGGAGCAGCGCGTGACACATGGCTCTGCCCTTCAGACAAATTGTTTCTGCAGTTTAGTAAATCCGACCTGGAGAAAAACGAGTTTTTCGGGACTTACGTTCCCACGCCTTTTGAGCCCGGCCCGGGAACACCTTTTCGCTGGAATCAGCCTTGGATGATCGAGAGGGGTGATTTCCACGGGAGGGGAGCGCACATGCTGATGCCCGACGGGTCCGTACACGATTCGCAGAACCCTTTTCACGGTCGATAGTCCCGCCTTGGCGGGTGCGAACTGCCGGAGGTTACACTCAGAGCGACTTAATCGCCCGAATGTATTGCTCCCAGTCGTAGGCGGTCACATCGTGCTTTCCGTCGCGGATATGATAGCGCACCGAGTCACCCACTGGTAAATTCAGCTTCGGCTGTTCTTCCGCTCCGAGGCCCTTTTTTCCGAGCAGCTCGTACACCGGCCCGGCTTGCTTCGCCGCGAGGAACTCCCCTTTCGGATCGGCCCATTCGTCTTCAACAGCGCTGGCGACGTAGACCATGCGCGGAGCGATGAGAGCGATGAGCTGGTGCTGATCAACGGGAAGGGCTGCCTCATTCTCGTTGTATTGCACGAAGGTGTCCGCGAACCAGTGCGGGAAAGCGGTATTGATGCGTCCGACCCGCTCGCCGAAGCAGCGACGGCTCAGCGCGGCACCGCCGCAACCGGAGTTGTTCGAGATGACGAGAGAAAAACGTTCGTCCCGGGCACCCGCCCAGAGAGCGGTTTTCCCGAGACGTGAGTGACCGAAGATGGCGACGCGTTTTTGATCGATCGTTTTGTCCGTTTCGAGGTAGTCCATCGCCCGGCTCGCGCCCCAGGCCCAGGCCCCGATGGATCCCCACTCGTCGGGCTTCGGTTTTCCAAAAAGGGCGTGGATGCCATTTTCGAACCCGTCGTCGAAGTCGGGGTCGATGTCGCCGTAGTAGAAGCTCGCGAGAGCGGTGCCGGCGTCGATCAGTTTTTCGACCGGCCAGCGGGAGATACGGGAGCCGCGGGATTTTTCGGTGGCTCTATTGTCAAGAATGAGACCTTCCTTGATGTATTCGGCGCTGGATCGCATCCAACTCGTGGAGAGGGTGATCTCGGGCGAGGGGTGGAGAGTATGGTTGCCGGCAAAGTTCAGAGTCAGGAAAGTGGGGACGCCGCCCTCGGGAATCTGGTTCGGTTTGATGAGGAGGAGGTCGAGGAAGGGACCGCTCTCATCAGCGCTGAAATGAATGCGGATCTCTTCAAGAGTGGCTTTGCCGTCGAGAAAGTCGGTGATCTTTTTGCGGGGTTCGAAGCGCATCTCCGCGGGGCGGCCGACGGGAGTTTTGCCGTAGACCTCGTTGGCGAACAGGTCCATCAGCTCCGCCCGGCGCTTTTCCCAGTCCGCTGGGCTGGTCACCGGTTTGCCGTCTTCGAAGCGAAGTGGATCGGGAAGAGTGTAGGGCGGAACTTCAGCCTCATCGTAAATGACGTCTTGCGAGAAGACGGATACGGTCGCGAGGAGAATGACGGGGAGGAGAAGGAAACGGGGAGACATATCGAATCTTAATCACATCCCGTCGTTTCCGGCAATTCACATTCAGGAGTCGGTATGGCGGGGTTGCGGGGACTTGAGGTTCAACCACCCTGCCGCCGTGAAGCTGAGAAGTCGGTCGGAGGTATCGAACTGGCGGGGCCGGGGTTTTCCGCAATCCACTTTTCGATCGCCTCCTTCCCGTGGCGGCGGTAGTCTTTGAACGGGAGGAGCTGGTCAAAGTCCACTTTCAGGTCGGGAAGCGGAAGGATCCAGTCGGGCACGGTGCCCGGGGGGAATTCAGCGCTGGCGAGGTCGACGTGGGGATTGATAAGGGGGTAGTAGGGTCTGCCGTTCAGGGAGTTGGTGGCGAAAACATGGATCGGGGTATCTGCTTTTCCATATTGAGAAAGCGTCTTTTTGATCTCCTGGACGTACTGCCAGATAAAATGAGGATTTTGATCCATCGAGAGAAAAGCCGTGGGTGCCAGCGTGGGCAGAAAGTCAGGGCGTTGCTCGATCCACTTTCTCACCTGCGGGTCGGCGAAGCGAATTTCGAAAGTTCCGATCCGCTCAATAAGCATCATGCGCCAGGCAAATTCCTGACCGACCTGCGTCCACGAGGGGTTCGCCGGTCGCCAGAGATGCCAGCGCAGCGGAAAGAGGAGCTGAAAGAGGAAAAAAATGACGAGTATGTAGCGCAAAATAGGAGCGGGGAGTCTTGGAGTGGAGAAAGGCTGCCGTAACTCCGCGACATCGCTCTCCTTCTTCGAGCGGCGGCGAAACATTCCCGGCGGAAGGAATGGAATTAATAGGATGATACCGATGAGGGGGAAATAGCCGATCTTGAAGATCTGACTGTTGAGTCCGTGAAAGCTCACCAGAATGATGATGGCGAGGAGGCGCGTCCTCTTTGCCAAGAGCAGGAAGGGGCAGAAGAGGTCAATGAACAGGCCTCCCCAGGCCGTTAGCGGTGTGAACCAGTCTTGTTTGATGATCCCGGCAAGGAAATCGGGAGGGTGCGGGCTGTGATGCAGCCAGAACCGAACCGGCTCCATCTCGATGAGCCAGTCGTGGTTAATCTTGGCCACAGCACCGTAAAAATAGACGATGACGACCTGCCATTTCAGAATGAGATAATGCCAGGCGGGAACCGGGAGCGGGGCGGCCCCGATTCTGGCTCGCGCTCTCTGCTTCAAACTGAAAGCGTTGTCTGCGTCCGTAAAGAGAAGTAGGAAGTTGACGAGGATGATGAGGTAGAAATGATTGTTGAAGGCGAGGGCCTCTGAGAAAAAGAAGTGCGTGTAGGTGAGGGTGAAGAGGACCGCAGCGGGACGGAAAAAGGCGCCTAAAGCCATCAGGATCGCGGCGATCAGCATCACGACCATCTCCACCTCCATCATCCACGCTGCGGGAAAGTGCCGTATCCAGGAAAAGCCCGGGAAGTAAAAATGAAAGACATCCGGGTGGTGGCGGTCCTGCATCTGGTTGTGCAGCCAGTTTGCCTCGAGGCACATAACCACCCCCCAGCAAATTCGGAATATGCCTAGGTTCGAGGCGTCAACCGGCTGTATGAGCATGGCCGGGAACCGGGATCGTAGTGAGGGCATCGGCTGGTAAGAGGTTGGCTGTTTGAAGCGGTCAGGATACTGATGGACTTGCGGGCTCCTGCCAAGTCGATTCTGTAAATGCCGAAGGGTCGGGTTGACAAGCTCGAGGGCAAATACGTGCGGGTGAGAGAACTGACGGACGAAGATCGCCAGCAGATTCTCTCGCCGGAGAGGCTCTGATTTGCCACTCGGGAGTGAATGGCTCAGAGACTGACTTCGACGTACTTCTCCCGGCAGTGGACGATGGCGTCGAGCATCGTCTCGGCTTCACGACGCAATTCGGGATCGAGGCTGCCGGCGGCGTTGTTGTGCCGTTTGTAGAGCGCGGCGAGGTGGCTTCGGATCTCGTCGCGGGCCATCGTGGGGGTGATCCCGCAGAGGCCCTCGGGCGACATTCTCTCGAAGATGCCTCCGACCTGCGCCGGAACGGCTTGTCTGTTGTCGTTGCCGGCGATCCAGCGGAATAACTTTCTGATCATGGGGAAAAGGGGGCGGCGGTTCAGGCGATTTTCACCTGCCTGAGGTAGGCGGATTTTCTTTCGATCTCGGACTCTTTGAGAACTCCTTCGCCTTCGTATTCGATATCGACGTCCTTGCGGAGACCGGACTCCTCGTCGTAGACCTGGGCACGCACGCGCTGGTTCTCGTCGTAGCTGTAGGTCACGGTGACGGCGCATCCGGCAGGGCGACCGGGCGGGACGCGCAGACTGATTTTGCCTACGATATCGACGTAGCGGGGATCGTGATCCTCCCCCTGCGTGATCTCGACTTCGATGAGTTCCTCATTGTTCTCCGAGGTCACATAGGTCTGCGACATGGAGCAGGGGATGGGCGTGTTCTTCGGGATCACGACCGAGTTCTGGACTCTCGCCGCGCCGGTGAGGGCGTCTTCGATGATCGCGAGGGTGCCGTAGCTGTGGTTGCAGACCTCGGAGACACGACGCGCCCGCTGGGCGAAAAGGGCCGCGCCGAGGGCGACACACTCATCGACATTGCCGCAGGAGACGGGCGGCTTGCCGAACTGACGGGTGAGGAGTTCCTGCACTTTCGGGATGCGGGTGCTGCCGCCGACGAGGACGACGTGGTCAATGTCCCGCGGGGTGAGCCCGAGGGTGTCGAGAGCCTGCTCGAGCAGCATGATGGTGCGGGTGAGGAGGCGTTTGATCGCTTCCTCGAAGTCATCACGGGAGAGTTCGACTTCGGCGAGGCCGTGCTCTTCGCTGCCGATTTTTTCCGAAACGACATTGAGTTTGGAAAGGCGCTTTTTGGTGTCCTCGGTCATCGCGAGGAGACGGCGGCGCTGGGCGGAGTCGAGGATGAGCTCGCGACCGTTCTGTTCGAGATATTTTTGACCGATGAGATCGATGAGGATCTCGTCGAAGTCGGTTCCCCCGAGATGGCGCGCGCCTTCGCTAAGGAGAATGTCGACATAGTCCCCCTCTATATCGAGGATGGTGATGTCGAGGGTACCCCCGCCGAGGTCGTAGACGAGGACTCGGCCCCGGATCGACTGGGTGTGGGCATAGTAGAGCGCGGCGGCGGTCGGTTCGTTGACGATGCGGCGTACCTTGAGACCGGCGAGGCGACCGGCGGTGACGGTAGCTTTTCTGGCCAGCTCGTTGAAATTCGCCGGGACGGTGATCACGACATCTTCGATCTGCCCGATAATTTTGGCGCAGTCTTTTCGGAGCTTGGAGAGAATAAGGGCCGAAATTTCCGTCGGAGTCCACTTTTCCCCGTCCATCTCGACGACAAAGGAGGGATCATCCATCCGCTTTTTGATATGGCGCACGGTGCGCTCCGGATCTCCGCCGTCTTTCGCGGCCGAACCGATCAACTTGACTCCCTCGAAGCGGTCGAAAAAGACGACGGAAGGCGTGAGTCTCTCACCGTCAGCGTTCGGCACGATCTCGGGATTCCCATCCGCGCGGACATGGGCGAGGGCCGAGGTGCTGGTGCCGAGATCGATCCCGACATACATCGCTTTGTTTTCTGACATGAATGGGTGGTTCAGGAAGGGAGGATAGATGGGGGGGGGGGATGCTAGACTCTAAGGGATGAATTTTGAAAATACCGAATTATCATAAGTTCCGTATTAAGTTTTGGTCTTTTTTACGATACCACGACCTCAGCTTTCCGAATGATGACGTCCTTGGAGCCGTTGCGGTAGACGTATCCGGGGCGAAGCGTTTCGACGACTTGCGTGCTCGAAGCGTGTCCATTGGCGGCCGGTTTTTTGGGAGCTCCGTTTTGCAGGGGCACGAGTTTGATACGCTTCCGCTCGGCGATGGAGAGAACGGTTCCGGGCTCGAGGTCGAACTGCCTGACGGAGTGGTCCTGGAGGAAATCGACGAAGCTCCGTTTCAGGATGCCGAGCTGTTCGGCGACCTTGGGATAACGCCATTTGTTGTCGTAACGCTTCGTGAGGTCATCGAGGAGGTCGAGCTTGGCGATGAGCTTGCGGTAAAATTCCTCCTGCGAAAATTCAGCGTCCGAAGCGAGAACTTCGATCTGATCGCTGAAGACATCCCCGCGACTGAGGATGTGTTGCTGGCGTTTGCGCTCGACGGCTTGCTCCATCTCGCCCTCGAGTTTGCGGAGGGACTGGATGCGGCGCTCGGCGGCGATGATGGTGTCGGCGAGTTTGCCTTCGTGCTCTTTTGATTCGAGGCAGCATCTCTGCACCGAGTCGAGTTCGGACCGGGCGACATTGAGGCCGGCTTTCAGCTCCTCACGTTCGCCGAGGAGGGAGTCTTTCTGCGTCTGCAGCTCCCGATGGCGGGACTGGAAGTCCTTCATGCCTGCGCCGAGATCACTGAGTTCGGTCTCGACCTGGCGTCTTTTGGCCGTCGCCTCGAGGATCTGTTCGCGGATCTTTTTGAGATTGGCGTCCTCGCTCGCGAGGGTCAGCTTTTCCTCGCGGAGGGCGTCGTAGCGATCCTCCCATTCGCGGATCGCGGCCCGGTAGCGCTGCTCCTGTTCTTCGAGGGTGGAGGTGAGTCGGGCGACCTCCTCGCGGGTGCCGGCGAGATCGTTCTGGAAGGTCTCGCGCGCCGATTTTTCTTTTTCGTGGGCCTGGCGGGCGGTGCCGAGGTGGCCCCAGTTCGCCTGCAGGGTCCGGGAGAAACCCTCGCGAGTGGTCTCCAGGTCGCGCAGCACGGCGTGGCGGCTTTCGATCTCGTCGCGCCAGTGGATTTCGAGATCTTCGATCCGCTCGGAGAGTCTCTCGATGTGCTCGTCGCGCTGGTTGAGTTCGTCTTCGAGTTCGCTGCGCGTCTGCTCGATATCTTCGCGGGCCCGGATCGCCTCGCTGAGGGTATCCTCGACGGCAGAGAGTTTGGCATTGCCCTCGGCGATGAGTCTGGCCTGGGCCGCGGCACTCTCGTCGCGAGCCTGCCGCAGGGCGTTGGACATGCCGACTCTGGTATTGGAAAGCTCGATCTCCAGTCCTTCTTTGTGCGCTCGTTCGCTGCGAAGTTCGGCGAGAAGATCGTCGATCTCATCCCCGTGTTTCGCGAGGAGGGTAGACTCCGACGTTTTGAACCGGACAATGGTGTCGGCGAGGTCTTTCCTGAGGGTTTCCAGAGCCCTTGCCTGAGTGGCGGCGAGGGCGCTCTCTTCGGTCAAGCGGGAGGCGAGATCGCCCCGTTTTTTCTCGGTCTCGGTGAGAAGGCTGCGGGTGGAAACGGTTTCACTCTCACGCTCGAGGAGACGTTCGTTCAGTTCGAGAATACGGTCTTCAGCGAGGAGTTTGGCCTCGCGGGTGCGGGCGAGTTCGGCCTCGAGATCGCTGCGCTGACGCTCCTCATCAGAAGAGCGGCGTTTCATCTGTCCGAGATCGGCGCGCAGAGCGACGACCTGCTCCTGCTCGCGTCGGACGGCTTCGGACTCGTTCTCGCGGAGTTGCTGCTCGAGCTTGGCGATGAGGTCGCGATTGGTGATGAGCGCGAGGGCCTCCTCTTTGATCCGGGCGGCGAGTTCGCTGTTGCTGGCTTCGGCTTTCTCAAGGCGGCGGGCGAGGAGCCCTTTGCTGTGATTCTGCTCTTCTTCCGCCTCTTTGGCCCTGCGGTTGGCGGCTTCGGCGAGGTCGAGCTGTTCTTTCAGCCGCTCATAGGCACCACTGAGGGAAAGCTTGTCCTTGTTGGCCTTGGCAGAGCGTTCCTCTGCGGTATCGCGGGCGACGATGGCCTCACCGAGTTCGCGTTTCAACTTCTGCACGGTATCACTCTCAGAGCGGGAATAATGCTGCTCTCGCTCGGCGAGGTCGCGGTCTTTTCCGTCGAGCGACTGACGGAGATCTTCGACCTCTTTGACGAGCTCACCGGCGCGGTTGCGGCTCGCCTCCAGTTCTTCGGAGATCTGGGATCGCTCCGCCGCCTCGCGGTTCAATTCGGCATGGAGACGCCCGCTGTTGCGCGAACTCTCTTCGTTGCGTGCCTTCACCTGCACGATCTCTTCGCTGAGCGTTCCGTGGTTTTTGCGAAGGTCTTCGAGGGTTGTCTCCAGTGCTGTTTTTTGAGCGAGGGTGTCTCCGGCACGGACTCGTTCCGAGGCGAGGGACGTCTCTAGTTCGGCAAGGCGCGCTTTGAGGGACTGCTCCACTTTGAGGAGCGACGACTCGGATGATTCTTTCGTCTTCTTCAGCTCGACGCGCAGATCGTTGGCCTCAGCCTTGGCGGCCTGGAGATCGTTGACATGCGTCTTGAGACGGCTCGACAGGTCGTCACGCTCCGCGCCGAGGGCTTCGAGCCGCTCACGGGTGCCGGATGATTCTTCGCCCACGGAGGCGGCGCGTTTCTGGAGGTCGCTCAGTTCGCTGCGGAGCGAGGCCCGTTCGATCTCGCTGCCGCCGACGAGCCTTTGTACCTCTTCGAGCTGTCGGTTGGTGAGGTCGATCTGGGCGCCGCTCGCGGCGACTTTGGCGGTGAGGTCTGCGATCTCATCCTGCCACCTTGAGTTTTCCCGCGCGGAAGTGCTCCGCATTTCACTGCTCTCAAGTCGGGCTTTTTCCAGCTCGGCAGTGAGAGCGGCGATCGCGGCGGCGGCGTCTTTCACGAGGTCGGATTTCAAGGCATCCAGTTCAGCGATGCGTTTTGCGGCATCCCTCGCCTCGCTGCTTGCGGAAACAACGGCTTTTTCTTTCTCGGCGAGCACCGTTTTGAGGCCGGCAAGTTCCTCGTCTTTCCGGGAAAATTTCGTCTCCAGTGCCTCAAGCGCTTTGCTGAGTTTGGACTTCTCTTTCTCGAGTTCTTTGAGCTGCGATGCGCGCTCTTTTCGTGCTGTTGCCGATTCGTCTTTCAGTTTCGAGAATTCCGCTTTGACTAAGACGGCAGCGAGGGTCGCGACCGCGAGTTCGCCGGCGAGACCGGTTTTGTCTCTCTCCGCGGCGGCGGTGAGTTCGTCGATCTTCGCCTGCAGTGTCTTCACCGCAGTCTGCTGCGTGTGGAGCTCGTCTGACTTCCCGTCGAGCTTCGCCTCGAGCGCGGCGCGTTCGTTGTCGGCGAGGGACTTCGTCGCCTCGAGTTCCTCGGCGAGATAGTCCTTGTCCTTCTCGGCGGCCGCAAGCAGTTCGTTGATTTTCGCGTGGAGACGATTGATTTCACCCGACTTGCCGGCGAGAGAGACTTCGAGGCTGCTTTTGTCCTCTATTTCTGATGCCACGCGCGATTTCGTCTGATCCAGTTCCCCGGTTAGAGCGGTGATTTCTGCGGTGAGGATGCTGATTCTGGCCGCTTCTTTCGCGGTAGCCTTCAGATCACCTTCTTTTGCCGAGAGGGCGTCGGTGAGTGACTTCGCCTGGGAGTCGAGCCGTCTGATGGTCTCATCTTTATTCACTGCTGCTGCCGAGATCTCTGCGCGAGCCTCCTGTTCCCGCGATTCAGTCTCTGTCAGGATGGATTTGAGTGTGGCGAGTTCTTCAACGAGGCGCCCTGCTTCGTCGGCCTTTTCGGAAAGGGCCGTTGAGCTGCTGCCGATTTCGTCACGGAGACGTTTGAGCTCCTTCTCTCCTTCCGCTGCGGAGTCTTCGGACCGGGTAAGGTTTGCACGGAGCTTCTCCAGCTCGTCATCGGCCACTGTTTTGGCAGCGGCGGCGGCTGCGAGGGATTTGACTTCGCTTTCACGAGCGGACAGGTCCGCGTGCAGGGTCTGGATTTTTTTTTCCAGGCCGGCTGTCTTGAGCTGGCTCTCTTTGATCTGCGCTTCGAGTTCTGCGAGTCGCGCCTTGGAGCCATCGGAAACAGGGGTGGCCTGCGTCTCGCCCTTGGCCTGGATCGCGGCGGCAGCAATGAGGGGACCGGTCTTTTTCTCGAGGGTGATGGCGGCCGTGTTCGACTCTTCTTTGCGGGCAAAGGCGGGTCTGTCCTTTAGCGACACGATCCTGGGCATAGTGTCGGTGTGCTCCCGCACCGCGACCTTGAGGATGCCGAACTTGATGAAGTCTCCCGCTTTGATCTTTTCCTTCCCATCGATCCGGCGTCCGTTGAGGAAAGTCCCGTTGCTGGACCCGAGATCGGAGATCATGAAATCACCACCTTCCGTCCGCGTAAGTTCAGAATGGTAGCCGGAAATATAGGTCTCTTTGATCCTTAGATCGTTATCATGCCTTCTGCCGACACCGTATTTGGCGTTCTTCAGAACCAATTCAAAAACGTCTCCATTGACGTTTGTCGTGACTACGAGCTTCAATGTCATACACCCAATTTTAAAAAATCCTCACACGCGCGATAAAAATTTATCAGACTTTGCGACAATAGGGAAGATGAAAGATAATTAAAGTGAGCCTCACTTATGCGAATTTTATAGAAATTAACAGTCTGAAATTTCTGACTGCGAGGCGTCGGGAATGAGCGAACCTCTTGCAAAATCGGGGCAAGTGCCGTCCCTTTCTCCCAATGCCGACGATGAGACTTTTTGATACGATGAGCCGCGGGCTGAGGGAGCTGGTGCCTATCGACGGCCGGGTTTTCCGTTTTTACTGCTGCGGGCCAACGGTTTACGGCCCGGCCCACATTGGTAATTTCCGGACTTTCGTGCTTCAGGATGTCTTTCGCCGCACTCTTGAACTCTCCGGCGTGGAGACTTTCCACGTGCGTAACCTCACTGATGTCGATGACAAGACGATCCGTGACTCGCAGGCGGGCGGCCGCTCTTTGAAAGAGTTCACCGATTTCTGGCGCGATCGTTTTCACGAGGATTGTGCCAGTCTCAATCTACTGCCCCCGCACATCGAACCGAGCGCGGTGGAGCACATTCCGCAGCAGATCGAGATGATCCGTGAGCTAATGGAGAAGGGGCACGCCTACACGAGCGAGGATGGTTCGGTCTATTACAAGGTGTCGAGCTTCGACAAATATGGCCGTCTCTCCCGCCTCGATCAGCGCGAGCTGCGCGAGGGAGCTTCGGGCTCGGTCTCGGATGACGAGTACGAAAAAGACTCCGTCTCCGACTTCGCCCTCTGGAAGGCGCGTCGTGATGAGGATGGAGACAACTACTGGGAGAGCCCGTGGGGACAGGGGCGTCCCGGTTGGCACCTCGAGTGCTCGGCGATGTGCCGCGAGTATCTCGGAGATACCTTCGATCTTCACTCGGGCGGCGTCGATCTCGTCTTCCCGCATCACGAAAACGAGATCGCCCAGAGTGAGGCCTGCACCGGGCATGACATGGCCGGGCATTGGTTCCACCTCACCCACCTGCTCGTGGACGGAGGCAAGATGTCAAAGAGCGCGGGAAATTTCTACACCCTCTCCCAACTCGTGGAGGCAGGCTTTTCGCCGGCGGAACTCCGCTACGCCCTCATCTCGGCGAACTTCCGGCAGCCGCTCAACTTTGTCGCCAAAGATGCGGAGGCGAAAGAAAACTTCCCCGCGCTGTTGGGGGCGCGCCAGGCCTTGCAGCGTCTTGCCAAATTCAGCCAGGGTCTCGCGGGGAAGAGCGGCCTGACAGAACCACTCACCTACGACGACGCGCTCGCGGTGACCGACGCAGGCGCCTTCAGCGGGGCGTTTGAGGCGCTCCTGAATGACCTCAACACACCCGATGCACTGGGTAGGGTCTTCACCGCGATAAAGTCGATTTCCATCGAGAGCCTCTCCGCAGAGGAGGCGGGTGTGGCTTTGAGAGGTTTCGATCTCATCATGGAAGCGCTCGGACTCGTCCTCCCTGCAACGGGCGGTCCGGTCGCGGAAGCGCCCGAAGCTCTCGTGAAACTCGCCGCTGACCGGTGGGCCGCGAAGCAGGCGAAGAACTGGGCCGAGTCCGACCGGCTCCGCGACGAAATCACCGCCGGCGGTTGGGAAATCAAAGACACCAAGGAAGGATACGAACTATGTCCGAAAAGCTGAACCTACCGATCCGCCCCCGACGCAATCGCAAGAGCCGCGGTATCCGGGGACTCGTACGCGAGACGATCCTGCACCCGTCGGATCTTATCTACCCGCTCTTCATTCACGAAGCGCCGCAAAACGACGCGATCGCCTCCATGCCGGGATGTCACCGCTGGAGTCTCGAAGGTCTCGTCACCGAAGTCGGCGAGGCGTGGAAAGCGGGCGTGCGCGCCATTGTCTTTTTCCCGAAGATCGAAGACGTCCTCAAGACGCCGCTCGCCGAAGAGTGTTTTAATCCCGACGGACTCGTGCCCCGGGCGATCCGGGCGGTGCGGGCGGCCTACCCTGACATTACGATAATCACCGATGTCGCACTCGATCCCTACAACTCCGACGGGCACGATGGCCTCGTCGAGAAAACCGCGAGCGGCGACCTGAAGATCATCAACGACGAGACCGTCGCGGTGCTTTGCCGCCAGGCCCTTTGCCACGCCGACGCCGGTGCCGACATCGTCTCGCCCAGCGACATGATGGATGGCCGGATCGGCGAGATCCGGACCGCTCTCGACGCGGCCGGTCATGAGGAAGTCTCCATCCTCAGCTACACCGCGAAGTATGCCTCGGCCTACTACGGACCTTTCCGCGGCGCGCTCGATTCCGCGCCGAAGGCCGGGGATAAAAAGACCTACCAGATGGATCCGGCGAACCGTCGCGAAGCGCTCCGCGAGGCCGAGCTCGACATCGCCGAAGGGGCCGACATGATCATGGTGAAGCCCGCCGGACCCTATCTCGACGTCATTCGCACGCTCCGTGACGCCTTTGACATTCCCATCGCCGCCTACCAGGTGAGCGGCGAATACCTCATGATCAAATCCGCCGCGAAGGACGGCTGGATCGACGAGGAGAAAGTCGCGCTCGAGTCTCTCATCGGCATCAAACGCGCCGGTGCCGACATGATCCTGACATACTTCGCCAAGGATGTGGCGCGGAGATTGGGGCGGTGAGGGTTATTTCGAGGCTTGGTCGAGAACTATTTGAGCTATGAATGAATCCGATTTTGATGAGTTGTGTGAAAGCATTTGCGAAGCTGGAAAAATTCGCAGAGGGGAACTCAAGGCATCCCGTGTTTTCGAGTATCCGGATCCTGACGCAAAAGCAATTCGTGAGCGGCTTGGAATTTCCCAGTCTCGCTTTGCTGCGATAATCGGAGTCAGTGTGCGGACGTCGCAGAACTGGGAGCAGGGTCGCCGCCATCCTGAGGGTCCGGCAAAAGCACTTCTTCGTGTTGTGGAGCGTGATCCGGAAGCGGTATTGCACGCGCTTCATGCGTGAGTCAATCTCACCCGCCCACCGCGAAAAACATCCCCGCGATGCATGCGGTGAGCAGGCTGGCGATGGTCCCGGCGATCATCGCCTTTACCCCCAGCTCGGCGAGGTCGCCGCGGCGTTCGGGCGCGAGCACGCCGATGCCACCGATCTGGATGCCGATGGAACTGAGATTGGCGAAACCGCAGAGGGCGAAGGTGGCGAGGAAGATGGACTTCGGCCCCATCGCGGCGGCGGCTTTGAGTTCACCGAGCTGCAGGTAGGCGACGAACTCGTTCGAGACGAGGCGCGTTCCGAGCAACTGGCCGAGCTGGAGCATGTCCCCGCGCTCGGCCCCGATCACCGCAGCGACGGGGGCGAAGAGGAATCCGAGAACGGCCTCCATTGAGAGTTCTTCGAAGACTCCACCGCTGGCTCGTGCGACGAGCCCGTTGATCCAGCCGGTTTCTCCGCCGAGCGCACCGACCCAGCCGAAGATTCCGTTGAGCAGAGCGATCGCCGCGACAAAGACAATGAGAATGGCGGCGACGTTGAGCGCCAGGCGCAGCCCATCGGTCGTGCCCTGGGCGAGGGCGTCGAGCATGTTGCGTCCGTGGCGGTCTCGCGGCACGAAGAGGTCTTCATGGATCTCTTCGCGCTCGGGCACTAACATTTTCGCCACGTAGAGGGCGGCGGGGGCGTTCATCATCGACGCGGTGAGGAGATGCTTCGCGACGGCCGCTTCGACGAGGGGATCACCGGCCCCGAGGGTGACGACATACAGCCCGAAGACACTGCCGGCAATCGTGGCCATGCCCCCGGTCATCAGCGCCATCAGCTCGGACTTCGTCATCTTTGCGATGTAGGGTTTCACGACGAGCGGAGCCTCGGTCTGGCCGACGAAGATATTGGCGGCGGCGGCGAGGCTTTCCGCGCCCGAGAGCTTCATGAGCCGCGACATGACCCAGGCGAATCCGAAGACAATCCATTGCAGGACCCCGAGATAATAAAGCAGCGAGGTCAGGGCCGAGACAAAAATGATGACCGGCAGGACCTTGAAGGCAAAGCCGTAGCGGCTCGCATCGACGAGTTCGCCGAACATGAAGCGCGCCCCGATGTCACTGTAGCCGAGCAGTTTCACAAAGCCGCCCGAGGCCCACTCGACCACGCCGCTGAAGGGAGTCGCGAGGATCAGCAGCGCCAGCACGACCTGCAGGGCGATGCCGCCGCCGACGAGACGCCAGTGGATCGAGCGGCGGTGATTGCTGAGGAGAAAACAGATCCCGAGCAGGACGATGACTCCGATGACACCTCGTGCAATGGGCTCGATCATGATGTACGATTACAGAGCAATTTCCCTGCCTCCCGCACGGGCCGATTGCAGACACGCATCGAGAACGAGTTGCGTCTTGAGCGTGATCCCGGGCCAGTGCGGATCGGGCTTTCCCCCGAGGACGAGTTCACCGAAGCGGCGGAAAAGTTTTGTCTCCTGCGCGGTGGCGTGGCTATCCGAATACTCGTGCACTGCGACGCGGCGGCTGTGGCGCTCCATGTGGAACTGGCAGATATCCGTCTCGAAGTTGGCCTGCTCGATTTCGAAGCTCAACTCGGGTCCGTGAAAGGGCAGCACAAAATCCCGCATCGTGAGGTGACCCTTTGTCCCGCCGATGTTGATCCACTGCTGGTGCTCGGCTTCGAAGCTGCAATAAAAACTCGCGGTGACGCCGTCGTCAAAATCCATCTCGGCGGAGAGGGTGATGGGCACGGTGGTCTCGCGTATCATGTGCGCACGGACGGCCACCGGCATCGCATAGCGCATCGTCCAGAGCGCCATGCGGATGCAGTACCACCCGAGATCCCCGAGGCTGCCGAGCGGCTCCAGTCCGGCCTGCATGCGGATGTTCTCGGTGAAAAAACTCTCCGGCGCCAGAAAGCTGAATTGCGAGGCGATGCGTTTGATTTCCCCGACGGCGTCACCGGCATCGAGTTCGCGTCGCACTGCAACGAGACGATCACTGTGCATGAACATGACTCCGTCCATGAACTGGACTCCCGCCTTTTCGCAAACTTCGACGATCTCGCGGACCTCGGCGGCGTCGACTCCGCACGGCTTCTCGCAGAGGACGTGTTTGCCGGCGGCGGCGGCGGCGAGGACATATTCTTTACGCAGGCCGGTCGGGAGGGGGATGTAAAGGGCGTCGATGTCATCGGCGGCGATCATCTCCTCGTAGCCGGCGATCGCTCGCGGCGCGGGGTGATGCGGGATCTGGGACTGATTCTCCGCAATGTATTCGGCTGCCCGATCAGCGGTTCGACTGGCGACGGCGACGAGACGGCCGTTCCCGGCATGGCGTATCGCCTGCCAGTTTTTACGGGCGATACCGGCGGTGCCGAGGATACCCCAGCGACAAAAATTTTCGGTCATGTCAGGAAATAGGAGGGAACAGGGTCCGGGCGTTGATCGCGAGGGGCCGGGCCCAATGAAGGGGCGCAGCTACGCAAGAGGGCGCATCTTAGGATTCTTTTAAAATTGCTTCAAGCATTTAGCGCGGCATCTTCCTGTCATTAAGCGGTTCGGAGAAATGATGGATAAAGACGCGGCTTTAGATCAGTGGTTCGGCCACAGGGGATTCCGACCGGGGCAGGAGGAGGTCATCGACGTGCTCCTCGCGGGCCGCTCGGCCCTCGCCCTGTTCCCGACGGGGGCGGGGAAAAGTCTCTGTTACCAGCTCCCCGCCCTGCTCTTCGAACACCTCACCCTCGTGATCTCGCCGCTCATCGCCCTGATGAAAGACCAGGTCGAGGCGCTTCACGGGAAAGGCGTCGCTGCGGCCCGGCTCGACTCGACCCTGGAGCGGTCCGAGATCGAGACCATCTACACGGCGATGCGCGACGGCACTTTGAAGATCCTCTACGTCGCGCCCGAGCGGCTCGCGAACGAGGGATTCCTGCGGCATCTGCGGGCCTGCCGCATTTCTCTGCTCGCGGTCGACGAAGCCCACTGCATCTCGGAGTGGGGCCACAACTTCCGCCCCGATTACCTGAAGCTCGCGGAGATGGCCCGCGAGTTGAAGGTCGAGCGCATCCTCGCCCTCACCGCAACGGCGACACCCCGGGTCGCGGAGCAGATCCGCGAGCGATTCGGGATCGCGGTGGAAGATCACATCCAGACCGGCTTCGCGAGGCCGAACCTTCATTACCGCATCCACCCCTGTTCGGAGAGGGAGCGCGATGCCCGGCTCGTGACGCTCGTGACGACGGCGACTCCGGGGCCGGCGATCGTCTACGTGACTTTGCAGCAAACTGCCGAGCGCGTCGCGGGCCTGCTCGCCCGGGCCGGAGTCGATGCCCGCGCCTACCATGCGGGGATGCGCGACGAGGATCGCGCGGCGGTGCAGGATGGATTCATGTCCGGCCGCATCAACGTCGTCGTGGCGACGATCGCCTTCGGCATGGGCGTGGACAAGGCGGACATCCGGCATGTCTATCATTACAATCTGCCCAAATCGCTCGAGAACTATGTGCAGGAGTCAGGGCGAGCCGGACGTGACGGCGCGATCTCGACTTGCGAGATTCTCGCCTGCGCCGACGACCTCACCGTGCTGGAGAATTTCATCTACGGCGACACGCCCTCGGCCACGGCGGTGAAGTCGCTCGTCGAGCATGTCCTCTTGCAGGGGGACCGGTTTTCCATCTCCCGATACGATCTCTCGATCTCGCGCGACATGCGGCCGACGGTGGTCTCGACTGCCCTGACCTATCTGGAACTCGACGGGATCATCATCCCCGAAGGACCCTTTTACGGCGGGTATCAGGTGCAGTTGCTGCGGCCGTTTAAAACGGTCATCACCGGCCACACGCCGGAGCGGCAGCTCTTTCTCACCCGACTTTTCGAGACAGGGAAAAAGGCGAGGCTCTGGCATCGCTTCACCATCGCCGAATCCGCCGCCGAGCTGGGCGAACCCGAGGACAGGGTGCGTCGGGCGATCGGCTACCTCGCCGATCAGGGGGATGCCATCGTGAAACCCGACGGTCTGCGTCATGCCTATCGCCTTGCCCCTGACGGCGAGCGTTCGGTCCCGGCGATCGCGGCGCGGATGATCGAGCGTTTCGAATCCCGCGAAGTCGGCGAGATCGAGCGGCTCCATCTCGTGGAGACGCTTTGTGAAACGCCGCAGTGTATCCCGCAGCAGCTCATCGCCTACTTCGGCGAGACGATGGAGCCCTGCGGCACCTGCGGAGTCTGTCTCGGCGAAAGTGCCGGGGGGCCGCTCCCGGCGGCAAAACGCGAGTCCATCACCCTCGAACAGGCCGAGGTCATCCGCACGACGAAGGCGGAGAATCATCCCGCCCTGCGCCAGCCGAGGCAGCTTGCGCGATTCCTCTGCGGCCTCTCCAGCCCGGCGACGACACGGGCGAGGCTGAATCGGGATGATCGCTTCGGACTGCTCGCGGAGGTGCCGTTTTTTGATGTGCTGACTCACGTGGAGTCGTTTTGAGGGGGGGCGGGGCGTGGATCTTGCCGCCAGCGGCTTCGCTCTTGCCTTCGCTATTTTCCGTCACCTCCCTAAAGTGACGCTTCTTGACAATGGGGTCATGTGAGACATAATTAGTATCACATGAAAACGGCAACCGTTCGAGAACTTCGCAATGAGTTTCCCCGCATTGAAGCGTGGGTCCATGAAGGGGAATCCGTCAACATCAGCAAGCGAGGCAAGGTGATAGCCACGCTGGTGCCCGCGTCGGCCAACACCGGGGTCGGAAACAAGGTCATCAAACCGGACGTGATGGCCAGATTGGGCGAGACGTGGGGGGGCCGGGTCTTTTCCCCCGAAGAAGTGGCCGCGATGCGGGCCGATGAACTCGCGGACGATTTGGGTTGATGCAGGCGTATCCGGATACGTCCTTCCTTTGTGCCATTTATCGGTCGCAGTCCAACTCGCCCCTGGCAGCGGCCTACTTTGAGGCCATGCCCGGTCCGCTGGAAGTGACTACTCTGCTGCTCTACGAGTTCAGGCAGTCGGTGAGATTTCAGATTCGCCTGCACCGACATGATCCGGCCAAGGGCTACCCAAGGCCGGAAGGGATTAAAATGCTGCTGGATTTGAAAGCGGACCTGGTCAATGGAGCGGTGGTCATCATTCCCGGACCCTGGCCACTGGTGCATAGCGCTGCGGAGCGTCTCAGCGAACTCTATACGGATGCGAATGGCCACCGCTCCATGGATATTCTCCATGTGGCGACGGCGATTGAGCTTGGAGCGAAGGAGTTTCTCACCTTCGATGGGAATCAGAAAAAACTCGCCGAGGCGGAGGGGCTGGTGGTGCCGGTATGATGGCAGGGTTTCGGGTCCAATCACTCCAGCGCCGTCGCCAGCCCCGTTAGTCCACCCTCTTTCCCCGCCAGCTCTAACAAACGCCTTTTTGCCGTCGGGATGTGGGCGAGGAATTCGGTTTTGCCCTTCACTCCGCTGAGGAATCCGTAGGCCCCGAGCGCCTGCATGAGCCGCTGCATGGCGCATTGGGTAAGACGTTTTTCAAAGTCGGCCCTGGCTTCGGTGTCGCCGGCTTCTTCTTTGAGGGAGAAATAAAAGGCGATGAGGTCGCCGGTCTCTTCCGGGGTGAACTCGCTGTAGGGATCGTAGATCATCGAGGCGAGATCATATTCGGGCAGGCCCCAGCGCAGGCCCTGGTAGTCGATCAGGAAGCTGTCGGCGTCGCGGAGCATGACGTTGGTGCTCTGGAAATCCCGATGGACGAGGGCGCGCGGCAGGGCGGCGAGCTCGTCTCGGAGCGCGGCGAAGGCGGTGTCGTGTCGGAGATGTTCCGCCTTTTCCGCTGAGACGAATCGCTCGACAAAGTGGGTCAGGAAGTAATTTTGCTCCCACTCGTAGAGCGCGGCGTCGAAGGGCTTTTCCAGTTCGGGGAGATCGTCGGGAGCGGTGCTCTCGGTGAGGCGGTGGAGCGGGAAGACGGCCCGCAGGGCGGACTGGTAGGCGGGGCGACGCGATGTCGTCCAGTCGGTCCCGGCGAGATTCCCGAGATCGAGAGCCCCGAGATCCTCCACCCAGAGCAGATTCAAATCGATGCGACGCTCGAGGATGCGGGGAGCGGGGATGGCGTGGCGGTTCAGAAAATCGGTGACGCAGGCAAAGCGGGCGTTGTCGCCCCGGTCGAGATTGTAGTGCATCGCGATGAGACTCTCGCCCGAGGCGTCGTGGACGACCCTGACAAAGAGACGTCCCGAGCCGCCTTTCTCGATGATCGTGAGGGACAGTCCGTCCTCTTTCCAGGACGGAAAGACTTCCCGCGTGCGCCATTCTATTTCATCGAGTTCCATAGTAAAATCTGAGTCTGCCACCAAACCACGAATCGGGCGGGGGAAAAGTCCTTTTCACCGGTGCTGGCAATTGTGCGGGGTCGCCGCTATTTTCCCGCGAGTCCCGTAAATGAGAGGTTTTTCCCGTCGTCTGATTTTCTGCTGCCTTTTCGTCGCGCTGCTGCCGATCGGGTGCGAGCGGGCGGATCCGGTCGTGGAAAAGGAGTCGGGGAGTCTGCCCCGCCTGCGCGAGCTGGACTTTGCTCCCTTTGAAAAAGCGCTCAGTTCGTTCGGGAAGAAGCGTCTCGCGGTGATCGACCGTCTCGTCCGGGAGGGCGATCTCGACTCGGTCAGTGCGGCGATGGCGGCGGGCGAGGTGACGTCGGAGGAACTGACGCTTTATTTTCTCAACCGCATCCGCCGCCACGACGACCGGCTCCGCAGCATGATTGAGCTGAATCCGCTCGCCCTCGAGGAGGCCCGCGCCGCCGATCGCGACCGGGCGGCGGGACAGGGGAGAGGCCCGCTCCACGGCATCCCCGTGAATCTGAAGGACAACATCGGCACGGTCGCACCGATGCACACGACGGCGGGGGCGGAGATCCTGCTCGACCACTCACCGGCGGCGGATGCGGAAGTCGTGAAAAAGCTGCGCGCCGCCGGAGCGGTCATCCTCGGGAAAGCGAGCCCGTCCGAACTCGCCGGCTCTCTCACGACCGATCCGCCCGGTTACAACGCGATCAGCGGCATGGGGGTGAATCCCTATAGAGAAGGTCTCCCGGTCTCGGGGTCGAGCAGCGGTTCGGCGATCTCGACGAGCGCTTTTCTCACGATGGGGAGCGTCGGGAGCGAGACTTCCGGGTCGTTGATCTCGCCGGGAGCGAGCAATGGTGTCGTCGCGATGATGCCGGGGCCGGGCGTGGTGAGCGGGGAGGGGATCGTGCCGCTGATCCGGTTTCAGGACACGGGCGGCCCGGTGGGGCGGACGGTGCGGGATGTCGCCCGCCTCCTCGAGGCGATAGACGAGGGGGACGCGGACTACGTCGCGGCGCTCGATCCTGCCGCGCTCGAGGGCGTCGCAGTCGGGGTGCTGCGACGGGCGATCATCACGGAAAGTCGGGAGGACGGGGCGGAATTCTGGCTCGGTCGTATCGATGAGGGGCTGCTGAAGGCGGGGGCGTCGGCCCGCGATCTCGATGAAACGTTTGCGCAAAAGCCGGATCTTCTCCCGATCCTTTTTCTGGGTCTGTCAGTCGATACGATCGGTTACATGATCTCGGCCGGGCTGCCGGTGAAAAGCGTCGCCGACCTCCAGGCCTACCATCTGGCCGATTCTGAAAGGCGTATCCCGCGAGGTCAGAACATGGTCGATCTCGCCGTCCGGATGCTCGCCGCGATCTCGCAGGATACGGGAATCGCCGAAGCGAATCTGGCGCCCCTCTACGAAGAAGCGGCCCGGGGAGCCCGATCTGCTGCCGCCTCGATCCTCGCTGAGACTTTTGCAAAAAATAAGGTCGAGTTCCTCGTGAGTCTCGCCAACATGCACTCGGATGTCTATGCCACGGCGGGATACCCCGCGATCACCGTGCCCCTGGGGCTCGACAGCACGGGCGCTCCGAATGGGGTGACCTTCATCGGGAAACCGGGGGCAGAGGCGCAGTTGCTCGGCTTTGCCTTCGCCTTTGAAGAGGCGACCGGCTATCGCGTCCCGCCTGCGGATCGTGCAGAATGACCGCCGCTCGGATCGAGAGGGACGCAATTTTTTCCCAGTCTCCTATTGCCGCTTCGGGTGAGGCTGCGTAGATTTGCTACTCTCCCCTTGTCCAGTGTTTCTTTCCTATGGCTGATCCCGATTCCGACTCATTGCCCCTGAATGGCACGTCGTTTCCTGCGAAAAAATCCCGACTTTTCACCAATGGCCGGACGGTGGGTCTGATGCCCGAGAAGGGCTGGGCGAAGCGGAACTACCGTTTTCTCAGCAGCAGTGTCCTCCCGGCGCTGATCCGAAAACGTGAGGCGACCGGCAGTATCCACCCACCCGAGTTCCCCTCTCTCGCCCCTCACGAAGTCGAGGTCGTCTGGATCGGTCATGCCAGTTTCCTGGTGCGGACGGCGGGTTTCAACATCCTCATCGATCCCGTCTGGGCCAAGTGGATGGGACCGCTGAAGCGCCACCGCGACCCGGGGATCGACATCGAGCATCTCCCGCCGATTGACTTGGTCCTCATCACGCACGCCCATTTCGACCATCTCTGCCGCACGACGCTGAAGCGCATCGTCGATGGATCGCAGACCGTCATCGTGCCGCACGGCGTCGGTCGGGTGCTGAAGAAACTCAATATCGACCACGTCGAGGAAATGACGGACTGGGACTGCATCCCCTTTCGCGATGCCGAGATCCATTTCACCCCGGCGCACCACTGGGGAGCCCGTTACATCCACGACACAAAAAAAGGATTCGGCGGTTTTGTGATCAAGTTGCCCGAGCACACCGTCTATCATTCGGGTGACTCGGCCTACTTTGACGGATTCTCCGAGATCGGGGAGCGCTACGACATCCACACCGCCCTGCTCCCCATCGGGGCCTACGACTGCCCGAGCGGTCGCGAGGTCCACATGAATCCCGAAGAGGCGGTCCAGGCCTTCTTTGATCTCAAGGCCCATCGCATGATCCCGATGCACCACGCGACCTTCCCCATCAGTAATGAGCACCCGGCCGAGCCGCTGCGGCGACTCCACGAGGCAGTCTCGATGAATCACCTGGGAAAACGGGTTCTCTCGCCGCGCGAGGGGCAGCAGGTCATCCTCTCGTCGCGCGATAGGTAGGGACTATTCCTTCGCAGGCTCAGGCGACTCGGTCGCGTCCGGGCTAGCGGCTTCGGGAACTACTTCGGGAATGGCTTCACCGGCGAGATTCCTCTCGTTCACGCGGGCGGCGGGCATGGCGCGATAGTCGGGAGCGCCGGCTAGCATTTCTGCCGCCTCGAGCGAGTCCCGGCGCCAGTCGATGCCGTTCTCCTCTGCGATCAGCTTCCATTCCGTGAGGGTGCGCAGTCCTTCCTGAGCGGCCCCGGTGTCGCGGAAAGCGCGGGCTTCCGTCGCGGCTTCGAAGGATTTTCCCGCCTCGAGGATATTGCCGTGTCGCAGATGGTGCTCCGCCTCGGCGAGAATGAGATTGCCGTAATAGGGGGCCATCTCGCGGGCATCGCGGAGCCTCTCGAGCGAGCGTGCCTTTTTCCCGAGCTCATCCAGTACGGCGGCGTGACCGACTGCGGCAAAGACATCCTGCGGATAAAGGGCGCGGGCTCTGTTAAAGTACTGATCGGCCTGCTCGAGAGCCTGGCGACGCTCGGGAGCAGCCATCGTCGGAGTAATTCCGGAGACCTGGGCATGGGCACTGAGAGCGAAGAGGAATGGATTTCTCGAGTCGATCTCGCGGGCGGCCTTGAGGTGGCGGAAGTGTTTGTAGCCGCCGGGATCGGACTCGAACGAGAGGCGCGCCATCTCGTGGTGGAACTCGCTCCGCGAAAAAACCAGGCCGCACATCGCCATCATGATTCCGGAGCCGAAGACGACGGCGCGGTTCACGAACATGAGGCTGCCACCAGGGATGATCGGAGCGGATGCAGGCTTCAGAGCCGAAGCCATCGGGTCGGGGGCGGCGAGGACGCCGAGGAAGACCGCCGCCACGATCACGAAGGCGGGCAGATGCATCGTGAAGTCGAAAAACGAGAGCGCTCCCATTGCCGAGAGGCTCGCCATCGCTCCGAGGACGAGGGCGAGATGATCCGACTGCGGCAGGACCCTGCCCTTCGAGGTGCCGAATCCCGCATAGGCCCGGACGAAGCTCAGCCCCGAGTGCGCGTGGAGCAGCAGCACGGTGAAGAGCAGGGCCAGGCCGACGATGCCGTAGTCGGCGAGCATCTGGAGATATTCGTTGTGAATGAACTCGTGCTCGGCCGCGGAGCTGTCGAGCGCCTCGTCGCGGAAGAGGCGACTGTAGATGTATGAGGTGCGGCTCCCCGTGCCGAGGGCCGGAGCCTCGGCGGCCTGTCTCAGGCCCGCCTTCCAGACCAGCGGCAGACTGACGCCCTCTCCCCGGGTCAGCAGAGAGCGATCAATCTGCTGGCCGATCGGCCCGGCGAGAGCGAAACCGACGAGGGCCGCGACGATAGTAAAGCCTGCGATGAGGATCAGAGCCATCTTCTTTGCGGCGGGAGCGATCTTGCGATAAATGATCGTGCCCGTGAGCAGCGCGAACGTACCGAGACCGCAGAAGAGGGCAACGAACCCCGTGGCGCTTCCCGAATACAGCGTCGCGGCGAGAGACAGTGCCGCGAGCGCTCCCCAGAGTCGGCGGACGCCGGGGCTCTGTCGGCCGTAGAGTGCCATGCCGAGCCAGATCGGGACGAGCGCCCCAATGAAGCCGGCGAAATGATCGGGATGATTAAAGAGCCCCCCGATTCGGTCCGTGAAAGTCCGCTCGTAGCCCGGGATCAGCCACAGAGTGGGTTTGAAGAGAGCCTGGATCAGGGCGAAAGCGAGGTTTACCACGACCAGTCCCGCGATCACATAGAGGAGCCGGCGGCGCCAGTCGCCCGAAGAGACGAGCGAGAGAAAAAGGCAGTAACAGAGAAATCCCGTGATGATCAGAGCCGCATCCTCACGTGCAAAGTAAGACACCGGTGACTCCGAGGCGCGGATGAGGAGATAGGCCGCGAGGGAAAAAACTGCGAGCGTGCTCCAGCGGGGCAGGGAAAAGCCGAGCTCCTTGAAAAGCAGGCCGATCGAGAGCATCCCCGCTACCCCGAGGAATCCATAGGCTGGCCAGATGAAAGTCATCGACGTGGAGGTGCCCGCCAGTCCGGTCAGGACGAACCCGGCCAGAAAGAAGACCATCACCACAAATTTCAAACTTACTTTCATTTACCAGCAACTTCCAGAACGCAACAGCTTGAATTATGCCGTAATTTAAGAAAAACTAAAATCTTAATTTCATGAAATACTTGGTAATTTGAAATATTAGCCAAACCGAACAGCCACTATTCGAGGAGATTGGCATTGCAATCGCGGGCGATTTCCCCGAAAATAGTGAACTTTTGACGGGCCGGAGTCTTTTCGTGTTCCCTCATTCTCGCCACAGTTTCGCGGCCAGCGCCGCCCCAAGTCTGCCATGAGACGATTTCCCTCCCTCGCCCTCCTTGTCTTTTTTGTCCTTTTTCTGACAGGGACCGCCTCTGCCCAGATCATCGTTGATCTGAAGCTCGACCGCACCCTCTACCTCGCCGACGAGCCCATCACCGGCGAGCTCTCCATCGTCAACCGGGCCGGGCAGGATCTCATCTTCGGCGACTCAGACGGGCTGAGCTGGCTCGACTTCACCGTCACCGACGGGGCGGGGAACCTCATCACCCCGAGCCGCGACGCGCAGGCCGAGAAACCCATCGTGCTCTCCGCCGGACAAAGCTACAAACACAAAGTCACGATCAACCGCCGCTATTCCATGACCAGCATCGGGACGTATCGGGTGAAGGCGAGCGTGATATTTCCCCAGATCAACCGCGTCTTTCAGACGAGGACCATCACTGTGCAAGTGACGGAGGGCCAACCCATGTGGAGCCAGATCGTCGGGGTCCCACAAGGCCATCCCGATGCCGGGACCTACCGGGAATATGCGCTCATGACCTACTATCACGGGGCCCGCTCCAAGGCCCTCTACTTCAGGCTGAAACAGAGCGACTCCGGTTACGTCTATCGCACCTACCCCATCGGCGACTACATGAGCTTGCGACCGCCGACCCACGCGATCGACTCGCAGAATCAACTCCATGTCCTGCACATGACCGGCCCCCAGGCTTACAAATACACCGTCATTAACATCGACGGTGAGCCCATCCGGCAGCAGAAGCTGTTCGAAAAAGGTGCCAGTCGGCCCGAATTGAAGACCTCAAGCTACGGCGATGTCACTCTCGTCGGCGGCGTCTCCGAGGAGGAGGTGAAAACTCCCTACGAGCAGGTCGAGTTTCATCGCCTCTCCGAGCGTCCTCCCGGACTGCCGAATTTCTAGGTTTTTCGACAGTCTCTTCAGGGGCAGGCCGAGCAACTCCCCTTACTCATCGCCCAATACTGGCGCCGGAAAGGGCATTTTCGGGAGTATTTCTCCCCAATTCTGTGATTTTTCATAACTTTCCGAAAAATTACTTTGAACAATAATGTTCAAAGTAATACTGATATGTTAAAGACTTGTATTCCTTAACTACTCGGTAACGTTATGAACTCTCGGATGACCCCTCAACCTCACCACTCCATTCCGGCGATGGTGCCGCCGGCAAACTGCTTCACGATTCTTGTGATCGATGACATGCTTCCGAATCGCATCCTTCTGCGCAAGGTGCTCAAGGGGGCAGGCTACGCCGTCCTCGAAGCCAGCAATGGCATCGAAGCCATCGACCTTCTCCGCGATCAGAGCCTCTGCCCTGACCTCATCGTCACCGACATTGAGATGCCGGTGATGGACGGCGTCTCCATGATCGGGCAGATCCGTCAGCTCGATGGCCCCATGGCACGGGTCCCCATCATCGCCGCTTCGGGAAATGCCGATGAAGGCATGCGCCGCAGCGCTCTTGGGGCGGGGTCGGATGTCTTTTTAACGAAGCCCTTCGACCTCGGAGCCCTCCGCCGCGAGATCGCGAATCTCATCAAGGGGCGTCGCCAGGTCGCCGCTCCCCGTTCGCAGGCGAATCTGCTCTCGACATCGCTGAATCGCATCGAGATACCGCTCAACGAGGCGAACTGACCCTGTCGGGTCGCAACCGGCCCGACGAAGGTTCCGCTTTCTCTTTGATCATTTGGGCGTATTCTACCAGTCACCTCGCACCGTAGAGTCCCTCCTCACGGGCCATGGCGGGGGGATAAAATTGCCCGTCTCTACTGTGAACCATTCTACTTTTGCCCAACTCGGTCTCCCCGAAGCCCTCCTTGCCGCTATCGAACAGCTCGGTTATGAGGAGCCCTCTCAAATCCAGGTCGCCGCCATACCGCTCGCCCTTTCCGGAAAAGACATCATCGGTCTCTCCGAAACCGGTTCGGGGAAGACGGCCGCTTTTGGTCTCTCGGGCCTCGCCCGGATCGATTGGGACAATCCCAATCCCCAGATGCTCGTGATCTGTCCGACGCGCGAACTTGCCGTCCAGGTCTGTGCCGAACTGCAGCGTCTCGGGTCGAAGCTGCCCCGGCTCCGCGCCCTCGCTGTCTACGGTGGCGCTCCCATCGACCGCCAGATCCGTGCTTTGCGTCAGGGCACCCAGGTCATCGTTGGCACCCCGGGTCGTCTCATCGACCACGTCGAGCGCGGCACGCTCAACCTTGACTCCGTCAAGATTACCGTCCTCGACGAGGCCGATCGCATGCTCGACATGGGTTTTGCCGATGAAATGGAGAATCTTCTCCGTGCTCTGCCGCCGGAGCGCCAGACGATGTTTTTCTCGGCGACGATGAATGCTGCCGTCAGCCGCATCATCAAGCGCTACGGCAACGAACCGCAGCTCGTCGAGATCGAGCGCGAGAGTCTCACCGTCGACTCGATCGAACAGGTCTGCTACGAAGCGAGGCAGCGCTCGCGCATCGAGCTCGTCTCCCGCATCATTGACCTCGAGCAGCCGCGCCTCACCATCATCTTCTGCAACACCAAGCGCGCCGTCGATGAGTGTACCGAGGAACTCCTCGCCCGTGGCTACTCTGCCGACCGTCTCCATGGCGATATCGCCCAGACCATGCGTGAGCGAGTCCTGCGGCTCTTCCGCGAGGGGACCGTCGAGATCCTCGTCGCCACCGACGTCGCCGCCCGCGGCATCGATGTGAATGACGTCGACATCGTCTTCAACTACGAGTTGCCGCAGGATCCCGAGGACTACGTCCACCGCATCGGGCGGACCGGTCGTGCCGGCAGGTCGGGAAAGGCCATCTCCTTTATCCACGGTCGCGACATTTACCGCATCAAGACGATCGAGCGCTACACTCGCCAGGCTATCGTGCGCGCCGAGATCCCGTCGGCCGAGGCCGTCGAGAGCCGTCTCGCCGAGCAACTCATCGCGACGGTGTCCGAGCGCATCAAAGAAGGTAATTTTGACAAAGCGATCGCCGCCCTGCAGCCGCTGAAAGAAGCCGGCAACGAGTGGGAGCAGATCGCCGGGGTCCTCATGACTCTCATGCGCGAGTCGACCGGGCGCGAAGGCGAAGAGATCGCCGAAGATCGCTCAGGCACGCCCAACGACCGCCGCGAGCGCGAGCCACGCGAGCCGAGAGATAATCGGGAACAGCGCGAGTCGCGCGAACCCCGGCAGCAGAGCGGTGAACGGCGCGAGTTCAAGCCCCGTGGCCAGCGGGACGATGCCGCCGAGCCCGGCATGGTGAAACTTTTCCTCAGTCTCGGTAAGAATCATCGCGTGAGCCCCGGCGACATCGTCGGCATGCTCCACAACGAGTGCCATCTCGAAAGCGGCACCGTCGGGCGCATCCACCTTTTCCCCAACTTCAGCCTCGTCGAAGTCGCCGAGGGTGAGGCCGCCCATGCCATCGAGCAGGCGGGCCGGGCCCAATTGCGCGGTCAGGCCTTCCGGCTCGATTATGATCGTGGTCGCCCCGAGGGCGGGTCCAGTGAAGGCGGCGCGCCTCCCCGAGGGAATTACGGCGGTGGTGGTGGTGGTGGTGGTGGATACGGAGGCGGCGGTGGCCGTCCCCGCGGCGGTGGCGGCGGCGGCGGCGGCGGTTACGGCGGTGGCAAGCCCTCGAACCGCGACAGCTACGATCGCGGACGCCGGGACCGCTGAAGGTTTTGAAAAAGTGGCTGCGGCTTTAGCCGCAAGATCGGTTGCTGCGAATTCGGCTAAAACCGAAACCACAATGGGGCATTGGAAGATGACCTTCTCTCTGCCTTCCCCTCGAAATTCACTTCCGCTTCTTACGTCGTTTGGCCCGTGAGGGAGTGGTGCGTTGTTTTTCGCCTTTGCCGGATTGGCGCCAGCCGCGGGGCGGGGCTTTGATCGGGTCGCTTTTCCGGTTTTTCTCCTCCGCCTCCCACGCGCCATCGGCGGGCTCTGACTCCCACGTCGATGGATCGATCGGGTAGGCGAGTTCCAGGTCTCTTACGATCTTCGATACTTTCCGCGCGGGGCGCTTTTCGGGCTTGCAGCCGGCTGCCTTGAGCGCGGCTTTCCACGATTTGAAGACCCGCCGGGCAGTGTCGTAGAGTTCTTTTCCCTCCGCCTCCCGGCGTATCTTCCGCATCCACAGCGTCTTTTTGTTGCGCGAACGTTCCCGGATCGCTTCGATCACGGTCTGTTCGCGCAGTTCCCGTTCCGCTCGCAGCAGATCCCGCTTGCGCGGAGAGATGTTCGCCGCCCGTTCCTTTTGCGGCCGATGCTCCTTCATCCAGTCGGGATCTGCCGTCTGCGGCCACTCAAAACCGGCGGCGAGCACGGCCTTTTTCCAGCTTTCAAAAGTGGACTTTGCCCGGAGATAGAGATCCTGTCCGGTCGGCGTACACTTCATCGCTCGGGCCTCGAGAGGATGCCCCGTCTGATGGAGTTCCCGCATCTCCGCGAGGATGCGCTGCTGGATCGCCGCATTTTTGTCCCCCAGTTCTACCGGCAGTCCGGCAGCGATGAGCGCTTTTTCCCAACTTCCGAAGACTTGGCGAGAGGCGGTGTAGAGCTTCTTGCCGGCCTTTTGCTGCCGTATCTCGTGGTGATCGAGCGGCTCCCCGGCCTCGTGATGGCGTTGCAGTTCCTCGAGCAATCGCTGCCGACGGGCGCGGGCGCGGGGGATGGCGTGGTGCTCCGTGACGAGGCCGGTTATCTCGAGGAGATCGGACCAGCGTTCGAAGTGGTATCGGGCCGAACTGAGGAGCCCGCGGTCTTCGTCCGAGCCTCGTTTCATGCCGCGGACGGTGTAGGCCTCGCCCTCGGTCGCCTGTTTTTGAAACGCCGCGATGACCTCGTCGCGCGTGTGGCGCGGGTCCGCGCGGGGCGGGTCCGGTTTGGCGAGTCCGAGCTTTTTCCGGATGGCCGGGTAGCCACCCATCTTCTCGACGTCCTGGTGAAGATCGTAGCGGCCGAGCGTTTTATTGATCCCGATGGCGGTGATGCGGTGTCCGGCGGCTGCGAGTTGGGTCAGCTCTTCGAGGACCGCTTCGGGGGAAAGCTCGGGTCGCAGGGGATAGGGCCGCTCGGGGATGGGGAGCCCGGCGGCTTCGAGGGCCTCGTCGTAGCTGTCGAAGTGGTGCCCCACGCCAGTCACGAGGGAATGGTTCCGTTTGGTGAGCAGAGTGATCCCGGGTGTCTCTCCCAGTTCGCGGGCCACCTTCCGCAGGCCCTTGAGGAGGGCTTCGCGCGAGATGTTTGGCCCTCGTGGCGGGAGCTCGTGGGTGTAGGGGATGCCGAGCCCGGTGACGAAAGACTCCCACGTGATGCCCTGGCGATGGATGTGCTGCCACAGATTGTGATCGTGCTCGCCGACCCAGGTGGTGCGCAGGCGATGACCCATCCGGTGGTAGCGGTAGGCGCGGTCCATCATATACTCATCCGAGTAGAGCGGTTCCCAGTGGGGGAGGAGGCGTTTGCCCCCCTCACGCCTCATCCGCGCGCGATGCAGTTCGCTGGAGATCTCGGTATCGGGAAATTGCTCGCGGTAGTCTTGCGTCGTGATCCCGTGGCGCGCCCTGAGGTGGGTGTTGAGCTGCAGGCCCTCGTAGCCGCAGATCCGGCAGGCGACTTTCTCCTCGAGTTCGACCTTGAGATTTCCGTAGTCCAGCCCGGCGTCCGCGATCGCCTGCCACCATCCCCAGAAGGGGCGCACCGAGTAGACGAGCTTCAGGAGATCGGGGTTCCGCTGCCTCACTGCATGGATGTTCAGCGCCTGCCCGGCCTCGTGCTCGGACCGGATCCAGTCGAGGATTTCCTGTTTTTCTTTTTCGGTCATGGTTCGTGGGGGAAAGGTGCTTACCCGCTCACTCCCCGATCGACTCGAGCATCGTCGCGACCTCGTTTGTCGGCACTTTGCAGGCGAAGTTGCGGCAGACGTAGGCGGTCGCTTTGCCGTTGATGCTGAGTTGAGTCTCCGTGTAGGGGGCGAGCTTCGCGAGGGCGTCGGCGTTCTCCGGCGTACGCAGGAGGATGACCTGATTCGGCCGGAACTCTTTCCGCAGGGCGTCTATCATCGCCCGGGTGTCCTTGCTGTCCTTCTCTCCGCTGATGACGATCTCGTTGGCCGGGCCGAAGGTGAAATCAAGTCCGCAGAGCGCGACCGGATAGACCATGGGCTGCTGCCCGATCTCGCCGGAAAAGGCGCGGATGAGCTCGTCGTTCCGTTTCGCATACCCGGGATTGCCCGTCATGCGGTAGAGCCGCGAGAGGTTGCTGATGGAGACTGCATTGCCACTCGGGATCGCGCCACCATAGAGCTTTTTGGCCCGCACGATGAGCTGCTCGGCGTCCTCCGCCACGGTGAAATAGCCGCCCTTTTCCTCGTCGAGAAAGAACTCGTCGGCGATGGCCTGCAGCTCCACCGCTTTCTCAAGATAGCGAACTTCGAAGGTCGTCTCGTAGAGATCGAGGAGCCCGCGTATCATGAACGCGTAGTCCTCAATGTGCGCGGTCAGTCCCGACTCGCCCTGGCGGTAGCGTTTCAGTAGTCGCCCCTCTTCGTCGATCAGCTCGGTGAGGACAAAGTCCGCGGCCTTCGTCGCGGTCGCGGCGTATGCCTCGTCGCCGAGGATCTTCGCGGCTTTGGCAAAGGCGCTGATCATGAGCCCGTTCCAGTCGGTGAGGATCTTGTCGTCTTTGAAAGGATGGACGCGGGTCTCGCGCTTTTCGTAGAGCTTCACCCGCAGCGACTCGACCCGTGCGCGGGCTTCGTCGAGGAGCTCCTCTTTCAGGTGCGGGATGTTCTCCCCTGTCCTCACCTGGGTCGCTTCTTCGAGGAAGTTGCCCTCTTCGGTGAGGTGAAACGTCTCGATGAAAAAGTCGCCGTCCTCTTCCCCGAGAACCTCGCGGATCCCGTCGGTCGTCCAGACGTAGAACTTGCCCTCGACGCCCTCGCTGTCGGCATCTTCGGCGGAGTAGAAGCCGCCCGTGACCGACTTCATGTCGCGCTCTACGTAGGCGAGGATCTCGCGGGCGGTGCGGGCGTAGAATTCCTTCCCTGTGATCTGGTAGGCCTCGAGGTAGGCGACGGTGAGGAGAGCCTGGTCGTAGAGCATCTTTTCAAAATGCGGGACGAGCCATTCCCGGTCGGTCGAGTAGCGATGGATCCCGAATCCGACCTGGTCATAGATGCCGCCGCGCCGGATTTCGGTGAGGGTCTTCTCGACCATCTCGAGGGCTTCGGGTTTGCCGCTGCGCAGATGATAGCGCATCAGGAAATTGAGATTCGGCGGCACGGGGAACTTCGGGCGCATCGAGAAGCCGCCCATCTTGGCGTCGTACTGCGCGGCGAACTGCTCGTAGGCGGTGTCGAAAATAGCGACATCGAGATCACCCCCCGGCGAGCCGGCCGTCATGGTCGCGAGCTGCTCCGAGATGGCGGTGGCGGTGGACTCGACCTCGTCCCGCTTTTCCACCCACGCCTTGTGCAGTTCGGTCACGAGCATCTTGATTCCGGGACGACCCGCGAGGGACTCTTTCGGGAAATAAGTGCCGGCGAAAAAGGGGTGTTTGTCAGGCGTCATCAGCACGGTCATGGGCCAGCCGCCGCTACCGGTCATCGCCTGGGTGACCTGCATGTAGACATCGTCGATGTCGGGGCGTTCCTCGCGATCAACTTTGATGGCGATGAAACGCTCGTTGATGAGCGCCGCGACCTCCTCATCCTCGAAGGACTCGTGCGCCATGACGTGGCACCAGTGGCAGGTCGCGTAGCCGACACTGAGGAAGACCGGCTTGTCGAGGCGCTTCGCTTCGGCAAAGGCCGCCTCGCTCCAGGGCCACCACTTGATCGGGTTCCGGGCGTGCTGGAGCAGGTAGGGGCTCTTTTCAAAGACGAGACGGTTGAACTTTTCGCCTCCGTCGGCGGGGAGTCCTGCGATCTCTTCGGGTGTGGGGAGGGGCTTGCGGGAGCGGCCTTCTTCGGCGGATATCATCGGGATAGAATGAAGGAAAAGGAGGCCGCTGACGACCGCTATTCTCGAAAAGTCATTTCGCATCGCGCAACTTCGCATGAAATGGTGACTCGTGCGAGGTGCCTCTTCAGGCCTCTGTCATCCGAACATCGCCCGACAGATCACGACGGCGGCGATCACCCCGGCGAGGTCGGCGCAGAGACCGGCGGCGAGGGCGTGCCGGGTGCGGCGCACCGCGACGGAGCCAAAGTAAACGGCGAGGACGTAGAAGGTCGTCTCGGTAGAGCCGAACATCGTCGCGGCGGTGTACTTGAGCGTCTCCGAGATGCCCTCGTTCGTGAGGATCTCGACGAGCACGCCCTGGCTCCCGCTCCCGCTGAGCGGCCGCATCAGGGCCATCGGGAGCAGCTCGACGGGGAACTTCACGAACTCCAGGACCGGTCGCAGCAGATTTTGGAACAGCAGCAACGCGCCCGAGTTCCGCAGGATCGCGAGCGCCGCGAGCATCGCCACGATGAAGGGCATGATGCGTACCGCGACAGCCCAGCCCTCCTTCGCGCCTTCGACGAATTCCTCGTAGACGGGGATGCGCTTGAGCGCGGCGAAGACGATGAAGAAGACGAGGACAAAAGGAATCGCCGCCACCGAGAAAGCCGAGATCGTGCGCTGCCAGACGGGATCGGTATCGGAGGCAGGCTTTTCCTCGAGCGAGGGCTTTTCCGCCTCCATCTGCAGGACGGCCTCGCGCAGGCCGAGAGTCTCCTGCAGGGCGATGCGTTTCTCGGGGAAGGTCTCGAGGAAAATGATCCCGGCGAAGAGAGCGAGGACGATGCCGAGGATGATACGTCCCTTCCCGGAGATCCGGCGAGTGGCGGCTTCTGCGACGACTTGACCCTCTTCGGTCACTGACTCGACAGGGTTGAGGGTGCGCCGGTTGAAGATCGGCATATTCTGAAACAACTTCACCGCGACGATCGCGACGGCGGTCGAGACGAGGGTCGCGCCTATCGTCGTGCCGACGATCGCGTAGGGCTCGGCGATGCCCTGGGCCGCGAGCAGGCCGATCGCCGTCGCGGGGATGAGGGTCACAGAACTCGTGTTGATCGCGAGGAAAGTACACATCGAGTTCGTCGCGGTGCCTTTGTCAGGATTGAGCTCGTCGAGGTGCTGCATCGCCTTCAGACCCAGCGGGGTCGCGGCGTTGCCGAGCCCGAGCATGTTCGCGGCGAGGTTCATGACGATGGCGCTCATCGCGGGATGATCGGGGGGAACCTCGGGGAAGAGCCGCTGCGTGAGCGGGCGGAAAAAGCGGGCGACTCCCTGGATCATCCCCGACTTCTCCGCGAGCCGCATGATCCCGAGCCAGAGCATCATGATTGCGCTGAGCGGGATGACGATGCTGACGACCCCGGTCTTGATCATGGAGAACATTCCCTCCACGATCCCGTCGTCGCCTTTCATTTGTCCCATCAGCGCCGCCACGACGACACCGATGACGATCATTCCCATCCAGATCCAATTCAGCATGACCGGTATCTAACGACGGGAAGAGGGTATGAGGCAATAAGAATTGCGCGGGATGGCAAGGCTCGGTCTGCCCTCTTTCTCACGACCTTCGCACGCTCCAAAGTTCCCCGGCGTGTCCGCATGAAACGATTCCGGGATTGCTCGGGTGTGGGTTGTCGGCCATGGCGTGAGCGAGAGGAAGAGGGCGGGGAAGAGTGCGGCAGGCAGCCCGCCCTTGTTCGGGAGCATGTCTCACTCAACACGCTGACAACAAAAACGTTGGGGTGGAATGGGGATAGATCGCAGGGAAACTCTGTAATCCGCAGGCCATTGGCCAATCGGCGCGGACAACGATTTACCGCTCCGCTCGATGGCGATAACGTCCCGGCGAAGAGAGCTCGACGTGAAATCCACCGCGACCGTGAACCAGCAGATCCGGCATCTTCAGGGAGTCTGAGATCGACGGGCGCTTGTTCTCGAAGGCGTCGATCTGTTTCCGCTGGATGATGTGCCGGTCTTCGCCGCCAACTCATCACTTCCGTCCTCCATAACAAGAAACCCGCCCGGTTTTGAAACGAAAGCTGGCCGGCTAACCTCGGTGTGCTCCGCCCTCTCGTAAGTCCGTTGATTTCCGGAAAGAAAGTCGTAATTGAGCCCCGAAATGGTTGCCTATGCATTGTATTCCGGGCATGATTGCATTAATTGCGCCTCCTTAGCCCCTTCCTCCTCCGAACCCTTGGAACCCGGGCCGATAGCGGAAAAGGGGGGGAGGAAGCCGGACAGCTGTCTTCGCTATTTCGACTGCTTCTTGAACCTGACCGTTGAGGTGCTGGATCGCGCGTCGTTGAAGCTTGCGTAAATCTTAATTTTTGCCTTTCTGGTAGCCGTTTTGAGCTTGATCGTCTTCTTCCATTGGCCGCTAGAGGGAACTACAATGGTCTTTTTGACATTCTTTCTGCCGTCTTTGTAGGAGTAGGTTACAGCTGTGCCGGAGGTTAAGCCGCTGATTTTGAAAGAGCTCTTCCTGCTCTTAATCGATTTCTTTCCATCCAACTCTAGGAACGGTTGCGGGTAGGAATCGTGGTCGATTGAATTTGCCGGAACCACATCGATGCGCCCGACCATGTTAGCGTGCCCGGGAACCCCGCAGGTGTAGTAATACGTTCCTACCGTGGGTTCCCAGTAAATCGGGTTTCCTCCGCTGATTACCCCATTATCCTGAAGGTTTCCATGTGGGAGTCCGTTGCCGTTCGCCAGTTTGTAGGAGTCGAGTGTTCCCTGATCTGTAAATGTGCGATAGAGCTTCCCGGCTTGATCTGTCGCTACCGGCATGTCGCCGGACAGGAGGAAGAACGGGTGACCCGGCGAGGTCCTAAAGAACGTGAGGTAGTATCCGACTTCAATGATAATATGAGGATCGGCTATATTGTTCGGTGATATGCCGATTGAGGCGGGCCAGGAGCAGAGAAAATCATCGGCGCCCATGTTCTTGACATCAATATCCAGATTAGAGGTGGAACGGAAAATGGGACGGGGACCGGAACTGCCCTGGGATGTCTCCGCCCGGGAGGTGGAGGGCAGGAGGAGGGAGTAGGCCGCGACTGCGAGTAAGGAAGGGCGGATTGCGAATAGATGTGACGGATTCATAAATGCTGAATTAGTTATAGTTCTTAAGCCTTTTATATATATAGTTCCCTTCGGGACGAGGCAAGATTTTTTCGAATAAATAGATTTCTCATTCAGTTTCATTGAGGAAACCCTTCCCATTGATAGTGCTTTTACTGATCATAAATAGCTTATAGTAAACGATTTAAAGTGGAATGTATTGAATCTTTCTAACGGCAGTAAGCCTGCGGAATGCGGCATTTTTAGGAGGCCGGTGGCCCGAAACGGCGGTTCCCTGAGAGGGAACCGTTATCGCTGAAGCACGATCATGCGTGCGGGACGGGATCGCTTTCCGAGGCCGTCTACCGCGACCACTTTCACCACATTCCTCCCGGGGAGGAGGCGGATGCGACTCTTCCAGGATTCAAGACCGCGAACCGAATGGGCGACAAGTCCGGTGGCAGCAGTGACGGAGGCGACCGATGTGTCCGCCGAGGCTTTGCCGGTGATCCTGAGCCTGCCCCGTTTTGAGGTGACGCGACGGGGCCCTTTGATTTTCACGGTGGGACGAACGCTCACTTCGGGATCAAAGCGAAGGACACGCCGTCTCGCCTGGTCCGGGATCCAGAGGGCTCCGTCGTTGTCCCCCAGGATACCGACAAATGGGCTAAAAAAATGTTTCGCATCGACCGGCGTGTTTGAAGTGAAAAAATCCGGCTGTCCAACCACTGTTGTTGCGCGGGCGCCGTTTGCAAGGGTTGGTAGAGGGGCAAAGCGAAGGGCACGGTTATTTCCGCCATCGAGGACCCAGAGGACGTTTCCTTTTGCGAAGACTCCAGTAGGAGAACTGATCCTCGAGGCGGACCGCCCTGAAGTCGTCGAGGTAAAGTCAGGCTGTCCGAGCACTCTGGTGGCGGGACTCCCGTTCGCAAGAGAAGCGGCGGAGGGGAACCCGCAGATACGGTGATTGTTCTGATCGGCCACCCAGAGAGTGCCGCTGGCATCAGTGGTCAGGTCGATCGGGGAAGAGAACGAGGCTGCACTGGTCCCGGAAGCGGAGGAGAGGAACGATGCCTGGCCCAGTACTGCACTGCAGGTCGCTCCGTTGGCTAGCGACGCGGCATTCGCAAATCGCATGACCCGGTTTAGAGATATGTCGGCCACCCAGAGGTTCCCGTTCGCGTCGAGATGCAGACCCACCGGATTGCTCATGGTGGCTGCATCAGGGAGCCCCGGTGCACCTGCGGTAGTGAAATTTACCTGTCCCAGCACGATTGATGCCGCAGGAGCGGGGTCGGTTCGGGTTACTGCAGACGTGTACATCAGGACCCGGTTGTTATCGGGATCGGAAACCCACAACCGTCCGGACGAGTCGAGGGCAAGGCTGTTGGCCCCGCTGAGAGAGGTCGCGGTCGGGGGGAATGCCGAGGCTTTTGAGGTGAGGTTGGCTTGACCGAAGGCATATTCGGCAGCGTTTCCGTTGACGAGAGTGTCTTTGTCAGGATAGCGGAGGACACGGTTGTTTTCCACATCGGCCAGAAAGACCTTTCCTGTGGCCGTGTCGATCACGATATCCGCTACATCGGCCAGACTGGTTGCCGTGGGCGGGTCGCTCTCGAGAAATCCTGTCAATCCATTCTGACCGAGGACCAGGTCAGCGGAAGGAAAGGTGAGAATATCATCAGCATGGACCGATGCTGAAAATCCGCAGAGGAAAAGGGCGGCAATCGAAAGCTTCATTTGCCTGAGTTTATCAGTTTGACGTCTCGAAGGAAACCGGAATCAATCGTTTAGATGGGAATAGACGGCATCGACTAGGTCCGGTGGCTTTAGCTGGCATCTGTGAGCTCAGCTCTGCGAGCTCAGCTCTGCGAGCTCAGCTCTGCGATGCCGGTCTCGGTGATCGGGTGATTGGAGGTGTTTGACCGCAGCCGGACGGCGCACGAGAGCGCAATCCGTAATCACGGAAGCCGGCCACAGTAGACCAAATCGGTGAGTCTCCGGCCTGTCTTCCCGGGAATCGCGGTCGTGCGGGTCCGGCATCCAGGGCGTCGATGCTTGGCAGGATACTGGTGTATTCCAGCATGAACTTTTCAAAAACTTACGACTCCCCCGTAGATCTTTCGGTGGGGCGGCCACCTTAAGGGGGCGTAAAATGCCGCCGCAGTTGAGCTTCTTTACAGAAGGCCCCGAAAAAAAATGGGCCGCGCGCGAAAGGTGGAAATCCGCGCCTCATGACGGCGAAATGCCGTTACGGCTCCGGAAATGATCGTCGATGCCGGATTAGGCGAAAGGGGCGATTTCCGCAGTTGGGGTGTCGTAAAGGTTTGATCGAAAGTTAACTCCCGCCTCTGAAACGGAGGCTCTCACTCAGGTTCTCGTGGGTCGGAATTTGCGAGGATCGCCATTATCGCTCGGTTCGCGTTCGCAGTGGCTATGCTTCAATTGGAAAACAGGCAAATGACACGCATGCTCGGGGGAGTGACGCATGTGGCGATGAGGCCTTTTGCTGTCCCGAATTATTGATTTAATATGTCAATTTGTGGCGCTTTATATTGTCGTTAAAAAACTGGTTTAAATAAAAATAGAACTTCACGAGATCGTTATTATTTGACTGTCTCTGTAGTTAAATTTTGACATTATGTTTGGCGTCATTTTTGTCTTTATTTTTCACGTGGTTAACTGGTAATACTGCCCCCGCTTTGTGTTCGTTTGCTGCTTTTCTCGTATAACCCCCTAAGCCCCCTTAGTTTATGTTTCAGTGTGATTGCGCCGGTCCCGGCAGGGTCGAGTGTCCTCGACGCCCTGTTTTCAGGTTGGTGGTTCTATCCGTTCTGGTGATGGGACATATTTTTACGGGAAGCTCCGTCCAGTCTAATCTTCCCGAAGGCAGTGTCGTCCATGGGGAAGTCAGGATTTGCTTTGGCGCCGGAAGATCTCCGCTGGAATTATGTAGCGGTAATGGTGCCATCCTCGAGTGGGATCGTTTCGTTATCGTCACCGGGAAGACGGCCTCTTCCCGCCAGCCCTGCAGGAATGCAGATGTGTTCAACCGGGTTGCGGGGGACTGGCCTGATCCGATTCACGGGGCGTTGCGGGCGAGCAGGAATGTTTTTGTGATCAACCCGAAGCGAAAGCTGGCGGGATCGGGGGGATCTATCGATGGCGTCGGGTTGGCGCTCTCGGCCCGGGATGTTGGTAACGCGGAGTTGCCGGCGGGGGGACCACATGACCTTAAAGGAGGATCGCCCCCCTCCGGCCAAGGGCCTTCGGCGGTAAGGGAGCGGCAGGGTTGAAAAAGGAAATTCCACTTAACATTAGCAGTTTATGAAAGTTTTAATAAATCGTCTTCGTCGGTTCACCCGCCTCTCGATGTTGTCACTGGCGACGGTGATGCTCGCGTTTGGAAATCATCACAGTCTGGCCGCCACCTACGATTGGGGCGTGTCGGAATCCGGGCTTCCCGGGATCTTTTCATGGCAGCACCTCTATAATTGGAACGCGTTCGGACTTCATCAGAGTCCCACAGCGATTCCGAGCGTGGCCGGGGATGTCGCCAATCTGAATTTGCTGACACTGACAGGCAACCAGACGATCAATCTGGATGGTGCGGTGACGCTCGGGACGTTGAATCTCGGAAGCGCGACCGGAACTCGCGGTTATGTGATCGCCGCCGGTACGGGAGGCACCTTGACCTTCGATGGGGGCGCTTTGTCCGCGTTGAACAAGACCGCACTTGGGACCGATACGATCACGGCGAATATCGCCCTGACTGGCACGGCACCCCTCGCCATTGATGTGAATGATGGTATCCTGGCACTCACAGGAGTCGTCTCCGGGGCAGGAGGCTTCACCAAGACGGGTGACGGCACCCTCATCCTCCGGGGAGCAAGCACTTACACGGGGGTGACGACCCTCAGCGGCGGACAGACCATCATCGCCGCTACAGGCAACAACACCAATGTTCTCGGAGCCAATACCGCCGGGAACGAGACGATCGTTAACGCCGGTGCTACGCTCGCTTTGATTCCCGATCAATTAGGGGCAGATCGGATTGATTTCGCGGAGCGAGTCACGATCAACGGCGACGGATTCCGCAACAACGGAGCACTCCGCGGATTCATGGGGGTAAACGGTAATCAATTTACTGGAATCATCACGATGGGAAGTGCCGCGAGGATTCAAAATGATGCGGGGACCTTTACGATCGGAGCCGCTTTCGTGATCGATCAGACTCTGACCGCCGGTGGCATCGGCTTCGTGGATATTGGCGGTGCCGTGAGCGGATCGTCTGACATCATTCATTTTGGTCTCGGCGGCTTCCGCATGAGGAACACGGGGACCACGCAGACCTATTCCGGCGCGCTGACCAGCTTGCTCGGAGAAATCCGGTCAGACTACGGCACTGACGGCTTGCCGCTGGTGGGAGTCGATCCGCGATTGAATCCCTATGCGGGAGTGACCTCGCTGACCCTCAAGGACTCATGGCTGCGCATGGCATATGGCAATGCTGCCGGTAGCGCCACGGATGACGGCACCCTGAACAGCACGCAGGACAGTCGCTTCTCGACGACTGCGCCCATCAGCATGAAGTCGAGCCAGATTTACATCGATAATGCTTCCTTTACCACCACCGCCACCAGCTTCTTTGACTATGCGGTGATCCAGCACCTTGGCGTAACGACCATGACGGGAGGCCACAACCGCATCGGATTCCGCTCGGCAGACACGGGCAGCGTCACCCTTACCTTTGCCGATCTGCAAAAACCCAATCAAGGGACAACGCTGGAATTGCTGATCGACAGCCTGGTGGGCGCTTCGCTGGGCACCTCGGCCAAGCACCGGATCATCAACACCGACCTCGAAGGCGGCGGCAATATCCCCCTTGTGGGAGGCTGGCTGTATTCCGCCGGCGGCACAGCGAGTCCGGAGTTTGTGAAGTACGGGGATACCACCATGGGGGGATTTGGCTACACGACTCTCGCCGCTTCGGATTATGCGATTGATACCGCTGTGGGCACTTGGGCGGCAGGGCAAAACATCAAAATCACCAGCGGCAACCGCACCATCACGGCCAACGCGGAGATCCTGTCGCTCAACATGCAGAATGCCACGGCCCGGACGCTGTCGGGTGATCCTGGCACCACGCTGGAGGTCGGCTCCGGCGGCATCATCACCAGCGGTGGCGCGCACACCATCTCCGTGCCCTTCCTCACCGCCGGCGCGGCCAGCAACTACGAGCTGTATGACATCGCCTGGGGCACGAACGTCATCAGTTCCGACATAACGGACAACGGAGCGAACGCTGTCTCGCTGGTGAAAACGGGCGGTGGCACGACTTCGTTCCTCACGGGAAACAGCTACACGGGCACCACCTACATCAATGAAGGTATGTTCCGAGGCGTGATCGGCTCAAAAGCCGTGGCTCTCGGATCGGGGAATCTCACCTTTGGCGGCTCGCCGAGTAGCCAGGCCATTTATGAAAACGACGGCGACTTCACCCGGGCGCTCGGTACCGGGGTGGGCCAGGTGCAACTTCTCGGCGGTGGCGGACTCGGCAGCGGCAGCACGGGTTTCTCCGCCTTCGGTGCTCCGATTGATCTGAACTTCGGCGGCGCGGGAGCCACCGTGCTGTGGGGCAGCGCGGCCTTTGATCCTGGCATCTTCACGCTCAATGGCGGCAACGCCACGCATGTAGTGACGCTGGTCAACGATCTCGATCTCGGCGGGGAGCAGCGCTACATCCGACTTGATGGCAGCGCATCAGGCGCGGGGCGCGCGGTGATCGGCATCATGGACGGTGACATCAGCAATGGCTCCATCGTGAAGCGCGGCGGCGGCATCCTGCTGTTTGAAAACGCCAAGAACTATCAGAACGGCACGATCCTCAACGAAGGCGAGCTATGGCTGCGCGGCACGGGCACGGCAGGTGCGAACGTGATCGGCAACGACATCCAGATCAATGTTGGCGCGAAGCTGCTGATCGAATCACCCTCCAACATCGGCAGCCGTCAGATGATCATCTTGCAGAACAACGACAACAACACCCCGGCGGTGATTTCATTCGGGGCAGGCTACGGCACGGGTGCGGACATTACCTTCAGCAGCTTCGGGGCCACCAGCGGCATTGGCGGGACCGGTGGGAATAACATCTTCATCGCCAACACCGGGCAGGCCAGCCAAGCGCGACGTGTCGCGGTGACGATCAGCGGAAATGGGAACTTCCAGAATGACGTGCTGGGTCAGATCCGTGAGGTCGCTCCGACGGTGGAGGCTTGGTTCGGTGCCGACGGTGCCAACGGCATCTTCACCGGTACGACTCTCTCTCCCTCTGGCGGCACGGGCACGCAGAACGGGACCCTCACCGCCGCGCCCGCCTACCGCCTTGGCGGCCACACCAACAACGGCGGAGTTCTCACCATCGCCAAGGCCAACGTGCTGACCGACACCGCCCTCGGTGTGCCGACGCCGCTCATCATCGGCGCTCCAAATCAGACTGACCGCAATTACACCGACGGCACCATCTACATTCCCAAGACCCAGAGCTACTCCGGGCAACTCACGATCGGCAGCGGCGGGATTCTTCAGGTGGGCGAGAACGGAGCGCTCGGCACCGGCACCTTCGACATAAATCTGCGAGCTGGCGAACTCCGCCTGGATGTGGCGGGCGGCAATTACGGCGGGGCGGTGGGCACGCAATACGCGGCCCGGAATCTCAATATCGCTGGAGGCACCGGCACGATCCGCACCACCACTCTGGGAGGGGGCGGTTTTAACACCGTGGTAATCGGCGATCTCACCTTTGGGGAGGCCAATCGCATTCTTCAGATTTTTTCCATCGGCACAAACTTCACCGATCTGGCGGTCAACAACGTCAATTTGTTCAACTCGACCAATACCGCCTTTTTCAACGTCGGCATCGACAACAGTTTCCAGTCGGGAGCCGGCACTCTGACGGTCAACGGCATCATCGGTGATCAGGTGACGGGTCTTCAGTCCATTCAGAAAAACAACGGCGGGGTGCTGGTGCTCAATGGCGCCAACACCTATGACGGGTCCACCATCGTGAACCAGGGCCGCCTCGTCCTTTCGAATACCTCCGCGGCAAGCACGGGCACGATCAGCATGGCGGCGGCTGGCACCCGCACCGCCGGTCTGGAGTACCGGATCAATGGCGCGGGTCCGTTCATTTTCAACAATCCCCTCACCACTTCGGGCGGCGACGCCAACAGCACCCGCATCATCACCGTCGGGCCGACTGGACCCGGATCCGAGGATCGCCTCGTGTCGATTCCCTCGCTCACGATCAACAACGCCGGCGGATACACCGTGGGGGCGGGCGGAAGCAGCGCCATCTTCTTCGACGGATTCAACGGATACGGTCTCGAAGTTTCGGGCGATGTCACGTTGACGAGCAGCATCAACCTCCGCACCCGGGGTGCGGTGACCACCTTCAACGGTGTCGTCAGCGGGGCCGGCGCATTGGAAAAACACGAGCAGGGCACCCTCATCCTCAACGGCGCCAACACCTACACCGGCACCACGACGATCTCCAACGGCTATTTGATCGCCGGCGACAACGCCGCCCTTGGCAACGCCGGTTCTGATATCATCTTCCGTAACAACGTGTTTTCCCAGATCCTCGCCTCCGGTGTCCGCACGATCGGCCGCAACTTCATCAACACCGCCACCGGCGACATCCAGACGCTCGGTGGTCTCGATGGCGGCGCGAAGCTCTTCGGCGGCAATGTGAACCTCTCCACCCGCGGCATCGCGTTGACTTCTTTCACCGGCGGCGACACGACTTTCTCAGGCGTGATCAGTGGTGGTTTTGGTGTGGACAAGCAGGGCAACGGCACGGTCATCCTAGATCCCGGCGCTGGCACGGGCAATACCTACACGGGCGTCACCACAGTGACGCAGGGCCTCCTCATCGGTCAGGCCCAGGCCACCAGCGGCAGCCCGTTCGGCACCGGCGGCATGACCATCACCGATGCGACGGTCCGCTTGCTCGGTCAGGCGGCAGCAGCCACGACCACGACCAGCGCCGGCGCGTTGACCGTCTCCGGCGGCTCGCGGATCGGAGTACAGGACACGTCGGGTGGCACCTTCGCGACGACGCTGAACTTTGGCTCGCTGGTGCGCAGCGGCGCTGCAGGCACGGTGACCTTCGTGCCTGTGACCGGTGTGCTCGGCACCTTCGAAAATTTCACCTTCGCCGCGGCACCCACGCTGGTGAACACGATCATCGGCCCGTGGGCGGTGGCGTCCACCACTGCGGTGAACAATTCAGCGACGTATGTGACCTACGCTGGCGGAGTGACCGGCGCGACCTACGGCGGCACGGGCAGCATCGACACCGTCACCGGTTCCACCCAGGTTTTCGATGCCACTGGTGGCACGCTCACGGCGGACCGGTCCGTTTTTGCCTTTCGCACGGATACCAACATCGACCTGGCCGGATTCCGGCTCGCGGTCGGTGACACAGCCACACCCGCCAACGGCGGTGGCATCATCCTCAACAACGGCGCTGACATCAACGGCATCGCAGGATCGCGGATCAACATCGAGAACACCGCGCTTTCGATCTATGTGGACGACGCGGCCGTGTCCTCGCTAAACGTGCCGATCCGCAACTTCCGCAGCAATGCCACCAACACGCTGACGACCGTGCTGACCAAGTTTGGTCCCGGCACCTTGGAAATCGGCGCGGTGCAGGAGTTTGAAGGCAACATCGAACTCGCCCGTGGCACGCTGAGCTTCACGGCCCCCAATGTGCTGCCTTTCTTCTCAAATCTGGCAGGCACGAGCGGCTCGATCCTCTTCATGTCACCTGGAACCACAGTGTCCCTGAACAACAACAACCAAGAGTTCGGCAACCTCTCGGCCGTCAATACGAGCAACTCCTTCCAGTTCTCGGCCGGCACGATCGACCTCGGCACCGCGAGACTCACGGTGGGTCGCGAGGACAGCAGCCAGACCTTCAACGGCCAGATCCTCGGTGGCGCGGGATCAGTGTTCCAGAAAGTCGGAGTGGGACGACTGATTCTCGACAACATCAACGGCAACAAACCCAGCACCGTGGAGTCCGTGATGGTCGACCGGGGAGTTCTCCGGACCTGGCTCAACGACAACTCGTGGGCGACCCCCACAACCAACACTTCCGCGATTCCCTCCTCCGCCACGATCTACCTTCGCGGTGGCGAATGGGAGGCCTATGCGATCGGTGACAGCACCTCCAATCAACAGCGCATCCAGATCGGAAACAACGTCATCCATCGGGGAGCTGACTCCATCATGGATTCCAACCGGGCGACCGGTTCGGGGAGCAACAAACTGCTGGTTTACGGAAACCTGACCCTCGACGTCCAGCGCCTCCTCTTCACCGGGGGCAACACCTTCATCCCGCGCTTTGACGGGGACATCACCCTGACCAACCACGCCCGGGTCCAGAATGACTCGCAGGCCGTCTTCCAGGGTGTCATTTCCGACGGGGGAAATGGCTACACGTTGAACAAGATCGGTAATTCCGACCTCTCCATCGGCGGTGACAACAGCGCCACCTGGTCGGGAGGTCTTGTCGTCACGGGGGGCACGCTCCTGTTTGGCACCCGCGGTCTCGACGACATCCGCTCGCCGGGAACCACGATTGTTCCGCTTGCTACTGCGAATGCCGGAACCGGCGACATTATCGTCAACCAGGGTTCGGCCATTCGCATCACCGCTCCCTCGAACATCCTAACGGGTTCCGGCCAGGAAGTGCGCATTTACGGCTCCGAGCGCGGCTCCACCACGCGTGTGGACCTGCTCACGGATGCACTGATCACGGACTATGGCCTGCGTTCACTCACGGACGGGTCCATCGCCCTGGGGCTGAGTGATGGTCTCTGGACCACGCCGATCAATCTGGCCAAGCTCGGCTCCGGCCAGTGGGGCATCTCCGCCTTGTCCAACACCTTCTACACGGCGGACACCCTCGGCGCCACCGTGGACAACCGCTACATCTTCAGTGGCACGGCCGCCGCCATTCTGACCATCACCAACGCTAACGTGCTCACCGGCACCGCATCGGTCGAACTCGGTAAATCCCCCGTCTTCCCGGGTGCCACGCCGGCAGGTTCTGGTGCGAGCATTCGTCTTTACGACAATCAAAACTACACCGGCAACACGACCATTTTCAGGCAGGCGGATGCAGGCTCCATCGGGGCCATCCTTGAACTTACCGGCGACAGTGCCTCGCCCGTGTTCGACGTGTATGGTCGCCTCACCCTGCGCGGTGCGGGACGCCTGACCGACGATACGGGTGCGCAGGTCAACACGCTCAATTTGCGTCCTGGCGGCAATCTCCGTCTCGATTACATCATGGACGTGAACGACAGCTTCGTGACGTCGCGTCTGAACGAGAGCAATCTCGGATTGGAAACGACAGAGAACAAGCTGGGCGATACGACACCGCTTGTCCTCGACGGCGCGGGGATCAATCTGATCAGCAGCAGTGGCCGGGTGAATCAGGAAACCGTCGGTGCCATCACTGTCAAGGGAGGCGCGGGCATCACCCTGGAGCGGAGCAGTTCAGGACAGATCGTCCTGAACACACCGAGCATCACGCGTGACGGACAGGCCACCCTGGCCATTCGCAACACCACGGCCGCTGAACTCGGTTCCATCAACATCCAGTCCCAGAAGCTCTTTATCACCGGTGCTGCTCCTACATTGACCAACGGCATCGTGGCTCCATGGAGGGTCAATTTGTCGGGCCGCAACTTCTTGAGCTACGACGCCAACCTCGGCTTCACCAATGCACCGTTTGAAGCGGCAACCGTCGTCGGTGGTGGCGGCAACGCTTATCTGGACACATTCACCGGTACCGAGATCGTGCAGTTTGCCGGCGGCTGGGGTGACACCACGCTCACCGGAACGAAGAACGTCTATGCGCTTCGTGTCGATGAGGAATCCGCTACGAATGACATGACCTTCAGTGGCGGGCAGATCAACATCTGGAGCGGTGGTCTGATCCTTGGCAGCGACGACTCCAATCGCGTGGACTTTAATTCCACCGCCATCTTCTTCGGTAACGGTACCACTGCGGAGGAAGGCATCGTTTATGGCGGCCACAGCGGGCCCAACTCCCGCTTTGGAGGGGTTGTGACCGCGAACAACCTGACTTTCGATGGCCCCGGCGGTTTCCACCTCACCAATACCTCCAACGCCATCACCGGCACCATCCAAATGAATGGCGGCAGGCTCTATCTCGACGGGGCTGGCACTCAGGGCACGGCCACGAACATCATCCTCCACTCCGACTACGCCAACAACTTCAATGGCAACCAGATGGCCGATCTTCGTCTTCGTCATAACAGTGCGACCACCACCTTCGATCTGAATGTGACCATCGGGGCAAATGTGCCCTATGCACAGATCCAGGCGGAGCGTTACTCGGGCACGGGGACAGCGACCGCCGTGCAGTTCAATAACCTCAACATTCTGGGCACCACCGGCCCTGCGGGAACCCTGCTCCGCCTGAACAACAGCAATTCCAACACGAATGTGCAGGGTACCACGACGATCGGTGGGACGAGCGCGGTGGGCATGAATGTGAACACTGCCACCTGGCGGCTCATCGGCGACGTGACCAGTGCTGCCCAGATCATCAAAACTGGTGACGGCGTCCTGCGCTTCGATGGCAGTCAAACAGGCTTCACCGGTGGTTTCGTCCTCAACCGTGGTGAGTGGCGGTTGAATGGCACTGCGGCCAATGTGGCCGGCACGGGTGACGTCGAGTTGAACTTTGGCACACTCCGGCTAGCAAGCAGTGTCGCAAATACGGCCTTCTTCACCGAGCCGAGTCAGCGCATTTCCATCAACGGCCAGGTGCTCATCACGGCGGACCGAAACGGAGGCGGTGCCACCAACAAATTCATCGGAACCAACAATGGCGGGCAGGTCATCACCACTTCCAACAGCCCCTTCATCATCTTCAATGGCAATGACATCACGATCATTGAGGCCAAGCTCAGCATCAATGGCAGCCCTACCTTCCGTACCGACAACGCTGTTTTCACCCGCGACCTAATCGAAGGTGCTGGGACCTTCAATAAGACGGGGAACAATTACTTCCATCTGGATAACAACGCAGCCAACACTTTCAGCGGCGGTTACAACAACTTCACTGGCGTCACCGTAGTGCGTCAGGTGAACGCGACGCTAGGTACGGGCCCTGTGCAGGTGTTTGCAGGTTCTGGGCTGTCCCTTGCCAATACTGCTCAGCTTGGCGACACCGGACTGACAAAGGTGCTTACCAGCGGCACCGCGCTTCCCATCATCGGCACGCGCACCATCGCCAATTTCAACTCGATCACTGCCGCAGTGGCAGCCGCCATCAGCGGCACAGGCAACGGAGTTCTCTCCATTGACGCTAATCAAAGCCTAGCCGCTGATCCGCTCATGGCCACGCGGGATGACGGTGACTTTGCCTTATGGAATCTGGGTGGTGGTGAAGGCAACGGCAACCTGACTGCCAACACAGTCACCCCTTGGGGCGTGGGTGACAGCGAATTCCGGCTTGGTGGCGGTTATAGCACCCTGACGCTGAATCCCACCGCTAATTCGGACCAACTCTCGGGAGCAGGGAACAAACTGATCGCCGGCGTCGCTCATACGGTGGGTGGCTACGGCGTGCTCACCATCAATGCCAATGGCAATAACACCTTCGGCGGTGGTACTTTGGTGACACGCACTCGCCACATAGATGGTGGTTATCGCGGTTTTGTGCTCTCCGTTCAGGGCGGTGCCAATGGAGCTACTTGGCGCACTCCCCTTGGCACCGGGCAGATCGATGTCTTCGGTGACATGCGTTACGAACAAGCTGCCGGCACCGCAGCGGACAGCGCTACGACCAATGCCAACGTGCTTGTACTTCATCCTGGTGCTCGCTTGCGTTTTGACAACGGCGTCGCCTTTACCGGCACAGGTGGTGGGGGGCGTTGGGCAGACAGCGTCGCCATCGCGTTGAACAGTTCCGTGCTCGACATGGTTGGCGGAAATAGCGTCAGTGCCTTCAACAGTGAAACCGTGGGAGACATCTCCGCGGCGGGCGGCTCAGAAGTCGTCGTGCGGCGCAGTACCCTAGCCGGGGCAGAACTCATCGCTGGAAACGTGACCCGCGTCGGCTCCGGCACCCTCATGCTCCGCCATGATGTAGGCCTGCTGGGTGCCAACACCACCGCAGTGACCACCGCTGGTGCCAACGTGGACCGTTTCCTCGTTAGCAATGGTGCCAGTCTCGTGAATAACAACATGGTCGATCCTTGGATCGTCAGCCGCTCGGAGAATCAATTCCTCAAATATGATGCTACGGCCGGTTTCCAACTCATCACCCAGGGCGGGGCTCCAGCGAACTATCTCACCTCTGCCGGTGGTGCTATCAATGCGGCCACGCTGCCGCTCAATGATGGCACTGAAATCCTGAACCTCAACACCGCCACCGGCGTGCTGGCCCTTGACGCCGATGTCTATGCCCTGCGCACAGATCGCAGCATCAACCCCAGCGCCGATGGGGTCTTCCGGCGCATCACCATCCGCAGTGGTGGCCTCATTTCTGTCGCCAACACCACTACCATCAACCCCGACCTCTACTTCGGTGCCGCAGGTGATGGCACGGGTGAGGCCTTCATCTGGGCCAATACCGGTGCCTTCGCCATCAATGGCAAGATCTTCGCCAGCAAGGTCACCAAATCAGGAACGAACTTCCTCAGCATCCAGAGTGATCAGCCTCAGTTCACCGGAGACTGGGTCATCAATGGTGGAGGCATCCAGCCACAGACGCCGAACGCCCTCGGGACGGGTCAAGTGATCCTCAACGGAGCCCACATGGCTGACAATGACAACGTCTTCCAGCTCGCCGAACTGCGCTACAACTTCAACAGCGGTACCCCTGATCTCTTCACCTGGGGTGGCGGTAAGGTTACGGTCAATGACCTCGGCCTGATCCGTGTCATCAACACGAATGACCGTCTCACTCAGATTTCTGCTGTGGATATCAATGGCAGTGGTGGCGGGCATGAAAGCATCGCCTTCTTCCAGGTGGATGGGGCGCGCCACACTGCTCGCACTGGCACGGTCACACTGAATAACCACGCGCTCATCAGCGTGGATGCTACAAGCTTCGGCCCTGGCTCCACCAGCGGCATCCAGCTAGGTTCCGGCTCGGGAGTCGGCGGTTTGAATAACCAAGGTCTCTATGACGTGCGCCTCTCTGGGGACGGCATCCTTAGCCTTGGCGATAACAGCGCGTCCTTTACAGGAATGGGTCGGACCTTCAGCGTAGGCGACGGCACGGTGCGTGTGCTTCACAACGGTGCCTTCGGCAGCTCGGGCATCAAAGCCAACCTGCGCTCAACCGGCGTCCTTGAAATCGCCGTCGCGAACTTCTCGCCGCTCGCCACCGTCACGCAGGAAGTCGGCTCCATCGAGCGCTGGGCCGTGAGTGATGCTCGTGGCAACACCGGCACCTATTCGCTGCCGACCGGCGTCCATCTCCAGGTCTTCTCCGACATCACCACCCCGAGCGCCCGCACTATCGGACTCTCCGGCGGTTCGATCATGGGCTATCAGCCGCTCGATTACGATCAGGTCGCCGTCATCCAGACCATCCGCAGCGGTGTCACCGTCAACCTCACCGCCAATTCCTACCTCGGTCAGATCTACCCGGCGGGCACCTCCAACGGCGCGAACCACTTCATGTATGACATGGGCAAGCTCAACACCACGACGAACCTCAATCCGAGCGACGTCGGCCTGCGTGGCTCCTACCTCGTGATTGATGGCGATATCACGGGCAATTTCACCCTGACCAAGCTCGGTCAGGACGTGATCAAGCTCGCCGGCAACAACACCTTCAGCGGCCTCAACATCGACGGCGGCATCATCCAGATCGGCCGCAACAACGCGCTGTCCACCACGGTGGCACTGACCACCCGTGGGGAGGGCAGCACCGGCATCCTCGATCTGAATGGGTACAACCAGGAGATCGGCTCCCTCAGCGGAACCAGCGGCTCGATCAACAACAGCGGATTCGGGACGAAGATCCTGACCGTCAACCAATCCACCGACACCACCTACGGCGGATCGATCAACGGATCAGTCACGCTGACGAAACAAGGAATCGGCGTTCTCACCCTCACGAGTGTGAATGAGTATCAGGGCGGCACGATCCTGGAGGGAGGAACAATCTCTGTCGCTGCCGGGACCAGCCTGGGCCGGGTCCATCTCGACACCCGGGCCGATTCCCTCCTCTTCAAGGGAGGCACCCTGGAGACGACGGCGGACACCACCATCGCGGCGACCCGTGGCTTTACCCTCGACACCGCCGGGGGCACGATCTCGGTCGCACCTGCAATGACGCTCCAGCTCGACTCTGCGATTACCGGACTTGGCAGTCTTACGAAAACCGGAACCGGCATCCTCCAGCTCAACAACGCCACCAGCAACTACTCCGGGGACGCAACCGTTGCCGAAGGCACTCTCCAGGGCGGGGCGGCCAATACGTTCTCTGCATTGTCCCGCCACCTTGTCACTGGTGACACGATTTCCGGAACGCTCGCCCTCAATGGCTTCGACCAGACGATCGGCTCGCTTGCGAGCAACGGAACCACCCCGTTCACCGCGACCGTAGCTCTCGGAGCCAATACTCTCACCGTCGGCAACGACCGCACTCAGAGCGCCGCCTATGCCGGGATCATCACCGGAGCCGGCACCTTCCGAGTCAACGGAAACGGAGCTCTCCAGACGCTTGCCGTGACCGACAATAGCGCCGAGGCCTGGAGCACCGAAATCGCCAACGGACTCCTCAACCTCGCCCTGGGCGGTAAACTCGGCTCCGGCAACATCACTTTCGGGATCGTAGGTGTCAGTGGAGCCGATGACTTCACCGGCCTCAACCTGAGTGGAGCAATCAGCCTCGCCAACAACCTCACCATCACCAACGAGAACAGCGTCGGCAGCGTTTCTCTCACCGCTTCCGGCGGCACGGCTTCCAGTCTTACCGGCACCATCGCCCTCGGGCGCGACACCTTTGTCGGAGCAACGAACGGCAGCGAACTCGGCCTGACGGGTGATATCAGCGGCGCCGGCCGCCTCGTCAAAATCGACGCCGGCACCGTTCGGCTTTCGGGCACCAACGGCTTCGGTCCCGGAACCCCCGGAGAATCCTCCGGCAGTTCTTTCGCCGGGAGCACGCTCGTGCGGGCCGGAACCGTGTTGCTAGAGAGCAACACCGCCGCAGGAACATCCAATATTGCAATTGGAGACGTGACCAGCACCATCGGAGCCGCCGTCGATCGCGCCACCTTCGTGAGCATCCTCGGGGAAGGTACCTGGAACCCCAACGGAGACGGCGTCAGCGCCATCAGTGGTGGACAGGATCCTGCGGCCACCACCGGCAACGGTGCCTTTATCGGAGTCAGCACGATCATTGACGGGTTCGACTATGCCTCAAGCGCTCTCGGCACCCGCATCCTCGTTGCCGGTGAAGAAGCCAACCCCGAGCGCAACGGCATCTACGTGATCGCCGCAATCAACGGAGCCCTCATGAACCTCGTTCGTGCCGACGACTACGAGACCGCCAACCAGATGAAATACGGCGGTCAGGTCGCCGTGACCACCGGCACCTATGCCGGGGACACCTTCTTTATGTTCGAGGAAGATATCGTCGTGAAGAACGAAACCACCCAGGAGCCGATTCGCTTCCGCGCCGACCTCCTTGATCCCGACATCGCCGTCCTGCAGAATGTTTCGGGACTCACCGTGGCCAACAACATCCAGATCAATGCCACCAACGGAGCAGGGACAGTCACTGTGGGTGGTTCCTCCGCCCTGACCACCGGCACCGGTACCTTCATCGGAACAGTCGAGCTGCAGAATCGCGTTGCCGGCGCGGAAGCCAAGACCCTCCTCCTGACCTCCTCCACCGACGGGTCGGGGACCGGAGTGACCTTTTCCGGAGTGATTTCCGAAGCCGATGCGGGCGACACCCTCTCCATTGAAAAAGTCGGAACGGGGATCGTCACCCTCACCGCGGCAAACACCTACAAGGGGACCACCACCGTTTCCGAGGGAAAACTTCAGCTTGGCGATGGAGGTGCGACCGGATCTCTCAATGCGGCGAGCGCCATCATTGTTGCGAGCGGTGCGACCTTTGCGGTCAATCAGAGCGATACCGTGACCCAGGGCACCGACTTCAGTGGCGCTGCCATTTCTGGCGCTGGTAATTTTGAGCAGGCGGGAAGTGGGACGACCGTCCTCAATGTTGCCAACACCTACACCGGCGCGACCAACATCCTCGGGGGCACCCTCTCCATTTCCGCTGAGGAAAATCTCGGAGCGGGAACGGGACCAGCCGCCGTGAACATCAATGGGGGCACCCTCCAAACCACCGCCACCTTCGCGATCGACGACGCCAGTCGCGGCGTAACGATCGGTGCAAGCGGCGGCACCATTGAGACCGCGACGGGCACCGCTCTGACCCTCGTCACCGATGTGGTCCTGACCGGCAACCTGAGCAAAACCGGTCTCGGAGAACTCTATGTCAATGACGTCACCACAGGATCAGGAACCGTTACCGTAAACAATGGCACCCTCGGCGGCGTCGGCACGATTTCGGGAGACACCACCATCAAAAGCGGAGCGACACTTACGGCTGGAACCAGAACCAACACCGTCACGGAAACCCTGACCTTCAGCGGTAACCTCACCGCCGAGAGCGGATCCATCTGGTTGGTCAATCTGGTGCAGGACGTGAACGGGGTCTCCGACATGATCGCCGTGACTGGAAACCTCGGCATCGCAGGAGCCATCTTCCAAGATGCCTTCACCAATGCCTTCACCATGGGGAACAAATACACGATCGCGACCTACACGGGTACACAAAGCGGAGAGTTCGCCTATTTCGGTAGTTGGGTGGGCGGTACCGAGCGCACCATCGGTGGCGGTCAATACCTGATCAATTATGCCGACATGGGTGCCATCACCCTCACTGCCGTGCCTGAGCCGGGCACGCTCGGATTCCTTGGTCTGGCTTTGGGTGGCTTTTTAGTGCGCCGCATCCGCCGCCGAGCCGCTCGTGGCGTGACGGAAACGGCTGCGGCGGGTGAGTGATGGATTTCCTTACGGACATGTTTGATTTTGTTCTTCCAGGTCAGTCTATCACCATCAGAAGAGGGTCAGGTGCATCGACCGACCCTCTTTCATACCCGGTCGCCCTCTTCATCTTTGGTTGACGACATCCGTCAATACTCTCCATCGGAGGGATTGATGGTGCCTGCATTAACCCACGACGTCTTCGCGCTTCACCGCGAGAGTTTCGGCATGAAGAGCAAGGCGGGGGCGCGGTGGGGGATTCAGGGAAGAGTCTTTTTCAACTCGGTCAGGACGGCGCGGCAGAGATCCACCATGACTTTTTCCTGACCGGTTCCGGCGCGGAGACAGAAGACCCATGCTTTGCCGGACCGGGCGCGGTCATCTACGGCGGCCAGTTCGATCACTTCGTTGCTGATGAGGCCGACTTTATGATAGAAAACGGCTTCAGGGAAAAGGTCCTTCCCCGCGTCCCATGCGTGCGGCCCGCTGTCGGGATCCTTGGTGTCGAGACCGCTGAAGCCATTGCCGCCGTGCTGGAGGAAGGCGACCATTTCCGGGCTGATGCGGAAGCGTTCGGATTCCGGCAGGAGGTCGTGGAAAACGATGCGGCGCAGGCAGTCTGCGAGATCGCGGGTGATGGCCATGTTACCTGTGCTGCTGTCGATGACCGTGGCTCCGCGCTGGGCGGACCATGAACGGCCCTGCCAGAGGTGTTCGACGAAATCCATGCGCCCGTCCTGGGCCCTGAGAGTAATGCGTTGGCGCTCGGCGGGCTTGTAGGTGTATGGCCGGGCGCTCCAGTAGCCGCGCATCAGGGCACTGCGGGTGAAGCCCCGGTCAGGTGCCAGGAATTGTCTATTTAGATAGTCGAGGCCGGTGAAGCGCAGGAGCAGAGTGTAGTCCTCGTTGGAGGATCGCCGCCAGACTTCGCTCAGCATTTCCGGCATGGACCGGGCGCAGTCCAGCGTTCTAAGGGGGTGTGACCGGAGCTGAATGTAATAATCATAAAAGGACGGCCAATTTATAACTTGTACTCCTGACGCATTGTGTATCAGTGTGTTATGGGCTCCCGCATCCTTCAAGAAGACGAAGAAAAGATCGTCGTCGAAATCACGATTTCCAAGAATTCGAACTTCCTCGAATTCGAAGAGCAACTTCAGGTAAGACTTAGCGAAGCGGGACGAACTGTCACCGAGC